>ERZ501061.282-NODE-282-length-19132-cov-4.098129_pt1 | contig 19132 bp, 21 predicted proteins | sample MGYA00510854_ERZ501061 | MGnify/ENA primary metagenome ERZ501061 (study PRJEB25958, sample SAMN03398515) | human skin metagenome | study: EMG produced TPA metagenomics assembly of the Human Skin Microbiome Metagenome (human skin metagenome) data set.
CAAAGCCGTATTTTACCACTAAACCATTGGCGCCTCACGGTCCGAGGATTTTTTTAAGACGAAAAATATTGCTAGCGTTCATGTTCCATTGCACCAAAATAAGACGATGCGCCAAGGGGGAATCGAACCCCCGGCACAGCTACGTCATACAAATGGCAAAGCTGTATTTTACCACTAAACCATTGGCGCATACACGAGTCCGCGGTAAGCATTCACATATATGATTACAACAGTATTAACTGTTGTATAAGGAATTCGGTCTGTGATGGCTTGTCAAGTCTCCTCGATGCCTTTGACACTCATCATCCAGGTATACAGTATCTATGGTCCTTATTTCTAACTTTTACCAGAGAACCAGTCAGTTATACGGCGCCAAAAACTCAGGTGAGAATCTAAACGACAAAAAATGTCAATGGACACGTCCAACCATCCGTGCCCAGGGCACTCGCACGAAGCGGCCTATTAGGACTCACCATGCTTATTATTCTCACGAGACTCGTCCGTATTCGTGTTTCCACCTGGAGAGTTGGTATCGTCGGCTTTTGGCGGTGCGTCTGTACTGGAAGATGATGTACTTGTGCTTCGACCCTCGTACTCATCGGCAAACTGCTGAAGGAGCTCTTTCTGACGCTTCGAAAGAGACCTGCATCGATGTCAGCTAAGACCTCGCAAAGGTTATCACATACCTTGGTATGGTAATATCAAACTGAACCATGAGATCGCCATGGTTCTCGTAGCTCTTGCGACCGCCAAGACGGGGCACACCACGTCCGCGAAGAATCATCTCATCGCCAGGTTGTGTGCCTGATGGGACACGAACGCTGACATCGCCTTCAAGAGTTGGCACGCGGACGCGACCGCCTAGCACGGCCGTATAGAATGGAATCTGCGCTGGGTAGAATAGATTCGTACCTTGTCGACGCCAGGTTCGACTTGGCATTACATGAATCCGCACATACAGAGATCCTGGTGGTCCCGGCCCCATAAGAGGCACGTCACCGGCGCCATCCTGTCGAATTCGGTAACCATCATCTACGCCAGCAGGAATGTTGATCATTATACTACGCTTTGACTTGACGCGACCAGCACCTGAGCACGAAGAGCACTCATCACCAGGTGCAATAGACGAGCCTGTGCCACTGCATGCCGGACAGGTGCTAGCCATTTGGAAGCCGCCTTGGATCACAAAAGTGCGCGTGCCTGTACCACGGCACACTTGACATGTGCTGCGCTTTGCATTTTCCTTCAAACCAGAGCCTGTACACGTGCCACATCGGTCGATGGGGTTGATCGAGATGGTACGCGACGTGCCCTTACACGCTTCCTCGAAAGTGATATTGACACTCGCTTCAATATCCTCGCCACGTGTCTCGCCGCCAAATCCTGTGCGAGCAGTGCGGCCACCACCAAATGCACCACCAAACAAAGACTCAAAGATGCTTTCCGCGCTGCCTGGATGGAATCCACCAAAGCCAGCTGCACCAGCGCCACCAAACGGATCAAAGCCCATGTTGGGTCCATCCGCCGAGCCGAATTGGTCGAACGACGCGCGTTTCTGGTCATCGCTTAGAATGTCATATGCAGCCTGAATCTCGACGAACTTTTCCTTCGCCCCAGGCTCTTTGCTCGTGTCGGGATGGAATTTTTTGGCTAATTGGTAGTATGCGCTTTTAATGTCCTTCGCGCTCGCGTCGCGCTTCACACCAAGCGTTGCGTATGGGTCCTTTGGCGTGGAAAGACGATTTGATGAGCTGTGAAAACCACGCACATTGTATACTGCTGTTTTCTGGGATGGCTGCGAGCTTGCTCTTGCAAATCGCGAAGAAGAGGACGAACAACGGCCATGCGTGACGGCAGACGACACCGTCACAAGTGTGCGGGGAGTCACATCTGCAGAAACTCTGGCAGTTGGGATCCTTCTCAGTTTCCCGGACGCTACACTAATGGTGTTAGCACTGCGCTGACCGATAAACGTGGTTGACATCCGGCCGTAGAGAACCAGGGTAGATGATGACGCTCACCCGCAAGAATATTACTTCGTCGCCGACCTGTGGCGCTGGAAAATTCCGGCACCTCACCGAAAATACATTGGTTTTATTGGCAGCACAAGAGTCTATAGCACGTGGAGTTCTGTGGAGGTGTGTTGCGACCGCTCATAATTGCGCGTTCGAACCCCGCAGAATAGAGGAAAGAAACGCTTTGGAGTATCTAGGGAGACGTGGCGGTTAGTACGGAGGCACAAAGATAGGACGAGGGCGCGCAATCATGCACGCATGCATACCTCTGGCACTGCTCAAATACGGTATAGAATGCACTGTCGCCAATCTGGATTGTGAAAGTCAGTGTGAGTGGGTGTCCTATCTGTGGGCCACGTCAGTAGAAGCACATACAAAGTACGGATCGAACACAGTCCCATTGTCGTCACTGCACCAACACGTCAGAGATGCTTTTCTTAGCAACATACAAAGCAGAAAATAGCATAACCCTGTCACAAGAGTCGGTCAGTTAACATGCACGTTCGCGCTGGTATTGATACATACTTCGCCTTGGAGCCCTTGGGCTGGATCTTCGTGAGGTTTCTAACATTGTTTGTGCTAGGTGTGAGCATTGCTAAGATGCAAAATCCGTCATACGTACTCCATGCCGAATATGTAGTGGAATTTGTTAAAGTCTTCATTCCGAATGGCGCGCGCCTGGTGCTTGATAGGTACATTGTTCTTCATGCATACACGCACGGTTCTATCGTCAGCAAAATAAACGAATTCCACGTACGTTGAGTGCGGCTCTTCTCCCTCGTGGTAATCTGCTGTACCACAGCTATCAATGATGCCAAATTGGTCCATCATATTTTCTTTCTTGACAGTATCTTTAAATACAGCCTCAGCCATCGGACTTCGACAGATGTTTCCAAGACAGCAAAACAATACATTTATCGGTTCAGCATCCATCCTCGTTTCGTCGTCAAGTTTCCCTACACTTCACGTGCTTTGAGGGGCTGGTGTGAGTGAGCGTGTCGATCAACAGCATTGAAACGAACTTTGACAGGTCTCTTCTAGTCAGATTAAGAAACGGACACGAAACCGCTCTCCTCCCCACCTTGTGTCTACTTTGGAGCCCATCGACCTCCACAACTCCCAGGACAACCACCCGCCAAGACCTCTACTTCCGCTACACGATAACATATATCTTTATTTTCTACAAGACACCGTACCACACCCGAACTACATACGGCCCAACATAGCCAAGGTGCGAAGAAACTCGGTTGGAGTGAGAATTTCTGTACTTCCGTACGTGATTTTCTTCTGACTCGACGTGCCGGGCGCAATACCACCGGACACGGACACTGATCGCGTGACGTATTCTTGGAGATTAGCAAATTCGACGTGGCTTCCACCACCCACGACGAACACTATAGCATGTGCAAATGGCTGACGAGCTTTGGCACCGCCTGGTGCCATTCCCGTGCCACGTCCCCGAGGCTGCCGAGGATCAATACACAGATAGTCGTCTGTCTCTTGGAGGGTCTGTGCATTACTGCCGGCTGGATCCATGATCGAGGCAACCAAGCGCGTGACAGTAAAGTCTTTTTGCACAGGCAGAAAATTTTTGACACCAGCAACGAGATTTTCCAGCCGACTGTCCTTAAGCTTGTCGGTTAGTCGGCTGCTAAGTGAGCCGAATCCCCTGAACAGTTCATGACCACCCTGTGTCGGCGCTAGCGTTGGAGTCGAAAGGGTAAAACGCATAATCTCCCGCGCCTTCTTCGCATACATCAGAGCAGCCAAGTCCACCCCTTGCGCACGAAGAGTAGCTTCAAAATCTTCCACTTCCTTGCGGCTCAGCGAGGCATCGGGTGTCGACAAGTAGTATACAAGGAAGAGCCGCAGCTTGTCTTCGGGATTCTGCATGGCTGGATTCTGAAGCGCCTCTAGAATAGCGGACTTGCTTTGCCGGGTAATGGCCTCTTCCATCTGGTATAATTCGTCCAAGCCACGGGTCTTTATACCTTGTAGAAGAGCGGTCGCAATGTTCATGTGAGCATCAATTGTGCGTTTTCTCGCTGTAAGTTTGGGCAACGCAGTCACAGCTGCCTTGAGATGTGAGGCATTCGACGATGCATCGAGCTGACCAACCTCGTCCATGCTGCTAATACCTGTAGATCGCATGATCTCGTTCGCCTCTTGCCGATACTGATTCAGTTCTGCGTCGATATCTTCGGCAACCTGTGGGAATGGCAATTCGGCATTCTTTGCCCAAAAGTAGTCCTTAGCATCTAAGTCGTACGAGCGCTTAGCAGCCACGGGTTTGTCAGACTCCTGAACCGTCACGCGATTCAGCTTTGCATCCAATACATCATACACAAGGGCCTGGTATGTCCAGGAGTGAGCGATCATCGGCACCATGTCCACATTACGGTCCATCAAGACGAGGACAGGGCGTTCTTTGTTCCATGAGTTCGATGTGGCGGCAAAGAGTCCCGCTACCCCACGCGAGGCAGATGACTGATCACGTAGTTTCGACTCAAGTTTGCGAGCGACAAGCTCGGCAGCACTTCCACGCGGCGCCCGAATGATCGGAAGCGTTCCCATAGTAGCGAAAACCGAAAGTAAACCCCCAGCAATGCGATCGGTCTCTGCCTCAACATGTTCCTGGCCATGTTGTGGGTTGTGTAGCTGTTCGTACGTTGTGGGAATATGCGACGAGGCTGCCGCTGCTGAGTTGGACTCGCGCCCTTTCGGAAGAAGCTGGAATAGGTTGGGCTGGAGTACAATGTAGTCAAGATATTGGTCATACACTTGACGGATCTGTGCACCAGCACCACTAGTTCGTGCGACACCCTGTGCTAACTGCTCCAGCACAGACCGAGACACCATGGAGGTGAAATTGATATATGTCGATTCGTATAGTCCTTGAGACACATCCTGTCGGAGTAAGAAAGACATGCCTTGGAAAGGGACGAATCATTTATGACGTACCTTTGCTATCCGCGCCACATTCTCACTTGTGGGAGATACAAAATATATGGCTGGTACATCTGGCAAAGCAGGACGATCGCTATGCAGTTGCAAATGTAGAGTGACACCATTCTCTCGAAGGTCTTGCACGCGTAAGCTTGTAGCCAAAATATCTGTACTCGTTGGATCCATAATAAGAATCTTCCACACGGGCGGTGCAGCCACGGTAGGCATAGATTCGTCTGGTTTCACCGAGCTGCGACCGGTCGTATGAGAGAAGGCCGGGTCATTAAAGTTCAGCATAGACAAAAGCGACTGCACTTGCGCTGAGCGCAATGAGACAGATCTTGTTCCTGTGGAACCAAGCATATTCGCCCCACTAGGCGCCATGGCCCCTGGCGCAGCAGCCATTCTCTCGTCGAGCCAAGATGGAACTTGGGTTCGTCACACTTTCAATAGTGGGTCGAGCAGCCCCAACGACGTGAGAGGTGCGTGACGCGAGCCACGTGCCAAAACCTGGGTCTGTGTGTCGGCCGATACATTTCTCTCATCCGCGACCACTTGCGAGCCAACCGGCGCCGCCCATACGTCACTCGTGTCCATACGGGGGTGATGGAAACGTTGCATTTCCAGGCTTCGATGTAGCCGCACCCTTCGACCTATTCGACTGCCCTTTAACAGATTAGGGGAGGGCAGGTATAAACTTTAGCATACGTACTGGTGAAGAGTGATTTCCTTATTTGTGCGATTTTAGGAACTCAAGATGCTTGCTTAATATATGTGCTGGTTTTTATCCTAACCTGCACGTATGATGAACATTTAGATGCAATATCACTTTCTTATCTTGATCACGCGCATCTGCTATAGCTTATACCATCGTACGCGCTTTCTGTCCATCTTCTTAGTGGTTCATGTTGCAGTTGTTCTGTGCGCGTCTCCATCTGTCGCTGCACGTGGCTGATGATTGAACTAGTACTGATTGGGTGTATCTTGCATAGTCCACGCCATGCACGCCCCAAGAGTGAGACGGAAGGCGGAGCATCGTTGCGGTATCCGACCGGCTCCACATGAGCATGTTTCTTGACAAAATCAACCAAGATTTGAAAGCAACTTCGCAATGAAAGATGGCATAACCCTAACACCAGAAGAATGGGATGAGCGGATTCCTTTATTTGCAGGTGTTCGTCAGACGTCGTTCTGTGAGTTTGAGAGCGTGGCGAAAGAGCACTTTGTGCCTGTGATGGGAAAGTCGGTGTTTGGCGGCTCTCTTATTGCGCAGAGTATGGAGTCGGCAAGCAAGACAGTTCCGCGACATATGGAGCTTCATGTATGTTTTTAGCGATAACGAACTAACTTTTCAAGGAGATACATGTATGTAAGCGCTATAACTCACCATGTACAGGGCAAATTCTTGGATCGAGCAAACGTCAATGATTATATCCACTACTTCGTGAAAAAACTACGTGATGGGCGCTCTTATGTGTCGCGCCGGGTCGATGCAATGCAAGGAACGACGCTTCTTTTTACAGCTACGATGTCGTTTCAGATGCCCGAGCCGGATCAACCGCAGTTTTTTGCACCACCTCCGAAAATTGTTATGGATGGTGATTTCAAGCTGCAGCTTAATATCCAAGAGGGGCAAAATTTCCTCCCCAAAGAAGTGCTGGCTCCTGAAAAATGCATGCTGTCATACAAGCGGTATGAGCATCTTCTATCGACGATACCGAAGGACGATCCGATGTACGCCATGTGCGCTAAATGGACGGATGACCAGCGTCACGTGTATCCAGTAGAGTATCGACCGGCTGTACCGACAATGTACGATAAAAACGGGCACCTCCAGTATGGCACGAGCGTAGCATATTGGGTTCGCTCGCGTGGCAATAGCCCTGGCTCGATCAACTTCCAGCGTGCTATGTTGGCATTTCAGACAGACCAACTCCTGCTCGTCAACATGCAATCGAGCATACGCTCGCTCGTACCCTCGATGATGGCATCTCTGGATCACACGATGTGGTTCCATAATGACTTTACTATGAAAGATTGGCTTTTGATGGTGGTACGTAGGCAGGATTGCTTACCTTTCGTCAGTTAGAAAACCAGGCTATCAGTAATGGACGCGCTCTGGTTGCCACTCGTGCGTACAGGCAGGATGGTGTTCTTGTTGCTATTGCGGTACGTGTTGCCATTACATGTAGTACGCACTGACGACTAGATTCAGGAGGGCGTTTTCCGTTATGATACCAATCCAGCCTCGCGTCTCTAGTAGTTTAAATCGATTTTTTTGGTATCGCTGAAATATTCTACCGCCCTTGATGCAATGTGGGGTGGAGTGATATTGTCCGTCGTGAGACATTCAGTGCTAGTTTCCTTCATCGCTGTACAACATAATGGAACAAATTGGTCCATTTTTGCTTGAGCGAAGTGGAGTCGATTCCATTTGAACATTTGTACGTGTTCAGCATACGTGGATTTCGTGAGGCAAGTCTACGGAGATTGATTGCAGCAGCACATGGTGATGCGCACTATCCGTGTGCTAGATTATGTACCAAGCTATGCAGAATTTTGTGTACGTATCCCCGTTGACACTAACGCGGTTGCGCCTAGCAAGAATACCTGCAAAAGAACGTACCAGTCGTTTTGCCCACATCTATGACGCGTTCCTGGCCGGCAATATATCGCTATGCACGGGATGGACGAGTAGACTGGGATTCACTTTGCACAGATTACGGCGATCATGAAGTACCCGTCATTATTGACGCCAAAGAGCGCGAGACCATGAGGTTCAATGAAGCAGTCGACCTCATCAAACAGCAGAAATCGCACACTGTCTACATCAAAGACTGGCATCTTGTCCGCTCTGCACGCATGGATGCTCAGGGCAAGGATCCCGACAGATTGCTACCCTACAGAACTCCAGCTCTGTTCGCAGACGACTGTAAGTACACCGACTCGCGTATACGAATTCTCAGGGATGAACAATGTAACAACACAGGGCATTACATCGGACACGGTTCCCAACTGCTCTGACGCCTGGCTCGGCTCTTGCTCTGACGCATACGAGAATGATGATTTCCGTTTTTGTTATGCAGGGACAATGGGATCTATCACACCTCTTCATCGCGACGGTATGTTCTAATGCAGCTGACGGCCGATTGCGTGGCAGTTTGTACGTGTTGTACATTGTATTCCCTTGCACTCACCCTTACAATGCGAGACACCTCGTACTCATGGTCGACAAATATAGCCGGACGAAAGCGTTGGCGCTTCTTTGCACCAGCTGATGCAGCGCTTCTTCGCCGTACGTATGCACGTACGCGTGCTCTCACATGTCAAAGGATTTCCTGAGCAGCGTACGTCTGAGCTTGCAAGCACTTTCAAAGATATGGAGCGGCGACGCGCGCTTGGCGAGCTTGGCGCATTTTGTGATGGTTTTAGCGGGTGGCCTGGATGGGAGCAAGCACGTCTACGAGTTTACGTCATTGAACAAGAAGTGTGTACTGTGTTCGATACGTCGCATGCGCTTACTCATATTAGCCGGGGCAAACAATTTTTGTTCCATCAAATTGGTATCACGAGGTCGAGAACCTTACAGATTGTTTGAGTGTGAGTTGATACGTTCGTCCTTTTCCCCCATCTAATTCCAAATTTATTGACGAACTCGTATGATCTTTTTATTTTTCTAACATGTCTATGTGCAGCTCAATCATAATTGGTGTAATGCTTACAATCTAAGAAGCATGTATATTGCGATGGAGAACGAAGTGCGTGTAACATAGCATCATTGTTCAAGCAATACGCTAACATAAACGTGCCTTACACGTTTATTTGCACCTTTCACAGGTCGACGATGTCGAACACGCGTTGGAGGATGTAAGGGACGTGCTACGAAGCCAGCATCCCAACACTGATGCGTGGCAGTCGGAATTCACAGCCATTGTTCAAGATGTAGTGCGGCAGGATGCAGGATGGGCATGGCATGGTTTCTGGCAGATGATTGAGTACAATTTAGCGCATCCGCCATGCAGTGCCGCGTATCGAGAAAGCGATGTCCTCGTACACGCTCTTGTCCGCGAGTTGCTCGAACGATTTGCCCAGCGGCCAGAAGTACCATTTCTAGATGCCTCCACTCTTACGTGTCGACGGCGCGTGGCCGAGTGGATGAATCGTTCAGCACGCTGACTCAGCGTTCTGTAGAAGAAAACCACGGAACCATTGCGAGCAACTTAGAGACTCACTGCCATGTACCCGACGTCCCACACGTACTTTTCGTCTGAGAACATCGATTTGCCCCCGTGGGGTCCTTTTCGATCTACCATGTCGCCTGTAAATCCAGCGCAAAGCCTGCGCCGAGGAGCAAGCTTAGATTCGAGCCCAGGTATGCGCTACGACACGTTGCGAGATCCGATGTGGTCGTCAGTCTACCCGGATGTGACGCAACGGCCCTTATCTATACCGTGGTCCGCACAGATGCAGCTGTGGTACTATCTCGATCCGTCGAGTACGATGCAGGGTCCGTTTCCCGCCACCTCCATGCAGGCTTGGTATGAGCAGAATTACCTGTACCCTGATCTCCTCGTTCGTCCGGATGATGACGCGCAGTTCCGCCCCCTACACGCGTATGTAGCGGAGATTGGCGATCCTGTACGTCCGTTTCTCATCCCTCCAAAGCGCGTAGGCCGCCCGTCCTCGGCGTCGGCGCCGACGCCTCCGAACATTCCATCGTCGGTGCTCGGATCACCGCATGTTTCTGCGACAAATTCCCCTCAGCTTGTTCATGCGTCGCCCCAGCTAGATCCAAGTGTAAGAGCGACTGATCATTTACGCCAAAATTCAGCGGTAGCGGCAGCCGCAACGTCCGCCAATGTCCCCTCAACCACGGCGACAACAGTGTCGTCCAATGCCTCTAACTTGTCTGCGGACGACATTTTGACGGCACTTCGTGTTATGTCCCAGCTTCAGGCTCTCATGCCTAACTCGACTGAGACCCAGACCTTGCAAATGATGCAGAATGTCCTCGCAACCTCTGTGCCCCATGCTAACGAGGCGGGTCTGAATGATATCTTGCATGCGATGCAGCGGCAAGCAGCCAGTGACGCGTTCCGAGCTTCGCAAGCTCGTGCATATGCGGATGCCGAGCATCCTGTACATGCCTCAAGTATGCCAACATCTTCATCGTCGTCCGTCCACAACGATACCAACTGGCCATATAACCATGACCAAGAACTGTCATTATACTCTGATGAAGACGACGATCCTTTTTCACCTGAACCGAAGCGCGGATCGAACGCACCCAAGCAAATTCCAACTGTCCTGCCGGATGCGTCTGCGTTGCGAGCCCCGGTAGCTAAGCCCCTCGAGCAAGCGCATCCCGACCATGCGGGCTCGATTGGTACACCTTCTGGCCAAGCTGATACCTCGGAAACTGTCGCGGCTTTAGGTGAATCCACTACTGCCACTATTGCTGCCCAAAACCCTGACCTCCCAGCGCATGACTCGATGCCGGGCTCAGATACCATTTCTAATCCTGTGTCAAACTCCAATCCAATTGATCCCAAATCGACACTCCCGCCCAAACCTGCTTTTCTTTCGAAGCCACAACTTCCTTCCGGTCTTGAATCAGCTGAGTCTTCTCAGAATTCTGAGCCAAGCCGAGGTCTCGCAAAGGACATTCTTCCTTCCACTGACCCCACACCTAGTCACAAGGCCGCATCTCACATGGAATCATCAACGCAAGTCTACTCCTCTTCACAAGTGCCAGAACCATCAAAGGCGCTGCAGGCAGTGTCCCCGTCGAAAGCACCCAAATCGGACAAGGCACTCGACGCAAAGCCCATTCCAACGTCAGACTCGCATGCAACCGAGGCTGACGCGGCTGTTTCCGCTTCTGTGAATGTACCGCCATACTCATCTGTTCGGAAATCGTCCACTGCGACCGGCCTATCAGGAGACTCTACAGGTTCAAATGGTTCCCGAGGTTTGGCGAGTTCATCTGCCACTTCTGACTCTGGCACCCCAACGCCTTCAGATCCATCCACCGGATCCACATCAACTTCATCCTCCAGCGCAACGCCTAAGCCAGCATCTGTTCGCCCAGCTCCATGGGCCTCCGCCTCGGCGAAGCCAGCACAGGCTTCAACTCCCAACATGCGTGAAATTCTCGAAGCCGAACAGCGTGAACGCAAAGCACGCGAGGCTAAAGAACGTGCGAAAAATTCTGCCATGCTTGCAAGTGCCATGGCGTCCATGCACATGTCACAACCAACGTTGACATCATCATCTTCAACAACAGGGGGGACTGTGTCGACGGCGGCAACAACTCCTCGCTCCACTGGCGTGGCCTGGAACGTGCCGAAGTCAACAACACCTGCGAAATCACTTTCCCAAATCCAACAAGAAGAAAGCGCGCGGTCCGCAAGTGAGAAGGCTGCACATGCTCAAGTTGCACGCTCGTCGGCTTCGCGTGCTCCTGTTGAGCCGGATTCACCCAATGAAGCTGGCTGGGTCAAAGTTGGGAGCTCAGGTGGCAAGGCGCACGCTCTCCCACCCAAGCCTGTTGCGGCTGTTAAAAACAGCGCTGGAGGCAGCGGCCAGGGCAACAATAACAGCAACAATAGCGGCGCCGGCGCGCCTAAGTCGTCGCTCACGCAGGTACGTGCGTCTTTGCCGAATCGTCCGCCGGCTTTGAGCTCGTCTGGTTTAGGCTCTGCAGTTACAACATCCTCTTCGGCTGTCCCATCGGAGGCTGACGAGGACGGCTGGGTCACGATGAAGCCCAAGCACCAAGCTCGTCGGGATGCGCTTTCTCAAATGAACGACAGCATTCCGCGACCGAATGGGTCGGCCGCTGGTTCTGCAGGCAGTGCTTCATCAGCTACTCGTTCATCAACCTCAACCATGGTCCCTTCATCGACCCCTCAACCTCCCTCGCCAGAATTCGTGAAGTATTGCCGCGATCAGCTCAAAGGACTTCGTGCCAACATTGACGACTTCATCGAAATGCTGTTGTCATTCCCCCTGAACCCCTCGCCCGATGTCACGGTCATCATTGCCGAAGCTGTGTATGCGAATAGCAGTACACTTGATGGCCGTCGATTTGCAGCTGATTTTGTTACTCGTCGCAAAGCAGATGCATATCGTGCTGTCACTATATAGCTACGCTGATTTCCAATAAAGTACTTGGATGAAATATACCGGGAGGGGAAATGGGCTCAAGTATCATATAGTGTTGTCAACGATGATCAAGCCGCCAACTAGTTTTTTGGTGACCGCTTGCCATCGACTGCTTGTGCCGAAGCATCGTTGGTCATATCAGGTGTAGGATAGGCGCCGCGGGTAGATGCAGAGGGAGCAGCAATGCCCTGTACTGAAGAATCGGGTGAGGACGCATGAGAGACTGGTGGTGCCTGGTCAGGGGCTGCCGTTGCTGTAGATCCAGACATGACTGGAGACATTTGTGCAGGTTCTGACTCCATTTTGCTCGTCGATGGTTGCTGTAAAGTTACCGGTGCAGGAGGCATTCCCGTTGAAGGACCACATGGTAGTGTTGCTGATGTTGCTGATGTTGTGGCTGGTTCGTCCACAATATCCATGTCATTCTCGTCTTTCCAAGACCGTCGGTCACGTCGATCACCTTCGCCTTCGTCGTCCGAGTCGTCAAGTTCCGTCTCGCGTTGGATCCGTCGGTCCTTTTGGTCTTGAGTTGTGCGTATGTCAGGATTCGCCACATCATCATGTGCACCCACATCATCTAGAGCCATATCATGCGCTAGGCGCGGCTCAACGTGACCTTGAACAGAGGGTGCTGGTGCAATGTGACGCAGATTTTCAAATACCTGCTCTTTGACCTTTTCTAGGTACTCGCGCGTATTGAGATTCTCCATGTTGCTTGGCACTACATCCAAGCGGTACTCAGGCCCGAAGTACTCGTAATACTCATTCACAGGCAGCTCTGAGCTCAGTTGATAGCCAGAGGCTAAGCCAGTCTCATACGCCCACGCTCGACTCACATTTCGCATCGTGTAACCGCCACCACCTAGCAACAATAGTGGCAGTCCAAAGCTCTTGACAAACTCGACACAGCTCGCATGTCCACGCATGCTCAAATTGAAACAGCCGAGCTTATCACCTGCTAGCGAATCTGAACCGCATTGCAGAACAACGGCCGATGGCTGGTAGATCTCCATAATGCGCTGGATTACTGGCCGGAACACACTTTGGTACGACTCATCGGTAATCCCATCCCGCAGTGGGACATTGCATGCATAATGCTTACCCTTACCGCATCCAATGTCCCGGAGCTCGCCCGTTCCAGGGAAAAACTCGCCGTACTTGTGGAACGAGCATGTCATCACACGATCTGTAGTATAGAATGCCTCTTCTACGCCATCTCCATGATGCACATCGATGTCAATATACAAAACCCGCGCATGGTACCGAAGAAGTTCCAGAATACCCAGAACAATGTCATTGATGTAGCAAAACCCACTGGCTTCGCCTTTTTTGGCGTGATGTAAACCACCAGCCCAATTTATTGCAATATCACATTTGTCACGCGATAAACGCGCTGCCCCCTCTGTCATATTAGCTCACATGTACAACACTCATTTCGGTGTCACACATACCCATAGAACCGCCGGCTGAAATCGAGCAGTACTCGAACAGGCCGTCGAACACTGGGCAATCGTCGCCCACATTGTCTGATGCTTATTAGCAGGAGCTGCGATACATTCATACACTTACATTTTGACTGCTCACGTACAAAAGCGTCCACATTCTCAGGCGTCACTCGATACAAAAAGTCCACGTATTCATCCGTATGAAACTGGGACATTTCGCGTTTGGTCGCTGGCTTTGCTCTCTGTCTGTTAATGTGCGTTCACAGCACGTACAAAGATCTCCATCTTCTTGTACAATCCGTAGTTCATGACAAGCGAATGGCACATGCGCACACGCATTGGCTTCATAGGATGCCCAGGTCCATAGTGAAAGTTGCCAATGTCCGAATCGAAAAAGTAACACACGCGCGATGTTCGGCTGCCACCATGCGGCATGGGCTGCATGAGCGGTGTATCACCTGCTACGTATGGAGCTGTACCAGCAGAGCCACCAGCTGCATTCGATGGTAAAAATGTGGATTGCATCTCTTTCAACCACCCACTCACTATCTTGCGCCTGGTCGTCCTGAGGTGCTTTGAAATCCAGTCTCTTGATGAGCCACTCGTCCGTCACCGTCGATATGGCCACTTAACCACGTGGCCTCCACGCGCGCACTTGGTCCGCCGGTGTCATGGCAGTCAACGAGCGACGTCGCTGGTTCGACGTGTGCTGTACCCTCAGAAGGCTGATCTGAAATACTCGACTACTATGTCTGGGCATCAAGCAAGTGGCCGTTCTCTCATTGCCTTGATCGCTGACGAGGTGCGTGCCTACCGGAAAAATCTCATACATTTGGCAGGACTCTACGACCGGCTTTATTCTCGCTGGGATTGGTGACGTCAACAAAGAGGGAGAAAAGAACTTTTTTGTCGTCGACAACAAAACACCCACGTCTGACATTGAGGACACATTTTTCAAGTTTACCAAAGATCGGAATGACATAGCCATCGTCTTGATTAACCAACACATTGCCGACAAGATCCGTCCTCTTGTTGACAAATACATGCAGGCGTTCCCTGCTGTGCTTGAGATCCCCAGCAAAGACCACCCTTACGGTACGTATTCATTGTAACCGAACATTTAACTTGTCTAGACCCATCGAAAGATGCTGTGCTTAAGCGCGTGCAGAAGGTACGTGATAAGTGTTAATTCCCTGCTCGCAATTCTAACCATCATAGCTCTTCGGAGAGTAATGCTCGGTTACGACTCACCATATGTTATATATAATCAAAAATTGGCTACAACGTACATGTTAAACTATATGAATAGTGCTCTACATCACACCGCCGCGCAGACGAAGTACGAGATGCAGTGTCGATTCCTTCTGGATGTTGTAGTCACTCAGCGTACGTCCGTCCTCCAGCTGCTTGCCAGCGAAAATCAAGCGCTGTTGGTCTGGAGGAATGCCTTCCTTATCTTGAATTTTGGCTTTCACGTTGTCGATCGTGTCGGATGACTCGACCTCAAGCGTGATTGTTTTGCCTGTCAATGTCTTGACGAAAATCTGCATGGTCAACACGTATAACGGTGAAAGCTCTCGGGATCCGTTGGTCCGTGTTTTATATATGCGCGCTGGGTGGCGAAACATATCGTTCGGCCGAATCCATGGCGCTCAGGCCAAGGGAGACAAACATATCTTTTGTTAATCCTGCCCCCGGCGCCGTCCAAAGCGAGGATGGTTAAAAGTGGTAATAGGTCCTCGTGAGAAGTCTGCACCAATCAGAAAATGCGTCATATACCAAGGCACGGAATTTGAAGTATGGAAAATTTGAGGTCGGTCATCAAAAGTGTCCACAATGCATACGGTGTTGATTGCTGTATTTGCTACTGGGATTGCGGTAGGATATTTTTCACATTGGTGGCAAAGTGCTCGAACGCATAATACAGATGAGGAATTGTCGGATCTAGAAATTGAGAGTGCCGATGAATTGGAGGATTCTTCGATGCCAATTGTGGAAGAGTGCAAGATGGTGCTGGGAGTCCGCATGGACCTGAAGATGGACAAAGGCAAGATCGCGGCACAGTGTGGACATGCGACCCTGGCATCCTATAAGACAGCATTACGTATGCATCCAGATTATGTTCGGACATGGTCGAAGCTAGGGTATGTGTCGCTACTGTAACTAATGCGATGAAGCCAAACCAAAATCGCTATAAAAGTTCCTGACGAAGAGCAACTTACTCAGCTGCATGAATCGGCACAAAGACTTGGCGTGCCCGCTTATGTGATTCAGGACGCGTAAGTTCATAATGACAACCTCTCTAATGAAGCAGTGGTCGTACTCAAGTGGCCCCGGGAAGTCGGACTGTGATTGGCATTGGTCCTGGTACGTTCGATCGTTCATGCGGCTAACAAATAAGCTCCCATATCGAAAATCGACCAGCTTACACGTTCCTTCAAACTACTTTAAACATCGGTATCTATTATTACCCCTTTATTACCACAGTATAAGAGGCGGGTAGGTATATTCATCAAGGACGGCAGAAAAAAACTAGAGACGCAATATGAAAGCAACAACCTTAGGGTCCTTTTCCATGCAGTAAAGTGGCTAGTAGTGAATTGGATGTGTTCTGAGCACCGGATGTTGACACAGCCGCAGAAGCCGGAGCGTGATTCTCACGCTCCGGCGTCGAAGTAGGCGGTCGATTCAAGATGTTAAGCAGATTCATCGCGTTCCCTGAGTCAGACGGAATAGGAGCAGGCGTAGTCACTGGCGCAGGTAATGGAGCATTGCACGGCCCCTGAGGAACATTTGCTGGTGCAGGCATACTTGAAGCGTGGGAAGAGAATGTTCTAACAGCGGGACTTGATGGCGTTGAATGCGCGGACGTAGCTTGCGGTTTGGGGGATCCTAGCAAGGCTGATAGAAGAGCTTGCTGTTGCCTATTGCTCGGTGCAGCGGGGGCTGTAGGAACCGCTGACGTGGTTGCATCTGCTAGAGTCGAAGAAACTACACCTGACGTTGGCACAGGTGCATTTTGCGGCTGTGGAATATACGAATTTCTCGACCATGAGGAAGGAGACGATTGAATCATCGTATGTGGAAAAGGAAACATTCCTGGCCTTGACACTGGGTTGAAGGGAGTTGTAGTTGCAGGCGCAGGCGTCTGAGCAGGCGGAACACTTGTAGGTGTCGAACCAGTAACTATAGGTAGGTCTGGCTTGGATTCTGGCTGACTGGGTCCACTAGAACCATTTGGTCCAACAATCAAGCTTGGGAGGCGGTTTGCAACATGTTGCTCACGATTATTGCTGGACTGCTTGTCCACAGACGAGCCAGGGGTCAGGGATTGCATACCTGTCGACGTTGGTGAGCGCAAGTAGGGCATTGGATGAGCTTCGACAGGTTCTTTGGGTGGCGGCTTTGAAGCTTGGAGTAGAGACAACAGAGAATTAGTGTTATGGGTTTGACTCTGCGTGGGATTTGACGGTTCAGATCGCTTGGAATGCGCGCCAAGAAGAGCACGCAAAGCGGCCGACCCATCGATGCGAGGCTGTTGGTCGGAAGGAGGAGGTGCTGGCAAAGGGTGTGAGCCATGCAAAAGAGAAAGGAGCAATTGCTGCTTGGAATCGTCGCTGCTCTTTGAATTGGCAAGCTCAGGGGCTGAGCTTCGAGTTGGAGGAGCGGATACGTCATCTTTCGGCTGCTTCATTTTGTTCGACGACAACTGTCGCATCGCCGAGGGTGGCAAGGCAATGAGTCCAGGTTTCTGTGTACCAGCAGGTTTGGGTGGTGGCGTGGCAGTGCCAAAAAGTTCGTCCATGTTTACGCTAGTCCCAGAGTCCTTGTGTCCAGGCATGGGTGATTGTTGATTGGGTCGCTTTGGATGCGAGCGTTTGTTCGCTTGAATCCAACGGCGGAGGCGCATCATGAAAGGTGTTACACGATAAAACCTACCCCCCAACTCAGAGGAAGGCACCTTCGGGTTTTTCGCAGTCGGAAGGTCGCCAAGCTTAAACCATTCAATGCGGGAAATTTCTCGGCGCGTCCGAGTTTCAAACTTAGTGTCTCGCGGCACACCTGGCACAACGTACAAACGGCTCTTTTGCTCGCGATCCGTTAGCTCGAAAAAGTCTTTGGAATCCTTGGGAAGCAAATCATGTGCATCGAATCCTGTTTCTTCGAGCACTTCGCGAAGGGCACAATCGCGTTGATCTTCATTCTTGTTGATCTTGCCCTTAGGAAAGGTCCAGGAGGCACCTTTACCCCAACCTTTGACCAACACGCACTGTGCGTCGTTAGCAAATTGCTCTAAGCCATGGGAGGCATAGTTGCTGCGTATGATTGTACGTACTTCTGTCCAGTCTTCGGAGAGGAGGATTGCACCACACACAGGTACACGCGTCTTGTACTCCATAAACTGGCTAAATGCCTGATTTAGACTCGAAGGGCCGCTTGAGGTGTAGAGCTGGATAAGCGGCACAGCTAGGGAGGCCACATGGAGTAGTTCCTCGGCAAATTTTTTAAAGTTGAGCGTTGGCAACTTGGAATTCTGCGGGCATAAAAAGTCTAGGTAAAACCAGTGACTACGCAAGCGAAAGATATTGCGTGTAAGTTGGCATGCTCACGAGCCGCTTCGTAGCGATACGTACGCTAGCTCCACCTGGAATCCGATACGCTCGATGGATGCGAGCTCATTTGCTGGCAGATTCACGATGAATCGACACGCAAGGTTTTCGAGTTCCTCCTCAAGAGACATTCGCTTGGGTCTCACAAAGGAGTTATCGGAACTCGTCGACTGTATATCCACCGATATGTCTTCCATCTTACGAGGAAGAGGTTAATAGAGCCAAAGCTAAGCAGGGAGTAACTCCGGCCGTTGGTTCTAGCGGCGGCATCTTCGAATGCGAAGCACACACGTGCACGCCATGTGGTGTTCCGGCCGAATAATCACACCGGTTTCTAGGCAGTGGCGTTTTGGCGGGGAAGACTATTACGTACACTAGAGGAAGGCGAGAGTGGGTCTGGTCGGACGCAGATAAGGCCCAGCGTACAGAGAGTACTAGATTACGAAGCCCTAGTACGGAGAAAAAATCGTATTGCGATATATTCAAGCATCACCTGAACGAATTTGTTGAAGGTACAGGTCGTGTTCAAGCTTGCACAGGAAGGGACACGTACGTGAGCGTTTTGTGAAACGATATGTTGTCCGCAATGAGAAGCACACAATCCTTGACGACATCGATGTCAACGATGACGTCAAAAACAAGCGCTACATTTGTGTTGCGACGCATGAAAAGCACGGCAGTTGTAGGCGCCCTGCCGAAGGCGAGTAGTGATCGGGCAACCTCGTCATCGGAGGCGTGGTCTCCATTAGCGAGAAAGTCATGGGAGCGGTCGGAAGTTCAGGCATTGTTCGACCAGCCATTGCTGGAGCTTGTATTCCAGGCTGCATCCGTGCACCGCATGCACCATGATGCGCGAAAAATCCAGCTATGTACGTTGATGAACATCAAAGAGGGTGGGTGCTCGGAAGACTGCGCGTATTGCTCGCAAAGCAGCCGCTACGAAACTCAT
>ERZ501061.287-NODE-287-length-19038-cov-4.477480_pt1 | contig 19038 bp, 10 predicted proteins | sample MGYA00510854_ERZ501061 | MGnify/ENA primary metagenome ERZ501061 (study PRJEB25958, sample SAMN03398515) | human skin metagenome | study: EMG produced TPA metagenomics assembly of the Human Skin Microbiome Metagenome (human skin metagenome) data set.
CTGCGAAACCTTTGTCAACGCCCTCCGCGCCGCCTCTCCGCCCACGCCGTACGGCCTGCAGTTCGTCGCGCGCGCCCACTTCGACGCACTGCGCACCCAGTTCCCACACGCACACCACACCGACATCGTGCGCGCCGTCGCCTACACGCTGTACCACTCCTACATCCACCCGGCCATCGTCGCGCCCGAGGCCTACGGCATGCCGTCGCCGTCCGACCACGCGCGCCGCCAATTGGCCTGCCTGTCCCACACACTCCATCAGATCGCCCGCGGCACGCCGTTCGACGACGCGGACCGCTACCTGCAGCCGCTCAACGAGTACGTCCTCGACGCCAGCACACGCGTGCACCACTGGGTCCAGACACTCCTCGACACCTACGTCGACGCCGAACACCACTTTGGCCTCGACGAATGGACCGACCTCGGCAGCACGCACGCCCGCCCCGTCATCTACATCTCGCCCAACGAGGTCTACGCGATCCACCAGCTCCTGTGCACCAACGTCGCCTCGCTCACAGACTCCCACGACGCGCTCGCCGAGCTCCTCACCCAGCTCGGCACGCCGCCCGTGTCCACGACACCCGAACTCAGCCGCGCGCGCGACGGCGAAGTGACCCTCGCCCTCTCACACCATCACACGGGCCCCGCACACGTACACGACGTCGACGCCGAAGACAAGCTGCTCTTCTCCGAGGCCAAGCAGCTCGTCATGGCCGTCCTGCGCATCCAGCAGGGACCCTCCAACCTCCTCGACCTGTTCGTCGCACCCGTCAGCGAGGCCGACGAGGCTGCCTGGGCCGACCGCCGCGCTCAGCCGCCGTACGCCGGCACCCCCACCGCCGACCTGTCGTTCGCCGAGCTCAAGGCCAAGGCACTCGAGCGCGTGCTGCACCTCGAGCAGCTCGGCCGCGTGCACCGCGCCAACGCATACCAGGACATGCTCGACGCCATGGCCGCCGACATCCGGCGCAAGGACCAGCGCCGCCAAGAGCGCCGCGCCCAGCGCGACATGCTGCAGACGACACTCACGCGCCTGCAGGAGCAGCAGCAGTTTATGGAGTCACAAATCAAGAGCTACGAAACCTGCATAGACCGCGGAAAGCACGCCATGCAAAAGCCCACGTCCCGCCGGCGCCGCATCATGGACACCCTCCCCTTCTCGCCGCAGTTCTTCCACCAGCGCAGCCTCAAGGCCGCCGGCATGATGCCCACATACGGCTCGTACCGCTATTCGGCGACGCGCCTGCACGCCAAGGGCATCCTGGCCTACATCGAGCGGCCCGACAACCTCGCGATCGATCAGCTGTCCTTCACCATCGCCAGCGACCAGGTCGGCGTCTTTGAGCTCGAAGCCAGCGTCGGATCCATCGTCGCAGGCAACGCCACACTCAGGATGGACGACCTCCTCGAAGCTCAGTACGCGAACCAGACGCACGTCGGCATGCTCGACGGCGCCATCCAGTTCCATCTCCCGCCCCTGATTCGGTTCATTAATAAGAAGTTTTATACGTGATACCCGTAGTCGTACGCTTACTTGCCCTGCGCCGCTCGGATCTCAGTGCGCAGTCCCTCGATCTCAGCCGCCTGCGCGCGCCTCTCCTCCGCCGACGCCAACGTCACCCACATCAAATGCATCGCAAAGTACGTCGCAGTGCTGTACGCCAGCACACGAAACATCGGCGGAAAAATCTCGCTGTACACCAGCGCATGCCGCGACTTGCCCCCCGTCGAATACGGCCGCGCTACAACGCGGCGCGTCGCTCGCACACTCGCTCGCAGCGCCCACATGGTGTCTGTGGACCAACCCACACGCGGCCCATCGAGGCAGCCCCGCCGATCGAATAGCTTAGTCATCCCCCTTCTACCGCGCCAACCCTGGCGGCGGCCATGCAGCAGCACTGCGGCACGCTGATCTGCGTCGTGCTCCACGGCCGGCATCTCACACTCAAGCGCACGCACGACACACAGGACCCCGTAGCCGAAGTACGCATCGACGGAACCCGGCTCCGCACACTGCCAGACAGACGCGGCGGATCCGCGCCTCTGTGGGACGAACAGATGCAATTCGAGATCGTCGACGACGGTACTTCGCCCCACACACTCGAGCTCGTGTGCTACGCTACCGACAAGGAGCCAGACTATATCGGGCGCACCGCTATCGACCTCACGCCAGCTCTCACCCAGAGACAGTACGACCGCTGGCTCAGCCTCACGCACCAGGGCCAGTGCACCGGTCACGTCTACGTGGAGCTCACCTACTATCCCTTGCCCCAGCCCCTCGTCATCGCATCCCCTGCTTCCACGCCACCCACGCCATCGCATCCGCACACGCCTCACGATACCATGGCCGCCGACGACGCCGCACAAGCTCCCGCTTCGCCGAGCCGCGACAGAGGCCACTCCATTCCCGCACCCACACACACCTCCTCCCCACCCCCCGCACCGCCGCGCACACGGCCGCCACAAACATCCATACCGACGCCACCCAAGAGCAGCCCCCGCTTCGTGGCTCCTATACCCGGCACGCCATAGCCCTACTTCTCCATACGCCGATCAAGCGCTGCAAACATCGTAGAGCTCGAGTTGTATTGGCCGCCTGGAATGCCACGAAAGCGCTTGCGCATATCCCACAACGACCGCTTGCAGTCCACAAAGCCATGGTACACTTGCTGACACTCGGTCGGCAGGGTATCACGGTACTTGGACATGCACTCTTTCGCCGAGTGGCCCTGCACACGCATGCAGTCCGAATTCTTCAGGCACTCAGCCAGCTCGGCGCGGATGCGATCACAAACGCCATGCATGAAGAAAGACGCTCCCACGTGGCGAGCCTCCCAGGCCACCCACGGCGGCAGCGCTTCCCTATGCTGACGCGCCTCCACTTCAATCACGTGGATGGGAAAACGGGGCCTCTACGCCATAGCGAAAAGCCGCGACCCGTCTGTGTGGAAACGCGGAGCGGGACCATCGGCATGTCGGCCGCAGACGCTGAGCCGGCCACGTCTGGCTCCATGAATGCACGCAGCATGTCCACTTCGTCTTTTACCACTGCCGTACCACCCACGTTCATCGTCACAGAGGTGCCGGACGTGCCCCCCGAAGACGACACCTATGCCTTGGCGGGCCAGACAGAGTACGCCCAAACCGAGGAGCAGAGGCTCGAAACCCGCCACGTCGAGGAATATCTACGCCGCATGTCGGAGAAGCACCGCACGCAAAAGCGCGCGCGCCACAATCAGCCCCAGGCAGCATCCACCAGCGGCAGCACAGGCCTCGTCCGCCGGATCAGCACGTCGCTGTCCCGCGTGCCGTCGCTCCGGCACCAGCGCCGTGCGCCATCGGAACAGCCCTATGAAAATACGACGACTGGCAGCGCTTACGAGATGACACCGTCGCATTACGGCGCACAGCCAGCACCACTGCACGAGGTGCCCCACTCGACGATACAGGGCTACGAGCCCATTGCAGGCGACGCGGACGAATCACAATCTCCGTCGGTCCACATACCCGAAGCATCAGAGAGTCGGCAAGAGCTGCACGATCAGACGCCGCTGAATAGAGCACCCACGGGTGACATGTCAACAATATCCTTGGAGGACCTCAATGAGCCTCGGGAAGCACCCGACTCACCTGAGTCGGCCGTGATCTCACCGCCAACCGACATGTCCGGCGCATCTGCAGCGCAACGGCGCCTGTATGCGCGAAACTTTCCCACCGTGACGGCCGGCAAAGCCTCCAGCAAGCAGATGCAGCGCACACTCACACAACGGCAACGCGCCAAGGCCGGCGGCTCATGGGCACCAACGATCCCTGAAGGCGATGCCCATGCCGACGTCGGGATACCACGCGACCTCAACTCGGAGGCGCTCGGCGCCAGTACGAACGTCAAGAAAGACGACCCATTCGAGACGCCGCCCTTCTCAGCTTCGCTCGGTCGCTCATCCAGCACGGACCTGCAGGAGCTGCCACTACAGTCTCAGTCGTATCCCTCGGCGGTGCTCATGACCACCGACGCGGCAGCGAATCCATCGCGTGGCCTAGGCACGTCGGAGCGCAAGAACCGGTGGTATTGGTCGGATCTCCTCCTTGGTTGTGGCCTGTGCGACACCACGAACGAGGAAGACGAACAAGCAGCGCGCACGAATCCCATGGAATAATGAATGCATAGATATCTAATCGTACACTAGGTTTTGACATGCAGACGCTGGAGCTCAGCATCCCACGCCCGCTGGGCCTGCTCATCAGGCTCAGGCTCGTCCGTGTCAGATGGCATAGATGATGGCGGCGACGTGGGCTCACAGAGCGCCATGGGTACGCCGACCATCGCACGTGCCATCTGCCACAGGCCCCACTCTCGCTCAGCCACCGACGGCGCCAGAAGCGCATTGAGAAACGGCCACACACGCACGCCCCAGCCATGCGTCGCGACGTGCGTATCGACACGCGGCAGCCGCCGCGTCCACGCCGCAATGTCCTCAGCCATCAGCTCGTGCTCACCCCACAGCACATAAAGACCGACTCGCTGCGCGATATCGTGCCATTCGCCCAGCACAGGCGACACGTTCACATGGTTCATCACAGGGTGGTCGTCGTCCGTGTCGTACAGTTGGGCGCATGGCACGGCATCAGTACGGGCCTCGGCCGCATCAACGGCTCGCGTGCCCAGCCACAGCGGTTGGCTGAGCCAGGTCCGTAGCCATATGCACACATACGATGGCGAGCGCAGAAGCCTCCGGACGAGTCGACTTGCCGGCCCTGCCACGCGTCGCGGTCGAGGCAAAATCTGTGTATAGACCTGCGCAAACTGGTTCAGGTTCGCAGACGTCACAATGTCGAGCGGCGCTGCGCGTGGGTGAGATGGTTGACGAAGATCCAGCCATGGGCTCAGCAGCACAGCTCGTGCCGGGAGCGGGAGCGACGACCACTTCCGACCACCAAGACGCGAGTGTCCTTGGCCATGCAGGCACAAAAGCATGCTCATGACGAGATTGCCGCCAGCGCTGTCACCGGCAAGCACGATGCGCGAGGCAGGGATACGCTCGCGCTCCAGCAAATGCGCATAGCATCGAAGCGCCTCAATGAGCTGCGAAGGGAACCGCGCCTTGGGCGCCAGTTCATACTCGAGCGCCACACACTCAACGTGGTGTCCCTTGGTATACGACAAGACTCGCAAGAGAGGCTCGGTATACAGGGCGACGGAGCCCAGCGCAAAGCCGCCACCGTGCACATACAGGACGACGGTGCGTGACGACGGAGGGGGCGATGCCGTCGACGACGCCGGAACGCTGCGCATCCAATAGGCCCGGAATCCATCCTCCTTATGGTGCCCATACGCACGAATCAGAATGGCAGCTGCGCCGCCCGTGCGCCAACGCAAGAACGGCGCCATGGAAAGAGAAGAGAGACAGATGCGCGGAGGCAAAAATGGCATCACATGCATGACCTTTCTCATCATACACAGCATATACGCATGGAAGAAGCTCAGCCCCGCAGGTCGGGACCACACATCACGCCAAAGATGGGTGGTGTGGTACACAAACATAAAGTACATGAGATCGAGCAGCTCAGCAATCGAGCACGAGCACAGAAGACGGTACATGGCTGAAAGCATCATGACCACAAGATCTGAGAAATAAAAGCCGCCCACGAGCGGAGCCTTGACTCGCATCGACGACCTGGTCCCATCCTGTGTTGTGCGCACCAACAAGGTATCAAGGCCCAGGCCACTCGACGTGCGCATATGCCGAGTACGCTGTCCACGCGAGCGTGGTGAGCCACCTTGCCCGACATTCATGCCTGTGGGTCAAGGCAGAGAAAGGACGCGCGGCCCTCGCTTCCGAGGCGCCACCGGACTGGGAAAAAAAACCCTGATGGGCCTGATGATCGACAGGCACACCCAATGACTAAGCGATGAGGTCCATGACATGTGCGCCCTATGTGACATCAAGTGGTGAAGAAGAGGAAGGTATATAGAGTTAATCGGAAGCGTCGTCAGACACAGCAAACACTTGCTCCTTCGCAAAGGGTTCGTTAGTGTCCAGAGGCTTCGTGTGGAACACCACAGGCTCGCGCCATTGCGCATCGCGTTTGAACGCCCAGGCTTTGATGACCATAAGGCAGAAAGACCAGCAGAATACGAGAGCAATGAGCGAGATGGCCAAATTCAGCACAGCCATCACGTCGGCATAGTCGGCCCGCATAGCAGCGAACGACACCTCCTCATTCGAAAGCATGAACAGGAGGCCACCGCAGCACAGGGCAAACGACGCAAGCGCCTCAGTCGGAGGCCGACTCGGCAGCGTGCTCACCGGCGGACGGAGCCACATGAAAAAGTAGGTAAGCCACCGGAAGAACGCAAAAGCCGCTAGCATCTCACCCCATAGAATGTGAATCTGTACCTCGTACACATAGTCCTGGTGGTGTGCGGCCATCGCCACGCCCGTCACGCCAATGACCAACGATGGGAACGGATTGAAGCTCTGGACGTACGACGGCGGCTGTGCCTGAGCCTCGACCTCGTCCTCATTCGCACGGGCAGGCGTGGCAGCTGGATGCGTGTGAACAACGGCATAGCCAAGAATGTTCCGCACTTTGTTCGACTCAAGCGCCATGCCGATAAGACCAATGAACCAGAACATAACCGCAATCGAAATGTGCTGGATCTGCTTGATCGTGTAGGGGTCGCCCGGCTTAGCACCCAACCGCTCAAGCCATGTGTTGGAAATGCCGTATAAAAAGATGACCAGGCTCTCGACAAACTCGGCAGACGGCATGTTTCGACGCCAGAAAGCAGCACGGCTATGCGTCGAGTTTTCAGGGGTGGGCCGCTTGTTCCATGCCCAGCCATACTCACCAAATGCACCGAGGTATCGTGCAAATGTCAGCACACCATACCAGAAGAAAATAGCGCCCTTGATACCGTGCGCCAAGCATACATTCTTGTATCCTCGACGGCATGAACCCGTGTAGATCGCAATGGCAACATAGACAATCACAAAAGCCAGTGGCACAAGACCACGTGAAACAGTCGTGTAAATCATGCTCAGCGTAAAGGACATGCGAGGGAAACGATGAACAAACCGCTCATAGGGACGCCGCATGGGTATCGGTATCGACTTGTCGTCCTCGGCGGACACCGGCGAGTCGAGAAGCGGCGCGCCCGGCTCGCGCTCCTGATCAAGCATACTAAACCCATGGCTACTCTCCGCAGCGTCGGGGGCGGTCGACAACACCGGGTCTGTGAGCTCGGCATCGGTATTGACGGCCGAATGCGACATACTCATCGGGAACGACTCCTCACGATCGTACAGACCCTGCGAAGAGCCCTGAGTAAGCACGCGCATGAGGGAGCGTAGGTCATTCCACGAACGCAGACGACCACGCACCAGCGGCACAATCAGTAGGACAAGTTTGGCTGCCGGAAGACCAAAGCAGATCACTGACAGCAAGAAATAGGCAATAACGAGACCTGGCAGGGCACTTGGTGGGTACAGCTCAGGCGTCAGGGCAAAGTACAGCCGACCGAAGAAAAGCGAAGTCGTCAAGAGAGCGAGGTACAGAAGCGAGAAAAGAGGAACAAGCGTCGAGTGAGCAGTCTGTAGGCACAGCACCGCCGGCAGCAGGATGAAACATGCCACAATAAAGAGGGTGGCGGAAAATATAGCGATGCCTTTTTGGCGAGCGGGTTCAGCAACGCCATCGCTCGTTCGCCACTTGATATCATCGCGCAGGGTATTCCAAGTGACGTGGTAATCAATATCACCCAGAGTACGCCAGTAGCCCCCTGAGGCACCGATCACGGAACGGTTGGGCCACATGGCCTGAATACGCTCCGCATCGACACTCACAAAGCGGCGCAGCTCAGAGAGACGGCCCAGGCCGGAAGCAAAGTCCCATTCGACATAGCTCAGAGGCACGGCGCCCTTGCGAATAAATAAACGCGTCTCATTGAGATTCTCCATGATGGGATCCGTGCCGTGGGCGTGGGCATGGAGATTCGTGTGATTGATGCGCGGACTTGGGTATAGGCCCCAGCCGGCGACGTCGGCACCGATAGGGTGATCGATTTGATCTGCTGCGATGCAGTCCTTCATATCAGTATTGGCCCATTTATCAGCGAGCGTTGGCACCGAGCAGAACGCAGGCCACTGCTCCGGCGTAATGGAATCATACGAAAAGCTCGAGCTTTCGTGTCCATGATCATGACTGTGGCCATGCTCTGCGTCGTGCGTCGTCAAGGACACAGGCGCCCTTGAAGACGAAGGCGCCACCGAAGACACAGACGAGAGGGGCAGCCGCGCTGTGCTCGAATGCGCAGCAGGATTCCGTGAAATCGACAGAGATGCGGCTGTTTGAGTGGATGTAAACGAAGATACAGGTGTCTCATCGTCGTGGCCGTCATGACGACCCTCCATGATGCCCGTAGGTGACGCGCTCACACTCGACATGCACAACAAATAAATCGCAAAGCACAGAGGGACAATTAAATACACCTTGACCCGTGCACTTGCATGCCTGGAGGCATGGCTACCAGGCAAGCCCCTCATTTCCAGAATGAGCCTGTTTTTGAAAGCGACTAGGGAAGTTCAGCCCCGTGTCCCAACTACGCGTTGCCACCTTGGGTTGAGCGGTAGTGACGCGAATTTGTCAGGCCGCTTTCTTTCGAGCTTCGCATGCAGCAGCCAAGACCTGCACCCGTTAGGGTTGTTCACGTACCTGATTGGACCATCAATATACCACGTGGCTCTGGAATCCCAGTATGGTCGGCCGGTAGTTCCGACTGGGTCGCGTACATCACATCTAGGAAATAAGTTTCACGCGCTACAAAAAAAAGCACACCACTACCAGAAGGCAGGCATTGTCTAGGCCACCAGCGTCGAGGGCGATGGCATGTCGACTTTGCTGCACCCGCAGTGGAAGGCAGCGGACGAAATGCCCGTAATCATTTCGCTAGGGAGGGCGAGCATCGCGTCACTCCACAGCGGCGACGTGTCCTCTTCAAACTGCGAGCGACGGAACAAGTCAGCCAGTACATCCGAGCCATCACGTGGAGCATCTAAAAGGTCTTGCACCGTGCGCAGGCCCAGTTGGTCCCACACCTGCTGCAGAGCTTGCACAAGGTGACGGACATGTTGCGACGTGTGCTCTGGTGTGGGCGTGATGCGCAGGCGCTCTAGGCCCGTAGCAACCGTAGGATAGTTGATCGGTTGAACGTAGCAGCCGTGCTGATTCAAGAGCAGGTCCGACGCCTGTTTCGCCTTCTCTGCCGAGCCAACGAGCACAGGCACAATGTGCGAAGGGTTGCTCTGGAGCGGAATGCCCGCATCGAGCAGCGCATTCTTGAGCTCACGCGTGCGAATCTGCTGCAGCTGACGCGTGTGGTTCGATTCCATCAGCACTTCCACGGCCGTCGCAGCGCCCGTCAGCACGGCCGGAGGCAGCGTCGTGCTAAAGATGAACTGCGGCGCATACGAGCGGATCAGGTCGACCATGCGGTGCGAGCCAGCGATGTAGCCACCCACATTTCCGTACGCCTTACCAAGAGTACCCGTGATAATATCGATCTTGTCCATCACCGTGCCACGCAGCTTACCAGGTGGCATCGTGGCATTGAGCATCCAGTCGAGATGTTCTGCCACGCCAGCGCCGTGTGGGCCATACATACCGACAGCATGGACCTCATCGAGGAACGTGATGGCGCCGTACTTTTTGGCGAGAGAAATGGTCTCCTCAATAGGTCCGACTGTGCCACACATGCTGTACACCGATTCGAAAGCAATGATCTTGGGCGTCGACAAAGGCAGGCTCTTGAGCTTGTTTTCCAGATCAGTCATGTCGTTGTGCTTGTAGATCATTTTGCGGGCACCACTATGCTTGATGCCCTGGATCATCGAGGCGTGGTTGCTGCTGTCACTTAAGATCACACAGTCCGGGAGCTTTGAGCCGAGGACTGTAAGCGTCGCGTCGTTCGCGGCATAGCACGACCCAAACACCAGCGCAGCGTCCTTGCGGTGCAGACGAGCCAGCACTTCTTCCGCGCGCTCAACGTGCATGTTGTGGCCGGCAATATTGCGCGTACCACCAGCTCCAGCACCGTACTTGCTCAGTGTCTCGGCCATCGCAGACAGCACACGGGGGTGGCGCGACATGTTTTGATAGTCATTCGAGCACCACACCGTGATTTCGTGTGCCTCATTCTCTGTCAGGTGGCCCATCGGCGCACGTTGAGCCAGGCGGTTCACATTGTTAAAGTAGCGGTACGTATTGCCATCGTGTTTTTGCTTCAGCTCTTCATGGTAGAAGCGCTCAAAGTCGAAACCAGGGTCCGTGGTCTTAGGAGGCTCAGGCAGGCGGCCCAGACCCGAGCCGGGCGTGCGCCTCTGGTACGGAGCTGCCTCGAGCGTAGCAGGAGCTGGCATGGAAGCCGCAGCAGACGGATTCAGCGATACCATGGATGCCTTGGCCAACGTGCTCTGCGTAGCATACGTGCGCTTTTGCATCATCGAGGTGGGCAAGCTCTGGTGGGTGACGGGGCAAACGCCACCAGACGATTCGATCATCGATCTCGGAAGCGGGTGCGGCACGGCCATGTCGTTCACCGACGACGAGGCGCCGCCAACCGTAATGCCCGACGGCATGGTGTCCGTGGAGCAGTCTGTCTCGGCGATCGACTGGCTCATGTACGGGCACTGCTTGACACGAGAAAGCAATGCGCCACTAGCGCCCGTGCGACTTGCCATGGAGAACGAGCGTGCGAGATGGCACAGCGTTGCACGAGGCAGTCCACGCAGATATGGACATAGGCCCCGCAATCGGGATGGAGATACGCGCGTCAAGTCCATTTGGTGAGAAAGGAAGATACAGCGCAAAATCAGGAGGGCCGTAGGAAATTCCAGCGTGCGTAGAGCTGAATAACAAACCCCGTCGGCCCCATTTGGTCCACACAGGGAAAACCACAGGGCACCAGGGCCGTTCAGCGAATCACAGGGAATGGATTGGACAGCCACTGTTGCACCTGTGCTGACTAAGAAGTGTGCAGTCAGCGACCAGCCTGCGACAGGCGCCGCTGTCGTCCTTTTACCATCGTTGACGTTGTTGCCCAGTATGAGCATGAGGCCCAACGCCCGTGTCCTACGTGATATTGCCAAGCGGCATACTGTGCACTCGAACGAGCTCCTGCGAACAGCATACAAGTATATCGCTCGCAATACAACGCTTCCTTCGCGTGTGCGGTACATGGCTCAGCTGGAGCTGAACAATTTTCCCGCCAAGTCGCGCCCGGCTTTTGTGAAAGACCGCTGTGTCGAGACAAGCCGTGGTCGTGGCGTGTTTACCGAGTTTGGTCTATGTCGCGTACGTATATGTGTCCTCTTACGCCAGTATCAATTCCGTCGGAAGGCCGTGCACCGTGAAATTCCGGGTGTAGAAAAGGCGTCATGGTAAGCTGCCGCGCTCTATGCTCGCAGAGCATGATACCAGTACGCGCTATCTCTTGTAGCTGCCATAGGTTCATCTGGCAGACCCTCGTGTCCCGTGACTGATAGAGATGGCCATGTGGCGGAAAAAGGGCCATTTTGGGGTATAGGAGCCTACGTGTGCCGACTTCGCTATGTATGCTTGCGAGCTTCGGTGGACGATTTGTGCTCCTTCATCTGCGCCGCACGGTACTGCTTCACGACGTTTGCCACAGACAGCACGCGACGGTCGTCGTTGCGGCGCATGTAGTATAGCTTAGCGCGGCGCGTTCGTGTCAGACCAGGTTGCCGCTTATCAGCAGTGGCGGCCTGCAGCACTTTGATGTCCTTGATCATGGGGCTGTATGCGTGGTATCGCATTTCGACGCCCAGCTTGTGGGCGATGGTCCGCAGAAGGAATGTGGTAGCAATACCAGCACGACGCACGGCAATGAGTACACCAGCAAACGTCGTAGTGGAAGTTTTGGAGCTGTTTAAGTACGACTCGACCATGATGATCGAGCCGGGCGGAATGCAGTCGGGCGAGCGGCGCGAGAAGAGGCGCGCGATGCGCTCATCAGGGTCTCGCTCCATCGTGAGCTGTGAATCGACGCGCTGCATCACGCCGCGAGTCATGTCTTTGACCTTGGGTGGCGGTGCACGAATCGCGTCGGGCGGGGGCGCGGCATGCGAACGACTCTTCACATGGGTAGCAAAAGGGTACACAGGTGCGTCGGGCATGGCGTCGACGGGCGCCTCGCTCTGCTCCTGCTGCTTCAAAGAGTACCGGGCCGAGGAAAAGGCACGAGGATACATGCGCGGCAAGGCGCGGGGCACGATGCGCGGGGCCCACAAGCCAATCATCCTGTAGGAAGAGAAAAAGAGGGAACGAGCCCTACCCCGTCGAGGGACAGGGGCATTTTTGCAATTTCCACTGGGACGCTAGCGTCGCGTGGGACGCATCGTGGGTTTCTTGGGCCGACGGCACGACGAGGTACGATGGCAGCACGCAAGCTGCAGACAGAGATAGATCGGACCTTTAAGAAGGTGTCAGAGGGCGTAGAGCTCTTTGAGGGCCTGTACGATAAACTACAGACATCGTCGAACCAGGGCCAAAAAGAAAAGCTTGAGTCGGATCTGAAGACGCAAATCAAAAAGCTCCAGCGACTGCGCGATCAAATCAAGGTATGGCTGCAAAGCAATGAGATCAAAGACAAGAAGCCATTGCTTGACAACCGGCGACTTATCGAGACGCAGATGGAACGGTTCAAAGCGGCCGAGAAAGAAATGAAGACCAAGGCCTTTTCGAAAGAGGGTCTCATAGCGGCCTCGCGGCTTGGACCGGAGGAGAAGGCCAAGGTCGAGATGTCGCAGTGGCTCACGTCCATGGTTGATGAGCTGTCGCGGCAGATTGAGGTGGCGGAGGCAGAGATCGAGCAGGCCCTTGCCTCCTCCAAAAAGAGCAAGAAGGCGTCTGTCAAGGACGAGCATGTGAGCTCTATTGAGCACCGCAACGAGCGTCGCAGCTGGCACATTTCGCGACTCGAGATTCTACTGCGCATGCTTGAGAATGGCTCGCTAGAGGTTGATCAGATCAACGACGTCAAGGAGGACATTGCCTACTTCGTTGAGAGCAACAACGAAGACGACTTTGAAGAGGACGAGGGCATCTATGACGAGTTCAATCTGGACGACGAGGAAGAGGCATTCGGGCTCAAGGACGCGGACGAGTCGACGGTGCAGGACCCATCCGTGCCCACCGACGAGCCGTCCGAGGCACCGCCTGTGCCTGCGCCGGCGCCTGAAGAGCCGCCCAAGGCGCCCAAGAAGGAAGAGAAGAAGAGCGCCAAAAAGGCTTCTGTGACAGCAGAGCCCACCGAGCCCAAACCTGCGCCAGAGCCAGCACCCGCGTCTGCATCGGTCTCCTCACCGGCACCAGCGCCGGCACCCGCGTCACCAGCGCCCAAGGCAGCGGCGCCGCCACCTATCCGATACGCCACGGCCGCTGCCGCCGCTGTGGCTGCATCATCCGCACAGGGCAGTGACGAACAGGCTTCACGGCCGGCACGGCCGCCGTCAGACGGCGACGCGCGTCTGCCTGATACGCTCTCGGACCTGGTCGTGTCGTTTGAGTGGGCGAAGCAAAAGTCGGTCCTACGCGACTCGAATCTGCCGCACGCTCAGCATGCCCTGGCCACAAGTTATGCGAATGGCGTGCCGGAGCCGCAAGACTCGGAGCGTCCCAAGCACTATGTGCCCAAGGACCCGTATCCGACGCCGCCGTACTATCCACAGACGCCGGCGAGCATCTTTGACAACCCCGCGCTGTACACCAAGTTCGATGTCGATACATTGTTCTACATCTTCTACTACCAGCCAGGCACGTACCACCAGTACCTGGCTGCCCGTGAGCTCAAGAAGCAGTCATGGCGCTTTCACAAGCAGTACCTCACATGGTTCCAGCGGCATTCAGAGCCGCAAACCATCACGGACGAATACGAGCAGGGCGCCTACGTGTACTTTGACTGGGAAGGCTCATGGTGCCAGCGGCGCAAGAACGACTTCCGCTTCGAGTACCGCTGGCTCGAAGACAACTAGATAGCGTTCATACCCCGTTGTTAGATATCGAGCGCGCCGAAGCGCACCTCGTTCCACAGGCGCAGGATACGCAGCACGGCTGCCGCCAGGCCCGTGCCAGCCTCGAGCAGCTCATGGTCATGACTCGGCGCCCATGCCTCCGTCAGCGTGAATGCCATGTCGCCCCACAGACACAGCCGCTCCACACCCAGCCACCGTAAGCGCCGGCGCTCGGTCACAAGACACGCATACGCCTCCTCGACACGCTCACGCGCCTGTGGCACGATCTGCTGTGCGGCGCTGCGCTCGTTGTCTATGCGCCTCACTTCCCGTTGCATGCTCTGTACATGGTGCATCATGCTCCGCAACATCATCTTGCGCCGCTGGTGCTCGACGTACAGCTGGATGATGAGCGCCAAAAGTGACACAAATACACCCACACGCTCCAGGCCACGGCGCCGGCGCTGTAGCCACGGCGGCAGCTCCGTCACGCCAGACATGCCGAGCGCATGCCAAAACAGACCCGAACCTTGCAGGAACGAAGCCACATCAAATGACTCGCCCACATGCGCCAGGCACTCGCCTACCTGCGCCAGTGAGTCCAGCGCACGGTGTGGCGCCACATCCTGGGCGCCTCGCTGGCTCCGCACGCGGCACTCTTTGCCCAACGTATATACCCACCAACTCACCAGCACAAGCCGCCGTACATTTGCGACGCCCTCCGTCGCCACGAGCAGCCCGTGCCGAATTCGCTTACGCCCACGTAGACTTGACAATCGCACGAACGCATAGCCCGTGGGATTCCGTATCGCCTCCCATGCCGTCGTGGGCGGCGGCGCTCGTGCGTGTACGTGTAGGAGCAGTAACGAGAAACGCAGCGCCTGCAGTGCATTGTCTGTCGCATCCCAGCACAGGAGCTCATGCCATGGGATCTGAGCGTCACCTTCGCGACGGCGAGCCACGGGGCGCACCGCGGACGATGACATGCCCAATCGTGGCGTGAGCACTCGCACCGTGGGGTAAAAGAAAAAAATGTGCTCGCACCCAGATTTGAACTAGGGACCCTCTCATCAACTTCGCCGGAACGCAGTACGAGTGAGAAATAATAACCACTATACTATACGAGCCAATCGATGCAAGCCAAGGTCTTGTGCGGCGCCATGAGGGCGAGCCGGTGTGAGGGGACGCAAAAAGTGTGCTCGCACCCAGATTTGAACTAGGGACCCTCTCATCAACTTCGTCGAGACGTAGTACGAGTGAGAAATAATAACCGCTATACTATACGAGCCACGGCTATAGAGTGTGGTGTCGCTGGAAGGGTATCTGAGCTGCCCGTCTCTGTCCGGCCTCGCGTCCCGCCGCGCTCGCCGGTGGTGCCGTGGATCCAAACATCCTCGAAAGCTACCAACATTATAGAATGGATGCGTCAGAAAGGAGGGAGCTTCGTGGTCGAGAGAATCGCTGGGCGATGGGAAGCGACGTGATGTCCGTGGAGGCCCGTGCTGGGACCTCTTGCACGGTTTGCATCGAATCCTGGGACAAGTCGGCGGGGTGCCATTCCTCTGCGTTCTCGTGAGCATCTGGGTCGAGAAATAGGGCCTCTTCTGCATCGGTATCGCGCAGGCTGTCCCTATCCATCTCGCTGGGATGGGCAGGGAGTGGCGCCTCCTTCTTGTCCACTTGGGCGGCTGGCGCTGTGGTCTCCGCCTCCTCACACACGGGTGATGGCTGTGGGGCGCGGGGCCCGATACCTGCATGCGCGACCAGCGCGCCATGTACAGCGGGCTGAGGCTTGTCCAGCAGTGGCGGCGGGGATTCCTTGTCGGGCTGGGTGGGACGTGCGCGTTCGTGGAACAGCATCGGTCGGCACCGCACGAGCGTCATGGTGAGGGTGCTGGAGATCTGGAGGGAGGGCGATAGAACGAGCGCGAGGTTGGAGAGCGTCATTTTTGTGCACTCCACGTTCTTTGGCAGGGTGAGCACACCCAGGTGTTCGGTGATATCGCGCAACAGGTACCATTCGTAGAAGGGCAGGCTTTGGATATAGGGCTCCAGTCGAGTGGCCAGCACTGCGTCGTTGGACTCTTCGGCGCAGATCTGGTCCATAGCCGCGGCTGTTTCGTGCGGCACGATCGGCGCGGGCAGCTCGCGTAGGTACATCTTGAATACGCTGCACACGGCATGCACGTCGAGATCCGCCGGGTTGATCTCGGCCATCGCGAGATCCGTGCCGGGCAGCTCCCACAGCGCACGGAGCCTCGCGGCGTGCGACGATCGTCCAGGGACGCGGTAGAGGCCCTCTTCGTAGATGCCCCATTTCTCCAGGCTCTCGATACAGCGTGTCACGATCCGTGGCACGACAAAGTGCCGCGTCTGCTCGCGAGATAGGAGCGGCGGGCGGTCGCTCTGCTCCAGATCGTGTGGCAGGGGCGCGCCGGCATCGCGCAGGCGCATGCCGAAGAGCGCAGGCTGCGAGGGCGTGGCCTCTTCTGTGAGTGACGCATTCGTCCGGAGCGACTGCGTGCTAGACGAGCTCGAGAGGACCGACGACGAGCGCAGCGCACGCAGTCGTGTCGCGCGCGTCGGTGATCCGAGGGTGTCCCGCCATTCGATCCATGTGCGTGTGGCAGGGGATGACTCGCCGCTGCGGTGCCCGCGGATCGGCACGAACAAGGAGCGCCGCCGCGTCTCGTGCCGTGCCGTGTCGAGCGGCGGCATGCGCCGGTGTATGGCGGGCGGTGCCCGAAGCCGGAGGCCGCGCATGGACCCAAAGAGGCTGTGTGAGGTGGGCAGCTCGGTGTCGGCGTGGGACGAGCACGCCGGGACGGACGAGACGTCGGTCATGCTGGCATTCGTCGGCAAGGCGTCGGCGTCTTCGTCCGCGTCTCTCTTGGGCTCAGCGAGCCACGGCACACTCAGCGGCATCACGGGCGGCGGCGCATGCAGCTCGTCTGCTGCCTTTGCGGGCGACGGACGCGGCGAGCTCGACGCCGAGGGCGGCGCGGGCGTCTCCACAGGCGCAGCTGCGTCGCTGGATTCACGCGATGTCATGAACGACGAGCGCGAGTCCTCCGTACTCGGCCGCGCATCCCTGGCGCCGAACCGCATCGACTTGAACTTGTGGTTCAGACTCCGAAACGACCGCTGCGTGCTCTGGAGCGACACGAGGCTCGGCGAAGCGAGCGACGCACCACTCGGACGCCGCGGCTCCGCGCCCGCCGCACTGCTCTCAGCCGATGAAGTCGCAGCGCCCGCACTTCGCTGCCCATCGCCGCCGATCGCGCGGTTGAGTCGCGTCAGCAGACTCGGCATGCAGATCGGGTGGCTGTCGTGGGAGAGGCGTTTCTCGGCCGGAGCGTCCCAAGGCGGCCAGGGCGTCCCTGGGGCCTCACGTGCCTGTTGCCTCCACGCCATCATCGATGGGCGCCTTTCGAGCCTCGCTCTCGTTGGACGAGGCGAATCGTGTGCGCCTTTCGCTGGGGCTCCGGCCGCTGCAGGTGGATGATGAGGCCGGGGCCGACGAGCGCGCAGTGCCTGAGCGCCCAGCCGAGCCTGCGACGGGAGACGAGGCGGTGCCGGCGCCTCGCGCCCCACAGGGACCGACGCTGGGACAAGGCGCGTCGATGAGCGCGCGCGCATGGATCCAGCATGCACGGCGCCAGGCGCAGGTGCATGCCGCGGAGCGCGCTGCGCAAGCGGACAAGGAGCAGGCGGCGGCGCAGCCCGAGTACACGTCGCAGGACACGCACGGACTGCGCGTCGCCCACGACCTCGCTGACCTGGACGGCCACGAGCGCGTGCTCACGCTGCGTGATGCAGGCGTCCTAGACATGGAGGAGGACGAGCTCGAGGAGGCCATGACACAGAAGCGTGCGCCGCCGAGTGCGTCTTCAGGCGTGCTCGACAAGTACGACCACGTCGAGACGCTCGATGCTCCGGCACCACGAGCCGACGTGGGCTTTCGGCTGGGTGAGGCGATGGATGCGCCTTTGCGTACGGAGGCACTGGCGTCCGAGTCTCGCCACGCGCAGCATGTGAGTCTCGACTATGAGAAAAATGTGCCCGTGTCCGATTACGACACGGCCTTCAAGAAGCGGAAAAAAAAGAGCCGCCAGCCGCGCCAGGTGTGGGTCGAAGAGAGCGCTCCGGCCCGTGCCGAGGCGCTCGTGGACGACGACGAGCTGGCCGCGAGTCTGGCGCGAGCGCGTCGGCAGCGCGCGAAGGCGTCGATGAAGAAGGTGACGCCCGAGATGGTCGCCCAGTCCGTCGCGGCCCACCAGGACGAGGCGCCACCGGCCGATGGTTTGCTCTTCGATGGGACGTCGAACTTTGTCCAGCAGATTGTCGAGAGAAACGAGGCGCCATGGCGCTCGGCTTCCGAGCCTGCCGCGCCGACCGAGCCTGCCGCGCCACCCGAGCCTGCCGCGCCGAGCGCCCCCGTCCCCGAGGCTCCCGCTGCGCCTCCGAGTCCCACCGGCGCCCCCGACGCGGCCCCGGAAGCGGACGCATCGAGCGTCGCGTCCGTGCTCCAGTACCTACGCAGCCAGGGCTCGCTCGAATCCACCTCGTCCGAGCAGCGTGAGCATGAAAAGACGCAGCTGCAGTACGACGCATGGCTCCACCGTCATCGAGACCACGCCGACGACGACGACGACGCCCAAGCCATCATGGACAGGTTCAAGGACTACAAGCCCGATATCAAGATCGAGTACCATGACGAATTCGGCCGCACCCTCTCGACCAAGGAAGCTTGGAAACAGCTGTCCCACACCTTCCACGGCACAGCTCCCGGTCACCGTGCGCAGGAAAAGCGCCTGCGCCGCCTCGCCGAGGAACAGCGCCGCGAGCGCATGCTCGCTGGCGACACGAGCGCCATGACGCAGGCCTTCCAGGCACGCTCTGAACGCACGGGCCAGGCACATATGGTCCTCAGCGTCGGACACCACGATCATGCGCCGCACAACTTTGACCTGGGCGCCCCGCCCCGTCTCGAAAAGGCGCCCCGCCC
>ERZ501061.288-NODE-288-length-18963-cov-4.565475_pt1 | contig 18963 bp, 17 predicted proteins | sample MGYA00510854_ERZ501061 | MGnify/ENA primary metagenome ERZ501061 (study PRJEB25958, sample SAMN03398515) | human skin metagenome | study: EMG produced TPA metagenomics assembly of the Human Skin Microbiome Metagenome (human skin metagenome) data set.
CTATTTGCTTGCTTACTGCTGCGAGAGAGCGGCTTGAATCGCAGAGAAGACTTCGACTTCAATCTCAGCAGCTGCCTTCTCCTCGGGCGAGCCATTGCCAGAGGCGACACGCTGCGCTTCGGCCAGACCTTGGCGCACAGACTGCAAGTGTGTGTAAGTATCATGTAAGGCGACATTTCAAGCATCAACATACCTCTTGTGAGAACTTGTCCAGCGTGTATGCCTCAATTGTGTTCACAGTCAAGTGGTTGTCCGGGTGAATCGTAGCGAAGCCGCTCGAAACTACCGTGTAAGCAAGTTAGTAAAGAGAACGTGTGCGGTTCAGCACATGCCATTGATGTGCAATGTGTGCAAACGTACCGAAGAACTTCTTGCTCGTGCCCGACGACTCGATAACTTCCAACACGCCAGGGCGGATCTGCTCAACTGTCGGAACGTGAGCCGACAGGATACCAAGGTCACCCGAAATTGCTGGCACGTTTACTTGTGTGACCTCCTGGGCATTGTACAAAGCCTGTTGAACAAACACATGATGTTAGTCATGACAATCGAGATCATGACCCAACTAGGGTCTACATACCGAGTGTGGCAGCACGAAGCTTAGCTTCAGCTTATCACTCACAGCCTCAGCATATCCACGACGCGCACCAGCCAGTTGGGAAAGGGCTGGGCGGTAGCTTGAAGAGCGGAGTGTGCGCGAAGCCAATGCAAACACCATCGTCGTTGTAAAGTCAGTCGGTCAGCGAGTGAAATCACACGCGCTGTCCTCCGAATCAGCTGCCAACCGCCCAAGTGCCCACCCAAATCTGCCCGGTCCGAGGGCCAGCAAACGCCGTACATCGGCCGAGTCCGGGATGCAGCCTGCAGGTGGCTTTACCACGTGGTTGAATTATCATAGCGCTCCTAGACCCCGAGGTGTTTCACCAACGCCGTCCACAAAGATACCTCCACACGATCACGTCCATGAGCGGCCGCTACACATGAGCCGCTGTCCGTTTACTTGCACGAGTTGCTCGCAGCTCATCTTTCTTGATCAAAGCATCGAGTCAGCAGACAATGACGCTTGGAAGAATCTGCTTGATAATAAATATTGCCCTCTGGGTCCCACAGGGATTCCGCCAGCGGAAGAGGCTGTAAAATCGCTGAACCTGCCGCCCTCTGTTCGAAACACATTCCTACGCCGTGCAGCGCATGATTCTCCTGGTCATGATCATGAAGGACAAGGTGCCGACATGTATGTAAAGCAATTTTCACTATTAGATGCTGCCACATGTGATGGAAAGTCAGATGTTCGATATCCATTGTGTCAAGCATGTGCACGAGCGGCCCTTCAATCGATGGAAGAACGTCGGCTGCGTTTGGAACAGGATCATAAAACGTTGTCCATGTTGGAACGCGAGCTTCAAAGATTAGCTATCATAAAAGGAGATCTCGACATGTCCGACGATGACATGGCACGATGGAGACGCGAGCACGACCGCCTCGAGCATGACGTCGACGCCGTGCACAATGCATGCAAGGAGACATGTGCGGAAATTCGCAAGACAGACATTGAAGTCGAACAGGTCCGGTATGCGCTTGAAACACTGAGCTATATGGAGGCAAAAATGGCGAAGGAAGAGCAGGAGTTATGGTATGTCTATCATGATAAGGCGATGGAACTTGAACGTTGTGCCTCGAGTAAGGCTTGTCTCAACGCTGAATTCGTGCATATGCAAAAACAACTTGCATCCCTGGAGCAGTCGTGTGCATACAGGGACGTATTTTGCATTGAGCAAGATGCTTATGGAATAGGCACTATTAATGGCCTTCGTCTCGGCAGACACACTGGAACTCGCGCCAGACCAAATGAACAAGTGCCATGGTCGGAGATCAATGCTGCGTGGGGTCAAACAGCACTTCTGCTTACGGTATTACAACGCAAGCTTAACTATGCAAGTCGCGTATACAAAGTGGTGGCGCGTGGCTCGTTCAGCGTTGTTGAACGACTGGAGCCTGACCACGCAGTCTTTGAGCTGTATGCTACCAGCGAGTGGCAGCTCGGACGATTATTTCACGCACGCCGATTCGACTGTGCCATGCTGGGCTTCCTAACATGTGTGCAAGAGATCTACATGCATGCTAAATCTCTTTATAATGATCTTGAGATACCCTACCCGTAAGTGTCATTATCGAGTACGAAAACAGAGAGAACTAACGCTGCCTTTGGAAAACAAATAAAACATAACACTTGGTTTCATACTCTAGTATTCATTCTGATTGTATTGGTGGAATCAGCATCCGGCTTCAGTTTCATGAGCCAGCAGCATGGAATCGTGCAACTCGATACCTCCTTGAAACGTATGTTACGCTCGCTTGGCTACGCGCTAGTTTGCCGATCTCGTCTAACTCCAGTCTCGATTGCCTCCTGTCCTGGACACTCACCTGTTTGAAGTGAGACGTATTGTCACGTGATCTATAGTCGCCCTCGCATCGCGGCGCTTCGTTTGCCACCGCCGATCGCTGTAGCAAGTCTTTTCTTATTCCCAGGTAGGTTCCGACGGTCGTGCACTTCCTGCTTGCATAGGAGCGAATATGCCTATTACACAAACAGGACACCCCGGGCAGGACCACTCGCGTGACCCTTGTCCATGGGTCATCCTCAATGATTTTGGTGGTGCATTTGCCATGGGTTGTATCGGTGGCACTATCTGGCATGGTATCAAAGGAGCTCGCAACTCGCCCCGTGGTGAACGCATGCTCAGTTCGGTGTCTGCTATCAAGGCTCGTGCACCAGTTCTCGGTGGTAACTTTGGTGTATGGGGTGGTTTGTTCACGACCTTCGACTGCTCTGTCAAGTCGGTTCGTCAGAAAGAAGATCCTTGGAACGCAATCATCGCTGGTTTCTGCACTGGCTCTACCTTAGCTCTGCGCGGTGGTCCAAAGACTGCGTTTGGTGCTGGTGTCATGTGTGGTATTCTTCTTGGTGTCTTCGAAGGTGTCGGTGTGCTGATGCAGCGTCTCCTAGCCGAAAACAACAAGCCTATTGCGCCTATTATCCCTGACTCGCCGCTGGCTCCAGCCGGAGGCAATGCCTCTGTACCCAAGTAAATCTGGACATGTGGTGTGAAAATATATACATGTGTGTGTTCTTGCGAGCAGGATTAACAAGGTCAAGATATCCTTTTCCACTCTCTATCTCTTACCGTCCTCTTATATACATTTCGACCCGAGTTTCCGCTAGCAGCTCACTAGCATGAAAAAGGTCCATTGTGAAGCACCTATATTCAGGACGTTATTCATCTTGGTATCCATCTTTACGCGTCGGGTTTTTGTAGTCGATGAGAGACCAATGCCTTTTTCTCCATTGATCCACACAGATTCATCAGCTAAGACGAAGACGCTTGCATCTGCTGCACACGCAATAGCCTTTACGTTTGCATAGTCATGCTGATTATCTCCCAGATCTACAGGCGCAGGGGGTGAATAACCCCAAGGCGCATACCAGCCCCATACATATGCATCGCCCTCTGTGCTCAGAGCGATCGTGTGTCGATCGCCGCAGGCCACATGCTGGACCCCGGCGGGAAATCCTTGGTCTTTAGAAAAGTATGACACGCAGTGCAAAGTTGTATTGTCATTGCGGATGCGCACAGATCCGAGTTGACCAAAGCGATTGTCCCCCACCGCATATAAGGGAGAGGCCTCCGCGCATGCTCGCAGAATAAAATGCGAGCCACCGCCATACACCAGATCAAACTTTGGCGCTTTAGTGTCAGGTGATTGAAGGAGCAGGCCATACTTGGTCCCACGCATCATGGCCTCAAGTGATGTATATAAATATGCAGTTCCGTGATCTGGTAGACGAATAAGCTTACTTTTCACACATACACAGACATACCAGAAACGGCAACAATGCGTCCTGTTTTATCCATGGCCGCATGACGCCATCTATCCGAGCCGTGACGAGCCGTTGTAAAACCAACACACAAATATCCATCATTATCAATGCAGCCTTTGATCTCATCCTGCCCAAGAATTGCACGCGGCTCGCGCCAAGGAATGTGGTACTTTCTCGGTATGCTTGTATTCTCATGTTGAGGCATATATCCAAACAAGTACAAATGGCCTTGCCTTGAGTAAAGAACTTGCGACCCTGTCACCCACACTAGACTGTCGGCGCAATCAATCTCCGTCGGCTCTGCTATATGCAACTTGCACAAATTCTGTCCAAGTTGTCCATGTAAGTTAGATCCCCAGCCCAGTAACTGCGCTCTGCATGGTCTTTCTCTCATCCCCACGAACAGCTTTCGGGATGCCATGAATGAATGTGCGCGTGTGCGCATGGCCTGAGCGAAACGCCCGATTTCGACCCGATCATTCACACCACAGGAACCGTCATATTTTCGACAAGATGTGGTAGACAGATTTTACTCACACCTTATTCACGTACAGACACTTTTAGACAAGCTCAGCTTAGCGCGCTCAGTTGCCTATGTTGCACAGATGTTGGTATAGTTCACGCATACATCACAAATACATGCGAGCGTGTCGACGTCCAATTACTACATTCCGATCGGTCGTTGATGTGCTTGAATCACGCGGCATGGTGCAAGCGACAACATCGCGAGCACTCAAAGAACATCTAGCTATGCCAGGCGAGGCTTCTTCCACACCTCACCAATATATACCACGCACAATCTACTCTGGCGTAGATCCTAGCGCACCAAGCTTGCATGTGGGCAATTTGTTGCCCTTAGTCGCGCTCCTGCATTGTGCTATCTATGGCCACAAAGCGCTTGTCTTAATTGGTGGTGCTACGGGAGCTATCGGAGATCCCTCTGGACGTTCGTCTGAGCGATCTGCACTCGGTACAGATCAGCTCACATCTAACGTGACTACAATTCGTGCACAGATTTTCCAGTTTTTCCACAACGCCGCTGCATATTTGTCACGAAGGAATATACTGCACGCTGAACCTGCACTCTTTGGTTCCTGCAAACAGCAATCCAGGGAAAATGATTGTTTATTTCAAACTGCTTTGGATATTCAGCTTGTCAATAATCTTGACTGGTTCCGCGATATCAAGATGCTCGACTTCTTATCTAGTGTCGGTCGCTATGTCCGTGTCAATGATATGATGGCTCGAGACAGGTACGTTCATGATACAGCTACTAACGTACTTATGCAGTGTTAAATCACGCCTTTTTCATTCGGAAGGTGGCCCTGCAACAACAGGACTCTCCTTCACAGAGTTTTCATATCAGCTCATGCAAGCGTATGACTACTGCTATTTGCATGAACGAATGGGTTGTTCGGTCCAGCTGGGCGGCTCTGACCAAATGGGCAATATTATGGCTGGCATTGACTTGATACGCCGACAACGCGCGGCTCATGTACAAAACGACAAGATGAGTGATCTGAGCATGCGTGCAGACCCCGCATACGGACTCACACTGCCACTTCTCATGACATCTTCTGGTGTTAAGTTCGGTAAATCAGCTGGCAACGCTGTATGGATTTCACCCGCCTTACTTTCGGACCTTGACTTTTATCAGTATTTCGTGCGAAGTGCCGATGCAGATGTCGAACGATACCTCACTTCTTTGACATTCATGCCTTTGGAAGAAATTAAACAAGTCATGATACTTCATTCGCAAGACCGATCGAAACGCGTGGCACAAATTTGTTTGGCTAATGAAATGACGGAACTCGTAAGAGGTCTCGACGCACTTCGACGCGCTCAATTAGCGACCAAAGTACTTTTTGGCACAGATGTGAATGCTCTTACGTTAGAGCAGATATTGTACGCCTTCGAAGGGGACCCACGCCTTGTGCGACTGACAGAGACTCAAACTATGGACTTATTACGCTTGGCTGCCGAAATTGGTTTGGTTTCTTCTCGAAGTACGTACTCTGCTTGATTTTGGTCGAAAGGCTAATTATAATTTAGGTGAAGCACGCCGTCTTGTTCAGCAGGGTAGCAGTGGTCTTTACGTTAACAATGTTCCAGTGAAGGATGTACAGGCCAAACTGGAGCCAGAACACCTGCTTAATGGGCAATTTTTTGTGATGCGGGCTGGTAAATCGAATCATAAAATTGTGGTGCTTGAACCAAAGTAATGATACAGTCATTTTACGAAACTTAATTACCTTCGTGATTCGTTTAAAAGATAATAAAACTACAGAGTTCTCCGAGCTCGACTGCGGAGTCTCATTTCGCATTGAATGTGCTTGCGTGACGTATCATGGCCTTTGTGGAAGCACCTATTCTTTAGCGTGCTTTGATTCGCTGCTTTCAAATCCGTTTTCGTTCGTCTATTCCACCGAACTGACGAGTAAAGTTCATCATGTTGCAAATACGTGTACAAAAGTATCTTAGTCTCCGATTCGAGCCCTCCAGTCACAGATCCATTAACACATGCTTTATCTTTGGTATCCTCCTTCTAATGCTTTTTATTATGGCAATTCTTTTGTGGATACTCCCAGGAATAGAGATAGTGACTATGGTAATATGGTTTAAAAATCGACAGAAACTACTCCTACTCGGCATACGTGCTGCACAAGCAAGAATGTGTCAGCACCAAAGGACTGAAAGTATATATTGGTCTCAAACTGCAACATCGGTGATATAAGCGGCAATCGTCTAGAGGTTTAGGATCTCACCTTCCCATGTGCCAACGTTGGCACGCGGATACGCGTGGAATCAGGTGAGGACGGGGGTTCGAACCCCCCTTGTCGCAATTTTTCATTTTTTGTCGGGTCAACATGTGAACCTACAATTTTGGATGCTGTAGACATGATATCATTAGCCGCTGAAGCTCTTTCCCCTCATCATCGTCTAGTTCGTCACGACGTCCAATGGAATTTAGCCTGGATGGTCTATCCCATTTAGCGAGGATGGAGTTGGAGCGGGTCTCCAAAGGAGCAGGAACAACGTGAAAATGAACCTGTAGGTAGGCTAGTTAGAGGATATGCGCATCCAGCAACGTACGTGGTCTATGGTTTGAGCATACACCTGATTTGCAACAACTTGCAAGCCGATGATCCCGAATGCTGAGTGAGTCTTTTCTGTAAGGTGGCATACCTTCCTCCATAGCCCGTGCCACTGCAGTCACGCCTTGCATCATGGCTGAAGCTTGCGCTGGACACATACTAGAAAGTCTAGATACATGCGACTTGGGAATAACAACTGTATGGCCTGCAGAATTAGATATTGGAAAAGATCGTAACTTGCCTGTGCGTATAGGAAGGATATCAAGAAATGCCACGTAAGAGCTGGATTCTGCAACAATGTATGCGCTTTGTCTGTGCGCGGCAATATCACAGAAGACACAATCGTCCACGTACTTTCGATCGCGTTCGCCCACACGATTTATGATATGTGACGTCATCGCCTACTGCGTAGAACAAGACAAGGGTCAGAACGCGAAGGGTCGTGACCACATTGACAGTGTTCTTCTCCACAGCGGGCATTAGCCCCCACTCAACAGACCCGCTTCCATGTCATCAGACAATGTGAAAGACGCGTCTTATTACCGCCACAGTAATCCTACGAGCGAAGCATATGGCTTTGCTTTGTATATATTTGCATCAGTGGTGTGGGTGACATGGATCTTTTGGGCAGCGAGTCCCGAGTGGCTGCTTATCATGATGGGCATAGAATGGTTCCCACACCGGTACGCTAAACCAAAGGTTTGTTCCTAACGAAAATTAAGCGATTGGGCGTACTTGCTACCTGCATGGAGTATTATGCTTGTCTTCTTTATCTATCTGGGATTTGTGTCTTGGAATGTTTTCCAGACCCCGCCTTTAGATTCATTAAGTCTAGTAACTGGTACGTACGTTGTGAGGGGTTCTATATCAAATGACCTGCCAGCCAACCAACAGATGAGCGCGCGGTGCTCTATATGCACTCTGCATCCAAACTAACCGAGCATCCACTTCGACATGTGCGGCCGCATGAGGCACAACAAGTTCTTCAAGAAACTCTAGCGGACGATATGTATGATTTGTCGCCAGGTTGGGTATCAAGAACCAAGTATCTAGATTCAGACCTATGAGATGCATCCAGTCAAGATGGCAGAGTCAGATGAGCGACGCTGATGCATAGACGACTGCCGATATGTAGAGATATGCTTATCGATCTGCCGCGCATGTCGCTCGAGTCCATGGCGTCGAGCCTCAAGTTCATTCTGTTCCTGCCTCAATAAATCGATGCGCATATCCAGGCTGACCCATGCCGTGTGTGTATTTGATATTGCGTTAGGATCTCGAGATTCTTCAAGACTCAGCCTCTCTTTCGAATGCATCTCAAGCAGGGATTTGAGAAGTTGCGTCTGTTCTGTGCGTGCATTGTATGCGTCTTTGTACCAAGTGACAAGATCAAGTTGCTGCGACAAATGTGCATTCTCAGCCTCAAGTTTTTCTTCGCGCTTTTTGACCGAGTCCAGCTCGGCCAGCAAAGACGGGGTCTGTTCGGCCTTGCGCGCCGACTTTTCTGCAAATAAAGCACTGAGCACCTTACTGTGCATGGTTTGCGTGTGGGCCAAAGCCTTCTCTAACCAAGCACATCGAGCTTCGGACGAATCATGTTTGAATGCATACCAAACAGCATCTGATTCAGAGATGCGCATCTTCCATGCATATGTGTGAGCTAGTTCAGACTGGATATCGCGCCGCCTTCTTCAGTAAACTCATCAGCGACTGAGATGTCTCGCTGCTCCAGCTGCACAATGCGTTGATGCGCTTCTTGTAACGAGCACATGAGTGTATCACGCTCAGCATAAAGTTCGTGGATGTGCTCTTGCAAATCATGTTGCGTCTGCTCAATAGTATTAATCATCAAGTCCTTCGATGTTGACGCATACTGCAAAGCGTCAATGCGTTTCCGAGCATCTCTTAGAGTCTCGCTTAGGGTATACTTTTCGCGTGCCCACTGCATAGCGACATTCGCTACGGAATGCATATACTGCCGGCTTTGTTCGCGGATGTGAGTAGCAATTTCATTCTGGGTATAGTGTGTCAGTCGTGCCACTTCGTGTGCAGAGGCGCATTGCATACCTGATCAAGTTTAAGTTCATCGAGTTCGCCAGTAAGCTCAATGCATTGCAAAGCATATTGTGTCGCTTCATCCTGTGCACGTTGAAGCTGAGCAATGACCGCATCCTGCTCACGAACCAAAAGGCCACGTTGGGCCTCGATACGATTGTATGTTGTGGCGCGTTCTTTGTATCTCGAATTCAAAGCCTCGAGTTTATCGACCTGCGCCTTAAGCTTGAGTTCACGCTGCCTTCCAAGCTCTTTTTTTTCTGGTCAGTAGTGTGTTCATTGAGAGGCACGAGAGCAGAAAAAGCCCTTGAACGTGGTACGTACGGATTTCGGTCTTTAAATTCTCCCTCTCATTAACAAGCATAAACTTTTCGTGACGCAGCTCATCCAAGCGCGCCTCTGCTGCTTTTGCTACATGATCCACAGACCTGTTTCGTGGAAGTACGGGTAAGAGGTTTTCGCGCTGTGATTCACCAAGCACGCGAGTAACACTGTGCCGAGGTGTCACAGAGACGGAGCCAGACTTGCGCACTGGCAAGCGAGAGCTTGGAGTCTCTGGAATACGACTCGGCACACTCATCGGCATAACTGGCAGACTCTTCCGCGCCCGTGCAGGTGTTTCAGGCACATAGCCGGACATGCTAGCGTCAAGGTCGCTTGACCGATGAACGGGAATGCTACTGGCTGCCGAGTCTCCCCCTGCTTGTGCCAACAAAGGCACGTCGAGCTCGAACGCCAAAAAAATGCCTTTACGCGCGTCGCGTGTATGTATCACGTGAGTCGAAGGAGCGTGAAAAAAACGACCTAGTGGGTATGGAAAAGGGGTATCATCTATACCACAAGCCTATCACGACGACGACTCACACGGCACGCATAGCAGAGGGAGTGTCGTCTTTATTATCGACAACAGCGTTAGGATCTATAGTTGCATCATGAAATAAGCGAGTTAGGGGAAGCGTGCTTCGCGGCGTAGAATATGTTGCTTCAGCACAGATGGAGCAGATGGGGTGGCTTGCCACGCGCGGTGTGCAAGAGGGTCGCTATGCGGGCGTTTGGCTTGTCTTGTGCGGCGACGATCTAACTGACCCCGCCCGCCACGCACATCATGCCATTGTGGCTCGTGACTGTATTTTTCGAGAAGTTGGGCGCGCTTCTCCTGTACTGCGCGTGGCAAGGCCGATTCATCGACTTTGCCAGACTTGAATAACACACGGACATCACCATCATCGTCAGACCCCGGCGTCGCTCCTGCTCCCGCTGCCGGCTTGAGCTCACTGCTTCGAGACTTGAGCCTGATAGGCATGTTGTGCTGGGTATGATCTAGCTTGTCGATCGCTTCATCATCTCGCATTGGACGTGTCCTCATCTCGTTATTAATGACCTGCTCGCGATCTTTCGCACGTTGGGCCAGGAGCTGAACACGCACGTCATGTGCAGTGACACGCTCTTCATCGGAGCTCACATCGCCTGCATCAAGGAAGTCGTACTTGGCATGATCATCACCCGCCGCGTGCGTTTCGGCATACGTTTTCACAAAGGCTTGAGCATCATCACGAACAGCAAGGGCATCCATGCCATCCCCCTCAATGCATCGACGCTTTCTCCTGGAGAAACGTGGCGCCTGTAAGCGACGACGAAGTTCGTCCTCATCTGCATCTTCGTCCAGTAAATCCGCGAGTCGATCATCATCGTTCCGACCTCGCCGTCGATGCCGGAACAAGCCCTTTGTTGCACGCTCATGCATCGCCTGGAGCGCCGCGTCGTCATTCTGTCGATCTTGCAAGTACTTCTGGTGCACGGCATCGTCTTTCATATCAACATCCTGGTCACTCTCGTCATCCAGCAAACTAGACAAATCTGCATCGGCGTCAGAGTCGTCATCCCCGTCGTCATCATTTCCGCCACGTTTGGTGCCGTCACGCCCATTGCTCAGCGATTCTTCATCACTGAATATACCAGCGAGACCGCCATGCTCGCCTCGAGCCTCATCTTCGTCTTCATCCGATTCTTCTGCCTCGCCAAACACGAACGCAGACTGAGGCCGTCGTCTATGTTGAGACAAAGGAGACTTTGCGCGCTTGCGCACAAGGTCTTTGTCATTGTCCTCGTGATTGTCGCTCCCTGATTCACCGCAATGGTCGTGCACAAATAAGGACGGCGTTTCGTCTGTTGGTTTGGTCTGAGTAAAAAAACCGTCTTCGTTCAGGTACAATACTTCGTTGTGACGTGCTTTTTGAGCTCGTTGGGCCTCGCGCCATACTTCCTCGCCATGCTCAGCAAGAGATGGATCGAGAGAAGGAAACATGTCGGGTGACTGGGGAGCAGCGGCAGCTGCTCGTTCAGCCCGACGTAGTGCGCCAAAGGCGTCTGCATCTGCGCCGCTATATGTGCGAGATGGCGGCGGCATTGCTTCTTGACTGCGTGACATGCTAGAGCCGGCAGGTGTCGCTTCGAAGAATTGTGTCATGCCTCCTACAGGTCCAGAGCGCCGATCATTTGCAAAAATGTCCAATGATCCACTTTGCTGTGGTTCCTGCGTGCCTTGCTCGAAGAACTGTGCGAGTACGGAACTATTCGACTCCGCGCGTGGAATTGAGCCTTGTGCGGGAACTTGCGTCGGTACGAAATAGTCGCCCAAATCTGAGACAGGCAGCTCAGTTAGAGGAGCATGTTGAGACAGGGTCCTTGATTGTGAAGAAGGCTTGCGCATGGCAGGCGGTGGGACATTTTCCTTTTCTGAGTTGTCGTCGCTTTGAACCGATGCCCGGCTCTCTGGACGAGCAAGAGGTGGCGATGGCGGCAAATGTGGCGGAGAAGGTGACGGCGAGGGAAATAGCGACCTGTCATCTAGTGCCGCGGCGGGCGGTGAAACAGGTGGCGTCGGCGTTGGTGACAAAGTTGACTGCACCTGCGCTTGGGCTGGTGCTGGAGTCTGCATCGATGCAGGAACCGTACCTTGTTCATCTGACTTGAGATGCGGATCTTTCTTTGCCGTTAGTTCAGCATTCTGCGCATAAACCTTTTGGAGTACGGTAGCATTCAATTCATCAAGACCCAATCCGGAAGGAAATGGACGTGACTGATGGGGATGAGAATGGTGTAGCGTTGCAGCGGTATGAGCGGGCAATGTGCCTGCTTGTTGGTTCGCAGCAAATCCGAATGTGTGGGCCATAGCGTCTAACTGACGATCGGGAACAGGACTGGTATGTGGTTCACCTGCATTCGGTGAGCGATACTCGTTCGTGGAGATGCGCTGCCGGCGCGGTGTACGTGGATACACGGCAAGATGTGCAAGTGCGTGATCAGCCGCATCTCGTTGCCGATCACGCGGTGACGACATAGAAAAAGGGACGGGACGCGGAGGGTGTGGGCCTAGTGCGATGACTTCAAGATCGCTATCGCTGCCGCTAGCATCCTCATGTGTGCCATCATTAACAGATCCCTTTTTCTGTCGCTGAATCCACTCCCACTTCTTCTTTGTACGAGCGTGTGCATCGGACGGCGACGTGGATGGCTGCGGCGGGACGAGCGCATGCCGTGCATCTGGCGTTGAAGAAGACTCGACCGGGTCAGAGCTGTTCATCGCATGAATACTAGTTGGTGATGCTGTATGCTCGATAGTACTGAGAAGCTCGGAAAGCTGATACCGCTTGGGCTCTGGCCGCACGAGTCGCGTGCGGTTCTCACGCCGTAACTTGGCTGACATGCTGTGCATTTCACGCTGATCTTTACGCGAGAGCCCACGGGGACCTTTTGATGGCGCCGGCACTCGAATTTCTTCATCTAGTTCGTCATCGGATACATCGCTGTGGATTGCTTCATCGAGTGGCATAGAAGGGTTTTCGGTATACAGCCGCTGATGGGAGAGCACCGTCGGAGGTCGTGACGGCCTGTTTGATGGGGAATTAGTCGCGTTCGACGTGGATGCCTGCATATGTACATGTTCTGGAGGCTCTTGCTCTAAAAGTTGAGCATGATGGGCTGCACGCTGTTGCGCAAGGCCACGAAGTTTTCCCATTCGAGCCGTGCGGGCTTCTGCACGAGGCGATACGGGCAGCGGCATCAGCTTACCCTGCATCCCGTTAGGCTGTATTGTCGTTGATCGAGGAGCGGCCTCGTACTGGGGCTCATCGTCGGATAAGAACAATGCGTCAGTATTGGAGGGCGTTTTCTTCTTTTGCATGCGCGCGACGAAGGACGGCCATACAGGCTCTTCCATGTCTGATTCGACGTCCGTTTCAAGCTGATCTTGAATTGCGCCTTTTGGCGGCGGCACTGACGCTACGCTTGTGTCGTAGCTGGAGTCGCCCCCACCGCCAGTGTCTTTACCGAGCTGCGCAAATGGCGGTGACACAATTTGGAACGACGGTGACGAGCTATGTTCGGACGAAAGTTCTGCATCAGCTTCGAGTCTCCGCCGTCCGTACACGATCGGCTCAGGAGCCATACTTTGGGCACGCCTTTTGGCCAAGCAGCACGGTGGCACAGTGAAGAGAAGCGTCACACAGAGCAGGACGCGACACGCGACTGACGCGACGCGCCTCTCACCGCATACACGAAAATGTGATATTATATAAGCAAAACAAGGTCTTCAGACCAAGCGGCTTGTGATGGGCTCTTATGATCGTGGTAACATGAACCTGTGTGTGGAGTCGATGACTATAGGTAGTGTCCTACGTTTTTTTTGCCATATGATCTCACGCAGGAGCCCCACGAGAAGCTGAACCTTCGCGTGTGCCATCCGCATCTTCATACCGCTGAGCAAAGCCGGCCATACCCTCCTCAAGTACAGCTGCATGTGGTGTACCTTCTTTCAAATCCAGACCATGCCATGTTCGTTGCGTGCGGTGGGCAAGTGCCGCACTATCCAATACCTTGACCATTTGACCCGACTTGGGATCGCGCACAGCTACTTCCTGTGGCTGAACAGAGAGACGTTCCAGGGCTTGGGAAAAACCTTCACTGTTGCCCGATCTTGATAAGACATGGTCAGATGTACCGTATTTCGTCCGAGAGACATACGTGCCCGTAGCAAAAGAGTAGTGCGGGCGTTCATCGTCATCATTGCCATCGTCGCTCACATCTCCAGCAGCATTCAAGTCCATGCACGACGCATCACGCATGACTCGTTCTAGATCAAGTACATAAGCACCTGACCAAGCCACTTCCTTGCCGCCATGAGCTTGAACAGCAAGCATCATTTCCCAAGGCGTTACGACGGGACGAAGAAACTCTCGCGTATCTAACAGAGAGTTTTCTGGGCATGCGACAAGCACAAACACATCGATTTCGAGAAAGTTCGCGAGTTTCGTCGGATTCAACTTGCCCACACTGATAGTATAGACTTTGCGCCGCGAAGCGGGTGATGTGAGAATGCGCCGAAGCTCGTTCAGAAGCGGCAAGTAAGCATGGATCCCAAGTGTACCAATAACGAGGCCAACGACCGAGGCATCACGAGCTTTCTGAATAGCTGCATAGCGCCGCATAAGCAGACGGTTCGTGCGACCTGTCTCTGAGCGGATGGTATGTGTTTTAGGGTCGTATGAGACCATCGGGTATTGAGGCCCAAGTGTAAGAAGCAGGTGCGTCAGGGCACGCGATTCGCCACCCACATACAGGGCGGCAGTGTTAAGGAGAGACGAACCTGCGGGCAAGGACATTTGACGCATGCCTAAGAGCGAGGATGTCGGCTCAATGTGCATTTTTTGAGAATCATGCGTTTGAGGCATGCAACTCACGCACGATCCGCACGCTTGACACGATCGCGGCGAGTCAGATGGCTCGCTTCCAGGGTCGGAGCGAGAACGAGCCGCGCACTGCGCATGGAATCGCTGATTAACTTCGATGCGAGATAAGACGAGAGGTATACTGTGAGGCCAGCGTGCAAGTAGTTTCTCATAAACTTGCTCCATAAGATGGGTATAGGCGACATCATACGTGAGAACTACAGCTGCTCGATCACTTGGGACTAGTTCGTTGGATGCACGCAGCAGGCCATCAACGACATCATCGATAGCAACAGGATGTTTCGGAAATACATACAAAGAAGGCAGGCTCGCCGTCGCACTTAGGCATGTGTGGCCATAATGCACAAGAGCATCAGCTTGGACATGAGAAGCAGCGACTTGATCCACACAGCAGCTCCCATAGCTAGTGTCAGCCAGAATGTAAAGTCGCGGTGGCGTATCTGTCAACGATTTGAGCGCCTTATTCAATGCATGATAAACAGGCACAGAGTCAATCAGGGCCTCGTCAGGAAACTGGAGTGCCACACGCTGGAGGGGTGGCGTCATCTTCTTTGCGGAGTTCCGTTCATACACAAGCTGCCGCGCTGTACTTTCGATATCATACAGTTCTTCGACAGCGCGACCTGATGCTGAAGCTGTGGCCTGGACGGCATCGGGATCCAGCTCGACTCTGTGCTCAATGATCGCTGCGTCTGCGGAGCTGAACGCTGTCGCCATAAGGAAACTTGAGAAGCTCCAAAGGCGTATGGAGTCAGAAAATCTTAATTTGGGCAAAATTTCGCTCTGGGCAAAAGCCGTCGATTCAAATGTTAGCAAACCAGGGCACAGATATATGGAGGTGTACAACGGTTCAAAAGCATTGCAACGTGAAAAATAGCGCCAACTACAGAGAGGTTATGTACTTCGCGAGTGACATGAAGTATTGCTCAGCGATAGAGGAGAAGTAAAATTCGTGCTCTGAATTGTGTGCAAGCACAAGGTTATGGGCTAGTTCATGCGCCATGCTAAAGTAGACGGAAATGAGGGGATTTACAAGGTGTCCCAACTGGACATCTGCATCGTGCCATGCGAGGTAGTAGCGGAAGTTGAGGTAAATAGATCCGCCGCGATTAAAGGCAATGGATGGGCCCTTAGTATCACAAAATACGTGCATGCTCTTTGGATTAACACCAAAGATGGCGCCGACGGGCCGATACACAAGCTCAATGAGACGTTCAAGAGCCGCTTGATTGTTGATCAGAGTCGAATTCGCGTCAAGATCCGTGCTCACATAAACGTTCATCCCAGCGACGGAACCTGCCAGGCGAAGATCCACATCAATGCCTGATACGTCACAGAACGATGTGGCTGCCTCTCGTACGTCACGGGTCTGTGATTTGGACTGGATAATCGTCGATGCATCGGGGCGCGATGCTTGAATAGCATTTTGGACGTGACGCTGGATGTCGGATGACGAGGAGGTCGATGTCGTCGTTGTAGGCGGCTGCACATGTAGGTCAGCAGCAGGATTCCCTGGCGCTAGAGGTGGCGTCTGCGCTGGACCCGCTGATGGACGAATCGACGACGTGCCGCTTGCAAGGGAAGATGGACGCGAACTGAATTTTGATTTCCATGACTTCAGGAACGAGCCACGCACATCAGGCAAATGGATGGGGGGCATTGGCGAGGCTTGGTGGCCTTCTTTGCTTTTTTTGGGTGTGTCGGGAACCAGCGCGCTTTCACTGTTGCCGCTTTTTGAGGGTTCAGGTTGGCTAGGCTTGTCAGCAGGACGTGGCTCTTGACAGGATGGCTTTTCGTTCTGCCGCTGCTGTCCCGATGCCTCGCTAGCAAGAGAGACTCGCGGGTAGTTGCCTTGCAGTAATACTTCACTCGCCTGCTGCATATGGTGGTCTTTATATGAGCGGAGAAGCTGCTCAACATAGTCAGGTTGTGCCTCTGGGAACATTTGAAGGAGTTGGGCCTTGAAACTCTCCCAGGCGGGCTCTGGCGCTTTAACAAGTGGCGCTGGCATCGCCTGTTGCGCTAAGATCTTGTCGACGTGGAAGCCCTTGCGTTTAAGGCTTCGCAGCGACGAAGAGAGCACGGTCATAAGCAGGAGGACATCCTGCAAATGCTGGCGCTTCAAAAGTGCCTTGCAAAGAGACGTGGCTACCTCGAACCAATCCAATTCCATATCGCCAGCAACATGTAGTTGCCATGCGCGCTGAGAAGTACGTGCCATCGCCGAGCATCTCTGCACGTCTTTCCACTTGTGCCCTTGGTAATTCAGCACACGTGTCTGCTGGATACCAGGTGCTGTCACTTGAAGCACAATCAGCGACTGCTCAAGCCAAGTTATATCACGATGGATCTCTTTGCTCGCCATCGCACGTTTTTCGAAGAGAAAAAGCGGCGTTCGCTCTAGCACAATGCGGCGTACCTCTTGTGTATGGGGAGTATCGGACAGGACCTGACCCGCGATCTCAAATGATTCCGACACAAGCGAGCTGAGGAGTGGTGCACCTAGAGATGCATACATGGGCTCTAAAACGTCATCATGTGGTGCGACAAACAGGTGGTCACAAAACAGCATATGTGCATTTGCATCGTCAACCAACACGATATCGGGTGCAGTTCGAAGTGCATATGCGCTTGCGGAAGCCGCGGAATTGTCGTCACCACGCGACTGCTGCAAACTGAGTAGAAACGGCGTGCGGCTCATAGCCCTGCGCATGTGCGACGGAATCTCGTCCATGTGATCGGCAATCCGGCGAAGAACTTGCAGGTACGTCTCCGGTGTACGACAGAGCTCATAGAAATGTGGTGCATTGTCCATCAACACCTGCACGAGTTCAGCAGTGCTGGGTTCGTCAGACACACCGCACGCACGCAAGAAGACAGTTGCCGCTGGCCCAAAGTCCACGTACGCAAATACGGCACGGTACTCGGGCGGTGCATTTTGAGCAGATGCGAAGTAGCAGGACGCCGGCTCGACAAGGCCACGGCCTTCTACAGGGACAATAGGCGCATGTCGGAGTGTATCGAGGTCACGCGAGGAAAATGTACGCACCGAAGACAAGAATGCAAACACACGGCATGCGTCAGCAACTGTCTGTGGTGGAGACGCACACAGTCGCTGCACAAGGTCTGCACCACTTGGATGGGTCGGAAGCTGAAGCTTTGTAGCGTCAACAGCCGATACATTCGCGACGGGCCAGTTCATACAAGCGACAGTGGCATCCGTATACACAAGATGAGGCGCATACAGCTTGCCATCACAAGCAGGCACGAACGCATAGGAGGCTGCATCAATCAGGCTGTACGAGTCTGCGTAGACGGCGAACTTGTTAAGCAAGTACGTCCTAGCCTTGTCACGAAGCTGTGGATCATCACACGATGCACGACTCAGCAGGTCCGGCAGTGGAATGTGGCGGCGCAGACCAAGGGCGAAAAGGAACTTGGCCTCATCCGATGATGCACGCCATGTGCGTCCAGACCAGTCCAGTATGGGTACCTGAAGTGAACGGAGTGCCTCGGAAGGCTCGTACAGCTGCGAGGCCTTGGCGCGGTGCGAGCCGCTTTCCGCAGGGAAGATCGGTGTCTGCATGAGGCGCTGCATTTCAGTCGGCGTGAGATGCGTGGATTGCTTAGCCAGGTATGTTATGAGATCGATATGCGACCAGTCGCCGGCCGCGAGAAGGCGGTCGAAAATAAGCTGGATCTCGACATGACGGCGGACACCCAGTGACTCGAGCATTTTTTCGGCATGTCCGCGAATGACGAGACTCGGAAATTCGATTACAGGCAAGTCAGAGAACAGGGAGACGGTGGAAAAATATGCCTGATTCGGCCGCTTCATTCCCGCTCGTGTGGGTATACACGCGATGGGCTGCAAAAGTGCAATCACAGCCGACATCTGGGCGTTGGGCAAATGGCCCCAAGTCCACGCAAGGACACTCAGGATTGCTTCAGCATTTTGCGGCGACTTTGTAAGGCCATGAGTCTTCGCGACGTCAGGGGCCGGTGACTGGTCCAATGAGATCATGTACTCGAGCCATGAACTCACACTAAGGTCGTGCCAGTCAAAGACTGAGTTGAGTTCAGTGGTCCTGAAATGCCGCGATACTGCGTACGTCAAGCAGGTCGGCGGGAGCACGACTGTTGGTGGAAGCTTTCCAGGGTGTAAGACCGTTGTGACGTCACTAAG
>ERZ501061.291-NODE-291-length-18811-cov-4.266368_pt1 | contig 18811 bp, 19 predicted proteins | sample MGYA00510854_ERZ501061 | MGnify/ENA primary metagenome ERZ501061 (study PRJEB25958, sample SAMN03398515) | human skin metagenome | study: EMG produced TPA metagenomics assembly of the Human Skin Microbiome Metagenome (human skin metagenome) data set.
CCCCTAGGTGTTCGCTCTGCGTTTGCTGTGCCAGGCGCTTCTTCCTCTTCCTCCGCCGGTGCCGCCAAGGGAGGTGCGAACAAAACCACTTCTGACGACATGGACTTTTTTGATGAGTGGGACTCAGCGATAACACCTACTACAACAGCTCCAGCAACGAGTCAAGAGGTTCCAGCCCCTCCTATTGCAGATGCAGATGCCGGTGCCACGGCGGTCCCCATGAACGAGACAACGCAGCCAAAGCCCCCATCATCTGCTGCTACTTCCACTCCTGCTGCTGTGCCGCGTCCGGTCTCATCTGCATCTTTGCGTGCCAAGGCCCGTCCCGCAAGTACGCTAGGTGCTGTGCGCTCTAGCGGCGGTACTGCTTTGGGTGCACGACCTACGAAATTAGGCCTCGGCGTGCGGAAAACCAGCGTGCCCGTTAACTTTGACGAGGCTGAGCAACGTCTGAAAATGGAGCAGGAAAAAGCTGCACAAGCCGCGAAAGAGGCGCAGGCTTTGGCAGACGCAGACACGGAGACGAAAACACCACCAGCAGCACAAGCCCAGACATTGAATGCCGAGAGTCTCGAGGGTTCCAATGGCGTGCCTGGAACAACTTCAGCCCCGGTCAAAGCATCTCTATCGAAGGGCAAGGGTGCCGCCAATTTGAAGAATAGTGCTGGCGTGGATCGTTTGGGCATGGGATTCCAGCGTCTTGGACTTGCTCAGGCACGTACGAATGCATCCTTGCAGACCAAATCGACCACCTCACCAACCGATGCAAACGAATCGAACTATGCGCGCCAGAACTTTGCATCCCAGAAATCTATCTCGAGTGACCAATATTTCCAACGAGGCGGCTACGATCCTAATCTCTCCGCAGAAACGCAAGCACGTCTTGCAAATTTCCAAGGTCAGACATCCATATCGTCAAATCAGTATTTCGGTCGGGACGAAGAGGAGGAAGATGATGTGCCTGCACAAAGTGACGACTTCTCTGACTTGGAGGCATCTGCACGAGCGTATTATCGAAAATTCATGTCAAATCCAGATGTGCAGAACGGTCTGGATAAACTTCGCGCGGGTGCGCTGAAGCTGTCACAATATCTCGAGGACATGAGTCGAAATGGAGCGTGAAGCCATTTCACGGGCGAGCCACCTCTCCGAGTACACGCCTCCATAGGAAGCTGAGTTGTGGCGTGGTTGCTGATTTCTGTCCCTAGTCGAGTTTATCTAATGTGGGAAACGACGCGTTTAGTGAGTTAGCGAAGACATTATTGTTCGTTCACTTGTCCTTGAGAGCCATCATGTCGACGTTCGGCAGTACTTATCGTGTTTCCACATTTGGAGAGTCACATTGCAAGGCTGTTGGGTGCATAGTGGATGGTATTCCGCCTGGTCTTGCTGTTAGCGAGCAGGACATTCAGCGACAACTCACTCGCCGACGCCCCGGCCAGAGCTCACTCACCACACCGCGCGACGAGAAGGACAAAGTCGAGATTTTGTCCGGTACGGAAAAAGGGGTCACACTCGGTACACCCGTTGCTATGATGGTACGCAACCAAGACCAGCGCCCGCATGACTACACGGACGAGAAGCTCGATGCCATTCCTCGGCCTAGTCACGCCGATTATACGTACTTGGAGAAGTACAATGTAAAGGCAAGTAGCGGCGGTGGACGAAGTAGTGCGCGTGAAACGATCGGTCGTGTCGCCGCAGGTGCATTGGCAGAGAAGTATTTGGCGGATGTGCTTGGTATCGAGATCGTGGCTTTCGTGTCGTCAGTGGGCCATGTCGGCCTATCTACGTACGATGCGGACGATGATGAAACGCCCCTCAGGAATGATTATCTGGAGCTTTTGAACAACGTCACACGCGATCAGGTCGACAGGGAGAACGTTCGTTGCCCAGACGCTACCACAGCGGAAAAAATGCGTGCGGTACGTATAAGCTTGAAACCAAGGGGAGCTGACACCCATGCTTTCCCGACCCCCATGCCTCGCTCCGTCCCTTATTTGACTCTCACAGCGTATCATGGAAGCAAAAGAAAAAAACGATTCTATAGGAGGCACAGTGACCTGTGTCATTCGCAATGTCCCCGTTGGTCTGGGTGAGCCATCGTTTGATAAGATGGAGGCGAAGCTTGCACACGCTATGCTGAGTATACCAGCGACCAAAGGCTTTGAGATTGGGTCCGGATTCCGTGGCACTTGTGTTCCTGGAAGTAAGCACAATGACCCATTTGTCGGAAAGCCAGATGGTTCTCTTGGCACATCGACCAACTGGAGCGGAGGTATCCAAGGTGGTATTACCAATGGAGAACATATCTACTTTCGGTGCGTACCCTGCGTCTTTGTGCACTAACTCCATAATGCAGCGTGGCATTCAAGCCGCCGGCCACCATCTCTCAAGAGCAAAACACAGCTCGCTACGATGGAGAGCAGGCTGTGTTGGAAAACCGCGGTCGCCATGACCCATGTGTCGTGCCCAGAGCCGTCCCCATTGTCGAGTCTATGGCTGCAATTGTGATTATGGACATGTTTCTCGCGCAGTCTGCTCGCAAGTCGGCTGCAAATAAGATTGACCCTGCCGCTGTGTCGGCCCTGCCAAACAGCATGAAAAAAAGAAAGCTGCCATCGTCAGACGCATAATTGCGCATAGCAAGATGTATTTGATTTTGGTTGTATTGTTCCCATGTCCCGCATGTTTAGGTTGTTTTCCTTGTTCAACTTCTTCCTGGTATAGTGAATATACTTTTTTTTTTTCGCGTAGAAACACGAACGACATGCGCATGTTCATTGATGCGTGAGTAGTTACTTCTTCTTGCCCTTCATGCTTGCGCGTCTTCCATCACCTGCTTGGTTAGTGGGATATATTGACACGATATATACGTACCCTTCTTTGGTGGACCCTTTCCGATTGCCCGCTTCCGTTCCACATCAGCCCACCTTTGCGTTTCCCTGGGGTGTACAAGCTTTCCAAACGCTGGTTCTCCGGCAAAGATCGTCGAGAGCTTGAATTGAGGCGGGTAGTATTTGAGCATAGAATCACCAACGAGTGCCTTCTTTAGGTATTTTGCTCCTGTACGCGTATTGCTTGGGTTATAGACATTGCCGAAAATCTGGCACCGCAATGCATTCAGCGCTGCGAGAGACTTCGCTGGCACGCCGGTCATCTTCCTATGGACAACGACCGCTCGCAACGCTTGGTAGCGGATGCATATCTGGTGACTAGAGGCTTCCTAACGTTCACGTGACCAAACAGCCGCGCTGTCCACTTTCATGCATGCATTGGTTCAAAAGCGTCAGTGGAGCTTGTGCTGGGTGTCCTCCACGTGCGGGATCCCAATCATGTCAGGTCAACGTTCAGGCTATCGACGGCGGTCTCAAAACAAGGACTCGCTCTATCTGGGTACGACCCTCGCAACTACTACCACAAAGAAATATGTTTAAATCTGTACGAAATGAAAAGAAATGCGACTGTAGGTCGAAACAACCAGGGTTAAGAATATAGGGTAACGATGTATTTACCAACTTGATAAGCGGAAGATGCTTGTCAAAGTAACGGTCGATTTCAAAGATTCAAGGCAACATCGAATTTTGTTCGCTTTGCTCTGCAGCACCCGAATATGCACCGTGCCGAGAAGCCTGCATATCTGTATCACCAGGGAGACAAGCACTTCCCATAATAGCAGGCTCGGGTTTCGGTGCATCATTTGGCAGTGGAGAGGCCTCCATAGGCTGATGCTGGACCTTATCTTCAGTGAGAACAGGGTTAGCAGTTGGCTCAACCACAGCCGACGGGGTTTCCTGACTCGGATGAGGCTGATTCGCAGCTTCATAAGATGGAGCCGCATCTGCAGCCGCTTGTTGATTTTGCAAGTTAAAGTGAGAGAGCTCGTCAGCGTAGTCTTCAGGATGGTCTTCCGAATCCTCTGCATCAGAGACAATACTTTCATCGTCAAGCAGGTCGTCATTCCGAAGCACAGGAACAATCGGACCTGAGATCTCATTCGCATCTTTGCCCTTGCTCTTCGATGACTCACGCGCAGGTTCTGACGCCGGCACCTCTGACGACAATCCTTGCTTGCAAATTTCTGTGTCCTTGCTGTTTTGCGATGACATAGTCATTGGTTCACTAACATGTTCTGGCGTGGAAATGGCCTTCTCATCGTCATTTTCTTCATCTCTGATACCAACAAGACGCACATTCTGGAATGCCTTTTCACGGTCTAAGAGCGTGCTGTTGATGGAGCTAAACATAGGGCTCCAGAAAATCCTTGCGATTATATACGAGGCTGAGACAAAGAGTAGAAACGCGAACGGTATTAAAACGCAAACAAGAGATGACACCGGCACTCTTGTACCGGGAAAAACCTGAAAAATATATTTACCTTCGTCCGACACCTTTTGGTTCCTTCCGTAAGGCGTGTATGAGTTTGCGTTGAGCCTCTCATTGGGCACGATCGCTGCATAGCCTTCGGGCACCGGTTCATTAAAGTGTTGAAGGGTTGCGTTGAGTGAGGCTGGGGCAGCATGAGCTAAGGCCACCATCACGGCACTCAACAAGGCAGGTGCGACGGCGCCTGCAACAAACGACATCCTTGGGATGGCGTCGATGTCCAGCAAGGCAGAATAGAAACGGTTCGGTTAGCAACCGGTTAATCACGCCTGCGCATAGCCTAAGGGTCAAACGAGGTTAACATTATCTTAGTTTCCCTGTGCAGATTCGCTAATAAGATTGTGCAGGGAAACGAATTTAATTGGATCCGAGTATAAGGACCGTTTACTGTTTTGGTACAACAGTTACAGCTAGGAAAGCGTACGATAGGCTACAAAACGAGTGTGGAGCGCGGAGTTGTTTGGACGGTAAACTTGGTTTATAGGTGCACAGCGCAGCACGTTGCAAGTATGGATCAGGGCCACGTACATGCCACATGATGAATAATAAACTAGTTCATCCGTATGCATTCTGAGGTACGTTAGGTAATCTCTTGATTTTATGAACGAATAGGGACAAATCCTCTCTGCTGTGCGAATTTGAAAGTCGATGTTCATTCGCACGGATTCCGAAAATTTCGCTTTGGAGGTTGAATTTGGGTTGCCCGAAAAGTGGACCTTAGCGAAACCCAAAGTAAATAAAACTTTGGGGCATGGATGCGAGTGTTGGGCAAATGCCAGGAAAGCGATTTTGGTCCGAACTTGCATGATCAGAAAAAAAGTTTATGTCGACCCAGTGTGCCTGAAATGACAAAGTCAAATCAAAATGATGAAGAAAGTTTGCGTGGAAGTTTATCACTACCTATCTCCTCTACCAGCATTCCCTTTCGTTACATGTACCCACTACCCCGTGGTTAACTTGCCCCCTTTACTGCTCATTTGTTAGTTGAAACTGCTTGAAGTAGGCGTACAAGCCGGAACATGCAAGGTTTAACGAAAACTGAATATGTGCAAGAGGAAACGGATCATCAGCCCTGTCCGTCTAGCGCAACATACGATACACATGGGGTGTCACATATTGGCGAAGTAGCAACCTGGGACTCATCACCATTGTATCCTTCCAAGAATATCATTGAATTCTCGAGCAGCGGTGAACGACGACCCACTTATGTGGGCTACATCAAATCGCCCGCTGATGCGATTCTACTCCTTGCGGCCTGTGACCTTCCAGACAATGTCAGAAATCCGAACCTTGGGCCTCCACCACGTCGTATTTCTCGGCGTCTGTTGGATGATGAACGCGCGTCTCTGATTCGTTCTGGAGCAGTGTTCGTGTGGGATGAACGTGAAGCAGGCATGAGGAGATGGACTGACGGCCGCTGCTGGAGTGCTAGCCGTGTCAGTGGTTGTTTTCTAACATATCGCGAGCTCGAAGTCCGGAAAAAGAACTCCGACACCTCCAAGGATGGACCGCGTTCCAACCTGTACAAGTCTGAGGGTCTCGTCAAGCAATCCTTTAGTATTCGGACGTCGTCCAACCGTAAACTCCATGTTATTTCGTATTTTAACAAGGATGACATCAAGTCAGGCTCCTTGCAACGGGTGAGTACAGACCCTAGAATTACCGGAACTGGCATCGATTCGTGGAATGTGCAAGTTGATGATCAAGAATATGGAGAGTGGATCAATCGAGAGTCTGATTTTCTACCAAAGCATATCATGAAATCGCAGCGCTCGCGTGAAGTTTCTTTACCGGAGGCAACGGTCCCTTTGAAGCGGATGTCCTCGGATGAAGAGTCCCTTGCAACGGTGGATGATCGTGATAATGCTAGGACATTAGTTCCTCTGAATTGGCGCGCACAGCCAGCGGCTCAGTTTGCTTCAGATATGCGCTATGCTCGGCCTCAGCGTATGAACATATATTCGGATGAACCTCTACCAAAGCGGTTCCGATATGATATTCGTCCTATCTCTCCATGTCCACCCCAATTCGCCACGTCAAGGGGTTGGTCGCCAGCGTACGACTTGACGTCGGTCGCCTATCCTTCATCGTCGTCGTTTTATGAATCGCAACGTGTTGTACCAATTCCTTCTAGAACCTACTTTTCTGTTCCCTCGTATGCACCCAATCCCGAAAGACCGTTGCTTCCTTCTCTATGCTCGACGGCACGAACCTCTGAGGCTGAGAAGGGTACGTTGGAAGCACTGGCTAGTCTTCGCTCTAATTCCACGAAAGTCCCTCCCATTACGGCGCTGGATCGTGTCGATCGCTCTGCATCTGGCATGTATCCTGCTTCCAGGGTTCGTGGCCGACCTGCCCCGGTCTCTGTGACAGACCGACATACCCTCCAAAAACTGAGTGTTCCTATGTAAAAAATAATCTTGCCTATACGCAAACAAACGCAATGCCCCATCTCTTTTTATTATCATGATCATAGACTAAACCCCTGTTCTACATGTGATTGCCTCATGATCATCGTAAATATTAGAATGTTCATTATATGTTAACGCTGAGCATGAAATTTTGGTTCCCCTTGAGAAGAGAGAGCGTATGAGAATATGCCACTTTTGCGTTTTTCATGAAACCACGTTCTTGGCCCTCTACGACTGTTTAATTACCAAATTCTATTGGTTATGAGTTTCCCAATGAAATGCATCTTTCGTCTAACAAAGGACGCGTGTCGGGATACGAGCTCGCTTTGCCAGCCCTCTCCCCCCGAAAAGCAAAATTAGGGATGTGTTGATCTCGTAACAAAAATACATCATACACTAGGTTGCGACCATGTCTTTAAGACAACATATTCACCGAGAATATGCATCTGCATACCGTACGTCTAAGATTCTCTTACAAATGTCTAGCTTATCCAGTTGCGCAAGAAAAGAAACGAAGATACAAACCCGGTACTGTGGCGCTACGCGAAATTCGGAGGTATCAGCGGTCAACTGATTTGTTGATATCTAAATTACCATTTGCGCGAGTTGTTCGTGAGGTGGCAGATGAATTTATCGAAGAGAACTACGATTCGAGTGCTAGCGCGGTGGGCCTTCGTTGGCAAAGCTCTGCGATTTTGGCTCTGCAAGAAGCAACAGAGGCATATCTTGTACATCTATTTGAGGACGCCAATCTTTGTGCGATCCATGCTAAGCGCGTTACGATAATGCAGCGTGATATTCAACTAGCTCGGCGCATACGGGGAGTATGGGGCGGTATTGGATAATCGTACAAGAATCACTACGTGAACAGCGACGCACCGTCCCGTGCGCGTAAAGCATGCATATATATGTTGACTTATTACATTTTTTCTTTGTTTGATTCCATTCGATGTACAAAACGTTACAAAAGCAGGCGTGGCTTCTTTCGCTGTACCCAACTGTCGAGGGAACGCCAGAAAAATGCCACTAGTGGCTTATCGGTGTGTCGCTTGGTCCTATCAACCTGTATCACAGTCAGTGATCCTCATGCTTCGCATTCTAAGGTCAAAACGTACTTGTAAATGTGTCACGTTCCAATCTTTGACCTGAGAAGATGTTGTCTCGTTGTTCCATCGGACATACACACCCATAGCTGAAAGATTAGTACACCCAACTCGTGAGGCAGGTCTATGGCGATCAAGAAACATACCATTGCGGAAAAGGTCGCGAGGGTCCGTCCATCGATACGACTTGAACTGCCAAGCCTGTCCTGTGGTAAATACAGCAATCACACGACTCCATGGATCTTGTTCAGTTCCAGGAGGACCATTGCCAAGTCGGTTCACAGCCTCAGCACTGTCGACAACGAGAATACGTCGCGATAGTGTACCGGTATTGCTGGATGCAGCGTGATCATCCGCAGAAGGTGCTCGGATTGACACGACCAATTCAGGAATACCACCGGCCTGCTTCCTTGCTTCATCTGGGTGAATGAAGACGCCATCTTGCAGTAAGGCCTTGACGTTAAACATGTTAATCAAGGCTGTGGGTGAATTGGACAATAAAATAATGGGATCTTGAGCCCGTGATTTGCGTGCACCGTGAGAAGATGCGGCTAAGGATCGGGACGATGCTGCAGATGCAGATGAAGATGATTTGGGTGGCGGCGCATTAGACCGACGCTTTGCTGCCTCGATGCGCGGTCCAATGATCGTACGCAAAACTAAAAGGTCTGAAGACGCGCGTGTGTTGAGAACACTGTCATCGACTTCACTGGAAAGAGAGCCACGTAAGACATCGTCTCGGTCCATGAGGACAATTTCGTATTTAGAGCGAAGGCGACGAACAAATTCTGCGTCCTCAGGATCTGGCACATAGGCGGGTCTGCCGGGTCCACTAGATATCTTGCGTTTTTCCAGCGTCTTCGTATCCACCGCTCCTTCGTACGATGCCTTGGATTGAGACGACTCCATGTTAGACACAGCAGGTCCAGCAGCGCCAATCTCCTCATTTGGGCGAGCGACAATGCCTTCCCAAGCGTCACGCTTTCCTAGCAAGTAATCTAGCACTGCAGACCTTTCAAGTGCAGGAAGTGGCACCACTTCAGCTAGTGTGGCATTGCGTAAGTATGCACCTGTACGTTCATCGCGCTGATGAATTGCGAATACGAGAGCAAGCAAAGGCATGAACTCATTTGGTTCAGCCTCTGGTGTCAACATTGTCTCTCTGTGTCGAGTCAAAGAATCTCGTGACCGAAGAACTCGAGTTATGCAGTCCGCAGGGAAAACGATGTCGGAGGCGTCGTTCGATTGTTGCAAGGACGTCTTATCGATCCCATGGAAAACAATAGATCTAACATTCTCAGTGCTTTGCACAACCTCGCCCGAGCCGCTCTGCATGCTTACACATTTTAGGGGGTCGTCACCACCAGCTTTTACTGCTGCACGCAAAGCTAGCAATGGGTCCGGCAACGCGACGCTCTCTTGCATGGGCAACAGCTACGACGACAGTCACGCAGCTTGGAGATGAACGCAGGATTGATTGTGCTCTTATTACCACCGATTGCGGCTGTGGAGGTAGGCTTTCTCACAATCTAGTAGCAACCACAACTTTTCCAAAAATTGGCATGAAACATAATCTATTATACTACTATTTTCTGACACAAAGGGGGCATGATTACGATGTCCGTGACACTGACGCGTTCAGCGCCAACTGAGACGAACGGCCATCATTTCGATGTGAAGGAGAAAGATCGTCGATGAAAAAGGGCCTATGTTCAACGCCCACGGCTGGCAACAGAGCACGGGGTGATAGGCGCACCACAGCGCTCACGACGAGTTGGTGTGTTACTCGGATAAAAGCACGAAGGATATCGAGAACTAGAAGCGTGCCTTTCATAGAAGAGTGAGAAACTCGGTTGAGCCGCAGGCGAATCAAAAATGGGCCACGACTGTCCACACGCCAGTGGCCCAACATGCAAAGAATGTGAAGGAGGAGAGCGCGGCAGCCATGCGATTCAGCAACACGAAACTCTCGGTGTGTTGCCATTGATGGAGTTGATACAATCGCACCGAGTCTGGGGGGTACTGGGCTAGAAACTGAACACCACGGTGTTCTGGACCAAAGACGTTCGGCTCCAGTGTGATAGAATGAGTCGCAGATGCTGAAGGTGAATATCGCTGCAAGAACTGGTTATGTGCGTGCATTGACAGCGCGAACGGTGGGCCATACGGATGCAGCCCTGCTCGGTATGATGCGAATGACGGAGGCGACCATGGGGAAAGCAACATGCCGTGGTCATCAAGGCACCACCCACCCAGAAGCCAAAGCCACGGCATCCCTAGAAAGCCATACCAGAACATGCGTACAGCGTCAGGATCAGCGATGGCTTTCTCAGAGGGAGGATGCAAAATTGCAAATGGTATACGCTGATGCCTAGCATGGCTGGGTCGGCTGAGCGACATCGAGTTCGTGACGTCTGCGACGGGATCTTCTTCTACCCCACTGGACGCATGCGCCGCAGGCACATGAGCTTCCAGCCTATGCATTTCAGCCAGGTGGAGCGGACGTAAACGAGATCCGCGCTTTTGGGGGAGCGGCGTGGGCATGTCCTGCGGTGGTGACCTAGGAGACATCGAGACACCCAGACCGTGGATCTCACCAGGCGAGCCGCGAGGTAGACCAGGTATAGTGGAAAGAATCGGATCATTTTGCTCGCCATGAGGGTCCTCATCTCCGAAGTATTTTGATACAAGCTGTAATGAGCGTAAAGGCGGTGAGTGGGGCTCAGCGGAGGGTGGTGCAACATAGTCCACGGAGTCATCCACAGAGGCTAGTGGTTCCTCAACATGATCATCTAGAGAAGGGGTATGATTTGTCGACTCATGCATCGGTTCGAATGCATACATGAGTCCGGGAAACCATCGGTCCAGGCCCCCATGAACAGCCATGTGGTCTTCAAAAGAATGCGCCGATGAATGTGACATTGAGCGACGACGCGTGAGAGGCTCATTACTCGGGACCACAAGCCCTAAACCTTGAAGACGAGACTCTCTCGAAGATGAAGGTGGCTTAACCAAGTTGGGCGATTTGGGTGGTGGTGGCGCATGAAAGAGGGGGGACGTCGTCGTAAAAGGATCGTGAAAGTGCCAAAAACCAGATGCATTTGCGTCACTCGATGTCGTAGCTGAAGTAGCCATGTCAGAAAACATAGGCGAGCTGCTTGATGGCGGGGAGCTTAAAAATGTCGTATGACTTGATGGATAATGTTCGTAGCGCTCATACCGCGGAAAATACATGCCTTGAAATGTGGGTGCTTCACGATGCGAGGCAGACATACGCCATGGATGATGAGATGATGAAGTTGAGGGCGCAGAAATCTTCGCATTGTCCGCAGAGAATCCGTGGGACGAAGTCATAACAATAGGTGCTGGTGAGCGCCGATGCCACAACAAGTCCGAGCTCGTTTCAGGCGTGGTACAGGTGAAGGATGTTGGCGGTATTGGCGAGAGGAGCGAGGTGTGTGGTGAATTCGTGCTCCTTCTCCTCATTTCTTTAGAGCTAGAAGATGCCTCGCGAGGGTGTATTTCACAGCCATCACGTATGTAGCCGAGGCCTGAGATCCGCCGCCGAGTTTTTGTCCCCTGTAGCGGCGCTACGGGTTCCGGCAAAGGCGCCGAGACAAGCCTCTCAGTCCTCCGCGACGGTTCAGCGGACATTCAACGGCAACTATCCGTCTGATCAGGACAAAGACCCGTGCCGTGCTTGTCAAACCCGAAAAAAACTACCCAAAAAAATATGCACAGCACCGGCCAGGCGTTGAGTGTTGTTGACGGCGAACTTGTTGATGTGGATGCACGAATTAAGTGAGTCGGTGCACGTGAGGAATGTTTGTCGGCTGCCCCACACTCCCGATCTCAAGTCGGAGTGGAGGGAAACTGTGTGTGTGCGTTGCTGATTCAGTCTGCGCTGCACGAGATACGTGTGGACAGACCTGGAATGATACACGGCACCATGAATTCGTTAACCGTTAGATGCGCCAACGGACAAAACTGAATACTAAGAATGTACTAACGACCATGTCAAAGTTACGCTCAAATTATAATGTTTGTGCAGCAAATTAGGTATCAATGGTTCGCCTACCGGAGACGATGTGTTGGCAGAGTCGATTCCCTTCAACAGTCTAGTTCAAGAGCAACCAACTTTGTGGGATCCGTGTATTCTCGCAATACCAATCTTAAGAAGCCGAATGTCTTTCTTCTCGCGTCCGTCAAGTAGGCTAAGACAGCGGAACAGGAAAACAAAGAAACGCCTCACCCCTCCACGTCAAGTCCGCGGAGCATTCGTGGCGTAACATTGCGTCATCAGGTTCACGCGTAACGGGACAACTAACTCGCTTGAGTAGGGGCCCGTGTGATTGCGCCACACTAATGTATGCGTTATTTTAGGCGACCCTGAGACATATAAGTAATGATTGTTGAAGCAGTACATGCTCTCACCACTGTGCCTATACTGATTATGTCCGACCAACAACTGTTGCAAATTTCGCCATCCTACTACGCCGTGCCTCCAGAGCAGCGACCCTCGACCGGCACGGTACCGAAAGACGTCCAAGAGAGCCATGAAAAGATCCCTTTGCTTTTCCAGCCGACAGAGATCACTTGCGGGAACAAGAAGATGGTGCTAAAGAATCGCGTTATTGTTTCGCCCATGTGCATGTATTCGTCAGTTGATGGCTTCCCAACTCCATTCCATCTCGTGCACCATGGCCAGTTCGCACTTCGTGGTGCTGGCGCTATCGTCGTTGAGGCATCCGGTGTCTCACCCGAAGGGCGCATTTCACCACGAGACCTTGGCATTTACAAGGAGGAGCATGTTGCCGCGCATGCATCGCTTGTATCCTCGGTCAAGAGTTTGGTGTCGGGTGTGCATATCGGTATTCAAATTGCACATGCGGGTCGTAAGGCATCGACATGGCCGCCATATCAGCCACAACCATCGGCAGATCACGCAAATGTGCCGACCAGTGAAGGTGGCTGGGAGGACAATGTTGTCGGTGCATCGGCGCTTCCTTTTGATCACACACATGTGACTCCCAAAGAATTGTCGCTGCAACAAATCCATGAAGTAGAAGATGATTTTGTCCGTGCGGCTGAACGTGCATTCCGCGCAGGTTATGACTTTGTGCAGATCCACTCTGCTCATGGCTACCTTGTTAGCTCATTCAATTCGCCTTTGACCAACAAGCGCACAGACGAGTACGGTGGCTCATTTGAGAACCGAACGCGTCTACTTCTTAACATTGTCCGCCGTATTCGCCAGCAATTCCCTGACCGTGGTGTGTGGGTCCGCATCAATGGCACAGATGGTCTACCGGAGGACTCCAAGGATGAGAGCTGGACCTACGAATCGACCAAGGCTGTCGCGCCGCTTCTTGAACAGGCTGGAGTTGACATGCTCGATGTGAGCAGTGGTGGCACTGTTGGTTCTATCCAATTCAGGAGCTCTCCAGGCTATCAAGTCCCAGGTGCTATAGCTGCCAAAGCCGGTGGTCTTCAGCGTATGCGCGTTAGCTCTGTGGGTGCGCTAAATGGAGGAACCCCAGACGATCCTTCGCGTGAAGGCCTATTCGCTGAGAAGGTTCTACAGAGCGGCGATGCTGACTTTATTACGCTGGGCCGAGCCTTTCTTCGAAACCCATGTTGGGTAGAGGATGCGGCTCGCAACCTTATGGGAGTGAATCCAGTGTGTGTTCTGCAATATGGCTACACATACCCGAGATTGACTCCACGCTCCTAAGCTGACGGCAAGAGCCCAAGTCAAGTTGATAGGGAAGTAAGATAGCTCCGAAAGAATTTATTCCACGTGACGATTGCTTCCCGGATTTCTCCTTAGTTTGCCTGTGCCGAAAGCTAAGTTGAACTTCAGCCACCAAACCATCATGGACCCAATTGTGTACAAGAAGTAAGTACTGCTAGGGGCACGCATGCAATCGAACGGCATACAAGTGTGCTTGAAGCTTGCTTGCATATGGGATTGGTCAAGTGCTGTCTCTTCTTGCACGCGTCTGCGTTATAATCTGAGATTCAGACACTGACAATTTTTCAAGCAACAACATCCTTCAGCGTCAGCGTATCTACCAGTCGGACCTGCGCCCTGTCTACCAGCGTCTCCCTCGTTCCGGCCTTTACATGGGCATCTTCCAGATCTTTTTCTGGGCTGGTATCGGCGGTATCACCGTTGGAGCCTTCAATATGATTACGGTACGTCATTTTTAAAGCCATATCGTGGTGGTGCCAGGTTAATAGACGACTAACCCGCGGCCTGACAGGGAAAGAAGCATTAAATAAAGTGCATGTTTATCATTCCCCCTTCCCCCACATTGGCGTGAAGATAGCGATGCTTATGCCAGTTCGCTGAGCTCCCGCTCCTTGTGCAATGGACTCGTTTCTCTCTACGACATCACTTAGCTCGACCTTCTCTCGTAAGAGCGCCGCTAGTTTTGAATGTACCAGAAGCTGTCGGCCACGTTGTGTTTCAGGGGGTCACGTACTAGTGAACGGGTTTATAGTCCAATGTAACGCGATGATTTGATAGCTCCGTTCGGGAATCTTTGGAGAGCTAAGACCTATGCTCGTAGTCTTCTTGAATGCGGACTGCATATGTACTTAGGGATGCATCTGTACTCAAGAATCAAGAACCGTAGCGGGGATAAAGGTCAAACGTACGTTAGTTTGCCGATTCGCCACACACATACGAGCGCATGCCTGGTAACACTAAAAAATTCGTACGACCTCGCCTATAGCATCGGATTCCGTCACCTCGTCCTAAAAAGTTACACCCAAGATCAACATGCAAGAAATCTACAAAAATGGAAGGACTACCGAGCGATCACTAGTAATCACCAGTCAGAGTCAGACGCGATGACGGCAGAGCCAACATCATCCAAATCATCCGCAGAATCCGTCAACTCATACTCGGTACTAGGCGGAGTCTCAATGCTTGCAACTGCGTGCTGTAGTAAGCCCACTGTAATGGGAGCAGGTACATGCGCGTGTGCCGCGGAGGAAGCTACACTTCCTGTGCTAGCCGTCGTGCTAGTTGAGCTATTACGTCGATGCATTGGACGCCGAACCATAGCGCGCCGAGTTTGAGTCCCACGCGTAAGCGGATTAGGGTGTAGTATACATGTCGTTCGAATCGTATCTCCCGACGGAGCGGTCACGTTTCGCGAGAAGCTTGGACATTCAAAGGTTCGTGCAACGCAGTGAACAGCAAGGCGAGAAAAGGCATCATCCACTTGCCAAAGCAATGAGGATGGTGCACGGCGCAGTTCAAGAATGGCTGTTTCTTGATCACTGGTGTCATGGGAAAAAATCACACGCGACGTGCCAATTGTGTCGCGAACAGGAACATGGATGGTTTGTTGGAGCCACGAGAGGATTTCCCTTTGCACTGCAAAAATAAGCTGTTCAGCAAACGTCCCGACAGCAGGCAACGGAGTGGAATGGTTCAATAAGGACTGCGTATGAACAGCATGTTCATAGGCCAGCAACGATTCAGGGCAACGTAAACGCGCACGAATAAAATGCTGTGCTTCGCGCAGACTTAACGTGAATTGACCTTTCATGGCCGAGTCTAATTCGAAGCCTGCGGCACGATGTGATGGTGTCGAAGTATCTTCCACCGATTCAGACGAGCACTTACTCAAGGATTCGAGGGCGCGATCTGAAAACGTCGAGCGCACTTGGTTTGGTACCGGGAAAAAGTCGCCCGGTCCCGGTCGAACTGTGTGCGGGTTCCAAGCAAATCGTCCTGCGTGTAAGACGCGTTGCTTATTTACATACCGTTCTCTGTGCGCCTTTCACGCCGCTTACTTACGATACGACTTGATACCAAGCCGTCGGTTGATCGAATATATCCATCCCGGGTCTGTCGAGCTGTTGAAGACACAGGCACATTCACTCTAGGATTACGAAGAATGGCTGGCATGCTCATAGGCACCGGCCCATCGTTCGCAGACGGTCCACGAGAAGTACGCGCATCAAGAGCACGATCAAGACTGGCAAGATTTAGCCCTGTATGCCGCACATTGCTATCAGGATGTTGCGTTTGATGCAACGCCACAGTTAAATCTGCCATCCTGCTCTCAATAGACTCGTCTAGACTTCGGTTTGAAAGTTTCAAGCAGGAGAGGAAAAGAGATTATCCACGTGCTCGTTGCTACGTCAGTTTCGAAAAAAAAATGAGTCACTGTATACATTTGGTAGGAGTCGCCCGCGTGGGAGTTACATATAGGAATAACAATCTGTTCCACTAGTGGGGACAGAAAAGTAATCCAAACAAAAGACTGGCAGGTTGCAAGTAGGCCATGCATACCATCTACCATAACATCGGATCAGCGCAAATGAAGAAAGAGGTTGGGCGGTCACTCATGAACTGGAAGGAGAGACATAGTCGAAGCGAAAGGGAGTCAAATAAGGAGGTAAAAGAAAGCCGCAGAGAACAGTGCAGCATGAACTGGGTATGAAGAAATCATATCACCTCGGGATGACGAAACTGTCACCCGAGGAGTGGCGCCTCACACTCGGTCCAAACTGGGATTGCATCGCTTCCTTGTGGTCATACGGCGATGGAGTCCGCGAGTTATCGAAGGTGCGAGAGTTTGCTCGCGATTGGAATGTGCTGTCGAAATCTGTGCCCATGGACGAAAGATCTTTGGCATCCCAATTGGAATGACGTGCGCCCACACTAAATTCGAGGTCTTCCTTCGTGATTGAGTCCCAAAACTTGTAGACCATCATGACTGCCAACAAGGAGCACAGAGTGCCAAAGAATGTGCCATCGATGTAGTGCTTAACGCTTTTGCAAATTTGATTGTTGAAGCCGTACTGGAGAATAAGGCCAGCAGTGAAGGCCAAGCATCCCAAGACAATGTCATTGATGGGCCAAAGTTCGTCTAGGGTGCGAAGCACAAGAATCACTTGCGAGATCACATAGATCGCAACCATGATGATCGGGAATGCAAATTCAAAGAACCATAGACCACCTGTACCACTGATACTGTTGGTAAAGGTTTGCGAAGAGACCAGGAATGCGATGAGCCATATGATGAAGGAGCTAATGTACAAAGACAGGAGCGACCAAAGTGTTCCATCTTCAAAGAACTGGAAGCCAATGAAGCCATTCAACATCAGAATCCAAAAAAGGCCCGACTTTAATCCAATGTAGATCGACGTGACCCATAAATATGCGCCTGTATGAGTGGGAATTACTGCCGAGTCGAGGAACATCACAAGGAACTCAGATACACAATATGTATAAAGAAAAAAAAGAATTTCCTTACGCCCAACAGCTGTGTATTTTGAGTGCACATGCCAAAGCATAATGAACGTCATGATAATGGCGGCCATATGAATCAAACATGTCGCAGGTTGGAAAATAATGTTATTGTTTATGTCGATGTTGCGCGAATAGCACTCTGGATATAACCCCGTCCCATTCGGTCCTAGAAGTGGGCAAGAGACCATAGCAAGACCTTGGCAGGTACCATCATAATTTCCAAATGAAAAAGGCATACTACCGCTCGGACGTCACCACGTACAGAGCGGGAGTGTGGACGGTATGCGTAAATGTGCTCAGTTCTCTCGTTTCTGAAAGCCACATACATGCCGCCGGATTATTTGTCGGAGGCCCTACTGGGCCAAAATCTGTAAATAGACGGACGCACTCATGTCGCAATGGACCAATAGAATTATGACGTCACCTGCACACTCACGACCCTCGCATCACGCGTGGACAGTAGGTCGATTTGTGTGGATTGGTAGAGGCGGACGACTGAAACGCCCTTGAAGTCAGATGGCAAACGGCATGATCATGCCCTATGAAGTGTCAGCTCTTTGCGAGGCTAGCTGTAGAACCTAAGTTAGGAAAAAAAAGAAAAAGAGCAACGAGCCCGCGAATGTAGTGCACGTTAGGCCGTTGGGTACTGCGCACGTCCTTCCAGCGATCGCAAGTTTTCTTCCTTGGCGAGCAATTCCTGGCGTTTCTCTAAAATCTCACGTTGAATGCGAAGTTCCACTTCGCGAAGCTTTTCTTCCTCACGACGCAACTGGTCTTCTTTCAGACGAACACTCTGATTGACGAGATCTTCGCTTTGGAGCGAACCATCAGCAGCGTAGTCCGTAGGCATGCCGCGCGACAGTTTCTCAGTACGGTAATTCTCGTACAAGAAGTCGTGGGTGATTTCCTTCAGATCATTCAGATGCGAGCCGAAGATCGAGTTTCGCAGACGCACAAAGTCGCAATGATCCGGATTGTATACCTCGACTGTACCCCATGGATAGGAGCGACCCAGCGTGACGTCGCCTTCAGGCGTTGTCACATTGTCCTCTGAGCCGACAATGGCAAATGGCAATAACGAACGCAATTCACTATTCTCTGCGATTGTGTCTGGGTGATCTTCTTCCGCATCGTACGGGAAGTTGTAAATGGGGATGCCGTAGTATTCAATATCCTCCATCACACGCTTGCGGAAATCGAGCAATTCACTTGGAGTCATTGTGTCGGACTTTCCGATAACGGGGATCACATTCACCCTTGGGCTCAGCCGCCTCATGAATTCAATGTCCATCTCGCGCAATGAATGGCCTGTGGGTGCGATAAAGTACACGAGTGCATGCACACGATTGTCGCGGAAGCGTGGGTTCCGACGGATCCGCGATTCCTCAGACAAAATGTCATCATACTGACGCTCAATGAACGCGAGAATCTCGTTAAACATGTACTCGTTGTCAATGCTGTCACCAAAGCCGGGCGTGTCGACAATTGTCAAGCCAATGCGCAGCCCCTCCGATTCCACCTCTGTGTAACCATGTAAGTTTCTATACGCGTTGTCTTCGCTTTCGCACGCACACACACACACATACCAAGATTAACGGGCTGGATTTGCAAGCCTAGCTCGACATGCGCCGTTG
>ERZ501061.294-NODE-294-length-18754-cov-4.189582_pt1 | contig 18754 bp, 21 predicted proteins | sample MGYA00510854_ERZ501061 | MGnify/ENA primary metagenome ERZ501061 (study PRJEB25958, sample SAMN03398515) | human skin metagenome | study: EMG produced TPA metagenomics assembly of the Human Skin Microbiome Metagenome (human skin metagenome) data set.
TGAGTTCAGACGTGTGCTCTTCCGATCTACTGCCGCCCTGACTGGCGCTTTGCTTGCCAAGGTGAACGGGAAGCGACGTCGGCGTGGCACGCGAGCGCGTCATTGAGCCACTCGAAGAGTGTGATGACGTCTGCCTAGCATCGCTGCTACTGGGATGGAACAGCGAGTCGAGACCGGCCATGGGGTCCATTCCCAGGAAAAGCGACGAAACGCCCTCAGCACCCGTGCCTGAGCTGCCCATCGAGGATTGATGACGAAGCAGCGAGTGAAGAAGAGCCTGATCCTTGCGCGATGGCGAGGTCTGAGCAGAAGATGACTTGTGCGACGACTTGTGTGCGCGGTGACGGACAGGCTTGGACGACGAACTCTTTGGCGACTCGGACGTCGCGCTACTGCTGCTGGCCGAGCACGAGTCCTCACGCTTAGCAAAGCGCTTCTTGGGCGGCGTTCCGCCGCCGTTGATGCACGAGTCCGAACCCTTGCTTACTGGACCCACAGGGCCGGAAGGCCTGCAGGTGCCATCAGCATCGCACATGTTGATCGTGAACTTTTGGCCCTCGGGCACGGTCACTTTCCAGGAGGCCGTTGTGTCATGCGTCTGCTCCAAAGAGTCAAGCACGTTACCTACATCACCCTCAGCCGTGATGTATGGCGTGTATGGGGCCTTGCCCCCGTGCCAGTTGATCCTGAGCGGCCGGCACTGAGAAGCAAAGGCAGGTGTGTCGACCTGAAGCTCACCACCAGTCTTGCCACCGCCTTGTTGCTGGACAGCGCTGCGACCTTGGGAGGCATCGGCGCTGCTGCTGGGGCTTGAAGAGGTCTCAGCACTTTGCGACTTGCTCGAGTGTTGGTGCTTCTTTGTCTCGCTGCTGTGCGACTTTCCGCTGTGGCCGTGTTGGCCACCGTGATGACCGTGGGAGTGATGACCATTGTGCTTCTTGTGGGACGAGGACGACGACTTGGAGTGTCCGTGATTTTTCGATGACGAGGTGGACGACGAAGGCGAAGCTGTTGGGATCTTGACCGCAGCAGCGTTACGGCCGTGCTCCGAAGAGCTCGTACTCGAGGCACTCTTGTTGCTGTGCTTCTCGTTGGCCTCCATCTGCTGAGCCATGTCCGACCAAGCATCGCGGCTGTCGGGCGTGCTCGCAGCCGAAGTGCTCTTGCTGCTCTTTTTGCCGCTCTTGCTCTTGCTCTTGCTAGTCGAGTCGATCTTCGGGTAGTAAGTCACACCGCTGATCGTGATAGGTCCGTATTTACTCGACGCTTGCGATAGGAGTGATGAGGTCGCAACCGAAGGCATCCTGTTGATGGCTGACGTAGGACTACCGTGACCAGTCGGGCTGCCACTGTCACCACTGTCGCGTTCACCGGAGCCAAGCATCTCCTGGATGATCGAGTCAATTTGCTCCTTGCTGATACCTGAGCCGGAGTTACGACGGCTGTGCAGCTTCGAATCTTTGTTCTCGCGAATGACAAACTTGGGCGACTTCTTTTCGTCCTGACCGTCCGAGAATTTAATCAGATACTGCGTAGAGTCACCATGGACATGCTTAGGTGCCTTGGCATGCAGCGTGTTGTTCGTGGGGTCAGTACCGTCAATGCCATGAGCCAGGCTTGTCTCATGCTGCTTGCCATTTGCCAGAAGAGCGACAAGGGACACATCCATGTGCTTCCAAGCCGAGTTCTTGGCAGCTGGCTTCCATTGAACCACTAACGGCTCTCCAGCGTTTGTGGCTGGCGCGGCCAAGGGCTGAAGGTCGGCGGCATCCTTGTTGACACCATTCAATGGGGCAGCATTGGCCAGCATACCAGATGCCGTCACAAGAGCAGCGGGAAGAAGGAAGTACTGCATGATGTACGATGTAGCTAGTTGGGATCAAGAGATGGGATGTGTGATGCAAGGAAGGTAGTCAAAGGTAATGCGGTCAACGCTAAAACCTAAGGTGTGTGTGCAGGGCAAGTATCGGTTACCAGAACCGACCGAAAGGACAAGAGGGGATAAGTTGTCGAGAGGCAGAGCTGTGCTAGTTTTAAAGTTTTTCTGGTTGTGCACCTTTCTACCTCATGCAGTTTCGACAGTAGCACAGCCTATACAAAGTAGATGCTCTTTGAAGGTGTCAGACCAGCCGTCTGGTGCCTCTCCACGTTACATGACATTCTACTACTCTCCATTGGCGAATCACAGTTGTCAAAAATGGTCTGTGCGTGATTACCAACCACATGAACTTCTACGCGGATCTCGTCCTACTTTATCCGAACCAATCGTTTGGCTACCACTGCGTCAGAAGCCCATTTTGACATCTGCTTACCTTGCTTGTGCGAGATGGCCAATGCCAAGGCGTGCACCTGCTCTGACCAGTGATGCAAAGCATGCTGCATGTCCTGGCTATGATTGGGTGTGGACGCATGCTTGATTTGTAGCACATGATGCATGCCGTCGAGGGCACCATCAATGCGGCCGTCTAGGATGAGCATAACGAGCAGTGCTTCCACTTCATCGATTCGGATGTCCAGCATCTTCCAGCGTTAGTGTCTCCACACATACCGACGCAAGCCTGTCCAGTCGCACCGATTTGTAGGGGCGGATATAATTGAGAATGTATTGCACGCGCAGCTCTTTGATCACATCAGGGATAAATTGCTGTACAAAAGTATCTTGTAGGAAGGTGTCATGATTGTCAGAAATGACGCGCTCAGCATCCTTTACATCCCGTCGCTCATATGCATCCATCAATGCCGTCATAGCTACGATTTGAGGATCATCTTTGTAACTGAATAGTTAATCAACCTTAACGTACGGCTTGGTTTCTTGAGAGTCAAACAAATTGATACTGCTGCCCATGAGCATATTGGCGAGAACAAGATACTTGAGAACTTGGATTCGCTGGGAGCTTCCTGCCTCGTCATAATTTCGAAAAGCCTGGAAAAAGTTTACCTGAGCTGCTTCCCAGTCTTTTCCTTCCATGTACATTTTCCCCCCGAATTCACGAATGACGCCCATGGTTCGTGGATGTGGAATCGCATTGGTAACATTCGTTGCCTCAAGGAATACCTTTTTGACCATACTCGCATTGTGCAGTTGTTGATACATTTGGATTTCAAGGGAATAAAGCTCAAGGACATTGGTCCCATGGATCTGTGTGTCCGATTGCTTGTCGCTCAATACATTAGCGCGCAAGTCGCCAAGCACAAGACTTAGTCGGTGCCATTCATGCCGTGAAAGCCAGAGATACGCATATTTGATACAAATTTTTGTATACAAGCGCTCCGTATTACGTGCCAAAGCGGTGCGCTTGGTAACCTCGTACCAGGCTTCGATCTTATCGAATGGCATCTCTGACACCGTCGAGGCACAGTCTAACATGGTATTGATCGACTTCTCGCTGAATATAAATAAAAAGAACGTACACATAGTTGAATGAAAGAAAAGACTTCTCAGTGCACAGTAGTAAGTGAGCGTATTCATTCAGGGCGTCATCGTATTGCCCAAGAGACAATAAAAGTTTAATTTGTTGCTTCAACGCCTTGAAACCCCTGCCGTGAGTAGGTATACACATACCATTCCGATTGAATCTGGTCCTGAAGCACAATGTCTCGAAACTCTCGCAGCGCGTCTCTAGGATTATCAGCTTTGATGACTACTGTCAGACGACTAGACATACCCTTGGCGTTGTAATACTTATTTTCGACATCTGCGTTCTGGTCGTCCATATCCTCATCATCTTCAAATTCAAATTCGTAATCCTGCTCATCATCATCGAGCGCATCATCCATCATAAACTGACATATTAGCCTCCAGCAAGTTAACCCACCTCATCGTCCGACATGGCTTGTGCTTGTGTCACGCGCTGTGACGCACAGGACCGTCGTCATGCTCTCCACATTTGTGGAATTAAGTTCTCCAGGCTCGGGTTCTGGATGAGAATGACCACGGCGACCGAACACTCGCCTTGCTTTTTGCGCAGCATTGCGTTTACGTTATCGCGATGGCCCAAACTGTACGTTGGTGTGATGGTTTAACCATGTAGGACAAGCTTTCTGTGTATCCCGAGGCTGATAAGGAATTGACTGTCGTGGAGACTCATACGGAGCTCGAGCGGCAAGTGTCTCGCGCACGCCAGGCCGTACAGAGCTTTTCGGCCAAGTTCCTGGGGTCTGTTCGCTCGGGAGTCAACTCTGTGATCAAGACGGAAGACAAGGTTGAAGGTTCGTGATCTAAATGTGATGCGCTTACGAATCCAAGACCGCGTCAGCAGCCTGCTTGCCAAGAATGAAAACTTGACACCCAACGGTCTCTATGTAGGTGTACTGACACTTGCCAGTATGGTCTTCACGCGCCACCGCGCATTTCCTATACGATGGATTGTGCCTCCTGTTGTCCTTGTCGCATCCATGCGGTACTTCTTGCCAGGCACTAGCGATAACATTGCCGACTACTACGAAATGAAAGAAGAGGCCCTTTCGAAGCCGTTTAGCGAGGCGCGACGTGCCCAATGGGCCCGTGCTAAGCAGTTCTGGTACACTGGCATTGACCACTTCCAGATGACGCGCGAGAAACTTGCCAGCACGTGGATGTCCAGCGTACGAGGCATGGAAGACTCGACGGGACTTCAGGTGAGCTCGATTCTGGTCGGCTCCGATGCGACTCCCAGCGCCACACCAAATTCGGTAGAGCCGAAGCAAGCGAAGAAACTCGTATAGATGGGTATCTTGCTATAATACATGCATTGATCACAAGCCTTGACGCCGTCGGGCAGCCTGCTTGGAATGCGAGTTGCCTATCAAACGACGGGCGAGCTTTTGAGCGGCTGGGGATAAATGCTGAGCAGAGCGCAAAGAAGAATCTTGGCGGGGCGTTCGTTGAGAGTCCTTACGATTACGTTGCGACTCGGACCATGCTCGCCGGATATCTGGCGTCGTATAGCCATGTTCTGTAGAGCTCGCGGGTTCTAGAATGCGATCTTGACTCCATCCAATTCGTTCGCGCAGTGTTGCGTCGCGTAGCTCACTTTCTATGCGTGCATGCTTTTCTGTGCGGAACGCCTTACGAAGTCGAGCATTCATCGTGTAGGGATCAGACCATTGCTCAGCAGAAACCTGTTCTAGCTCTGCTATGCGGTCTCGATAGGAAGAAACGTTGCTCTTCACCAAATTTTGCCGTTCAATGTCAGCAAAGGCGCCATCCTTCCTCGATGTGCCTTGCTCGCTTCCGCCGATCACGACATCATCTTCGCTAGGCTCCCATTCTCGCACTTGCTTCCGAGCACCTGATACCACCACATATGCCGTGTTCTTTGTTAGAATTCATGGACGTACTTTGGGATCAGTGCGTATCTCGAACCGTGCCTTGCACATGGCACACTTGCATCGGAATAACCACACCGGGGTAGAATAATATGAGCCAGCTGAGACCTTTTCAGCATTAAAACGAACGCCTTGGGCCAAATGATTTTGACAAGAGTCACTGGAAATGAGAATGATCTTGACGTACCACCAGATCGAGAAAGGAAGCTCAACTTCCGTCAGCATGTAGCGTACGTACATCGCACTTTGGTCGTCCTTGGGCCATTGCTTTTTAATGGATGAAAACTCTTCTCAAGCTCCCTGCGCTCTGCTTCTTCATCGCGAGGACGATATCGCCCCACTAAACGCGTAAGCTGCCTAACCGCGCTCCTCACTACACACTGCCAAAACCCTGCATGGTGACCACAGGCCAAGAATCACAAGAGCCTCCACAAGAAAGCGCCTCTATGGCAACGTCTGTTCACGATACAACCAGTACTTTTCCCTGGTGGGATCAGCACGCCGAAGACGAGCAAGAAGCTAGAATAAGTGAGGAGTATACTTACGTCTAATCGTGTTGCCTTACTCATAGCGTCTTGCTCTGTTGTTTCGACGCAGCTGTCAAAAAGCCATTCCAGAGCATACGGTGGTGTTTTGCAAGGGCGATCTTGTTCGGGAAGCTGAGCCGCATCGCCCTGATCCTGGTCGACGATATATTCACGGATGCGCTCGTTTAATGACGAAAGAGCGCGCTTTGGTTGGAGTGCCAAATGTAATCTGATGTGAGATCAGTTAACGTACCCTCGAAGATAATTCCAAGCACTTGCATTATGGGGGGCCATCGCAATTTTCTCCAGTGCGTAGCTGCATCATGTTAGAAAGCAGCATACGTACTTGATTTCTGCATCGCGGACCTCTTCCATTTCAGCGGGCAGCTCGCTTCGTCCATGCATGGCACGCCCAAAAATGCAGTACCAGCGATGATTGTATGCACTGTTGTTTCGTACGTCATTTCGTATCATCTTATCAGCATAGGCAATATCCGAGTCCCAAAAGTGCGGGTATTGGCCGGCTCCCACGGCACTAACGCTTTCATCTCGTAAGCCGAGTCCCCCAAAATGCGCGAGAATCCATTGACGATACGCCCATGTATGGTAGTTTTTCCCGTCGTGATTAAGCACCGATGAAACAAATTCAAGTTCCCGAGACGGGTCACCCAATATGGACACAATCAATTTCCGGTGTTGCCTGCGCGTCAGTGTCATGTTAGCGTACCAGACCTGGTAGTTCTTCATATTCACTAATGCAAACGTGTCAAGAAAGTCCAGCTCTTTGTATAAGCGCTCGTTTTCCTGCCCTGATAATGCCATCTGGATTAATACATGCGCACGACACTGCCATACTGTGTAATTGGCAGGATTCATATGGACTAGCATTTCCGTGAGGGCCAGTGCGCGCTCTGACACTTCTATTTGGCCTTCATTTCTTTCTCGTAGCGCTCTGAACAAGCTCATGGCCCTTACATCTGTCACGTAAGTTGAACCAGAGACACGTACACTGTGGGTCGTACAAGATTGGACACAGTGGTTCAGGCCCATCGTTCTGAGGGACAGGAACAACATCTTTCCAAATGGGTGCATGTAAATCAAAGGCAGACATTTCTTCGTCCAGATCCCTCTCTTGATCGGTGAGCTCAGAGAGAACCACCATCTTTCGTTTCAAGGTGAAGCGTGCTTAAATGTCAACGCAGGACCCACGCCAGGACGATGCTATGTGGAGGGATTAACAAACATTTCTTTGTTCCTAAATGTGTCATGGAGTCATTCTATAGGGGAACTTGTGTCAAATGCCAGAAGACGAAGGGAGCACCTGTGCATGTGTACCGAAAGCCCAAGGAGATGTCAGCTAATGCTAACTCGACGTCACATTTGCGCCAGCCAGGAAGGTGTACCTTTAAAATTGCCGAAGATGTGCTTGATCCAACAGAATATTCCAAATGGGATACATCCAGGTGCTTTGGCCACATATTATGCAGGCGCAAGGTAGCTTCGATCAAAGAAACATGGCGATAGTACTGCATGTAGTAGCTCTTAATTTTACAAAGCGTTGATCGAACAGCATTACTCAATAGCCTTTCGCTTGCAATCAGTGCCTTGTCACTTTTCATGGGTTCATTCTCCACCAAAAAATTCAATGGCGGGTCCACAGCTAATGAGAGAACTGTGACAACATTGTGATGAGGACCGAGGCACGACGTTGACGTGCAAAGCGGAAAGAACAGCTCCAAATCTTTGATGGGATTGGTGGGGCTCTCGAACTCGAGCACATCAGTCGTATCCTTCATGTGAAGTGAAGCAAGACCTAAGCTGTCCTCAACAAAAATATGGCACGTATCCTTTCGTCGTGCTTCCACAACATCTGTAAAAGGGACATGCTGTCCTTCTTCATGAGTTTGGCCATGATCAAAAAAGCCGCTTCCCGACTCGTGACAAGTGAGGGCCGTATTTGTGATCATGTTTTCGAACAAGTGGGCATTCGCGCTTCCACAGCAATAAGAACGTGCACTTTGCAGGCCAGCACCATAAGACATGGAGAGATGCATGCGAGGACCACGAGGAAAAAGAGCACGAGTCATGGCAAAACTGCCAAGACGATGTGGTCTTGCACGTAATATTGACCGCAGCGAACGCAAGTCGATATTCTGAAAGCGGCAGCCTAGAGGCGATGGGAACGGAACACACAGAATTTTTTATTTCACACAAAAAGGTGACATGCCAAGATCTCATCAAATATCCGCCTGGAACAAGAGTTTGGATGACGCTTGGATGAATAAATCGGTGATGAACGTTTGACATTCGAACGGCCAGGTACTCCCACGGACGCCGACACGCATTGTCTCTCATAGGCCTGAGACAGCTGCACTTATTTGACCCGCTTCACAAGGACTCGCATGGCTTCTGCTCATGAGAAACAGCTGTCCTGTATAAGACAAATTTGACATAGTACCGGGGAGTTAAAACAGCTGTTGGTTTGACATGCTCGTGAGGCGAAATTTCGATCCTGCATGGGGCTGATGGCAGCCTTGTGCAGGCGGATGCCGCCAACCTTGATTACCACGCATGTGAATATATATAAGTCGCAACTTGCAGCCGCTGAGCCTGATCATCGCAGGCTTTCCTTTGGCAAGTGATGTTTACGTGCATTCTTGCATTTCACGTAGTGCTCGTGAGACATACATTCGTGACCCAGCAAAGGTCATTGAGGCTTTAAAGCCAAAGAATGAAAGAAATACACAGTGGTGCCACCAGGAAGAGCAAGAAGGGGATAGCAGGGCGAACGGCAGCGCTCAAAATGAGAATAGGGAACATGTTTTGGTATTTGCCTTCGCCAATCGAGCCAGATAATGGCCTGAATCCTGCCATTTTATCGGGCTCGTTGCTGAGGAGTGCGCCACAGCGGGGAATGACACAGGCATTCTTCGCGTCCGTCTTGGCCTGTATACGGAACCAGCATTCTGAGTAGGCCTCTGACGTGCAACAAGTGCTAACGACCGTCTCGGTCCAGCTGGCTTGCTGATTGTCGTCCAAATCATTGCTCATCTGGCAGGTGCCCTTGCTTGTATCGGCTGTGATGGAGGCCGTGGCACCAGGGGCAACAGAGCCGGCGTTTTCGATATGGTTCGAGGTTGTCGCATTTCTCTTCTCTAGCGAGGGTGTTGAGGCAGGGGTCGGGAGGGGTTCGTTCATCGACAGAGATGTATGTGAGATGGCAGGATGGGCCACATTCTGCTTGGCATAACCTCCGAGCAGTTGAGCACTGTCACTGGCATGGTGAGTGGCATCGGACATACGTACTCCAGCTCATACAACACCTGGGCAGCACCCAGTGTGACAAGAAAGGCAAGTAGCACTCGAAGAGTGAGAAAACAGTGCATGCTTGTCTGAACGAGTGGTATACGGGTGGTATGCCTGCGCGACAGACACGCGACCGCGTTGCTGAGAGAGGGCGCCCAAAAAAGTTGGGCTGGTACGCGGCCCCTATTCCCACGTGGGGCACATGCCTATGGGCTGGCAACAAATAGTGGGGCGCCACTATGTAACACGGGTGCCGGACTATTGGCTCTGTGATCGGACATGTTGTAGGGTGGCCAACATGGCTTGAAGCAGATCGCTGCGCAGATCCTTCGAGTCTTCCAGGCCTACAGAAATGCGGATCAGGCGTGGATCCGTATCGGGAGAGGCGATGACGCGCTGCTCAATGAGCGATTCAACGCCGCCGAGCGAGGTGGCAGGAACAAAGTAGGACAAAAAGTGCGGCAAGTACTTGGCGTAGTCAGCATGAGCCGTAAGGAGACCAAACGTAGGCGAGCCGCCCATCGGAAGCTGGGTCTTTGGGTCGAATGCGTGGTTTTCTTTCTGTGTGTCGGCGACTTCCTCGGGATACGCTGGGCGTGGCTGCAGAGACGAGTGCCAGACCTGCTTGACGAAGCGGCCATGCGCGATATCATCAGGCACATGCTCAGCGGGAAGTTGACCTTCGGTCAGACTGTGCAAAAACTGCACGAGATTCGTAGCTGTCGCCGATTGGTGGCGCACGCGGAGGGGCATCGTACGGAGCGAGCGCAGTAAGAGAAAAGTCTCGAGGCTACCGGGCACACGTCCACTGATGCTTCGTTCTTTCCACAGTGCCACGAATTGTTTGTAGTTTTGCGTGGCTGCGATGCCCACGAGTAGATCAGAATGACCGCCAAAGTACTTGGTGCCTGAATGCATCACAAAGTCAGCACCGTGCTGGAATGGATGCTGGAGAGGAGGCGGAGCCAGCGTCGCATCGACAGCCAGGTACGCATGTGCCGCATGTGCTCGTTGAGCATAGTGCTCGATGTCGCGCGCCTCACCGGTCGGGTTCAGGGGCGTCTCAAGCCAGACCAGCGTCGCGCCGCGTCGCACATCGTAGTCTTCTTGAGATGGCGTGCCCTCTTGCGTCGGGTATTCGTCATCTAGATCGATAAACTTGACGTTGCGGCCTTGTGCATACTTTTGGAATACGCCATGCACGCCAAAGTATCCACGGCGAATCGCAATCGTAGTAGGAAGAAGCAGATCGGCTATGGCGTCCGCTGCAGAGAGGCCAGACGAGTACAGCAGAGCATGTCCTTTCATCATACCTGAAATGACGCGCTCAGAGCGGACGCGAGTGTCCTGCGAGTACCTGCTGTAGATGTGGAACGCATCCTCAGGATGCGGCTCTCCATGCCCCGTATGAGCAAGTTCGCTATCGGGATGGGGTTGATGAAACGTGGTGCTCACCGAGATGCTTGGTGCAACGGCATAAGCAGGCTCCCTGATGTGGTCTGGCTGGTCGGCGTGAATGACCAGCGTGTCCAGCTGGGGCGGCGTGGCTGGTCTCGACATGGCGGTGGTGAAGAAGGCTATGCGTAGGCGCACAGACCCTCTGGGCCACATGCCTAGATGACTAAGCGAGTTCGATGCACCCCACAACGTCCGCTGCGCATGCTTTGGCAAAAGCACACCATTTTGCGTCAGCGGAATGGGGCAGCTAGTATCCACGTTTCTGCCTCCGTGGGCGCGGCCGTATTGGAACAGTATTATTGAGAATCCTCTGAACTTAGCTCTCTTTGGCGTGTGCGTGCCGTTGGGCGTGTTTTTGCTATGGCCACCCGAGTCGTCGTCCCCGCTCAGCATGCCCTCCGTGAAAGAGGCACGCTCTGTCGTGCCCACTGCGCAGTACTCGACGCTTCCAGCTGAACATGCGAAATCCATCGAGTGGATCCGCTATACGCCGCGGACCTTGGCTCTCCATGACGGCACGCAAGGCGAGCACAGTCAGATCCTCCTGGCGATTGACGGGCATGTGTTTGATGTGTCGAGTGGGCGCAACTTTTACGGACCTAATGGACCGTATGGCAACTTCGCTGGACGCGATGCATCCCGCGGTATGGCGAAGCAGTCGTTTGCTCTTGGTGTGTACATCGTCACTCACGCTCAGACGTCCTTACGCCGATTGACCAGCCTCTCGATACGCTCAGCGATCTAACACCAGCGGAAAGGTACGTTCATGATGCCCTCACACCCAAGACGAAATATGGAGGAGTGGATCTCCCACTTCCGAGGCAAGTACCCCATCGTCGGTCAACTTGTCAACGAAGGCGACGTAGAGACTTGCTAGTGACTTGGCCTGTGGGTGTGGAGTGTGTTTCTTTATGCGGCCGACGCCGCTGTGGACGTTTGTGTCCGCTGGTGTGCGGTATTCGCAGCGGGCGTCGGACAAGCTGTTTGCGGATGCGGCGCGTGAAGAAGCGCAGCAGGGTGCGCGGCGATCGCGCATGTGCATGGATCCTGCGGATCCTGTGTGGACAGGCGATGAACGCTTAGAGGATACGGTGCTACGCATGTTGATGGACAAGTACAAGCCGCTGCGACAGCAGGTATCGATGCGAACGGCTGAATCCAACCGGCTCAGGCAGTCCCAGAAGCCGACGCTGCGGCCTACGGAGTCGCGTCGTGAAACGGCTCCCAAGACACCCTACACGCCGCCTGGCCAGCCATGGAATGCTGTGTTTGTGCGACCCTCACACGCGACTGCTGAGGAGCCGCGCGTGTACCGCGGGAAGTACATGGACGTAAGCCCGCCCAAGTCGGACATGGCTCAGCATCTTGCAAGAAAGGGTATCGCCCCCTCTCAGCTTGCGCTCGACGACCGAAAGGCCATGAGTGAGTTGCGGCATGCATTGCGGCGATCGATGCACCGCGACAAGATAGAGGTCGCGAGGGACATCAAGCTAGGACGCCATGCTCCCATGCCAAGCGAGGAATCTGCGCCGCAGATCGGCATGCTCGGCGCGACGAAAGGGCTCGCCGGGATAGCCGAGCAGCGCATTGTCGAAGCACAAGCGAAGGGCCTATTCCGATCCAATCCACTTCATGGCAAGCCGATGCCTCGCGACTACCACGAGACGAATCCATACCTGCATCGCGAGGAATTCGTGCTCAACCGCATGATTCAGCGGCAGGGCAACACGCCGCCATGGGTCCAGCGAAATCAAGACTTGCAGACAGAGATGCTCTCTTTGCAGCAGCGCCTCCAGCATGCATGGATCTGCCGTATGCTGCAGCGACTCGATACGTCTGATGTGTGGTGCTCGCTGGCTCCCGTGCATGTCCATTGGCACAATCATCTGGGACCGGACGACCTGCGCGCCTACCGCATCGAGGCTCGCGACGAGGCCGAGCAACGCACGCTCGAGTGGGTGCGTACGTTTCATGATGCGGCATGGATCAGGGCCGAGTCAGCCTACCACACGGCCGCGGTGGACCAGCTGAACCAAGTCATTCGGTCTTACAACCACACGGCACCGCCGTCGGCGCGCAAAGTGCTCGTGACCAAGGACGCGTTTCTCGCCTCTTCCATCCAGCGTGCCTTTCCCCTCATGGTCCACGCCGCCAGCGCGCGCATCCGCGCTCGGCGCGAGATGCCACGGAAGGCCAGTACGGACACGCCGCGATGGCCACGTTGGCTGTGGCAGCAACTACATGATTAGGCACTCGTGCTCGCTGCCCGAGGCGCCACGAGCCATGGCGTGAGTGAAGTCGGTCGATCCACCACCAGGCGGCCCACGCAGATTGACAACAACGATGCCGGCATTATCCGGATCTACGTGTGCGTCGAGGTGGTAGTGGGACAGCAAACGCTGCACGGCAGGCTTGACATGCGACACATGGTCACGGGAGTGGATCCCCTTGCCGACGATGAGCTTGAGCTGGGGGTAGTTCTGCTGCTGTGCCTGTTGCACGGCCTCCTCGACCTTGCCCAGCGCCTCTTTGACGTAGAGGCCATGCAGGTCGAGTGTGTCGGGCGGGCTATCTGCATTGTTCGCCGCAAAGATCCACTGCCGTGCCTCGGTGTTGAGGCGCTCCATCTCTGCCTGGTGCCGGTGTCCCTCCTCACTCAGCTCCTTCGCTCGCGCACCCTGGCCACTCGCATACGCCTTCTTCGACGCATCGAAGGCATGCGCCATTTTGCTGCCCTCGGACTGCGCCTGACGGCGCAGCTCTTTATAATGGGGATTCTGTGCATTTTTGTTATTATCGTCAAACTCGTGTACGTTCGCGCTTCCGAGAATTTTCTCGGAATCCTTGGCTGGGCCACCTGGCGCATTTTGGCCCTGCGGAGGCGGGCCGTACGGCGGGTAGCCATACGGAGGCTGGCCATGCGGGGGATAGCCGTAGGGTGGCTGGCCATACGGGGGCTGGCCATACGGGGGTTGGCCATATGGCGGCTGGCCGTAGGGAGCATAGCCTCCTGATGGCGGGCCGTACGGAGGCATGGAGGCGGGCGCTTGAGCCGAGCCGTGGTGGCGACCGCATCCGCCGCATCCACCACATCCACCACAGCCCCTGCCACAATTGCCTCCGCCACCACAGCAAAGCATGTCAATAAAGTAGTTGACGGCACGCCATATGAATACCGTTTCCACCACGGCACACACGCCCTCGCCGTCCATGGTCGGAAAAAGGCAGTGAGGCCGGCGCCTTTTTTTCTCCACTACAAGGGACCCACCTGGACCTGGTCACGAGGGATCGGCTGCCTACGGTTGTGCCGCTTCATAGCGTGCCTCCAGAGCGCCTTGCTGCCATGACGCAAGCGAATCAAGGTGCGCTGCAGTGTGCCTTGTGACATGGTATCGGGGATCGACACGTCAGTCGATCCCTTGCCTGCGAGTGTTTGGGCTAGAAAGGCTCGCGACTTGGCCGTCGCAGGCATGCGGCGCCAGTACGCCGAGTGGCGCAGCCATAGAGGCGAGCGGGCTGCAGCCTCACATACTTGCTTCATGAAGGTATCAGAACCACGGATCGCGTGTCCCAGCTCGTGAGACGTGAGAATCTTGCGCTTCAGATACGGCGATGACACGGACAGGCCCGCTGCATAATCGCGCCAGAACGCGGCGTTCCGTGTATAGTAGTGTGCCTGCCACTCATCGTTTACGCGACGCACCTTGACGTAGGCTCCATCAAACGACCCGAGCACGTACGTGTCGGCACCGCAATCGACCCACGCGTAAGGCGACATGGATGCCAGCGATGCGTGGGGCTTGGCACTCATGGCCTTCCGCAACGCCTCTGGATCGTCAAAGTCAATGTACGCCACATCCTGCGGCGGGTCCATAAACGACGCCGGTGGGCGCGAGGTACTGTTCCGCTTATGCACCAGGACCACCTCTCCATCCGCCATCGGCTGCAGGTCCAGTCCGCAGAGCGTGGGCGTACACGCCAAGTCATTTTCCACGCTGCCCGCTACATCGACGATGAGGCAGTCCTGCTTGCCAGGGCTCTGGCGCATCCCTCGCCCGATCATTTGCGAAAAGAGATTGCGCGACTTGGTCGGACGCACCAGCCAGACACAGTCGATGGCAGGTATGTCGGCGCCCTCCGTGAGGATCGCGCAGTTGACCAACACAGGAAACGCATGCTCACGAAATGCCTGCAGCAGCGCATCGCGCTCTCCTAGCGACATACCGCCGTGGATGCCGCGCGCGTCAATGCCACGAGCGCGAAACTCGTCGACCAAAGCATGAACGTGCGCTACGTCAACCGCAAACACCAGGGTCATGCGCCGCTTCTGCCAAGCCAAGTCGATCCATGAGCGCACGACCACCTCGTTCATGGGCGCCTGATTCACGACGCGCGCTAGTGAGGACGGGACATAGTCACCTGAGGCCGACGATACACGCGACAAGTCAAAGCCGGCGCGAATCAGCGTGAATCGGATCGGACACAGCCACTTTTCACTCATCAGATCTAAAAAGTCCTTGTGATACACAATTTCCTCATAGATACGACCTAGCGCCACACCGTCGTGTCGCGTAAAGGTGGCGGAGAAGCCGATGATGGGCGTTCGCACCTTAGTCATAGGCTCCGGCGAAAGATCGCAGTGAAAGTGCGACAGGATCGCCTGGTAGCTGGGCGAGGTCGAGTGGTGAGCCTCGTCCACAATCACACACTTGAACGCGCTCGGATCATACTTGGCCAGTCGCTGCCGCAGAGACTGGACCGTGCCGACCGTGATATCCGCTTGGCCTGAGGCGACGTGGCGAGCGCCCTGGTCCATCTCCACGGACATGTGCGGGAACATATAGCGCGCGCGCTCCGCAGCCTGCTGCGCGAGCGTGATGCCATTCACCAGAATCAGGGCGTGCCGTGCACCATGGCCGCCGCGGCCAAGGCGAGAGACCAGTTCGAGAAACATGGTCGTTTTGCCACTCCCCGTCGGAGCTGACACACCAATCCGCGTCAGACCACGCTCCTCCAGCGCCTGTATACACGCATTCACACACTCATGCTGGTACGGACGCAAGCTGGTCGCATACGTCCGAGCCCACCGACTCCAGCGCCGCCACAGCCACCACATGCATGTCCCAAGCCAAGCCTCACTCCACCTCGACCACCATTTCCGCGCGTGATATGAGCACACGATGTGCGTCGCATGCAGGTTCATGGTACCCTTTGAGTCGTGCGTAGCACTAGCTAACGGTAGACGAGGCACTCGACGCATGTCTGACTGAATGTATGAAGGCGGCGAGGGCAGCACAGGCATCGGCCTCGCTGCCAGTGGCGCAGCATCCCATGGTGCATGGCTGCCGAGCTATTATAGCCCCCCACGCCGGCTATCGCTTCTCGGGACGAGCAGCTGCGTCGGCGTACGGATGCATTGACCCGGACGCTGTGGATCGCGTATTCGTATTGGGCCCTTCACACCGTGTCTACTTGGAAGGATGCGCGCTCTCGCCCTTCTCGTACTTGGCCACGCCATTGGGTCTCTTGCGAGTCGATACACAAGCGAATGAGGAGCTGCATTCCTCGGATTTGTTCACGTTCATGTCAGCAGACGTCGACCAGGCTGAGCACAGCATCGAGATGCACTTGCCCTACATCTACAAGGTGTGGAGCGGACGTCCCGTCCAAGTTGTGCCGATCCTCGTCGGTCAGCTGTCGACAGACGCTTGCCGAGAGTACGCTCTATGCCTAGCCGAGTACTTCGCAGATCCGCGCACCCTCTTCGTCATATCGACCGACTTTTGTCACTGGGGCGCCCGGTTTCGCTACACGCGATACCAGGCTCCCGAGGACGAACCTGTCGTGCTGTCGTGCGACACCAAGCACCATATTCGCGAATATTTCCCCATCCACCAATCGATCGCTGCCATTGATGCAGAGTGCATGGCTGCGATTAGCTTCGGTCGCGAGGGCGCGGCACTTGCGCGCACGCAGTATCTCGAGTCCCTACAACGCACGCACAACACCATTTGCGGCCGGTATCCCATCGTCCTGCTTCTCACGATCCTCGAACTACTCGAAGAAGCAGAGTATGCCTTCGAGTGCCGTTTTACGCACTATGAACAGAGCAGCGCGTGTGAAACGCTCGACGATAGCTCCGTGTCATACGCCAGTGCCTACGTTCGCTCCCTGAGCCAATCAGGCTTGGACGCCAGCCGCTTGACCTGAGCTTCCGCGAGTCGCTTGCGGATGAGCTCAATGGCATCCTCACCGGTCACAGACTCGCCATCCTGCAGCATTTCGACGCGGGACACATCCGCGCCCCTGCTGCGGTCGTTTTCAACACCCTTGTACAGGTGCGTCCAAAGCGCCGCCTCCGAAGACAGCGCAGCGTACCGACGATTCACCTCCATGTCCTCGTAGTACGGCCGAATGTGCGTGCTGCTCCATGCAATATGACGTCCGACACCACTCCGAGCCTCGTGAGAGTCCGCGTCCGCATGCTGGCGCTCCCACGCCTCACAAGCCGACCAGTCAGCCTTTTCCAGGCACATTTTCGCGTGCTGCTCAAACGCACCCTTCAAGTGCGACTGCTTGGTCAAAAAGTCAATGATGCGAATATCAGCCACATCCACTTCGTCCTTCGCAAGAGGATCCAGCACAGACGGCGCCACGGGCACTCGCGGATCAAAGTCCACCATGTCCAGGTCGAGGAACGAGGGGGTCAACTTGGAGCGCCATACATCAGGATCCTCTGTGCGTAACGCATACGTAATAAGGTATGGATCCCATGCACCCAGCGCCACAGTTGCACGCAAATCCTGCTGGCCATGAGCATCGTATTGGAACTCGATCAGATGGATAGGGAGCAGGACAGGGTAGCATGCCAGCATATCCACGTCAATCTTGCCGAAGTTCATACGCAACATGGCACGATCTGTGTCAGGCTCGTTCGTATTCACCGTAGCCAATTGGACTTCCACGCCGGGCAAGATAGTGAACCGCTTGTCTGTGTGCCAGATCGGGTCCTTGGATATCATATTGATCATAGACGTCGACAAGTCCGCTGAAGGGCCCAGCGCCAGAAGCGACATCGGAGACAGGTTGAAGGGAATCACAGAAACGCCATCTGGGATATCCACATCAGGATGCAGGTGGCGCTCGGGCGAAAATGCCGTGTATGTCATGGGCTCGTCATGAGGCGTAATGATAGCCTGCGACGGAGGAGGAGATGACGACGTGCGCGGTGGCGGGGGAGAAAGAGGCAGTGTGTCTAAGGGTTGCCATCCATTTCCAGGAAGTGTCGAGTTGGTCGTGATAAACGATGCCTTGGCCGTGCCTTGTTCGCCTCGGCAAGGGACGTGACATATAGCATCGATCACCCAGCGCGGAACATACGTAGCTCGCGCACGGACGAAACGCATCAAGGACTCTTCTGAATCTGTGAGCCATCCGAGGCCCAGAGCTTGCATGACAGCAAAAGAGACGCCGCCCCATCGACCCTTAATCGAAGGCAGCAACTGCTCCAGGGCAGCAAGGCGCGCTCGATACACTGCATCCTTGGTCGACAGCTGAAATTCTAGAGCCGAGACCTTGCTCTTGTGTAGACATGTCGATGTCGAAAAGCAGCGGGACCGTGCGCGGGCGATAGCCGTCCAACGCGCACGAAACGCCATGACTTGCTTCCAAGCACAACGACGTATCAGGAGGCGCGCCAGGCCTCTCAGGTGATCACGTGCGGAAAAAGGTGGTCAGGGCCATGGGGACCCCGGCTGCCCTGTGTTTGACTAAATACATGGTTACCGCGCGATCGCACAGGAATGAAATAATCTAAGGGTCGGCCGCACCCATGCACGCTATGCCATTGGCCGATAGGCGGCCATTAATCTACCAAGACATGTAGCAATTTACACATAATCTATACCATATCCTGCATGATTGGTCATTTCAGGCACTAATTTAGGAATGCCTTGTTGATTGGACAGGACATGCCACTCTCCACCAGTCGATAATGGTGCTATGCACGTGAGCGCAAAAATACACGGCGGTACGCTTATTTATCCGCATGTCGAATATACGGTCGGTTTTCACAACAACGATCCTCTTGACCCTTACGATCAAATGCTCGGAGTAAGCTGGGTCGCATCTGTTGCCCTGCTTCTCAGCGCCGTTTT
>ERZ501061.296-NODE-296-length-18604-cov-4.045663_pt1 | contig 18604 bp, 20 predicted proteins | sample MGYA00510854_ERZ501061 | MGnify/ENA primary metagenome ERZ501061 (study PRJEB25958, sample SAMN03398515) | human skin metagenome | study: EMG produced TPA metagenomics assembly of the Human Skin Microbiome Metagenome (human skin metagenome) data set.
GCTTGCACGTGCGTCGACATAGAGAGAGAGAGAGAGAGAGAGAGAGAGAGCGTGTATGCGTGCAGGTATATGAAAGAGTGCAAGGACAGAATAGGCTTGGTGGCCGAATGAGTCAATGCGTGCAACATGGCCGCCAAACGACAGCACTCCACATACCCACTGTCATCCTGTCTTGACACCATGACGTCATCACTCAATGGGAATGCAAGAACTGAAGTGTTAGTGCTTGGCTTTGGTGCAGTCGGTACTTTGTACGCCTACATATTCCAGAAAGGCGGTGCGAATGTCACGGCCGTATGTCGGAGCAACTATGATGTTGTGAGGAAGCATGGTATGCATGTGGTATCTGACAAGTTTGGCGAAGAGACCGCATGGCGTCCTACACGCGTTATTCGCACGGCAGACGACCTGGATTCGTCCATCACTTTGGATTATGTGGTGTGCAGCTGCAAGTGCTTGCCTGATGTCGTACCGAACAGTGAGGTGATGCGACCGTTCTTGACGAAGAATCTTGCACGAAAACCGACGCATCTTCCCACCGTTCTTCTACTGCAGAATGGTATCGATATTGAGCATGAATCTTACGAACGGCTCGTCAAGTCTGATCCACCGCTAGCAAGCAGCATAGTGAGTGCAAATACGTGGGTCCCTGCAACACTTCGTGAAGGCGGTAGTCGTATGGAGCACGGCTTGTTAGAAGTTCTGAGTATGGGCGTATATCCAGCGCCGTTGGACGCACCTGTGCCAGCTGAGACACAGGCCTCGCTCGAACTTCTTTTGCAGATCGCGCTGCGCGGTGGGTCTTCTGCTTCGATCACCAATGATATTACGGCGGAGAGATGGCGCAAAGTGCTGTGGAATATCAGTTGGGGTGGTGTCACAGTGCTTGCCCGGCGCCCGCTTCTGGAAATGCTCCAGGTCGAGATGCTGCCATACACCATAGGGTCTGTGCGTGGCATCATGCTTGAAATGTTGGCTGTGGCACGTGCTTCAGGCCTTGGTCAAGACCGCTTGCCTGCGAGCATAATAGACCAAACCATGCGCCAAACGATGACCAATTCTCCTGCACAATTCCGCCTACCAACGTCACCTGATATGAAGCTACATGTCAAGCGCTCCCACAATTTTCCTTCCAACTTCAAGCCTAGTATCTTAGTAGACTTGGATCGCGAGCGACCCATGGAACTTGAACCGATTTTTGTCAACATACTTCGTCGCGCACGCCGTATGGGCGTTGACACTCCTCGATTGGACCTTATTGCTACGGCTCTCAAGCCATCACAGCTCTTGTTCGTACGACGTCAGCAAAACCAGGACCCGGACGCGCTCATGATGCAGGAGGGCATCTACAATTTGTCTTCATTTCATAGTGTTTCGGGCAATGCGCCTGTGAGTCTTTTCTAATGGGCATGTGTGGGGTCTCTCTGTAATGCTGTTCGCTCTATAGCCATTCATGGCATGCATACAACAGGATGAATCTCGTTCACAGGTGTCGAGGACTGTCTCGTTGCTTCGTTTGGGGTGGGATCACGACATTTCTGGCTAGCCGGAGTTGGTTGCTCGCTACAGCTGCTGCTACTGTTTCGCAGAGGGAACCTGGAAACACTTGGCCGTAACGAAACTACCTCTGCCCACTCCCCACCTTTTCGCATGTGCGTGTGAGTGTGGCAAAGTGGAGCAACAAAAACCGAGACATCCTCAGCAGCGAGAGCGGCATTGCTCCTGAGTCTTCACAACGACCAACTAATTACGTCTTGCACCATGGTGCGGCGACCCATTGCAGACTATGTGCACAGATTTACTGTCATTGCATTGCTCGGACTGACGGTATGTGTGTTTATGCACGGGAGCATGTATCTAACGCATCAAGGGATGGGGTGTCTGGCTCACGGGAGCCGTCTACGTAAGCCGCGTTGGTCATACAGAGAGAGTATGTAACGGCTGGTGATCAAAGTTGACAACAGATTCCGTACGGTAGTCCCGATCGAGACTCTCTAACTGTGGTGGTATGTGCCTGTGTAGATGTACTCACATTCAGGTCGGCCGTCTCGTGGACCGGTGGAAAGAAGCCAATAAAATCAAGGGCGAACAGACGCAGTCCTCGAGCGACAAGATGGTCTGAAAAGCGAAACGGAAGTAGCATGGAAACAAGCTTCGTCGTTTCTTACCTCCCTTGTCGTCTTCATTTTGGCGCGCTCCAAGTCATAGGCTCGCTATAAACCCGCTAGACGCCGGCGCAGCATAGATATGCGTGGCACCGTCCCATCCTATGACAGGTGCGCATGCATCGGATTTATACTCTACATAGGTCGTTACGAGTCATCAGAAGTCGTGCAAATCACTGCTTGCTTGCTTTGAAGAAAATGTGCACCGTGACTAGAGTCTGTGTGCCGAAGCTCAGGTCGTTTCTCAGCATCAAGCTTTTGCAACAACAGCGACGGATATTTCTCAGGCGACATGATTTGAAACGGAGGCTTTGCTGACAGCGTTGGACGTCTTGGTGGAGAAAGAGCAGGTCGTGGCGTTGGTGGCGCTGCCCTTGACACATCAACAGGCGAGGTGTGTGAAATCACATGCATTTCCTTCTCAAGGTCCAGCTGAAGCCTGTTCAATTTCAACTCAAGATTATCGCACGGCTCCGTCGTAGCTGGCGCATGATATTGGTCGGAAGTTGAGCTAGAACCGAGCGGGGCATGCCTCGAGTCGTTCGGTATATGCTGTATGCGATTGGGACGCGACTCAGGCTCTCCGAGTCCCTTGGTTCGCATGTGTGTCTGCAACGGACTGTAATGGTGCATCGTTTCGGGGTCTGTTGACGGTATGAGTGCTGCACGTGTAGGTCTTGATGGTAGCACGTCCTTTTTATCAGTATAATTCTGTGCAGCATTTCTAGCCGAGGTGGAAAACGCTGTAGCCGGCTCTTTTGCATTTGGCGCTGCGGTCATCACTTGACGCCGTTGAACAGCACGGCAGCCCTGTCGCAAGACTTCACTCAGATCCTCGCCTGCGTGAGAGACAGGCGCAGCTGGCTTTGTCGATGACGGTGGCACATTCCGGCTGTTGCTTTGAAAATACGACTTGAAACTTCGACTGCGGGATACGGGTACTCGTCCTGCTACAGGCACGAGATTTGAGAATGGACCGCCTTGGTGCGTGTGTAGTTGCGGCGCTGATGTGGTGTGTGGCGACATAGGCTGAAGTTTTTTCAGTTCTTCCTGCGAAGAAAATCCGTCTACTCGGCGAGGCGGGGGTGCTCGTCGTGACGACACACGGCGCTTGATCGTTGTCGCAGAGCGTTGCCATGCAGAATTGGTCAACTCTTTTAGCGTATTCTCTTGACCACCAGGAAACTTGAACATAAAGTCTATAGATGAGCTCAAGGATGACGAGGGCTTGTGATGAACATGGTTGGCTCGCGATGTGGGCTGCAGCGTGCGCTGCCCATGCGTATCTGCTTCAGTGGATTTGTCACAACTCGTTATTTTCGACACGTCCCGTGAGTTTGATGTGTCAAAAGACTCCGGTTGCCGACGATGCTCATGGTTACTATGCGCTCTACCGAACATCACTTGCTCGTGCTTCAGCCTGTGGCTTCTGGGCAAAGCCACCAAATGAAGGCTTGCGTGGTCACCACCAGCAAAGCGTAAGTGGGCGTTATAGCTTATTTGTTGCTTGTAATTTTTTTTCTTGACCCCAAGCTTGGGGCACTTGCCCTTCTTGCTCCGGTGGCGTGTGGCTGAATTATGCATCCCACGTGTCGACTCGTAGTAAATGAGCACACTGAATCAACTAGCATTTCCATTTTGGAATTTCACCAACACACACACGCACACAAGGCAATACGTGTCGCGTTGAAGTGCGCGCGTCTGTTCGTAAGATTGTGGAAAGAACGTGCTCACTACTGCGTGTATGTGTGGGTGTTGGCCGCAAATGCACCATTGATTGAATAAAACGAAGAGAACACAGAGACATGACAGGTGTCTATGTGACGCTTGTGCGACATGCGTGCAACGTATCACGTACGTAAAGAACATTTTTGGCTCATTTTTTCGCACAGCACAACCCAATGCTGCACCTGGCTCACTCAAGGTACGTCTCCAAATTTGTTCAATATACACATCTGACACTGTCGCAGTCGTTCGGGGCAACAGGATCCGCTCTAGAATTGACGCCGTTCACTGCCATCTATTGCGCGCCGGATCCTGACTCTGTAAATACGGCAGAAAAGATAGCCGAAGTACGTTCCGACTCGCTATATATTCGTGCTTGTCTCGAGTACCAGAAACAGGATGATCAAACTAACCCATCTTGCGTTTGTAGCAAAATCGACACGAGTCCAAAACCTTGCCCATTGGCAGTAACGTACTTCAAGATGCACCGATTTTTAAGGGCGCTGCTGCTTTGGATGTTAGTGGGAATGCGGCAGACATGGACCTTGCATCGCATCTTCGCACTTACGCAGCAACGAAAGGGTTCGATGCTCTCGATGTTCGCTCAACGTGGGCTGTTCATTCACTTATCGTCCCGTATTTACAAAAATCGTCTGAACAACCTGTGCATTTGGCTATCGTACTAAATGGACGCATGGCCGATCGCGTAAGTTACCACTACATATATCAGCACACATACATACTCACACAGTTATGTTTGCGCAAATATGTCCATGATCTTAACAGATTCTCAAATGCTTACTAAGCATGGATGGCAGCCCTCTTGGAAGGATTTCAAGTCCACGAGATCGCCCTATTGGAATCTACACGTCACCTTTACTCCCAGGTGCCTTTCATCGGGTCCTCTTATCTTTGCCGTCCGAAACTCCCGGCTCCGCCGACCAGGTGACTGTGAAAATATGTACTCTATGCGAGTCAGCTCACCTGCAGCCTACTCCAAGCCTTGCATCTGTGGATCTGCCAACTGTCATCTCCCCCATCAACATATCTGCTCCTTGGGACTCCATACAGGGCTCCATTTCTCCATTACCGACACCCCAGCCACCTATCACTGTCACCAGCATCCATGAAGTCTCCCCAACACGCGATGCAGTAGGACCATCGTCGGTTAGGCATGATTCACTCCCATTCACATTACCATCCCCATTATTGCCATCGATAACTTCTCAACGGGGTCCGCCTCACTCGTTGAGTCCTCGACGCCTTCGTCCTGTCGACGGCTTCATGGCTTCTACCACCAGTCTAAACACACGCGAGAGTACATCATATGGATCCATCACTTCGTCTTCGCAATCTTCCAAGAACCTGCACTCTTACGACATGTCGACAATGAAGCGCTCTATTGAGAAGTGGGATCCGATCGTGGATCTCCCCGTCATGTCGTTGCCACCAGATGTGCCTGACGTTGTCGCCTCACCAATGAGTCTCACTGCCCGATCTTCAGATACCTTCCCTTTATTATCCCATTCATCTCGCTCGCTCTCGTCGTCAGTCCGAAGTATTCCCACGCCCTCTTTACATGTACGTGGAAGTGGCGGTGGTGGCGGCGGCCATGGCAGCTGCAGTAGCGGCAGCGGCGGAGGCAGCGGATTCGGTGTAACCGGGACTAGCGGAACCACTATTGGTAGTAGCTTTCGCGACTCTCATGCTTCGTCAACAAGTCTTGTCCCTTCACTACGTGTGAACCTCGGTCCAACCACAGCATCTTCCTCCGTGCTCACCAGCAGTAGTAATGCGCCATTGTCATCATCAACATCGTCGTCGTCGCTCGGTGGGAATGTCAGTGCATTTGCACACAGTCTGTTCAGTTATTTGCCATCTCCAGCCGTGATGACCAGTCTCAGTTCTCAGACGACTCACACCGCTGAGAGCCCGAACCTACCAGCTCTCTGGCAGCGTGTATGCATACGGACCTTGCCTGTATTTTCTTCGGGCACGAGTGGCTTTTCTGTCGAAGCACTGGGCGATTCAGTTGAAACATATGTTCGGCTCGTTCATGAGAGAGATGCCAAGCATGCGCGTGCTATTTTGCATGATCAATTTGAGAAACTTGTCTCGACAGGCCTGCATGGCATGGCAGTTCAGCTTCAACAAAATGATGGCCTACACTTGCTTAGTGAGTTTTTGCGCACGTGGAAGCACTACTATGGCACAGTGATCCCATTCCTGCATGCCTCTTTCTTGCCGCTTGAGTCCAAGTTATGGAGCTTGGATTTACTTTATGCCACATCGTTGCACCGTTCGGACGCATCAAACATGCCACACATGTCGAATGCATCGGACAGATCAGTTGATACAAGCGTACCGAAAGCATCGAGTACGCAGATTTTACGACGTCGCGAGTCTGACGCACTTGATCCACCTTCGCCCGCTCTCCAAGCGTCGCCCTCTGTGCTCATCCGATCTTCTGTATCTGGATCTTCTGTACACTCTCACTCGTTTCAAACTCATCGGTCTTACCCACGCCCTTCGCCTGTCCCCGTTTTGTCAAGCGATGTGCCAGAGCGGATGAATATAAGACGCATCCTTTTAATCATGTTTCGCGACCATATCGTACTCCCGATATGCGACTGGTTGTACATGGCAAGCTCTCAGATGGAGTACACAAACAATCTGGACCATCCGGCCAGCTCACCCATTATGGGCCTTCGGCCACAGCTCATGCACCTTGTAAACATTATGAACAGTCTAGGTACAGACGACGCATCACAAGACCGCATTGAACGACTGCGCCGCGGCGTCTTGACGCAGGGGGCGTTTTCACCTCGTGTGTCATTCCTTGACCCGGCCCAAAGACCTAGTCTGTCTGCACAACTATCGCCAATCTCGCCCGTTCCCAGTCACTCGATGTGCAACAGCACACCCACTTCTCCCTCTCTTAATACGCAAACATAGTCATAGTACCATTCGAACATGAAAATTTTCTAAAGTCATACTGGCATTGGGAAAATAAAGTACCACGAACAGGACATGCTGCACAGGCGTCATCTTTTAGCGGAGGGGGGGGGCGGTCGGCCTTCACAGCATCGATGTTCGCGATATTGCTAGATTTGAATGCGCTGGTATCGTCGATTCACGCCTAGTTGACAAGAGCAGAAGATAATAAACAACAGATATATAAATGCCGCTCCATAGCACGTCATACCGACGGCCACGCCATCTGTCGGATCCTCTGTTGAGCCCATAAACGTTTCCCAATTGTGCGAGAACCCCCAGCCAAATACCGACAGGACAATGACACCTGCCATTGATACAATCGTACAGCATGACGCTGCCGAGTCAATTGGCTGGAAAGACCCAAACCATACGTACCAAGGCCAGTTCCTACTACAGGCTTGTTTGCCACGGAAGCCATCTCCTTGCCTTGTTCCCCGGTCTGTCGTCGAACCGAATTCGCTGCTACAGGCGCTTCTAAGCTATGTACGTACATATCCGCCGAGCACCGAGATCCCCCCGCCGCCCGGACCGTTAATATCACGTGACAGACCTGGCCTGCGTAGTGTCACGGCTCCACCTGTCATCAAACGAATTGGCGCGAAAACATGTGCATGACAACAGGCGCGTCTGTGCGCTGAACCCATCAATCAGCTACGACCGGCAGGTACTGTTACTTGTATCTGCTTTACCACCAGAGCCGGTGCGTAGGGCAATGGTAGCCACTAGGATTATTGATAATGTATTCTTGATGGTAGGGCTCCGCCTCAAAGCTGAGTCACAGGTTAGTAGACACAATAACGACCCGCACACATACAAATCACTAACTGGTGCCCGCTCAATCGTCGTTACGATCCGCATTCCCTTAGGATCAAAGTGCTTCGCTTGGACCTGTTCTGTCACCATGCGTGCTGTAGCTTCTTGTTCGGCTGTATGAGGGAAAAGCGCACTGCGGTACTGCGGTCCAATGTCGGGACCCTGACCCTCCCATTGCGTGGGATCGTGCGTACGGTAGAAAAACTCAACGAGTTCTGCGTACGATACTTTGGACTGTAGAAATTGTTAGAGAAACTCTTCTGAGCATACCGTGTCGAACGAGAGCTGAGCAGCCTCAGCATGGCCTGTTTTGCCGGTGCAAACTTCTCGGTAGGTCGGATTCGGCTTGTTGCCACCGATGTATCCAACTTTCGCGTCCAAGAGCCCTTTACCACCAAAATACTTCCTGTACAAATGTTCCGTTCCCCAAAAGCACCCGTTTGCGAATGTAGCCACGTCTGTCGTCGCTGAACTCATCGCTTTTTGAATAGCGGTCGATGAAAAAAACCTTTGCGTAGCCATAATTCAGCGACAAAGTTACGCGTCATCCGAGTTTATTTGATTGGGAAACAACTTATCTCATTCCCTGATTCACTTGCAGCGGCGTGCCCATCTCCACACCGACATGTCGACACCTGACCAACCAATTTATTCGAATGCTTTTGGCGTACCGCCACATTTACCTCCAGTCAACCACGAATGGATCTCCAGCAGGCTTTGTACGTCTACAAGTTGGAGGTACACTGACCCACAGACCGATCGGCGTAGCTGCTTGCGTTATATTGGCTATATCTACGTGGGTGTTCTGGCCACGCCACTCGTCGAAGCGCACGGGCAAGTACGATCCTAAGACAGGTATCGGGCGTGGTGCACCTGGATTCCGTACGTTACTCTCAACCTAACTCACATCCTTTAGAAACCAATGTAAAGCGCGTGGCACTTCCTGCGGAACTTGTTGCGCGAATTCGCGCGGGCGAGTCGGTTAGCGCCGATGAAATTACGGCTGCTCAGGAACGGGTGCTAAAACCACTGCCACACGAGCCGGAAAACAATGACTGGCTACCTCCGACCACCACTAGTACCCGCAAAAAGGTGCCTACAAGCCGGAGAAATAAGAAATAGTTCGTTTTTGTTGGAAACGATCAATTTCTACTATCCCTGTTACATCCGTTGGCGCTGGCGCCGCTGTTCATAGATTTTTTAAGACGATAAGAAAAAGCATCGCGCAAATGAGTCCCATAAGTGTGTCAATCATACCTATCGTACGGCGATAGGATTCCACGCGCGTTTGTAACACTTCGGATATACTAGTTGGTAGATTTGAAGATGTTTGAAAAGCTGCCGATGGGTCTGACGGTGCTGGCTTTGGTTGATGTGGGGTCGGCTCAGATACCTGAGTAGATGGCCTATGCTCTTCTTCCTTCTCGTCCATGAAACATTGATTTCGATACGTCGTGTGTATTTCATCTTTTTGAGCCGTTTTTGCGTCGGACTTTGTCTCACTTGAAGGCTCCTTTGCTGGTAAACTTGTCCGATCCATCTTTGTCATGTTAGGGGTGCCCGGGAGTTCATTTGTTGTTGTTGACTGAATCGCGCGCTCTCCTGGAAGCATTTCAGCATTGGTCTTTTGGCATATAGCGCAAGTCCATGCCATAGATCTATCAATTAGTATCAGAACTTTGCGCCATGCGAGTTGAGAACGTACTTTTCAGCAAGCATTTTTCGTCCTTCATCATTCATACTCTCGGCACCGAAACCAGCTTCATCATCTTTTGAAGACATGAGTGCTTGAACCCCAAGCAATGCTGTCCGAATACCCCAGGCTGGTTGCCAGGATTCTTCGTGAAAGCCGGTAAATGAAATACAGACCTTGGTGTTAATACCATTTCATCAACTTACCTTCGTGTCAAGTGCCCAACGCCCATTTGGTGTAAGAAATATAACATGCGGCGCTTTAAATGGATACTCAGAAGGCAGGATAATTTTCCCATGGTACATTCCTTTCTCAAACACAGTATCTTGTGGGCCTCTCAGCGTGAAATGCCATTCAAATAAATTATCCTAGACCATGTCAAACACATGTTATCTACACACCTCTGTAGGAGCAGCAGAAAATTCAATATTCTCTTGACTGCTCATTTCTTTCATTTCAGACATGATTCGCTTCACGGCAGAACCACGGCTACTCATGGCTGCTAACACTGCTTTTTATCAAAGCCAACAATTAGCCTTGATGGGTGGTGGAATTACTTCATACGTTTTTCGGCGAGAACCTCCACAACCGTCTCTCCTTTCAATGACGAACGCACGGACTCCTCTGAGCTCTCGAGGATGTGTGGGTCTAACCAAGGACTTCAGGGGAGTGCGAAATGTATGTGAACTGTCCCGGCTAGATTGGTTGAGAGCAGAGAGGAGGTGCGATGAGGATGCATTCCATGGTAAAGGGAGATTCCAAGTTCTACAATCTAGCGAAAATGACAATGTGATCGTGAAAGGTATTGTGCGATATAGCGTCTGGCAAAGGATAGGCTTAAGTATTTTCTCGACTACTGAAACACGTTACACTTAAATGTATGATTTTTCATTGCGAGTCTTGTGTTTCGACAACGGCTTATTCTGCATACACACTACATTTGATTGTATGGTGATATGTGTTTTTATGTGCGGCATGTATGAAAGACATTGCGCTCCAATCAAAAGCAATTCATTCCTTGATAATTTTGCATGAGTTCTGGGGATCCTATAGGACAAATGGTCGCGCAGCTCCCTGGCCGCAATTGGACTTCACGTGGCAAAGTGGGGCAAACAAAAACATGCCCACATGTTGAGAACGCCTCTCCACCCCGCTCAGCTCCCAGAAAATCATTTGCATCGAATTTCTCGAGCTTGACTCAACATGCCATTGAGCATGCGAGGCTACGCAGTGTTTCTCTGCTGCTACATCGCATGTTTTATTACGTTTGCTCAGTCTCAATATAGTGCAACATATTATCCAGGTATCAATTCCCTACCAAAAACGTCCGAGAATGGGCAGGTTGGCACTAATGAGTGTGGCACCCACTCCAGTGCGTTGTCCATGTGCCAGAATCTGTACGTGAACTCTGCTACCGATTTTTGCCTTTGGGGTCCTAAGGGTCCGGGTTTACAGGGAGTAGGTGCGTCTGAGCGCGAAGTAGTGAGCTATTGCACCAAGGATGGTCGTGGCACGCGCCTCATACCACCTGGCACATTACAAAGCGTTCATTTCGTCAAGACGCCCCATTACATTCAAATTTCTGGCTTAGGAAAGCTCTCAAACTTGAACATATCACCCCAAGCTGGTGGTGGTGAGCTCGACCCTCACGGTCAAGATGGTCGTGGAAATCCTATCGGTGGCTTGGTATTCACAAGTGCGTTTGGCAAACACATGGTACAGGCACATGAATGGACAAGTTTCATCGACGATAGCTCCTTTTGTCTCCGTGTTTGCAATGACGGAGACTTGGCTACAACATATTGTAAGCATATTTATGATGAAATGGGCTGCGTATATAATATGCCGACGACTCCAGACCAGCAGGGTATCTTCGAGTCGTGTGAGGGCCAAGACGCTGAAGTTGTGGGAGTTTACACGAATAATGGCAGTCCTTCTACGTTTTATCAAAGCCAGACACTAAATGGATCTCCTGCTCCTCCTGCCAAACCGCCGCCTGCGGTCTCACAATGCACGAAATTTCCTTCAACTATGCTACAGGGCTCTCTGACACAGCCCTTCGCGAACGCTGGCATGGCAGTTTTCAGCCATGAAAACCATCATAAAACGTCGTCTTCTTCCAGTTCAATATCATCTTCATTATCGGCTGGTTTCTTTTCACCTGCAGCCACTTCATCGGGCCAAGCCTTCAATGGCTCTAGTGCTATGAAACCTAGCATGAGTAGCTCGCGTTCCTCATCGAGGACCTCGCCAGTTTCCCCAAAACTTTCATCAACAACGTCAACAAACATGGTTGCAGAAACCGCGTCTTCGTCCAAGGGTCCTGTTTTGGACTTCGGCGGGTCGGGTGCCGCTGTTTCTACCCGTGATGTTATTTGCATCTACACGTGGTTGGCATTAGCTCTTGCTTGTACAGTTCCTGTTTTTCTGTAATCCCTTCACGAGCGAGTTTGAATTTCATATCTGTGGAGCATTAGCCATCAACATATTCAAGCACGTACTGTTGAATCCCTTTGATAAAGTGGACCAAATTACGGCACATCCAAGCGCCAATTCGGAGACCCTCGAATTGCTTTCGCCTCAAGTCTGAAGAGAACAGGAGGGCAACATCACGATTAGTAAACTATCAGCACCGTATCTTGCATTTCAAGCTTCATGCGACCGACTAGACGAAGTGGTGATGATGTTGAATGGTGCACTTGGTAATGAGAATTTTGAATCTATTTTCCTTCACTAATGATGGTGTTCGTCTCTTAAAAGGACGACACCTGTTTCTCTGTTTAGTGAACTGACTTGATTTTTTTCATGGGTCATTTTGTATTTGCGATATTCTAACTGAAACCCTTTTTCTATAACCACATCTGATCGAACAACTCTGGCACATCTGACGGGTGTCTTTTTGTTCCTTTACATGATCGCACTTAGTGTTTTGTGGAATCATTTCCCGGAGCATCATTCTCTCAAGTTTGGATACTTTGACCATAATAGACTTGGTCTGACACCATTTTATATTCTGAATTGGGAAACGTGTGCCCGAGCTGGTTGGTCCATTATCAATTCGTACTGTCATGGCGGTTCATACGACACATGAGTATTATGGTCTACCAACGCTTTCTCCCTCTTTGGCTGCCCTTTCGACTTTGTATCTCTAGGCTTGTGGAGGTCTTCTATTATTATTGGCAGCGCCGGACAGATCGTGGGTTTCAACCTCTCAGGGCCGTTCACCGTTGACACCACGCAACAAAGGTGCCAGCGATGCTTGTACTTGGATATACCCATGAGCTCAAAATGATTCTCGATATACTTCTCGTGCCTTTGAAATGGTACATTGTCGCTATTTTGTTTCATAGTTTTGTAATTTAGATTTGAATTTTTGTATTGATCCAAATTTGCGGTTACATTGGAATTCGCATGTAGCATGGAACTTAGCTTCAGAGCCGCTCTTGAACCTTGCAGACAAGGGAATTTGCAGACGAGTATATCTCGCACCTTCCTCGTGGGTTGCACAATTCACGAAACTGTGATAGACAGTAACATCTCTGGGATACTATGAAGCACCTGTAGTGAATGTATTGAGGAACGAGCGACAGGGTTGGATGGTCTGAGTCCATCCATTAAGAATGCACTAATATGGATATACATATATATATATATATTCACATGAGTGGATCCATCCTTGGCGTGGGCCATTTTACCATTCCACGTTATGGGAGCATATGCACTCACACATGTGTCGAAGGAATGAAGAAATGTTGTTCACATATGTATACAATCTTTACAAAGATTCCTTTTCCTTACATGTCTAACAACTGATCAGCTTGGTGAGGGAACAGTGAGAATGGAAAAGTGAAAAAAAACGAAAGGGTTCCACTCTATGCATGAAATGGGATCCACATAGGATTTGACTGAGTTAAAATGACGATAAATTCAGATTCGGATGTAGGTTGAAATGCTCACATTGGAATTCATTGGAATTCATAGTCAAGAACAATGCAAAAAATAAAGCAAGATCGTTATCCAACACCATGAGTACTTAGAAGAGCTTGAACTAAGGCTAAAGATCGTGATGCATCAGCCAACCAAAAAAAAAAAAATTAAAATACAACCATATCACGACGAGCCACTTCGAACCGGCGGCGCATTTGGCCTACAATACGCTGTCGACGTGACCCGCTGGCCTCTCTGTCGACAGGGTATTCACTGACCACATACTTTTGGCCATTCAAAATGGGATCAAGTTCACGGGGCATACTGATTTTTATGCCTTTACCGATAGGTACTTTGCGCTCGTTGCTCGGCTTGCGCTCCTGCTGATAGCTGTTGAGTGACGTGATAGACATCCAATCTTCAAGATCGTCTTCATCGTCTTCATTGATCAACGGCACATTATGCCCGCGCTTGTTCCCATGGAGCAAATGCCGCGCTAATGCGCGACGGACCAGAGTACTGCGGCGCAAGTCCTTTGGATCAATACCTTGCTTCTTGTTAAACTCCAACTCTTCCAGGTACGCACGGCGCCAGGCCTCAGGCGCACTGTGCCAAAGCACATACGCGGCATTCAATACAAGATGACGCGCCCGCGCACGAGTATCAGAGTTTTGACGGAGCATCCTTGTGGGTGGTGCTCCTGAATTTTCTTTCCCAGTGCCTTCTTCCTCTAGTTCGAGCTCGTCGGCGCTATCGAGCAAGCGAGTGGCTTCGTCGATCGCATCGAGACGTGCCTGTTCCCGCATCTTGGCCTCTTCAGCAAGTTTCCTCATGCGACGACGAAGGCCACGCACGCTCTTGTAAGCCCAAACGAGATGCATCGGGAGAGCCAATAATCCAAAGGCCAGAGGGAGTATACTAGGCCTTTGCTTGTTGACGTAACGGCCCGAGGGGATGAGAAGCGAGTAAACAAAGACAAAATGGAACAAGACACGTGTAGCTAAGAAAGACGTAGTAAAAGCCCAATAGGAGCGAAGTTTCTGATTCAAAGCACCCACACCCATGATCCAAGTAGGAACTTCCATGATTAGAGCGACAGCAAAGCTGTGTGACCAGCCACGGTGGATCCAGAATATAGCGAACAGGGCATACAAGGTATGATGCACCCATCCACTTGAAAAATTCACGTGTTTTCGATAGCAGATTGCACCTGTGACAAGATCACACACCAAGTACGCGATAAAAAATATAGACAACGGGTTGGCGATTGAGTTTTGATGCGGCGTCATTTTCGTCCAGTCTAGATGGCACCAGAAAAAGTCGAACACGAACGGAACCGATACTGACGAAGAAAAAAAGGCTGAGAAAGTCGTAATGATCCATGAACGTTTCCGTTGCTGTTCCTCGCTTTTGCCTGACACAAGCGTGCACGCCAGCAGATGGTAGACACATTGGACCAGAAGACATGACTTCAGAAACCATATGGTATATTCATGTGTGAGCGACTTCCAAACAAGTGGATACAGTCTTTCAGCGTCCATTCTAAGAGACATAGGTCAAAGTGGACGGGAGGAAGATAAGTCCGTCTTGGCAAGGTGCTGGTGGACGTGCGTGCTTGTGTATGTGCTACGCGGCTTGGAGTGTAGCCAAGCTGTTGGGGCAAGGGAAGGGGGTCGTGGTGCAGAGTCCACGTGGCACACGTGCATGAGTGGCATTTCTTCCGCTAAGTGGTGACGCGCGTTCGACACTCGACTTGTCAGACGGTAAATTGATTTTGGCAAGAACCAGGTTCTTGTCACATCGCAGCACACCTATGTCCTTGTGCACACACACTCCACATGTCATTATCGTTTGACGAGGCTATAGGAACGACGACGTCTTCCGCGCTAAGTCCACAAGACCTGGCGCGGTACAGTCGGCAGCTCATACTACCAGAGTTTGGGGCACCTGCACAATTGCGACTTAAAAGTGCTCGTGTGCTGGTGATTGGGGCAGGTGCACTAGGATGTCCTGCGGTGCAGTACCTTGCCACAGCAGGCGTAGGTGCGTTTGATCCTTTTTCTTTTTACTGTTGTTGACGGCTCGTGCTTACATGGTAATCGAACAGGGACCATAACCGTTGTTGATCATGACAAGATTGAGCGAAGTAATCTGGCGCGCCAAGTGCTTCATACTGATGCCCGCGTCGGTATGAACAAAGCTGACTCGATTGCGGAAGCTGTGTCACTGTGCGTATGAGCGAGCACGAACGAGACGACATCTTACACGCGCGTGAACAGATTGAATCCATATGTGCGTGTGAATGTGGTGCGCGAGGCTTTTTGCCCTGCGAATGCACTTGCACTTGCGGAAGCACATGATGTCATTTTGGATTGCACGGATCGCGTCATGACACGCTACTTGGTATCCGACGCAGGCGTGCTGGCTAGAAAGCCTATCGTTAGTGGAGCAGCTCAGGGGTATGAAGGGCAGCTGGTGGTGCTTCACCGTGATCTTGGCGACGGACAGCGGGGTCCTTGCTATCGTTGTCTCTTTCCGCAGTCACCGCGCCCTGAACATACTCAAAGCTGTGACGATGGGGGTGTGCTGGGCTGTGTAACCGGAATTGTCGGCACATGGCAGGCACTCGAAACTGTCAAGGTGCTTACGGGACTTGGTGAGCGCACACCGTCCATGCTATTCCTCACGCCTTTGTCGCTGCCAGCCGTGCGCTCAGTGCGCGTTCGTGCCCGCCAGGCGCGCACATGTCGTGCATGCAGTGATTCGGACGTGCGTGGCAAGTTGACGAGTTTGGAGGAAGAAGATTATGCATCGTTCTGTGGGCTTGATGCGTTGGATGCGCAGGATGACAGCGTCCCAAGTGTGGATGCTGATGCATTGCAGCGACAAGATGTGCATGTTGTGGATGTGCGTTCCGCACAGGAGTATGGTATAACGGCGCTACGAGGATCTATGCATATGGCCTTGGAGACGATCCAACGAGACACATCCCGTGCGCGGTTGGCCGTGCGTGAAGCGGCACAAGGCCGCGATGTGCTGGTGGTGTGTCGACGCGGGAATGACTCGCGCACAGCGGTACGACTCCTGGCCATGCCGGAATGCAAGAATGTGCGAGGCGGACTCCGTCGCTATGCTGCGATGCATCCCGAGTTTCCCATGTACTAGGCTGGGTTCTGTGTATTTGCTGCCGGCTGATTCAGGTCTCGCTGCAGCATATCAAGCACGAGTGGATCCATCTGCTGTAGTTGCTGATGGAGTTCGAGCCCCTGAGGCGTATTCGCTGGATTCGCTTGCAGCACCTTGTTCAGAGTGTCGGCCAAGAATGCTCGGATCGGTACAGTGAACGCAGGGTCCTGGGTACGGAAGGCCTCCAGCCGTTCTGCACCAGGGGACATGGACTCTTGCCACGTGGCTTCTCCCACGCATTGATCCATGTGGATAAAGTCGTCTTGCATCGCATCAAGAGGCCGGTCAGGAGAAGGCTCACGTTTGTACACAGTCGAGTTGCCGCTATCGTCTTCGACGACCTCTCCCAGCACTTCAGTCCACAAGCCAATGATGCGTGGGATACATGTGAGCAAGGAGGCATCTGGGTGGGGCGCCATACTCCCATCAGCGCTGATGCTGCTGCTGCTGCTGCCCTTTAGCATGCTGGCGAGACCCAATGCCACGAGTTTTCGATACCTCGTAAGCGCCATATCCTGGCCTTTTTTGATCATACACGTGCAGACCGTCGGCCAAACAGGTGGCTCCTTCGGTGCACATGCACGGACCAGCTCGTGGAAGTGAGGCGCTGGCATCTTGATAGCCAACTGCGAAATGAGCAAGATACAAGCCTGGACCACCGCGGATGTCTCATCGCGGTAGAGAGTATCGATGATAGCTCTGCCGAGGCCCGTCACATGTAGCTGTTCGGCCAGCGTACACAGGCCAGCGGCATCCAGCGTACGTATGTGAGTCCGCACGGCACACAATGGAGCAAGGATGATGGAGCTGGTCGGATCAGCTACAATCGGTGCCAATGCACCGTAGAAAGCAAGACCAAAGTGGTGCAGTATCTCGTTGGGTACGAGGAGCACGTAGTCTTCCCAAGTTCGGCACATGAGCGAGCCAAAGTCGGGCTGTGCGACAAGCTCCGGTGCCATGCACAGCAGCTCCATCAAAGCAGGCGTCATTCGCGGTGTCGCCTGCATTGTGTGTGCCCAAAGAAGCAAGGCATCCTGGCCCAGCAATGGCGCGTACGCAGGCGCCAAACTCGCTTGCACGACATGCGCAATAAGTGCATGCATCCGCACAAGCAGGTCTCCGTCCATACCAGGCGCACATGTGTCGACAAGCTTGCTTAGGAACTCGAGCAGACTCGGCTTAGCTCGCGCCTCCGGGTCGTCTCGCGCCCAGAGAGTCGTGACCAATTCGGCGAGCATCGCTGCATATGGCTGGATATGAAGGCCCATGCGCTCAATGACCACAGTGAGTGCATTGGCCATCGTGCGGATCGAGTCGATTTCCTCAAGTTCATGCGACAACGCATATACAAGCGCTGCGAGGGCATCCTGCAGAAACGGCAGGAACTCCATCTCATCGAAATCCAGCGTGTCAGCCAGTGCAGCGACCGTGCGTGCTGCCGCTAGATGCACTGCCGCATCGGAATACCCTGGCGCCTGCTGGAGCAACTGTACGAGCAACGCGTATGCTCCAGACCGCACAGGCTTCGTAACGTATTCGCTCCATTCCCATAGCATCCAGGCAATGCGCCGTCGGAGAATGAGCCACGCAGGCCCAGCATCACGTGTGGCCGCTTCTGGAATCAAACGCTCATGAATCGCTACTGTCATGCAGGTATTTTGTTGTGCGTCCTCGTCAGCTGCCTCGAGCATGGAGGGATCCAGCTGGTCCCGGCAGCGCGCTACGGCTGTGTAGACAGCATCGCGTGCAATGATGCCGTCGAGCGTTGACGGCCACGAGGCCGATGCTTCAAATTGCGCCCAGACATATTCCGCCACAGTTGGAAAACTCGACGCGGCCGACTTGCCTGATCGGTAGGACCAGCGAGCAAGTGCCGCAAGCAGACATTCGGCTGCTGGCCGGATGTCGAGCTCCGAGTCAGCTTGATCCTCTTCCACAGCAAAAAGCTCGGGAGAGGCCTGCCAGCGCTCGAGATCGGCTGGTGTCATGCGCAAGTACGTCTTTAAGAGCACGTCCACCAGCTGTAATTCAAACTGCGCGCCCGAGTCACCCACGAACATGGTCCCAGCAGGCCGCTCGCGTTTCCAATGTCCTAGCG
>ERZ501061.300-NODE-300-length-18397-cov-4.627085_pt1 | contig 18397 bp, 15 predicted proteins | sample MGYA00510854_ERZ501061 | MGnify/ENA primary metagenome ERZ501061 (study PRJEB25958, sample SAMN03398515) | human skin metagenome | study: EMG produced TPA metagenomics assembly of the Human Skin Microbiome Metagenome (human skin metagenome) data set.
CTCTGTAAGCATGTCATCAATGGATTCGATAAGGAGTCTCGCCCCATCATATACCTTCGTCCAGGCCGTGAAAACACCAAGGCGTCACCACGTCAGATTCGGTACCTAGTGTGGACGCTCGAACGTGCGATTGATTTGTTGCAACCGGACCAAGAGACTCTCACGATCGTTGTCGATTTCCACGACACACACTTGTCATCGATGCCATCGCTCGGCACGGCTCGGCACGTTGCGCACATTCTTCAGACGTATTATGTTGAGCGTCTTGGCCGTGCTTTTGTGTGCAACTCGCCGCGGTTCATTTCTGCATTCTTCTCGGCGCTATCGCCATTTCTGGACGCCGTCACGAAGGACAAAATTCGCTTCAACTACCCAGATATGACTGATTTCATTCCACCTGACCAGCTTGATGCTCAGTTCACTGGTGGCCAGTACTATTACAAGTTTGATTTCCCTACATACTGGAACGCTTTGGTGCAGCGCTGTGGCATTGCTCCTGATGGCACACACCGCAAGTAATAGCGTATCCAATCCTTTGTAACTGACGCTGTTTGCTTTACGTGTGTGTTAACAAGGTGGTGTGCTTCCTTGAGCAAGTGGGCTTGTGTAAGACATTCACAAAAAAAACTTTTTCATTACTGACAACTCAACGTACACAATCCGTCATCCTACATAGATAGACTTTTTGCTAATGCCAAGTATGTGCATATGTGCGAAGGGGTTTGGTAGGGGGTTTGATAGCACATCATGTCACCTTCTTGCGTTCGTCCATAGAGAACCCGCCTGGACCCAGGCTCACAAGGAGAAGCAAGCCGCCCACAATGGATAGGGTTTGGAAGAAGTCGTAACGCAGGAAGTCGCGCTGTGGGTGCGCAGAATGAACGGTCCAGAAGTTGTTGACGGCAATCTGTGGGCGTGTTAGCATACAAGCACAAGCGATATGACGCCTCTGGCAGCAGGAGAAAAAGGCATACGTACGTTCAACACACTCAAGAGTAGCACAAGGAACATTGCGCTCCAACGAGCCTTGAATCCGATGGCTACCATAATGCATGCTCCAAAGCCGAGGATCGAAACAACCACACGGAGCGTAGTCCATTCGCCTTGAAGTACGAATCCGAAAAACAAGAATATCAAAAGCACACGCCCGGCCAGCTGGAAGTAGATCTTTCTATCCGTCTCGCTCAAACTTGGTAGGCCGGCAAACAGATTCTTGCGTTTATGTGCAAGACTGTCTGAAAACACCATTAATAGACCGCCAATCACCGATAGGTTGCGCAGGAAGAAATTAAAGTCAGTGATCAATCCGTACCCAAAGCCCTGGATCACAATCACAAAGAGAAGCGAGCCAATCGATATCTCAGGCATGCGACGTACAATCACAAGCGACGATGATATGATCATGAGCTGCGAGAAGCAAATGTGTAAGGGTCACTACGCATAACCGGGCACCACTCAAGTGATCTATACGTACCACCACATTGAGGATCAAGAACACGTATGCGATGAACATCGGCATACCTCGATACTTGCTTAAGTACAAAGTCTGGTCATGCCACTGCGTAATGATACGGAGAGCATCTTCCAAGAACGTCACTACAATGAGGAAGCGCCCAATGGCCGGGATATATGGGCGTATCGGCTGCGATACACTGTCCATGACATCCTCGGCGCTTGACGAGAGACTCTTCAGGTTTTCGAGCCAGGGTGATTCTTTCGATGGAGGCGGCACGCCGTACAGATCTTGGCCCATCTGTGACGGCGGCACGAACGAGGAGTGTCCATAGGGCATGGTGATCGGACACGCGGCAGTATTTGCTGGATTCTCTCCAAATTACGCTGTCGGCTAGGGTTTGGCCTGTTTACTACAACTCACTTGGCCACATCTGTCAGCCGCAAAGCCTCCGCCCCCTTCTCCTACTTACCGGGGGGCCCTGGAAGACCGAGGTCAAATGAAAGGGGGAAGAGCTCAGATGAGCTTATATAATCTCGCCGCGCATGCTTAGTCCAAGCAGATCGATCCGTCTAAATTAGCAGTCCAACGCGAGGTCTGATTGGCCACAATCTATGTCGAAATCGTCGTGCTGCCTACCGACCTAATCCATTGGGATCCCTGCAAATTCGTCAAGGCCCAGAGCCAAGTTCAGGTTTTGCATACATTGTGTAGCTGCACCTTTCAGCAGATTGTCAATCACACCCACGATAACGACGCGCTCGCCGCTAGAATGCACCTGGAATCCTCCGGCTTTGAATCCGTGTTTCAATGCAATGTCCGTAATCTCCGGCACATGAGGAAGAATTTCTACTAGCTTCTCGCCCTGGTACTTTTCTTCGAAGAGTTGCTTGATCTCGCGTGCTGTGAGTTTTGTGCTTAGTGGGACACTTGCTGTCGATATGATACCTTGGAACCAAGGTGCGACGATCGGAGTAAATGCCACGTTCACAGGTGTTCCATTCGCCAGCTTGGTCAGATGGTACCGAGCTTCACGTTCGTGGATGTGATCTGTAAGCGCATAAGGCCGAACTGCCCCATGCAGTGTCTCGGGATCAAGTTTGGGCAGCGTGACAGGACGCTCTCCGGGCGTGCTTGGCTTACCACTCGACTTCGTGCCAGCGCCACTGTAGCCTGACACACCCATCACCGTAGGAGGGCGTGTTGCGTCCAGGTATGGAAGCAGAGGCGCAAGAAGCATTTGCGTATTGGTCGCATAACAGCCTGGATTCGAAATCAACTTCGATTGCTGAATGGCTTCCCGTGAGTACAGTTCTTGCCGTCGTTAGTCACGAACGAGACGCCGTCGCAAACGCACCAGGAAGACCATACGTCCATGCGTCGTCGAAGCGGTGATCAGCACTAAGGTCCACAATAACACCGTGTCCCTGTGCTTTTCCTTTTCCGCCCTCCCGCACTGCATCCACAAATGGGCGACACACCCCATTCGGCAAAGCCATAATGTAAGCATCGGGCGGGGCGACACTACTTCGACCACTTTCCAACTTCTTCAGGTCCTCTGGGCCAATATTCGCGTAGTACACTTGCTCCTTGGTGTATCCATCTAGAGGAAGACCAGCAAGCTCACGTGAACTTACATGCGAAAGTGCCAGGTTCGGGTGCGCATTGATGAGCTGAACCAATGACCGTCCGGTGTAGCCACGGGCACCAATTAACGCCACTCGCTTTGGCTCCGCGGTTGTGGCGTATGTCCGACGCCCGAGCGTGTACGACTCTCGCCCCTGTTGAGGACGCTTAGTTGAGGCATGCGTATATGTACAGAAACCACGCGCCGTTCCGCTGGGAACACGACGCATGTTCAGAGGCAGATACGCACGCTCAATGCGCCCTTTCTCCTCAAGCTGGCGCATCGTGCGCTCGACTTCGCCAACATCCTGGATACCATAGTAATAGAGGCTGCGCCGGTTGCGCGTGAAACTGCCATCTGCATGTTCAAAGTGCCAAGCCCGGTTTTCGTCGTCGGCACGCGACGTCCACACTAGACGTCGATAGTCTTTCCGAATCATCCCCCAGATATTATCAATAACGTGATTCATTGCGGCATCTCGTGTCATGACCAGACGCGTCAACACAGGCACTTCGTCAGGTGGATGCGACACAAAAGCGACGCAGCCCAATCCTTCATCACCGTACACCGTGTAGGGTGTCTGTGAGAGTTCCGAAAAGATCTGTGACGCACTCTTGCGGTTCTCACGTACATCGTCGTCGTGCTCACGAAGCATGGCGCGAAGACGCTCAGCACCAATATCCTGGATCGACGACGATCGGAACAGCTTATAACCTCGACGAACCAGCGTACCAGCTCCGCTGTCAGTAAACAGTTCCTTTTGCAACTGGTCCACCGAGATAATTGCGACGGACGACGAGCGCGGCAGATGATCAAGAAGCTCCTTGATCTCACGCAGCTTCAGCTTCGTGCCGTACTTGACCCATTCCTCCTTCATGAGCGAGTCATACTCTTCGTCCAGATTAATGGATTCAATCAATTCTCCCGACTTGCCATGGTAAAGACCGCCCTTTTCGCTCAGGTACACGATCTTAAGGGGCTCCAGCACCTTGGCTAGCTCGCTTGCAGCAACATCTGCATTGACATTAAGAATCTGCCCGTCTTGCGTGAGTGCCAAACTTGTAAGGATAGGCAGGCAACCCGCGCGAATCGCGCTTTCAATCGGTTCCTTGTCAACCTGATCGATCTTGCCCACAAGCCCATAGCGGTCCTGGTCCAGGTACGAGGCCGTGAACACGCCTAGCGGAATAGGACGCGCACGGCTGCCAAGAGATTCGAGCTTTTCAACGAGCTTTTGGTTCTCTTCTAAGAACACTCGTCGTGCGATGCGGAGTGTAGTGGCGTCGGTGATCCGGATCCCGTCTGAATAGTCGGGAACGACACCTTCTCGTTCAAGGATCTCATTCAACTGTGGTCCAGCACCATGCAAAACAATCGGATACAGACCGACACGGTGCAAGAATGTCAGACTCAGTGCGAGATCATCCAGCTCATTGGTCAGGATCGCGCCTCCCACTTTGATGACAGCAAACTTGTTGGCTGCACTGAAGATTCGCAGGTAGCGCTCAACCTCATTACGCGACGCAATAGAGTATAAAAGCCGCGTAATAGTTTCCTGGTAGATACAGTCAGCTGCCTTTTACTCCTATCGGTTGTTTTGTAGACGTACACGATCACCTGCAAGTTCACGCGAAGCCGGACTTTGGATGCGCGCAGAACCTGACGTATGCAGGGCACGAGCAGTGATTTGTCGCGCTTGCGTGTATACAGGCCGTGTGGAACGCGTGAGGGGGTGCACGCGCAATGCATTTCGACCGGACAGCAGCCACGCACGCATCGTAGCTATGTATCAATGGTGGAATGTTGGTCCGATTGATAACGCTTGCCTCGCGGCTTTAGCAATCAGTGCCAAGGCTGAAGTTCCTCCCCCCTTTTCCGCCTAGTCAAGTTCGCCACAGCCTAGCCAAGCCCAGCACTCAACTCTGTTTGACTCGATAAAGACAAGCACGTGACATGACGCGTGTCGAGTCTCTTCCTCCACCTCACGACTCGCCTTCACGAGTGCCAGCGTCGCAGCGTGCTGTGTGTGCCTGCGTGTTGTTTGTCGTGGAGACTGGGAAAAAATTGGGCGTGTGTCAAGAACTTATAGGCAGGTCCATGTGTCATGCGTCTTGACACATTCCTAGCTTAGTGTCATCAGTGTTTGTACAAGTGATCTTCAATCACTCAGTGGCATGGCCACGACCGTGCCTAGAACCGACTGGGCTGGTCGAATGACCTCGTCACAAACTATGTCCATGTCTTCTGGACGACCAGGAGTTTTTCCATCTCATGCAAAGGAGAACATGGGATTAGGGTATGAGCGGCGTCCCACGACACCATCACGGCCCATGTCCTCGCAGCAGCAGCAGCAGTGGAAGCAGGGCGAACAACTGGATATGAAGCTGCCGCCTTCGTCGCTCCCTCGCTCCTCTGGTTTCGATAGTCTCCAGGATTTATTAGAGCGTGAAGGTTACAAAGAAACTCGAATCGTCACACCAAAGATACCCCATGTGATTACTATTGATGACGCGGATGATATGGGCCTTGTTGCTGAAGATAAACCCAAGCACGCTCGATCATCGCTTAAACCATTACATGAGTCTGCAACGAATGTGAATCTGCAGCGGTCACCCGACAAACGTCAAGATATCGAGCGATGGATGCAAGGGATCATGTCATCCAATCAAGAATCCGTCTCGAAATCTCAGACCAAAAAAACTAAAACAAAGCCAAGCAAAACCAGCGATATGCATGTATTGCGTACGTCGCAGAGTGATCATGCGTTAAAACGACGTCCACTGCGCCGGAAAAGCTCGATTTGGGATGCGAGTGTCGCGTACCGCCATTCAAGCAACACCGGAGCAGACACACCACCAGTTCCGAAGCTCCCTCTCGGACCATCGGTCTACCCGGATCCGCCAGTGCCGCCAGTTCCAACGATTCCATCTCAGTTCAAGAAAACAGCACCCGCAACAGAGGTCTCCGCGGCTGCTGTTGTTCCATCATCTCAGCTCACTGTCGACGCTACGCCGGCTCTAGGATTTCTATCGTCTCCTGCAAAGCCTGTTCTGTCGCGGAAAGATGCGGTTGTACAGGTGTATGATACAGATTCTACGGTGCTTCCTCGGGGATTACGGCGTTCTAAAAGTGAAGATCTTTTACACAAAGCTCTCAAGTCACGCCGCATGCAGCGTGCTGACTCCTTGCCGGTTTGCAACTGTGGACGCGACGGAACTAAGGTGCCAATTGAACCTCGTTGGCACACACAAGTGTGCCCGGTCCGCCTGCGTTGGGAAGCGACGATGCCGGGGCCTGTGCCGCCACCACCGCCGCAGCTTTTTGTATCGACGCCTAACGGTATCAGTACTCCGAAGCACTTGGACCTGAAGGGCACTGAATATGATCCTCTAGATACGCCGAGTGGATTTGCTCAATATTTCCCTTTTTCACGTCCTGGATTCCATCTCGCAAAACGCGCCACGCTCGCCGGTCTCCATGGCCTGTTCAAGAGTCATGAGAAAATGTCGCAAGACATTTCCGCTTTAAGACGGCCTGTACCCACATCTCAGGCACCTCAGCCACCGTCTATCCAGCGTCGCTCGTCAAAACATCGCCTGTCACGCTGCAAGTCTCTTCCTCAGTTGTCTCCGAGCTCGGCCAAACAGACCCATGTAACTGATGCGTCACTTGCTCGGGGCGATGGGGAGCCAGTGGCCCTTACTGGCTCCCGGCGAATCCATGAACTACATCAACACGTACAGGACCGTATGAAACAGGATGACTCTACGTCTGCATGCGAGTCTGCATTTTCCACAATTCAAAGTAATGATGTCGGAACGGAGGCCAGTTCAGCCACAATCAATGCTAATGGGATCGATGTGATCGATCCAGATGCAGAGATGAGTGGCAAAAGCCCTAGTGCATGCACAAGTGAAAGTCCATCCTTACGGCGGGCCCGATCACGTACACATCTGAATCGAAGAATAAATTCAACAACTCATTCTTGTGTTCTTCCCGTATTATCAGACTCATTGACAAACGAAGGTCCTGCTTCGGGACTTCCTGCGTCAAATGATATACCAAATATGCATGGACCATCAAGTGTGCCCCTAGGAGTAAATCAACAAGCGCCAGAGTCCCTTGATGAATCGAATCCCATGTCTTATGTTTCTCCTGTAACGACAACTGCACCGGTTGATATGCTCAAAATGCAGCCGCAACGGTTGGTGCGCCGTTCCAGTAAAATGCGGCCTCCGTCGGAAAACAAGCGTTCAGATCCATCTATACATCATGCATTGCACAGTGTCGCTGGCTCCTCGACTCTCTCAGACAAGCACCGTCGTCCGATGCGCCCCGTCCCATCTCACACTAAAAATGTCTTTACATGAACGAAAAGGCCATTGATAACGATTTGTAAGACGAAGTAAACTAAATCAGATTCTTATGACCACAAAACATAGTATCATATTTCTGCTGTAACCAATGGATCTGACTTCCTAGCCTACTCACGTAATGCTTCATTGTGCTCTGTAAAGCCAGTTGTCACATCGATGCCTTGGCGCTCACGCTCAAATGCAGCACGATACTCATTCATGGCACGATCGTAGTCAGAGAGCGGTTGCTTCTGCTCGTGCTCTTGCGAGGAGCGTTGCCTGGCATTCACATGTGCAGGCAAGGCATTCTTCGCATTTTCTTGGCGAATCTGTTCCCATTTACTCGGCTCGCTTGTCCGGTTCCCACGGATCTCATCCCAGCGTGAGGCCGGCGGTGCATCAGCGCTCTTCTTGTTAAGACCAGCAGATTTCGGCTCCAATGTTGACCAATCTGATGATGCTGCAGGCGCGAACATGGGCTCGGATGTCTCTGAAGTTGCAGCTGGATCAGACCATCCAGACGATTCGGCCGTCTCTGAGACTGGCGCGTCAGACAAGGGTTGTTGCTTTGGAACGAAGCCGCGACGACGCTGTTCCATGGTGTCATGTAGCGCACTTGCCAAATGGTTCGGATCCTGCACGGAACGCAAGGAGTTGCGGCTCATTGCAATTCCTAAGGGAATCATGAACAAAGAACCCGCAAATCCACCAAAAAAGGTATAGAATGCAGTACCGACAAATCCAGGACGCCGACGCAACCGACCAAGCATGTAAAACATCGTCGCAGATCCACCGAGAAAACCAATCTGGACGTGTTAGTGATAAAACAACATTCCGACCCTTTCTTTCCCAACAAAAAAAGCTTCTAGCGATCGTACACGAACACGTACCACTCGCGACATCCACACATTTGAACCAATTTGACGCAGAGCCTCAACTAGTAGTTAAATCCGGCTTCGTGTTACAACGTACGTTCTTGGGGCGTAAACTTGGTAGGTTCCCTTCGCTGCTCCTGGACTGGCCTTTCCATCTTGGGCTCAATGAGGAGCGACTCGCGCCTACCTTTAGATGCACAGACTCACTCCACTCCCTTCACTGCGTCCACACGCGATGCGGCTGTGCGCTCCACCTCATTCAATGCGCGTGTCCGGCCGACACATTACGCGACGCGATGTCTGCATGCGATAAAGGCGCCTCCCGATCGACCTCCTTACGTTGGCGCGCGCGTTGCCTTGGGTCGACCAGCGTGTCCCTGCAACTAATAGCGCCGATTTGTCTGCCCTCCTTTGTGTTGTACGTGGTCGTGTGTGTGTGTGTGTGTGTGTGTGTATCTTTGTGCTTGGGACAATTGAAGAAGTAGGTGACAACAAGAGAGAGAGAGAGAGAGAGAGAGAGAGAGGGAGAGAGAGGGCGTTCACACCTTTTGACTCACTCACAAGTATGGCAGTTGCACAGCTTACGACGCCACTCTCCGCTAAACATGAACCACTGTTGGAACGAGCTGAACTTCTTCGCTGGCGATTACGTTTGGCTGCATCTGAGGCTGGGCTCACAAGTGGCGCTCATTCACATTCTCCAACATTGTCGAAGCCTTTCGATCAAGTGCCATCACTCCATCCTTCGTCCTCGGCTTCGTCTTCTTCGTTAACAGTCTCACCAGCTCCGACCATGTCTTTGTACGAGAGCCTATTTGGGCGCCATTTCCAATTTGAAACCATCGATTCGAAAGAGAGAGGCAGCCCCGTGATGCGCCTCACTGCCTTGCCTATTCCATCGCTTCCTTCGCAGCCGTCGTCGTCACCTTCCTCCGCAGTTGCATCTAAAGCTACCCTATGTGACACACGACCAGAAGCAGATGCGCGACCACAGACACCCATACCACAAGATCATTATGCATCACAAACCGCACGTGAACGCCTCGCGCGTGTGGCATCAGCGCCCCAGCTGGGATCGCCACACCATCGAACGCAGAAGTCTTCTGATCTACATAACTATCCAACGCCTGAACTCCTCTTGCGGGAACAGAAAGGAGTTGCCGATGTCTCACACAAACGCCGGCGCCTGGCTTCATCCACTTCGCCACAAACATCAATTCCGTCATCGTCCTCGACATTTCGATTCCCTGCCCCTGCGTCTTCATCCTCTTCCTCTACCTTGTCATCACCTCCATTTCCTGTCTCGCGGCAGGCCCATGGATCTCGACAATTCGCTGGTTTGAATGGGCACCGTAGTGCATCAAGCGCATCCGCAGCCTCTCATGGTTTGGGTGTAGCTTGCGCAACGTCGTACCCGGCTACATTCGCTCCTCGACGCGTGCCCATATCGCATTCGGGACATGTGCGCAATGCGTCTATGCCCGAGGCACGCCGGGCACATGATCATTATGTGCCTATTCGTGGAAGTGATCCAGTTCCTTCCACTGCCACGCTGTCGTCGTCAGCGGCCTCGCGAACCGATTTGGGCTTGCTTCGTCCGCCAGCTGATCCAGCGCAGCGCCATGCACACCTAAGCTCAGCCCCGCACGACAATCATGTGCCACGGAGTCATGTGCGGACACAGGGCCGACATCTGCACCCGCCACAGCCTGGTGTTCGTTCACATCGGCGCTCCATTTCACACAGCACCGTCGAGCTCAGCCGGCCAGTGTTCCATTTTCACGATCGCAATGATCGTTTCACGACACCGCTGGCCGGTGTCGCTTCTCTGCCCACTTCCAATGAACGTGGTGGTAGTATCACAACGCCTCCGGCCGGCGCTGCCTCCTTGCCCGACACGCCCAAATCCATGGGCTCTAAATCGTTGAACCATGGCGACTATTTGGTCATGAGTCCTAGCCCGGAGCCACACACACACACTCGCGATGGTTATGCGTCCCGAAAAGCCATCAAACCTTCTACTCCGCAGCGCCATGCAGTTGCGCGGATGCGTATGTCGGAAGTACCCAATGCACGAAGTGTGTGTCCGTTGTGGGCGCAATCGTCGCCACGTTAATAAAACTCGTTCAGCAAGGTAGTTCTGGTCGTTCCATCGTACTTGTATGTAGTAATCCTATCTTCTATCATGTGCTGAATAACTGATCTTCCGTGTTGCTTCGTTAGCGTCTGGTCATGCCGACTTCTGCCGCTGGCCATGCGCACACGTTGCGATGCAAGTTGGGCTGGTAAGCGAGCGAGCATCACGTGCAGTATCATGTCACTGGAGCGAGTGTCCTTTTTCCTTTTCGGCCACTTACTCGCGTGTTCCGTGCGTGTCGTGACAGAATTGCACTCGTGTACGCCCAAATTGACAGCTGTGGGGCACGTAAGGGCGCCGCCGATACAACACAAGGGCCGATCGGTTGGACGAACGTGTGAGCTGTCGTTGCTGTCGATTTCGATGTCGCACGTTGGGACGCCGGTCGCTACGGCGGTTTCAACTTCAAATCCACATTCCCACATTGAGTTTCTTGAGCTAATAGGATCGGGATCGTTTGGGTGAGTACTGTGAACACACGCACCGATCTGACGTCTGTAGCAAGGTATATCGTGCATTGGATCACGCGAATGATCAAATTGTTGCTGTCAAGACAGTGGATTTGGATTTGTCTACTGAAGAGCTGCTAGCAGTTCAGAAAGAGATACAAATTCTCAGTCAGATCCGATGTCCCTTCGTGACCACATATTACGACAGCTTCGTTGTCGACACACAGTTGTGGATTGTTATGGAGTATTGTGCTGGAGGCAGCTGCTCAGAGCATGCGCGTGCAGGACACTTTAGCGAAGCTCACATGGCCGTGATTGTTCGTGATGTGCTGCGTGCCTTGACATATTTGCATGCTGAACAAAAGGTTCATCGCGACGTGAAAGCAGCAAATGTCTTGCTCCATGTCAGTCAAGGTGATTGCTGTGTAAAACTTGCAGACTTTGGCGTCGCCGGACAGCTACATGCACGCATGAAGAAAGACAGGACATTCGTTGGTACCCCTTACTGGATGGGTCCCGAGGTCATCAAGCAGAGTGGCTATGATACCAAGGCGGATATATGGAGTGTGGGCATTATGGCGATAGAATTACTAGAGGGGGAGCCGCCCTATGCGGATCTGCATCCGATGAAAGTCTTGCACTTGGTTCCACGTAACCCACCGCCTGAGCTCGCTCCCACGTACTCGCGTGCGTGCAGAGATTTTGTGGCGCAGTGCCTTACTCGCGATCCACTGCGGCGTCCAACGGCATCAACTCTTTTGAAGCATAAATTCATTAAGCAAGCAGGCTCTTCATCGGCACTACTTTTGCCCTTGGCCTTGCAGTATAAGCCTCGCAAGCGAGACTCACTCAAAGCAGCATCTTCGGGCGACCAGGCCCCCTCATCGGCGTTGCCGCCGTTGTGGGAATTCGCTTCTCTTCGTCGGTCATAAATCGAAGTTTTGGCCGCCAATAACAAGCTCGGTTTCGCTACGGGGTTCGGTGCAACTGAGAAGGATCGAGTCGTCTCTCTATCTCAAAGAAACATATACGATCCTCTTTCGTTTCTTTGTTTATATATGCGCACACTCTCGTTCAAGCCACTTCAATGCACGCACATCCTTCTCAACACGAGGACGCAGCTTCGTCAGTACTTCATCGTGGTAGGCATTGATCCATGCACGCTCGTCAGGTGAGAGCAAGCCTGTGTCGATCAGTCGGGTTTGAATCGGACACATTGTTAGGCGCTCAAACCGCAAAAATCCTTTGCTAGTCGGCGGCTCAGCACCATTCGAAAGGAAATGGGGCTGCACAATTACCAGGTTCTCAATTCGGATACCCCAATGGCCATCGAGATAGTAGCCCGGCTCATTGCTTAGCACCATGCCGGGCTGAAGGCCCGTCTCATTGAACACGGGGCGCGTGCCAATCCCCATAGGTGGCTCATGTACATTCAAGAAGTGGCCTACACCGTGCCCGGTTCCATGGCGGTATTCAAGATGATCGCGCCATCCCGGTGCACGCGCAAGTGCATCAATCACATAGCCTGTCACATGAGTCGGGAAAATAAGCTGATCAATGGCAATGTGTCCCTGCAGCACACGCGTGAAGCAACGTCGCTGCTCAGCAGTTGGTGTACCGAAGTGTAGCGTTCGAGTGACGTCTGTCGTACCAAACGTGAAGTGCGCGCCAGAGTCGCACACATACAGGTTGTTCGGGTCGATAGGCGGACTGCCTTCCTCCGGTGGAGCATAATGAATAATGGCGCCGTTCGGTCCCGTCGACGAAATCGTAGGGAAGCTTAAACCACGGAAATCCTCTTGCTGCTCGCGGAACGCAGTGAGCTGCTTAGCTGCGTGTGTCTCTGAGACGACTTGTCCCTCAGTCGTCAACATAGCTTCAAGCCATGCAAAGAATGATACAAGCGCTGCTCCATCACGCAAATGCGCTTCGCGAAATCCATCAAGTTCGACTGGGTTTTTGATGCTTTTTTGGTCAACGAGGATAGAGCGCACAATATGCGCGTTTTCAGCACCTAGTGCATCATACACGGCCCAAGATGCACGCTTTCCAATAAGGACGCGCTGCTTCAGGGCCGCAAGATCCGTGTAAAACGAAGCGTATGGACGAACCGTAACCTGCGATCCAAGATGCTTCCGCGCATCTTCAGAAAGCTGCGACTCATCCACGTAGAAGTGACATGCATCTTGTGTAATAATAGCAAAAGCAAAGAACACTGGATTGAACGGTACATCATTTCCACGCAGATTCAAGAGCCATGCCACTTCGTCGAGCATAGTGGCGACAAAGGCCGACGCTTGCTGCTTCCGCATTTCTTCCCGCAATGCTTGCAGTTTTGTGGCAACGCTCTGTCCTGTAATGGATTCAGGTAGTGGGAAGATAGGCTCGTGCGGCCGGGCGGGACGGTCTGGCCACACACTAGCAACCAAATTGTCGTGAAGTGGGACGAGTGCTGATGACGAAAGCTTGAGCGCTTTCTCTAGTGTGTGTGCGTCTTCGGCACTAATGAGTTTCGGATCCACGCCGACGCGTGAATTTGCCGGCATGTTTTCTACAAGCCAATTATCCCACGAAGGCACGCCCGGCTCGCCCATACGCATAAGCGTCCAAACGCCTGGCTCAAGCTGCTGCGAAGCTTGGAGAAAGTAGCGGCCATCCGTAAAAAGGAGCGCTTCTTTCTGCGTTACAAGGGCGCAGCCAGCAGAACCGTTAAAACCAGTTATATACCCTCGCAACAAATCTGCATCTGAGGGATACTCACTAGCATGTTCGTCCTCTGACGGCACAATGTACGCATGCAGGTTGTGTGATTGCATGCGGTTACGCAATTGCTCAACGAGCGACGCTGTTCGCACTACACCTGTGCTAACAGCACCCATGGTGGCACAAACTCGTGTGTTGGTGAAACCACGATAAACTGGACCACAACCACGGCGGAACAGGGCAGCCGAGCGTGTGGCAAGACGCTGCCACATTCGTTTGGCCTCCGACAAAATTACCACCTGCTCGGCGGATCGATCATTGAACGAATTTGTGTCATGTGATGTGGGAAGGGCAATCAAGGCACAAACGCGTCAGCCACGTCACGAGTGGAGACATCAGTCACCGCTAGAGCCGCTAAGGAATGGGGACATGGTGCTGGATAACAACCAACGTGGGCTGTCAGGGAGCGTCATTGAATCATAGACTTTTACAATGCTATTGGACTATGACCGATCATATCTCAACGTTCAAGACTTTTCCTATGTCCAACGATGCGTGAAGCTTGGTGGCAACATAAAGATTCCGCGTGGACTATGTAGACTAAGCAGGAGGATATTAGGTAATGCTTGTACCTGTCGTGGAACGCAAAAAAGACCTACGCAACAGCAAAACAGATATTTTGCCTTGTTGAAAAGGATGGTATTCCCTATGAAAGGATCGTATGAAAAATGTAGACGGTGTGCATCAGCAACAGCCACAAACCGTATCAAGCGCGTTGAGTACTATACATACAGGGTGTTGACACCAAAGAAAATAGAAAATAAGAATGGAAAACACGTTTTTTCTCACCCCTCATAGACAGAGTTAGCCTGTACCATCAGGAGAAAACTACCGCGAGTTGCTTAGTAGCGGTAGTGGTCAGCCTTGTAAGGACCGTCAATAGGGATGTCGAGGTAGTCAGACTGGACCTGCGTGAGCTTCGTGAGCTTCACGTTCAGCTTAGCAAGGTGCGCACGAGCCACCTCTTCATCGAGCGTCTTGGGGAGCATGTACACCTGACCGCGCTGGTACTTGTTCTCTTTGTCGTTCCAGAGAGTGATCTGTGCAAGTGTCTGGTTGCAGAACGAAGCACTCATAATGAACGATGGGTGGCCTGTGGCACAGCCCAGGTTCACAAGACGGCCTTCAGCAAGCAAGATCACGTGGCGGCCGCTAGGCAATGTGTAGCGGTCGACCTGGGGCTTGATGTTCACGACCTCCTTCGCGATCTTCTTAAGACCAGCAACGTCAATTTCAATGTCAAAGTGACCAATGTTGCACACAATGGCATCCTCCGGCATCATCTCAAAGTGCTTTGTCGTCACAATGTCACGGTTGCCTGTCGTAGTGACGAAGATGTTGGCTTGCGATGCGACATCGTCCATCGTGTCGACTTGGTAGCCGGCCATGGAAGCCTGCAGAGCGTTGATCGGGTCAATCTCCGTCACAATGACACGGCAGCCGTACGAACGGAGCGACTCGGCACAACCCTTACCGACATCACCGAAACCTGCCACAACGGCGACCTTGCCGCCAAGCATGACGTCTGTAGCGCGCTTGATACCATCGACAAGTGACTCACGGCAACCGTAGTAGTTGTCAAACTTCGACTTGGTGACCGAGTCGTTCACGTTGATGGCGGGCACTTTAAGCTCGCCCTTCTTCACCGCCATGTACAAGTGATGCACACCAGTAGTCGTCTCCTCAGACAGACCACGGATGTTCTCGAGCAGTTCAGGGTACTTGTTGTGAATCGTCCATGTAAGGTCACCACCATCATCCAGGATCATGTTCAGAGGCTCTCCATTCGGGAACGCCTTCAGCGTTTGCTCAATGCACCAGTTGTACTCCTCGTCCGTCTCGCCCTTCCAGGCAAACACAGGAATACCGGCTGCAGCAATAGCAGCGGCAGCGTGGTCTTGAGTCGAAAAGATGTTGCACGACGACCACGACACCTGTGCACCAAGAGCGACGAGGGTCTCGATCAGCACAGCCGTTTGGATCGTCATGTGCAAGCAACCAGCGATGCGAGCGCCCTTCAGTGGCTGCGAAGGACCGTAGTTCTCACGCAGGGCCATGAGACCGGGCATTTCACCCTCAGCGATCTGGATCTCCTTGCGACCGAAAGCAGCAAGCGAAATATCAGCGACCTTGTAGTTCGACATATTAGGAATCAGGAAGAGATGATGGGTGAGAGAAGGATGTGCGCTGAGAACTGTTGGTGCCTTTCATATGCGTGACCTCCTTTCTCTGTCCGCCCCGCCCGCTGCTCGTCGATCTACGTTTGACTCCACGTATCGGCCCTACATTGGCCCACACGCCGCCAGCGTGCACAATCCGTGCGAGTGTGTCGTACGCACGTGCGAGACTTGCATGTCTTCCACGTGATGCACCGTTATTGGCCCTTTGCCGCGGCTCCTCATAGGCAGGCAGATTGGCGGGTAAGTCTTAGTTGCAGCGTTGGGGTTCATAAGAATGCGGTTGCCTTCAGCTTCGAACCTTTCTCTATAGGCTGGAGGCATTCGTTGATAGTTGTGTGCTCTTATTGTCTCGCCACATCCAGACGCTCTGTTCTGAGCGAGGAACTAAGCGTTGTCTGGCGCTTCGGCTCGCGGCTGTTTCTCCTTCTTCCTCTTTACCTAGCAGTTTCATTTTGGCTTTGTGTTGAGAAGCATGTCTTTTTCCCCTGTGCCTCATGCTTCCTCTCAGCCACGAAAGTCGAAAGGGGTGTGTGAATTAGCCGAAGTCGTCCAATTTCATTGTCAGCTTCAGCAGCACCGCATCCTATGTCAGCCAGTTGAGCGCGTATTCCGGATTTGTGCGCGTCGCCCGACTGTGGAAGTCACGCACCTAGTTGAATATACGCCCACAGGTGTGCCTTATTTGCGACCAGAAGTTGCGTGAGTATATACTTCTATGTACGTATGTGCTTACGACGATATCATTGCAGTTCTGCGCTTTCATCAGGATGATGGTGTACAAGGTAGGATTTTGTTCTACCCTGCATCCCCTGCCCTGTTCCGATATATACCAAGAAACATGTACAGCAATGAAATCTAACTAGGCGACCTTGTTGCCAAGCGTGCGCACAATCATGCTTTGTACAGTGCAAGCATGTATGCATGAGTCAGTGTCATCGAACTTGCTCGGCGACGCCCTATCTAAGGAGTCAACCTTGTGCTTCCTACCCAAGGTTTTGACGGGACAAGTTGGGCCAAATCAAGTTACATTAGGAACGAAAGTCACGTCTTACTAACCGCCTTTTCGCTCTTGATCGATTTGCGCGGCTGATGGGCGTGGCACAAACTTTTCCATTTTTGTTAAGAGTGTTTTCATATCATCACGTAGCGCTAAAGCAGAATGTCCGTCGGACAACGTGCCGAACAGATCGTCCCATTCATGCCATAGCATTTCGATGCGCTTGTAAATCGCATGGCTTTGATCTGTCGCGTTGGAGTGTGTGGTCCGGTCATGCAGGGTAGATGTTTCCGTTTCTCCTTCAAGTGCTTTCAGCAGCACCTGGATCATGCCATAGTACGCACGAGTCACGGTGTGAAGGCAGACCTGATCAGAAGTCATAGCATGTGCTAGACCAAGCTGAAACTCTTCAAAGAGCCGATGCAGCTTCAGGAGTGCATGCTGATCCATACCATACTGATCACAACGACCTGCCTCAGACAGGCAGATGGCGTAGTATTCCAATGACGGAATTGCTGGATGAGCAGAGTCCGTCACAGGGGTGGTCGTGTCAGGTAGGGCAAGCAGATCGGATGCCCATGCAAGCGCCGCATCAAAATAGCCGCAAACAAAGTAAGCACGCACGACAAGTACTGTCAATGTCGAACGCGGCAGGCGTCCGAGTTGACATTGGTCGTGAATCACGCGCTGTGCCATCGAGGCCATCCCATGGGAAAGTAGCGCGCAAAGATATGGCTCAATCTGAGCGCACGGCAATGCATGACCGAATGCAAGCCAGTCTTGATACATGCGCATAGCAAATGAAAGACTGCTAGGCCGTGAATACGCACGTAGAAAAAGCCAGGAGAACATCGTTGGTATGGAGCAAGGAAGTGCGTCTGGATAGGCGTCGCGTATTTGCTCGTATAGCCACCGGCTCATTCTGAACTGACGACTTTGGATATGCATGCGAAGAAGAAGACGCAGATGGTCGATGCGGATGACGCCCACATCATCTCGAGCAAGCATCTGAGTGGTAAAGTGGACCAGGTAGGCATGCCATTCGATGTGGTGAAGCTTCGCTTGATACTCTTTCAGCCATGCAGATCCTACTTCGGAGGTTCTTGAACTGGTTGGAACAAGCATGCATTGAAGAGCACGTATGAGTTCGCCATACATTTGCTCGTCGGCACGCAATCCAGCCTGCAAAAGCCTATCAAGCACATAAACAGCCAGAGTCATTGCGGCTTGTCGCGATATGTTTGAGCGAACCATCCATGTCAAGGCAGAAATGATAGCGGCATATATGTCAAAAGGCAGAGGCGCAAGACTTGAATGGCATGTCGAGGACGAAAGAAGGAGGTCGATGGCGGGGCGCGGATCACCAAGTTTCGACAAGACTACCACCGCACGTTCATGCATGTATTGAGGTCTATGCGCGCAAGCGTCACGAAGAATACCGTCAATGTCATTTGCACCCTGCATAGACACTGTTATTTGTGGCGGCAGTTTGGGCGAGGTTGGCGCGTTCAAGCATGTTTTTGTGAGGGATGGGCCTGCACATGAAAGCCAGCGCTGCACA
>ERZ501061.302-NODE-302-length-18333-cov-4.187548_pt1 | contig 18333 bp, 14 predicted proteins | sample MGYA00510854_ERZ501061 | MGnify/ENA primary metagenome ERZ501061 (study PRJEB25958, sample SAMN03398515) | human skin metagenome | study: EMG produced TPA metagenomics assembly of the Human Skin Microbiome Metagenome (human skin metagenome) data set.
TCATAATAACCTTGAAAAATGATAATTGTTTATCGACAGGTAATTTTTGCATTAGTCTTTAAAATTATTAAATTGCAGTGGCACGCCAAATTGCTTTTCTTTCAAAAACGCCATCGCTTGCTGTAGCGTGTCTTTTTTCTTATCATTGACTCGTACTTTATCGCCTTGAATCGCTGCCGATACTTTCAAATCCGACTCTTTTAATGCCTTACTGATTTTTTTGGCGGTATCGCCATCAAGTCCATCTTTGAGATTGACCACCTTTTTCATTTGTTTGCCCGAGCCTTGATTATCCTGAGGGTCAAGTGACTGCAAATCCACCCCACGTTTTATCATGTTTTTCTCAAGCATGGCATACACGTTTTCCATCTGCAACTCATTGTCTGCGGTGATGGTGATTTTTTTGTCTTTCTCATTGAGTTCGACTTTAATATCACTGCCTTTAAAGTCAAAACGGGTGGCGATTTCTTTCTCGGTATTTTGTACGGCATGTTTAACTTCAAATAACTGTAATTCTGAAACCACGTCAAATGATGGCATGAGGTTTTCCTTATCAAATTTGTTGAATAAAATCTAAAAAATCTGCCCTATCATAACTGATTTTGTCAATTTTTAACAATTAACCAGCTGTGTTTACCCAAGTTAATCATATAAAATAAATCATAAACTATATAATGATTTAAAATACTGATTAAAATGATTAACTTTTTAATCATGCTGATTACAGTTTTTTACCTTATTTGTTTGTATAATAAGTAAGCAAATAGGTCATTTACAAATGTAATATAACAATTTACCATAATAAGGAGTAGGACATGGCGTTTAGCGATATGATTGGCAAACAAGTCCCAAGCGTGACTTTTCATACCCAACAGCAAGGCAAATGGGTAGATATTAGTACGGATGAATTATTCAAAGGCAAAAAAGTAGTATTGTTCGCATTACCAGGGGCGTTTACACCAACGTGTTCATCACTGCATTTACCCCGCTACAACGAATTGGCAACTGAATTTGCCAAACTAGGCGTTGATGACATCGTGTGTGTCTCGGTCAATGATACCTTTGTTATGAATGCTTGGGCTAAAGACCAAGACTGTAGCAATGTGACCATGATTCCAGATGGGAACGGTGAGTTTACTGAGGCGATGGGACGCTTAATTGATGACTCAGCAATTGGGTTTGGCAAACGTTCATGGCGTTATTCGATGCTGGTTGATAATGGTAAAATCGTCAAAATCTTTGACGAACCCCAAGACAGCGGCAGTGATGACCCATACGAAGTATCAGATGCCGATACCATGATTAAATATATTGACCCAAACTGGCAAGACAAACCCTCTGTCTCAATTTTTACCAAGCCTGGTTGCCCACATTGTGCCAAAGCCAAAGAAACGTTAACCCAAAAAGGCTTTGAGTTTGAAGAAATTGTACTTGGTAAAGATGCCAGTATTACCTCAGTGCGAGCCATTACTGGTCGTGAAACCACCCCACAGGTGTTTATCGGTGGCAAACACATCGGTGGTAATGATGATTTACAAAAATACTTTGCTGATGCAAAATAATGTTTGATTAAATAAAAAAAGACAGTCTAGGCTGTCTTTTTTATTGGCTAGTTAAAATTATTTTCCATCTCTTCAAGTGCCATCATTAAATTCATCACCTGCTCTTCGACTGCTTCAATGTCACTTTTTAATGCCGTCTGCTCATCGAGCAACGTTAACAAATCGGCTTTTCGGCTATCCTCATACAGACCTGCATCACCCAGCTTTTCTTCAATTTTCGCCAGTTTTTCGCCCAATTTTTCTAGTTGCTTTTCCTCATTTTCGATTTTTTTACGGATGGGCGCGGTGAGTTTACGCTGTTCAGCGGATTTTTTGCGTTGTTCTTCTTTGGATAATGCATTAGTTACGCTAGACGTTTCACGTGAAACATCTGTTTTATGGTCGGCTAATTTTTTGTCTTCGAGCTTTTTATTGTCGTTCGCTTGTTTGGCTTGCTGTTTACGGGTCTGTGATAACCACTGACTATAATAAGCAATGTCATTGTCAAAGATGTTACATTGCCCGTCATGCACCAAATATAGCTCATCGCAAACATTGGCTATCATTTCTCGGTCATGTGACACCAGAATGACCGCCCCTTCAAATTCTTGCAAAGCCATACTCAATGCTTGGCGCATCTCCAAATCCAGGTGGTTGGTCGGCTCGTCTAATACCAAAACATTGGGACGCTGCCATACGATGAGCGCAAGGGTGAGTCTTGCCCGCTCGCCGCCAGAGAACAACTTGCTTTTGGTATCAATGCGCTCACCGCGAAAGTCAAAACTACCTAAAAACGCGCGTAAATCAGCGTCTGAGGTTTTGCCTGCGAGACGCTGTAGCATCAACATGGGTGATGCTTCGCCATCGAGGCTATCCATTTGGTGTTGGTTAAAATACCCTAGTACCAAACTATCCGCGGCTTTACGCGTCCCAGACAAGGTAGGCAACTCACCCACCAAGCCTTTAATGACCGTTGATTTGCCTGCGCCATTCATCCCTAGCAGACCGATGCGGCTGTCAGGGGTAATTTGTAGGCGAATGTTCTCGATGAGTGCTACACCGTTGTAACCTACACTGGCATTATCTAGCACCAATAATGGCGATGTTAATTGCACAGGGGATTTGAAACGAAACTGAAACGGATTATCCGCCATGATAGGCGCTAGCTCGGTCATCCGTTCCAGCTGTTTGACACGGGCTTGCGCTTGTTTGGCTTTGGAGGCTTTGGCTTTAAAACGGCGGATAAAATCTTCAAGGTGGGCGCGGGTTTCTTGTTGTTTTTCAAACTGTTGCTGCTGCTGGGCTAAGCGTTCACTACGGGTACGCACAAAGGTGCTATAATTGCCTGTATAAAGGGTCATTTGTTGGTTTTCAATATGCAAGATATTGCTCACCACATTATCCAAAAACGCTTGGTCATGCGAAATCATGAGTAGCGTGCCGTCATAGGCTTTGAGCCATTCTTCAAGCCACAAGATGGCATCCAAATCCAAGTGATTGGTCGGTTCATCAAGGAGCAATAAATCCGCTCGGCTCATTAAGGTTTTGGCAAGGTTTAGGCGCATACGCCAGCCCCCTGAAAAACTACTCACAGGTTGGCTTTCTTGGGCGACATTAAACCCAAGTCCTGTCATGATTTGGGACGCTTTTGCAGGGATACTATAAGCATGGATATCATCAAAGCGGGCGTGCACATGGGCAAGCTCATCTTCTGACAAGGTATCCGGGTGGTTAATCTTATCTTGCAGCTCAAAGTATTCTTTGTCGCCACTGAGCACAAAATCTATTGCCGATTGGTCAGTACTTTCAATCTCTTGCGCCATATGACCGATTTGCCAACTGCTTGGAACCGATAGACTGCCTGTATCGAGTGCCAATTCGCCTTCGCCTTTTTGGTTCAATAGCGTCGCAAAAAAACTGGATTTACCTGTGCCATTGTTGCCTGTTAACCCGATTTTCCAACCTGGATGGATTTGCAAATTAACATCTTTAAATAATACCCGCCCATCACGGCGAATACTGGCATCTTTTAGTTCTATCATAATCGGCTCAAAACTCAAAAAATTTGACTAAAATTAAATGGGAAAATTCTTGATAGTATAAAGCAAGCACCCCATAATAAGAAAAAAGTTTTTATAAGGAATACCCCGATGAGCGATACCGTAACTGATAGTATGGTTGATGGCATGACCTTGACCGATAATGCTGCCAAAAAAGTGCGTAGCCTACGTGATTCAGAAGGCAATAACGACTTGATGCTACGCGTATATGTGACGGGTGGTGGCTGTTCGGGTTTTTCGTATGGTTTTAATTTTGAAGAAAACTTGGGCGATGATGATGCTACCTTTAGCAACGATGACGTAGCACTGGTCGTTGATAGTTTGAGCTACCAATATCTACATGGCTCAACCATTGATTATGTGGAAGGCTTGGAAGGCTCGCGTTTTACCGTCAACAATCCAAACGCCACCACGACTTGTGGTTGTGGTTCGTCATTTTCTATCTAGCTTTACTGGCTAATTTTACTGTGGTTTTTTACCTAGTTTATTTGAATGATTAAAAGGCTTTAGCTTAAATATAGTAAGTAACTGTTAAGTTTAGCCTTTTAATTTGCGTTTATCCTGTATTTGTTACCTTTGAACAAAATCATCTACATTTTTTTAGCGTTTATCAGATTTTATTTGTATCGTTAGCCTTTATCCATAGTAATGGTGTGATCTACAGCGTAATAACACCTAAGTGTTATCATCAAGTACCCTAATATAGGTTGACATTAATTTATTCTTGTTAATTACTTAACGTTAAATGTGTTAATGATTTAAGTTTGTTAGCTAAGCAATGATTATTAAGCAATCTTTATTATTAATTTAATAATACCAAGGAGCTTATCATGGCTAAATTATCTTTAGACTCACTCAATAACATCGATGGTTTTATTGCAGCTGCATTGGTTGACAGCGAATCAGGTCTAGCCCTTGCCACAACGGGTAATGGTATCGACCTTGAAGTTGCAGCAGCGGGTAACACTGAAGTAGTACGTGCAAAACGTAAAACTTCTAAAGCATTAGGTCTTAACGACAAGATCGAAGACATCCTAATCACATTAAGTAAACAATATCACTTAATCCGTCCACTAGTCCGTAACGAAAACCTATTTTTGTACCTAGTACTTGATCGCCAAAAATCAAACTTAGCCATGGCGCGTCATGAATTAAAAGGGTTTGAGACTGAATTAGATTTCTCTTAATGCCTTGTTGTTGATTAAAAGTTTTAGGTAAAAATTACCGCTTAATCAAATAATAGGATAGTTTTTATCATACCCACGGTATTTACTGTGGGTTTTTTACGTTTGGCGATTATCGCAATTGGTAATTTCGTCATCACGATATTTTGATAGTGTTTGCCTAAATTTGGTGGCATAATTTCACACAATTAAAAATAATATTAGGATAACTATGACCCAAGCGCCTCAAACTTGTACTTCTTTGCAGCTACCTACTTGGCTAACCGCTGAAAACATTCATGGCATGCTCCGGGGTATTGAAAAAGAAGGCTTACGTATGAGCCCTGAGGGATATATTGCCACTACCCCACACCCTGCCAAGCTTGGCTCAAAACTCACTCACCCTTTTATCACTACTGACTATGCCGAAAGCTTGTTAGAGCTAATTACTGAGCCAAAACCCACGGTGAAAGAAGCGCTTGATATGCTGCGTGATTTGCATATTGTGGTTCAAAATGCTTTGACCGATGACGAGCTGTTTTGGCCGATGTCGATGCCTTGTATGATTTCGGGCGATGAAGATATTTTGCTGGCCGACTATGGCACCTCAAACTTAGGTAGATTAAAAACCCTATATCGTCATGGTCTAGGCATTCGCTATGGTCGCCGTATGCAGACCATTGCTGGACTGCATTATAATTTATCATTTGGTGATAATTTATTCACCGCTTGGCAACAGCAGTTAGGTGATACCCAGTCATTAACTGAATTTAAAAATGAAAAATATTTGGGTCTGATTCGTAACTTCAAGCGTCTAAGTGGTATGGTGCTGTACTTGGTGGGTGCAAGTCCTGCCGTGTGCGCGTGTTTTTTAAAGGGTCGCGAGCATCCGCTAAAGCCAATGAACGCATCAACTTACTATTTACCCAACGCTACCTCTCTGCGTATGGGCAAACTGGGTTACCAAAATAGCGTACAAGATGATTTAGATATCCGCTACAACAGTCTTGATGAATATGTCGCTGGTTTGCGTAATGCCATCCACACGCCGCATCCTAATTTTAGCGCGTTGGGACTCGATGACGACAACGGCTACCCCATTCAGATCAATGACCATATTTTACAGATTGAAAACGAGTACTACAGCCCGATTCGACCTAAACAAATCACCCAACCTGGCGAAAACCCCAGTGATGCCTTAGCCAAGCGCGGTATCGCTTATGTGGAACTGCGAGCGATTGACTTAGATCCGTATAGCGAAATCGGTATCAGCTTAAATACTGCCTGTTTTATGGAAATTTTGGCGTTGTACTGCCTATTGCTGGACAGTCCTGACTTATTGCCCGATGAAGATGCCCTACTTGCTCAAAACCAAGAAAAAATCGTCAATCAAGGACGCGAGCCAAACTTAATGATTGATACACTAGCAGGGCAAGTCGCATTTAAAGACTGGCTACTACAGCATTTGCTAGGTATGCGTAAGCTATCAGAACTCATGGATGTCACCTATGGTAGCAATGATTACCGCAACGCGTGGCAATCGATGATGGCAAAAGCGCAAAATCCAGACAACACCCTATCAGCGCAAGTGCTAGCCGATACTGAACGCTTTGATAGTAGCTGGCAGTTTGGTAAGTCACTGGCGCAAATGCATGCCAATCGCTTAAGACATCAAGGATTGGTCCCTGAGCAAATGACTTACTTCGAGCAGCTTGCCAAAGACTCTGTGCGTGAGCAAGCCGATATTGAGCAGAATGACACACAAGATTTTTATGCATATGTAGGTCAATTTCGCTAATTAGTAGGTGCTAGTTAGCAGGTATCGTTGCGCTGATTATTTTATAGGGTTAAATTTCTAAAATTCTAAGCGCTATGGTTTGGCTTATTTTTTTTCACTAAATTGTTTGATGGTTTTTTTATGCGTGATGCTTCATTGACCCACAGCTTGTTAAGTTATCGGGGACTGACAGGACTATTGACGTTAGCCAGCATTATTGGCATGAGTTTCGCCTATTTTTATTTGCAAGGGGTGGTAAAATTAGACCCGTGTCCGCTGTGTATCTTTCAGCGCGTGGGTTTGATTGTGATGGGGATTTTTGCATTTATTGCCTTTCTACTCAATCCAAAACAAGCTTGGGCAAAGATTTTGTTGATGTCTGGCGCGCTGCTCGGCATTTTGTGGTCAATTGCTGTGGCGATTCGCCATGTATGGATACAACATTTGCCACCTGACCAAGTCCCCTCATGTGGTCCTGGGTTAGACTATTGGATGGATACGTTGCCGATTGCCCAAGTGTTGAAAGAAGTATTTAAAGGTTCTGGCGAGTGTGCGGTGATTGACTGGACGTTTTTAGGCTTTAGCATCCCAGAATTATCCTTGGGGTTTTTTAGCATTTTATTGGTAATGATTATTTTGGCGATACGTCAAAGCAATACTCGATAACGCTATCGGTCGTGGTTTAAACCCATAAAAAAGGCGATAATCAATCGCCTTTTTTATTAGCTTTTTTAGTCGCTTTATTCCCATTCAATGGTCGCTGGTGGCTTACTTGAGATATCGTAGGTCACACGTGATACTTCTTTGATTTCATTCATGATGCGATTGGACACTGTTTCAATCAAATCATACGGCAAATGGGCAAAACGCGCTGTCATAAAGTCGATGGTTTCAACCGCCCGTAACGCAATCACCCACGCATAGCGGCGACCATCACCGACCACGCCCACTGATTTTACCGGTTGAAATACCGCAAACGCTTGTGCGGTTTTCTCATACCAACCAGATTTTTCCAACTCTTGCATAAAGATGGCATCGGCTTGACGCAAAATATCGGCATATTCTTTTTTCACTTCACCCAAGATACGCACGCCTAGACCTGGACCTGGAAAAGGATGACGATAAATCATTTTTTCAGGTAGCCCTAATGTCACACCGAGCTTACGCACTTCATCTTTAAACAAATCACGTAAGGGTTCAATGAGTTTGAACTGCAAATCGTCTGGCAAGCCACCGACATTGTGGTGCGACTTGATCACATGCGCTTTGCCTTGGTGACTTTTTGCAGATTCAATGACATCGGGGTAAATGGTACCTTGTGCCAAGAATTGAATGCCTTTGCCCTCACCCGACAGTTCACGTGCGGTATCCGCAAACACATCGATGAAGGTTTTGCCAATGATTTTACGTTTGGCTTCTGGATCGCTAACACCGGCTAATGCGGTCAAAAAACGTTCCTCAGCATCCACGCGAATGACTTTAACGCCCATGTTTTCAGCAAAGATTTGCATCACTTGGTCGCCTTCATGGAGCCGTAACAAACCATTATCAACAAACACACAGGTTAGCTGCTCGCCAATCGCTTTGTGAAGCAGTGCGGCTACCACCGAGCTATCTACGCCGCCCGAAAGTCCCAACAACACTTGCTCATCGCCAATTTGTTCTTTTAACTGCGCCACGCGCATTTCAATGATGTTATCAGGTGTCCACGCATTGGCACAGCCACAGATTTGGTGCACAAATCGGCTAATCAATGCTTCACCTTGCAGCGTATGGGTCACTTCTGGATGAAACTGCACCCCATAATAATGCTTGCTTTCATTTGCCATTGCAGCAATTGGGCAGCTTGGGGTTCTGGCAGTCACTTCAAAGCCTGCAGGTAACTCAACGACTTTATCGCCATGACTCATCCAAACGTGTAATTTGTTAGGCTCATCTTCAATGTCTTTGAAGAAGCTATCTTGAGCGGTTTTTTCAATGATAGCAGCGCCAAACTCTTGGTGACTGCTGGCTTCAATTTTGCCACCAAACCGATCTGCCATCGCCTGCATACCATAGCAAATGCCTAGTACAGGCACATTGATATCAAATACGGCGTCATTAATTTTTGGGCTATTTTCTGCATACACGCTCTCTGGACCGCCCGATAAAATAACCCCTTTTGCACCAAAGTTGTGAATGCGCTGTGCGTCGATATCGTATGGGTACATTTCACAGAATACCCCTGCTTCGCGCACGCGGCGCGCAATCAGTTGACTGTACTGTGAACCATAATCCAATACCAAAATACGGTCTTGTTTGATTGAGTTGTTGGATGTTGACATACAAGCCTCTTTAAATTTAGGTAAATAGCTTAACTGAACCGATGCTAACAGGTTTCAAAAATTTATGGGTATTCTACCAATTAACGGCTTTATTTGCTGATTTTTATAGGGTGAAAAATAGCTACATGAATGTTTTAAGTAAAAATTTTTCTTAAAAAATTTCTCTGATAAACAGTCTTTACTTGCGTTTTTTTGTATCTCTTTCACCAATTGATTATCTTTGTTACACAAACATCATCTAATAGGCTTTAGGTTTACCAAACTCTACGAAAAAATTGCTCATACTGCTACAGAGTAGACGCAAAAATTTATTATTATGAAACAGTAATAACCGAAAACGGTTTTACGAAAAATTGATTTTAATTGATTTTAATTTAACGTCACGTTTAATCGTTTTTCGACAATAAAAATAACAGCCGTATTAAAAATTTTTTCTAAATACTAGTATGGCTTGGATAAAAAAACTTCAAATGAGGATACAATCATGGTAGATAATATTAATAATTCAGACTTAAACCGCGACCCTATCACTGGTGAACCAGGCTCACATCCAATCGGTACCGCAGTAGGCGGTATGGGTGGTGCTGCTGCAGGTGCAGCTATCGGTGCTATTGGTGGTCCATTAGGTATGTTAATCGGTGGCGCAATTGGTGCAATCGCTGGTGGTGCTGCAGGTCATGCCGCAGGTGAAGCGATTGATCCAACTATTGAAGATACTTATTGGAACGATACCTATTCACAAACAACCTACTATAAAGATGGTTATGATTATACCACTGACTATCAACCAGCTTATGCCGTCGGTTATGCAAACCGCGTAAAATACCCAGCCGGTACAACGTTTGACAGTGTTGAATCAGACCTTGAACGTAGCTGGCATGAAGTAAAAGGTAATTCACGTCTTGCATGGGAAGATGCCAAAGAAGCCATTCGTGATGGTTGGGATAGAACAGATGCTCGTATTGCTGGTCAAGAATATTCACCACGTCTTCGTACGGTGGATGGCTATGCAGAAGGTGAAGAAAAAGGTCATCCTGTTGCTACTGGTACAGGTGCATTAGGTGGTGCCGCAGCAGGTGCAGCCGTTGGTTCAGTAGCCGGTCCTGTTGGTACCTTAGTGGGTGGCGCTATCGGCGCGGTAGCAGGTAGCGCGGCAGGTCATGAAGTCGGTGAAGCAGTCAATCCTACCACCGCTGAAGATGCTTACGAAAAACCTCACCCAGTTGCCAGTGGTTCTGGGGCACTAGGTGGCGCCGCAGCCGGTGCAGCCGTTGGTTCAGTAGCGGGTCCTGTCGGTACCTTAGTGGGTGGCGCGATTGGCGCTGTAGCTGGCGGGGCAGCAGGTCATGAAGTCGGTGAAGCAGTCAATCCAACTGAAGCAGGCGAACAGCGTAAAGAAGCTAACCCTGTTGCCAGTGGTACAGGTATGGCAGCCGGTGCCGCTACAGGCGCAGCGATTGGTGCGGTAGGTGGTCCCGTAGGTTCAGTGGTGGGTGGTGCAATTGGTGCCGTAGCAGGTGCAGCCACAGGTAATGCCGTAGCAAATACGCTTGAAGGTAATACAGAAGAAGATACCTACTGGCGCAATAACTACAATACAACGACTTACTATAGCCAAGGCTATGATTACGATACCGACTATCGCTCAGCGTATGATTATGGTTACCGTGCACGTCATCATTTTAATACAGCAAATGACTTTGAAAGTGTTGAAAATGACTTACGCAATGATTGGGAACAATTCAAAGGTAGCTCACGTTTGACTTGGGACCAAGCTCGCCTAGCAGCACGTGATGCATGGTATCGTATTGAGCGTTAATCCATGGATTAAGCTTAACAATAAAAAAGACTTTCATTAATTTGAAAGTCTTTTTTATTTGAACTATTAAAATCTGAGACAAAAAAACCGATCTATTAAATTACCATTTTGATGCCAATACCGATTAACACTAGCCCACCAAAAATTTCAGCTTTACTCTCTAGCCACGTGCCTGATTGCTTGCCCATAAATACGCCAATAAAGCTAAAAATCCCTGTTACCACGGCAATTACTGCACAGGATACATAAGGATTGACTGGGATTAAATTTAAGGTAAATCCGGCTGCCATTGCATCAATACTGGTTGCAATCGCTAAAGTATTCATGGTTTTATGCGTGATGACAACATTGGGATCATTGGCGATATCTAAAGCAATGTTGTGCGGGGTTGAATTTTGTGATGTGGCATCTTCATCATCGCTAGATAAAGCTTCATACAGCATTTTTCCACCAAGCCCCACCAAAATAATGCACGCAATCCAAGGCGCCCAATTTGCGATAAATCCTAAGATTGAACGTCCACCGAGATAACCAATCAAAGGCATCAAACCTTGAAAGACGCCAAAATATACGCCTGCCATAACCGCAATTTTGGTCGTATCTTGGCGGTGTTTGGCACCGAGTCCAATCGCCACAGCAAAGGCATCCATCGATAAGGCTATCGCTAGCAGTAATAAAGCAATCATGTGATATCTCTTTTAAAAATTCGAGCTGAAATAAAACCACCTTATTACAACATAAGGTGGTTTCCATTGTATTAAAACACGACTCTAAAATTGGGTTAAATATCTAAGTTGGTCACCGTTAACGCGTTTTCCTCAATAAAGGCACGACGCGGCTCTACATCATCCCCCATCAGACACGAGAACAAATGGTCAGCAGCAATCGCATCTTCAATGGTGACTTTTAGCATATGGCGATTTTCTGGATCCATCGTGGTTTCCCATAATTGATCAGCGTTCATCTCCCCCAACCCTTTATAGCGCTGAATCGCTAAACCACGGCGCGCATCACTCATGATAAATTGCCATAGATAACCCATGTCTTTAATCGGCAGTTTTTTGTCACCTTTAGCGATATAAGCGGTATCTGACAACATGTCTTTCCATTGGCTGGTCAAGCGATGCAAACGGTTATACTCACCTGAACCAATAAATGCGGTATCTAATAAGTACGCGTGTGGCAACTGATGGATAAAAATCGTCACGCGCGGTAGATAATAGGTTTTTTGATGATCGCCTTCTTGTTTGCTAAAGGGCTCTAATTCAATTTGTGGGTCTAACCCGTCTGCCGTCACTGCTAGATTCTGCGCTAACATTTCTACCCAATTTCGCATTTGCGCTTCATCTTCAATCATTGGCATGCTAAGTTTGCTGGTGATTGCCAACGCATCTAATACGGCGCTTGGATATTTGAGTTGCAAACGGTTTTTGATGGTCTGAGTTTGGTTATAATCATTGAGCAAGGTTTCTAGCGCTTGGCCTGTGACCGCAGGCGTACCTTCACTCAAATGCAACTGGGTATCGTCAATGGTTGACGACAATAAATAGGCCTTTAACGCTTCATCATCTTTGAGGTACAATTCTTGGCGACCTTTTTTCACTTTATACAGCGGTGGCTGCGCAATATAAATATGACCACGCTCTAATAGCTCTGGGGTTTGACGGAAAAAGAACGTCAGTAGCAAGGTGCGAATATGTGAACCATCCACGTCCGCATCGGTCATGATGATAATTTTGTGATAGCGTAATTTGTCGGGATTGTACTCATCAGGTCCGATGCCTGTACCCAATGCGGTAATCAAGGTACCCACTTCCTGCGACGATATCATCTTATCAAAACGCGCACGTTCTACGTTTAGAATTTTACCTTTCAGTGGTAAAATCGCCTGCATCTTACGGTTACGCCCTTGTTTGGCAGAACCCCCTGCCGAGTCCCCTTCCACAATGTACAGCTCTGACATTGCAGGGTCTTTTTCTTGGCAATCAGCAAGTTTGCCTGGCAGACCTGCGATATCAAGGGTGGTTTTACGGCGAGTCATTTCACGAGCTTTACGCGCCGCTTCTCGCGCACGGGCGGCATCGATGATTTTACCAGCAATCCCTTTGGCAGCATTGGGATTTTCAAGCAAATAAGCGCTAAACTTATCGTGCATGGCTGATTCAACCGCGGGTTTGACTTCACTTGATACCAGTTTGTCTTTGGTTTGGCTTGAGAATTTTGGGTCAGGTACTTTGACAGAAATAATCGCCGTTAGCCCTTCCCGCGCATCGTCACCTGTTACCGCAACTTTTTCTTTTTTCATCAAGTTTTCACTATCCATATAGCTATTTAGGCAGCGTGTTAATGCCGAACGAAAACCAGAAAGATGGGTACCGCCATCTTTTTGCGGGATATTATTGGTAAAGCATAATACTTTTTCGTTGTAGCTATCTGTCCATTGCAATGCCACTTCGACGCTGATACCGTCATTTTCTTCACTGGTAAAATGAAACACCTCATTTAGCCCAGTTTTGCCCGCATTGATGTAATGAACGAATTCAGATAGGCCGCCAACGTGCTCAAACTCATGGCGTTTGTCATCGCGCTCATCGGTCAATACGATGCGTACACCCGAGTTTAAAAACGACAATTCGCGTAAGCGCTTGGCGAGAATTTCAAAATCAAAAATCGTGCCTGTAAAAATATCATCGCTTGGATAAAAACGCACTTGTGTGCCTGTTTGCTGGGTGGCTTCAAGCTGCTCGATAGGCGCTACGGGCTCACCATCGGCATACGTTTGGCTATAGTGGTAACCATCACGCCAAATATCGAGCACCAGTTTTTTTGATAACGCATTAACCACTGACACACCGACACCGTGCAACCCACCTGAGACTTTATAACTGTTGTCGTCAAATTTACCGCCCGCATGCAGTACCGTCATAATAACCTGCGCGGCTGACACCCCTTCTTCTGGGTGAATATCGACAGGTATACCGCGTCCATTGTCTTTGACGCTGACCGATTCATCTTCGTGGATGATGATGTCAATTTGATCACAGTGACCCGCCAAGGCTTCATCAATGGCGTTATCTACTACTTCAAACACCATATGATGCAAACCTGTGCCATCGTCGGTATCACCAATGTACATACCAGGGCGTACACGCACGGCTTCTAAGCCACGAAGTACGCGGATACTGTCAGAACCATAAGCTTTATTTTGTTGATGACTTGATTGGGTAATAGATTGTTGTGTCTGATCGGCTACATTCGCAGATGTATCAGTCATGATGACTCCATAAGTTTTGCATGGCAAAAACGTCAGAACATACTCGATTTTATGGTCAAAATCGTTGATTTTTTTCTTAGTTTTTTGGCGAAAAATAAAGGGTTTATTGTAGCAAATTTTAGGGGAAAAGTCACTGAATATCCCTGCTTATGAGAGGTAAAATAGTGATTTAGCTCAGCTAAAAAGAGAGAGTTTAAGTTACATCAGTTTGAAAAAATACTTAATCATTTAAACTTAGTCGCCTAAAAATATTATTGGTTTTTATCGTTCATTTTGAATAGCTGGTTTTTCAAGCGGTAATTGTCTAACGCTTCCCTGTTCCACGTGAAACAGTTTTATATTATCGTGCCAAATCTTCTGAATATTCTCGACGATATCTTGGGTGAGACTAGTGATAAACAGCTGTGAATTCACTTGTTGTAAGCCAGTTAATAGCAACATAAGCGCGTCATTATCCAATTCCGCTGTGATATCGTCCACCAATACCAAGGGTACTTTATCGACCTGATTGAGTAACGGCAACTGCGATAAGCGAAGTGCCATAACTAATAGTTTTTTTTCACCCCGTGATAGCATATCGGTGGCAAGCAATGTCTGCTTGTGTTTATGCCCTGCTGCATCGGTATGCACTAAATCTAGCACAACATTGATATCAGCCCGATGGCATCCCATACGCGTATAGCCAAGCTCAATGTCAGACGCTAAACGATTGGCTAAGGTAATGGCTAAGCCAACTTCAGTATCAAACCCCGGTGTATAACGCAATCGTAATTTTTCGGCATACTGGGGTAAAAATTTTTGCACTTGCGCCAAAAAATGGGGCTGCCATTGTTCAATGATTTGCGCCCTTGCTTGGTGGATTTTTTCTGCATGTTGGCTTAGCTGGTAATCCCAAGCTGACAGTTCTTGCTGTTGCAGGCTAGTTAATGAGACGTTACTAACATTTTGCTTTAATAAGCTATTGCGTTGTTTTAGTAGACGCTGATAAGACAGCCAATTGGGGTGAAATGATTGTTCCACGTGAAACCCTAACCAATCTAACATTTCACGCCTTGCTTGACTACCGTCCTCTAGCTGTGCAAGGCTCACAGGCTCAAGCAATAGGGTCGGTAGCAGCTGCGCTAGTGGGCTTTGGCTGACAAGCGACTGACCATTGAGCCGTAATTGCGTGGTAGCGTCTTGGGATTTGGCAATAGCGACCGTTTGCTCATGATTGAGCCTAGCAAAAACCGTCGTATCGCTAAAACCATGCTCAATATAATGCCTGGGTTGATGATGGCGAAAACTTTTGCCGCGCGATAATAAATAGATGCTTTCTAATAGCGACGTTTTTCCGCTGCCATTTTGACCCAAGAACACATTACAACTGCTGGGTTGTAATTCAATCGTGTGAAGATTGCGAAAATGATGAATAGTTAATTCAATAATTTGCATGATTTATCTACTTGACTACTCATCACTAAATTGAAAAAAATATGCCCGCTGACTAAATACGCATTGGCATAACCACAAACTCGTGTTTGCTATCGTTGACTTGCTGTACCAATACCGAAGCATTGGCTTGGCTCATATGAAAGTCAATTTCCCCTTGCAATACATTAAGTACATCTAGTAAATAAGCCACATTGAATGATATCTCTAATGGCTCACCTTGATATTTAACCTCAAGCTGCTCACTGGCTTCATCTTGCTCAGCATTACTAGCACGCACCATCAAATTGTTATCGCCTGAAAAATCAAAAATCACGCCACGCGATTTCTCGTTACTCAAAATAGCCACGCGGCGAAGCACATTCGCCAGCTGCTCTTGGTTAATACGGGCAATCTTATTGGTCAATGATGGCATGACGCGGCGATAATCGGGAAACTTACCATCAATCAAACGGGCGGTAAAAGCCACCATGATGGCATTTTTTAGCTGACCTGTGCTATCGACTTCCCCAAAAGGGAGTAAGACTTGTAAAAATTCACGACCGACATTGAGGGTGATTTTATTATCTTGATTCGGTAGCATGCGTTTAAGCTCTGCTAACAAACGTTGTAATTCAAGTACGGCTTTTCTTGGTAAAATTGCAGACAGTGCCACGTTATCATCACACGCTATCACTGTACGAGCCAATGCCAAGCGGTGACCATCGGTTGATACTGTCGCTAATTGCCGCTCTTTAACCTCAAACAGCATACCGGTGAGATAGTAACGCACGTCTTGCACTGCCATCGCAAAATGCGTTTTATCGAGCAAATCGACTAGGTCTTCACGGCCCAATTGAATAGGCGTGACTTGCTCGGGCTCACCCAATAGGGGAAAGTCTTGGGCAGGCAAAGTGCTGAGTTTAAAACGACTACTACCGCAGACAATTAAACACTGATTGTCGTTAGCGACAGTGATAGAGACCGGTAAACCGTCGGGCAATAATTTTACGATATCTTTGAATTTGTTGGCAGGAACGGTGATTTCACCCGGTTGTTTACACGCCGATGCTGGCAAATTAAGGGTGGCTTGTAATTCAAGCTCCAAATCTGACGCTACCATCACCAATTGAGAGTCGGTTAACGCCAATTTCATATTTCCCAAAATCACCATGTTATGGCGTTTGTCAGCGGCTTTTGAAATTAAATTAATCGCTTGTAGTAACAAATCGCGAGAGATTACTAATTGCATGGCACCGCCTCAAATCAAAATGAATGGTTTAACAAATGGAAAAATTACAATCTATTATACGGGGTAATTAACTAAAAATCTTTTTAATCGAGTTAACAAAATACTAGGTCTGTAACATTAATTTTAATGAGCGATAATCCTTATCAAACATCAGATCGCTGACACAAAGTTCTTGAACTTTCTCACAGGCGTGCATCACCGTGGTATGGTCGCGACCGCCAAATGATTGACCAATTTCTGTAAAGCTGTTGTTGGTTAGTTCACGTGCTAAACTCATAGCCACTTGCCGCGGACGAGCGATATGACGTAAACGCTTTTTACCCATCAAGTCTTTGACCGATATATCATAAAACTCAGCAACGACTTTACGAATATTATCCATACTGACCGCTTGTACACGAATGGCAATCAAATCTTTTAACGCCATTTGTACCAATTCTAAATGGATAGGCTGATTGAGCAGACGGGAAATGGCTAAAACTTTGTTGAGCGCGCCTTCCAATTCTCGCACATTGGCGATGATATGCTGAGCGATAAAAATAGCGCACTCTTTTGGCAAAATCACCTCTTGCGCTTTGGATTTTTTTTGCAAAATTTGAATACGGGTTTCTAGCTCTGGCGGCTCTAGCGCTACTGCTACTCCCCAAGCCAAACGTGACTTTAAACGCTCGTCAAAATCAGTGAGGGCACTCGGGTGTTTATCGGATGCCAAAATCACCTGTTTATTTTTGCTCATAAAATCATTGAGCAATAGCAAAAACTGCTCGCTACTTTTTTGCTTGCCGGCAATCACATGAATATCATCAATAATCAACAAATCGGCTTTTTTAATTTTATCTTTGAACTCATCGATTTTTTGTGTTCTTAATGAATGCACCAGCTGGTTGACAAACTTATCGGACGTAAAGTAATAAAAACTTTTGCCTTGCTTTAAAATCTCATGGGCAATTGCTTGCATCAAATGGGTTTTTCCCAAACCTGTCGCACCATAAATAAACAGCGGATTATTTTTAGATTGACCCAAGTTGTTGGCAGTCTCTCGGCAAATACTATAAGCAATTTGATTGGATTTTGCGGTTACGAATTGGTCAAACGTAAAATGCGGATCGATATACTGAAAGGAGCGTTGCTGCTCAGTTTTTACCAGTGTCACTTTTTGCTCACCAAACTCTTGTTTACTAACGGCGTCGGTGATTGCGTTACCCTTATCAATTTGAATTTGCACCTGAATCGGTAAGGTTGGCTCAAGCTGTTGTAAAATCGTTTGAATTTGATTTAAATGATTTTTTTCAACATAGCTGGCGAAGTACTGGTTAGGTACATTGACGACCATCGTGTTGTCATGCATTGAGGCGGATAATGGGCGAATCCACATGGTAAAAATATTATCAGGTACTTGATATTTTAATTCGTCAACGCACTTAAGCCATAATGCATCAGCCATAACTTTGCTTTCCTAATCCAAGCATCTTCAAAATTGGTGTAATGTATCATAAAACAGCGATTTTACAAATAAAATTATTGTGGATAACAATGTGGATATAATTGTTGATAAGTAAAAACAGGAAATTACTAACAAGCTATCAACGGTTTATATACATACTTATCAACATAGCAAATATTTGTTTTTTATGATTTTTAGTTAAATATCCACAGAAATAGACCTGCTTAATAATAATAAATAATACTTATTAAATATATAATAATAAAATA
>ERZ501061.305-NODE-305-length-18279-cov-4.747640_pt1 | contig 18279 bp, 10 predicted proteins | sample MGYA00510854_ERZ501061 | MGnify/ENA primary metagenome ERZ501061 (study PRJEB25958, sample SAMN03398515) | human skin metagenome | study: EMG produced TPA metagenomics assembly of the Human Skin Microbiome Metagenome (human skin metagenome) data set.
CCCTCTTATTCGTGCGCGATTCGAGAATGAACAATTGATCATCCAGGTCCCCCGCAAGTTTGTTCCCTCTTTCTCCTCCGACTCTTCTGCTTCAGGCACTGAATTGACGAGTGCTGACTATTTATTGATTCCGCCAGGAGACAACCGTCGTGACAGCATAAAGAGTGCACAATTTTGACAGGCAAGCCGCTTTGTAAATGTCGTCTACCTTCGCCTCCGTTTCATAACGCCCTTTCTGTCCATACACCGCCAACACAAAATGAAACACTGGCAAATGCTTGTAAAAATACGAGGCTTTTCTAGTCTACGGTGCATAATTATGAGATACACGCTGCCATTTAGGCGCTGTGACCATAAGCAATGACACGCTCGTGGTCAGGGTTGTACTCCTTCTCTTGAGCCAGACCTTCGGGATAGCCAAACACCATCTCACTCTGGATCTGGAACGACTCAGGAAGACTGTATTCCTTCTTGAGCATGTCGCCAGTAAGGTTTCCGTAATGCTGAAGGTTAGCACCGTAGCCAGCAGCTTCGAGACCGCTCCAAGTGTAGATCTGGGCCATACCTGAGGCATGAAGCGACCATGTTGGGAAGCCAGATGCGAACATAGGAAATTGTTCTTGCTGAGCCTTGATCAGCTTTTCGTCCTCGAAGAACAGAATTGTGCCGTAGGCCTTGGCAAAGTTCTGCAACTTGGGGCGCATCGTCTCGAGGGCTTCATCACTAACGGAGGCAGAAACAGCACGCGGCACGATCTCGTTCCAGTACTTGTTGTGCTGGTCACCCAAGAGCACCACGACACGGCTGCTTTGGACGTTAAAAGACGAAGGAGCCTCCTTCACAAGTTCGCGGATATATTGAACCAGAGCATCATCTGCGAGAATAGGCTTTTTGGAAAGTTCGTAGATGGTACGACGGTTCTGAATTACCTGGAGAAAATCTTTTGCAGACGTCGTGCTTGCCATAATGGTTGTTTGCGGGACCGTTGCGCTTGGGCCGGTTAACTCGACTTTAGCCTCTGTGATTGGGCCCCATAAATTTCTACGTGGCAAATTTGCAGATGAGACTTGCGCCATTTTTTGACACGTAGCCGCGGCTACCTAATGGTCCGTGCAACGTTGTATTTGGGCATTGCACCCCAGTGAGACTCTTCATCAAAACAAGTCAAACTTCATAGCATCCATCGAATGAATTCTAGGCCTTCGAAATACTTGGCTTGATAGTTCAGATGCAACAGCGACCAGTCGACTCAATTTAAAACGACAGAATCCTGATAAAGAAGTTGTATTGGCCTGAAAGTCTATGCTAGCAACGTATTGCTATGTTTACTTAAAAACAACTACGCGTTCTTCGTCAGGAATGTAGTCCTTGGCGCCTGCTGGAGCCTCTGGGTGGCCAAAGACCATTTCAGACTGAATTTCGTAAGATTCAGGAAGATTGTAGACGCGCTTGAGGGTCTCGCCCGTCAAGTTGCCGTAATGTTGAAGGTTGGCACCGTAACCCTCGGCCTCAAGGGCAGCCCATGTGTAGATTTGAGCCATACCAGAAGCATGTAGCGACCAAGTTGGGAAGCCAGACGCGAACATAGGAAATTGTTGTTGCTGGGCCTTGATCAGGTCTGAGTCTTCAAAGAAAAGGATGGTTCCAGTGCCGGCTCGGAAACCCTCCAGCTTGCCCTTCGAACTTTCAACGGCCTTCTCACCAGCAGCCTGGCGAAGAGCAGCAGGTACAATTTGTCCCCAGTAGTGGTCGTGCTGGTTGCCGAACAAGATAACAACGCGACTGCTTTGAACATTGAAAGATGAAGGAGCTTCACGCACAGCCTGCTGAACAAGCTGTACGACTTGCGCATCAGGAAGAATTGCCTTCTTCGAAAGTGCGTAGATGGTGCGGCGATTGCGAATCACCTGCATGAATTGTTGGGTGAGTGTGTTGGCTGAGCTCATTTTTGATGGGGAAAGGTTTCGATAATTGCAACTGTCTTCCATATTTATATACAACTCGGGTCTACGCACCACGGGACAGGCTGTTTTACTCAGACTGAATATTTAAGCTCCACTCAATAACAAATCACGACGGAGATACAGAATTTTCCCTACGTGCAATCAGCACCTCGATCTCAGCACAAACTTCAGACATGCTAGGTCTGTCTCTTGGGTTTTGTTGCCACATTTGATCGATAAGATGCACAATATCGTCGCCATAACGACGGCGTATGCTTCCCGTAAATGGTCTGAACGACATGTTAGAATGTATGCCTGCGTACCTTAAATGCTTTTGCCGCACGTTCATGTAAATCTGGTGTTCATTTAAGCCCTGGAATGGGTATCTCTTCTCTGTTTGATGCCATTGTAGTGCCTCCCAAAATGTCATGGCAGCACTCCAAACATCCACTTTTTCGTTATATTGTGGCTTTGGAGACCATAACTCGACTGCTTGCCAATTAACAGTGCCGACAAGTGACCGAATCATGGCATATTTAGAGCGTTTAACTCTTGCGAGACCGAAATCGCTGATTTTTGCAATGCCCTGTGCATTGATCAATACATTCGTTGACTTGCAATCGCGGTGAACAATCATCGGTTTATGCGTGTGCAAGTATTCAAGACCTCGAGCAATCTGTAGAAGGATGCGGAAAATGTTCACATCCGGAGGTGGTGGGGTATTACGGATAAAATCAAACAGGTCTCCATTTTCGCACAGCTCACTCACAATCACACAGGGCGGACCTAGCCTGAGATTTGTCGGTATGCCAATGCCAATAAACTGCACAATGTTCTCGTGTCGCAAATCTCGCAGAAACTTGAGCTCCTTGATGTCCATTTCAGTTAGCTCATCGCGTAGATCACAAATAGCGACAGGCAACACGCGCGTGCGTGATACATGGTAAAGGCCCCGGTACACATCTTTGAAAGCGCCAGCGCCGATTCGTTCTTGCCTCACGAGCTTTTCGGGTGAAATCACATAGTCCAGTAAATCAAGGCGTCCAAGGTCTAGAGCTTGAACTTCATTATGGGCTGACTCAGACGCCTTTGGTGTAGGGGTCTTGATTTTTGCAGGTTTTAAACCAGGATACGAAGTCGGTTCATGGGATAGTTGCTCCGGTAGATTTTGGTTTGACTGAGGTATATGTTGAGCTGGGATGTGCGTCGGTGTATCGTCCAAATCGGGAAACGACGAACTTTCGTCGGGAACTGACGACAATTCTGAGTCAGATGAGTCGAACCAAGCAAATTCGTCTTTATCCAAATTCGGCGCAGGAGCGTGCAAATGCCGTGGTGTGCAGTCATCATGCAGGGGTGACATGGTGATTTTTTGATTCATATTTGGGCTGCGTTCGAATCGCCGTAGACGTCGTGAGCGTGGCGATCGTAAAAATACAGGATACACAGGACGCTTTTCATGGGTAGCAGCAGAATTCTGTCTTCGAAATGGATGAACATGCGGTGGTAAGGGCGGTGGGGCTGGATATTTCGATGATGAGCGCAGTCGATGTCTGGGCGTGCGATGAGGACTGCGATAAACCCAGGCAGCTTTGGTCCTTTTTGGCGTTCCTGTAACGTGCCTTCGACCCCATGTGCTGCGTGGATATCGTTTGTGCCGGTTTTTTTTCGAGCTAACATTCTCATCGCTATCGCTTGAAGATGTGGCGTACCAATCAGAGTCACCGCTCACGATGCCCGAGCTCGATGTTTCCTCTTTCAGTTGCCCGGCTCGAGTACGCTTCGGTGCGCTTTGTACATTCTTTGATCCACTTGGCGACATTGATGGGGGCGATGATCTAAGCCGCTCATCATGCAAATGTCCTGACGCGGGCTCCAGCATGTAGCATGCCTCGTGGGTACAGGAGAACGTGTGGAGATAGGCTCGTTGACAAGGGGCCCCCGTTACAGGCCTGGCTCTGATTTCGCTCTAGGGCCACGTGGCTATGTATGTACAGGCGACGTCGTTCGACCGCCTCGAAGAAAACTACCATTGCGACAGTTGCTCAGCTGTGAGAGGCTCAGTCTCTCGCTCGTATTCGATTTCGACACGCGGACGGCCACGCTTACCCCGCGCATCAGAGCGAGGACGCTTGGGCGCTGGGCGCTTGGAGCTCTTCTTCGTGTCGTTGTCGTCCGTGTCGTCCTCAGAGTCTTCGTCGAGCGAGTCATAGTCTTCGAGATCGTCATCTTCTTCACTGCCCTCATCGTCTGACACGAATTCACGCTGTCCATACTCGTCGTCGTCGTCGTCGTTCATGGCGCGCATCTCTGCATCCATTGCCTCGATATCCTCTTCCTGCTCTTCGTCACTGAGTTCTTCTTCCAGTTCCAATGCGTTGCCTTCGGCATCAGGCACGCGTGCTTGCGCGCTTTCCAGCACAGCATTCCACACGCTCTCGTTCACATTCAAGGGTGCTTCACCGTAGGCACCGCGCTTGAGACGGTCAAGCAGTTCCTTTTCGATCGACTTTTCCAGCTTGGCCGCGCGCAGTGCCTTGTTCTCGCGCGTTGCCTCACGCCGCTCAGTTTTCTTCTTGACACCCACTAACTCCGGTTGCTCTTCCTCTTTAAGTTTGATTTTGCGCATCTTGATGAGATACTGGGTAATCTTGGTGAGTCGTTGCTTGGCCTTGTGTACAATAAAGTTCGGCCAGTATATTAGCTCCTTATCGATTTGTTCTAGCGCCGTACTATACCTGTTAGAGAGACGTATCCTCTCCCATTGTCTCCGAGGAGAGTGCGCACGCTCAGCCGTTTTGACATACAGGTACAAAATACCCTCGTGCTCGCGTACCGTGGCGTACCGAGAGTTGGCAAGTGGACAAGACTGACGATTGCACATACCAGTCAAGTTGTATTCATTCCTGCAAAATGTAGAGTGCGTCGAAGACTTGATTTTGTAAGAGCAGAATTGATGGCCGATGACCGACCATATCACGTCGTCCGCCTGCATGGTGTCGGCAGAAAAAAAAATGGCGCGTGTAGTAACAATGCCTCAGCTTTGTCACTCCTTGGCCTCCACATAGGAAACCGGCAGAGAGCAAGGGGCTATGAACGCTATACGCCAGCGAGTCCCATGACAAGGCGCCAAGGCAGGCCGGGCAGATAAATGTCGACGAACCGGTGCATTTCGTGCCAGCGCACCATCCCGGATTCTTCGATGCACTCGGAGCGCGCCTCCTGCTCCGCCAGCGTCGCTTCGTCGGTGTACCCAAAACGCGCAAATGTATGCAATTGGCGCGCAGCACGCACGAAGTTGTCGATTTCGCGGGCAGCAACATCGATCATGCGTAGCGATTCGCCTTCCTTGACCTCACTGCGCGCGGGAGCTGCAGGTACGGCGTTGTTGGAGGTAAATGGCATCAACACAAAATCAGCGGGCTGTACAAATGCGCGTGTCAGAGAGCCGAGTAAGAAGGCCAAGATCATAAAGAGGATCAGCGTCGACAGTTGGTAGCCTCCGCGCGGCATTGGCACCTGCTGGTTTGTCTGTGTGGTCGGTGATACGGGCGATGCCGGTGATGACACGGACGTGGATGCATTCGATGGGGCGGCGCTGGTCGGCGGCTGCGAATTGGGCGTCGGTGATACAGACGCCTCTGTGTCAGTGCGCTTCGTCGGCCGCACAAGTGACATGACGCCATCGTACCAACCCTGAGGCGACAGGAGGCTCATCAGCGGTGTAGAAGATGGAGCCGGGGCTGTCGGCGCCGTCTTCTCCGCGTCGGTCGACACGTCGGCCGCCGAGACATTTTCAGTGCTCGGCGTGGGCGCCGCCGCCGATGCAGCATCCGGAGAATGTGCCGCCACTGACGCTATCGGCACATGAGGAAGACCTACATGCCCCGTGGTCGGCTCACTCATATGTTCGAGCTGATCGACGTCCACATCGAGTGGCTCACGTGCGGATTCGTCGCCATAGCAAATCTCAGCGACGCGATGATTGATGGTGACAGGTACATGCGAGGGTGTCGCATTCGTGCATGCACGGCCTTCGAGCGGCGCAATGACCGCTCGAACGAGGAAAGGCTTGGTATAGGCGCGCTCCGGCAGGGTGACTCGGACACAATGGCGGTGAGATGGCTCCGCGTGTGTGTGCGTGGCCGCCTGAAGGGCACTGGGCTGAATATCGAGCACTTGGACATCGATGGGCATCGCGTCGCTGGGTGGCGAAGTAGGCAATGCGGCAAGATCGCATACGCCTGCCTCGACGTGAGACCACGTCACCTGCACGTCGTACCCTTGCGGATAGTATTGCAGCGCCACTTGAATATCGACAAGGATCAGTGGTTCGGCAGCGGCCGAGCGCTTGTGAAAGTACGCCGAGCCGCGCGATGACAGTCGCGGTGCGGCAGGCGACGTCGACGTCTCTGTCTCATCGTCACCCGCCAGCGCAGGCAGCTGCATCGGCGAGGGCATGGACATATCGACAATGGCCAGGACATGCTGTGTTCGTGCGTTGTGCTCAAAGTCGCAGGTCACCAACGTCGACGCCCTTCGACCGCGGCGCAGTATCCATGAGCTACGCAGAGAGTCATCGCGCGCGTCGCCACGTACATTGACGCAGCGGGGCGGCATGCGCACGGAAGAAAGAGGGCCATGCTGCGATACCCAACGCTCGAGTTGCACGACACACTCCGGCAGACTTGCATTCCACAGAGCATTGAGACTGCGAGGCACGCCGCCATAATCGATCGCGACGACATAAATACAGCGTGTGCTCGGAATCGCATACTGCTCCATGCTATATGGATCGACATTCTCGAAGATCCAGCCGTCCATCAGCACGGTGCCTAATGGTCTTGCATCAGGGTTCCACAACGACATGTCCCACCGAGATGCATCGCACGAGGCTGTCGCGTGGAAGTAGACGGGCTGCTGCGCCGCGACAGGGGCAGCATGTTCCAGCGGTACATCGGCTCCATGTCCGTGGGCCGATATGCTCGTGACAACAAACATGCGAGGTGCAAAGAGAAACGATGCATGCGACGTCCAGAGCGAGGTGTTCGTGCCGCTGCCGAAACTCTCAAGGATTCGGCACGATGCAAGATGCTCGTCCCACGCACAGCGCGCATGTGGATCGGCGACGAGGGGCAATAGATCCTCGGCCGCCACGCCCTGGATGATCTTGTCCGTGCGGTGCACCATCACATGGGGCGAGACACGCTCGACCAGGCGGCGGTGGACATATACGCCGTTCTTCTCTGACATGAGCGACCATCCACCCTGAGGCCCAGCCGGGTCGGGATGCCGCTCAGCATGGATGCACCTTAGCAGCGCGAGCGCGTCCAGCGCCGGATGCGTCGGCGGCTTAACTTCCGGCTCGGGCGCCTCTGCCGTGGACTCCACGATAGGTTCTGTGCACCCGTCCGCCGAACGCGATGCACGCACGGAAAGATCGAGTGGCACATGCCGGGGCTTGGTGCGTTTCATGCGCGCCAGAGCCTGTAGCTGTGCGGGATCCATGCCCTCGACGTCGACATGCACACGAGCACCGTTCAGCAAGACCACGCCACGTTCGAGGGACTTGGCTGGACCCTTCCGAACACACACACGCACACACTGGTCCGAGAGGTCGGCGACGCAGTGCTCCAGCGTGATCCAGAGACCACCGCCGCCAGCAAGTCGATGTCGACGTAGGCATGACGTCGATGATGGCGGGGGATCGACCAAGACGTCGAGATTCGGCGCCCATCCCTCAAGACTAGCCCACAGTACACACTCGACTTGCGAGGCATCGGGGGCATCACAGGCCGCCGCGACATACGACACGTCGAACGAGTCCTCGCCATACGCCAGCGTCTGCACGCGCGCATTAAGGAGACGCGAGATGCATGGCGGCGCACCATGTCGTAGAACGTGCTCGCCAGCGCCGGCCATGGCGACGATCATCTGCGGCGGAGTGCGAGTCTTGGAAAGCCAGCCACGTGGGTCACTCTGTTCAACGAGCGTCACATGCACAGTGGTCGGCGAGAGGGCCTCGATGCTCCAGCCGCACAGATCGACTTGCATGCGCACGGTGCCGGGTGCCGGTGCGGGCAGCTCAGAAATATGCTCGTCCGCCGAGAAGGAAAAGACATGGATGGAGGTGGGCGATTGATACGCCGTCTGTACAAGAGTAGCATCGCGTGCTTGAGCCAGCCACGTCGGTGCGTAGCGTACGTGCCACACCGCGCTTTGTCCACCCAGATCCTGGATGAGTGTCGCATCGTCGAGTGCCACATTCCACCGCCGCACCATGGCCGGCGAGTTCAAGGCACTGTATAAATCCCAGACAGTGAGGCCCACAAACGTAGCTTCAGCGCGATACACAACGAGCGTCGGATCAATCGACTCGAGCTGCGTCACTGTCACACCACGCACATCGCTCACACGCCTCCATTTCGCCTCAGGCTCCTGGAGCAGCGACGTGAAGTAGATGTAATTGCGACGCACCGTCGCAGCAAGCGGTGAAAGACCTTGAATACCTCGTTGCACCGTATCCACATTGCCGCTAGGCGTTTGCTGCTCGGACAGGGCCAGTCGGGCAAGCAGCGCATTGTCGGACGCATGCGGCGTCTGTTCCGTCGCTTCCATCGCAAAGTCGTCCACATACACGCCCTCTTCAGCATCAGTGCGGACACTTGCTTCGAGCGCCGAGTGGACTGTCGCATGCGCATCCTCCAGCTTTTCATACTGGATACAAAGCTCGTACCATGCACCGACGCGCGTCAGCCTACACTTGTACGCTGGGAATCCACCCGCCGTGTCCAACGTACGCACACGCACATCCCATGCATTTTTTGCGGACATACGCACGCATATCGAGCGGGGCAGTGCTGCCTCTGTGTCGAATACTTGGTCGTCGTCGTCGCTGTGCATAAAGATGTACTCCACGTGCAGCGCCTTTGCAGCGCGCTCGCTCGTTATCACAATGCCCGCGCCGAACGCATGCACGTAAGGGACATGCATGCCCTGTGTTTTTGCACATTCCGCCATCTTGGGTAGCATACGTGGAAACGACGAGGCCATGGCATTAGGACGCACACCCAGCATCGAACCACGCGCGTCCATCGACCAGTACGCAGTCAGAGCGACGCGCTCAGGACTTGGGCACGTCACGAAAAGTGCAAGTAGGTGAATTTGCGTGCGGATATAGGGGGGCGAAGGTCGCAAGTACGATGGCGCATCGGCAGTGCGTGGCACAGACGTGGCCAGATGCAGAACGCGCTTGTCATCGCGCACGGTGTGGGTAAGTAGAACAGCATCTCGTGGACTCGCAGGCCATCCAAGCCTGAAGCATGTCTTACATACACGCGTGTGACTGCCGAGCGCCTCGATCATTGTAGAGCTCTCGACCAGCGGGAGCCATTGCGATAGCAGTTCCTGCGACGAGAACAGCGCGAAAAATGCTTCGAGATCTGCCACATCACCAGCGCCCTCGTCCCACACGCCTTCCCACGTTGCGCGAAACACATCTGTGTTTGCCACGCGACGACGCATCACAGCCAGCTGCACCTGTTCGGGCATTTCGTCAGGTGCGCCATCACGGCTAGGAACGGCGCGCGTCCATTGCGGCGATGCATTTTCCTCAGTATGTATCCGTTCAAGCAACGATATGGAAGAGTGAAGTGCGTCCTTCCATTTCTTTTTTACTTTAGGAAGAGTAACGCCGTCCATCCCAACAGTGCATCAACGCTCGAAAAATACCCAAAACGTGGCGCCACCGCCTGGGGAAACCCTGATAGAATGGACCGGGGCCACTGGCTTTCCCACAAGACAGCTAGCTTCCGCCCGGCCTCCGTCGGTAAGACCCTATAACTCAGTCGGTTAGAGTGTGGAGCTAATATGTAAATGTTACTCCAAAGTCGCCAGTTCGAGCCTGGTTAGGGTCATTTCCGATAACCCATCCGACCCTATAACTCAGTCGGTTAGAGTGTGGAGCTAATATGAAAATGTTACTCCAAAGTCGCCAGTTCGAGCCTGGTTAGGGTCACACTTGCTTTTGCTTCGTGTGGATACGGTGCGAAGGAAAGGAGTTAGTTTTTGTCGCGGCGTCGTAAGTGGGAAACGTGTCAAATGTACAATGCTACGATGAATAAAAGCCATAGGTTGGCATAAAGGCCGAAGGTTGACCGGGCATACCCATCATCATGCCCGTGCCCATAGGCATCTGCATCATTGTTTGTGTGGGCATGCCTTGGGGCATCATCATACCGCCTCCGAACGGTGATGAGTCGACAATACCACCTGCAGCAAAGCCCGTAGGTTGCGCACGGAGAGGATCATACTTTCCACTGCTTTGCGGCGCGGACGTATCTTTCGAAAAGGCGCCCGAGCCCGTCTTCATCTGCTCAAACACATTGGCTGCGCTGAATCGGTCCTGTTGACTCGATGCACTGGTCGTATCTGCAGTGGCTTGACCCAGCATGGGCTGTGGCACAGGTTGAGGCGCTTGAGGTTGAGGCACACTGAACATGCCCGTCGGTTGTGGCATGCCAAAGCCGGACGGCTGTGGCCCAAACATGGAGGTGGCGCCAGTGGAATTGGTCGGCACGAATTGGCCGGTGCCCTGCAGGGGAATGAGCGGCTGCAGCAGGCTTTGGTTTATGGGCACAGGAGCAATAGGCCCTCGCGGCGCATTGAAATCGGGCATACTTGGTGTCGCTGATGGCTTCGGACTCGGCTTGAGTTTTTCCAGCTTATCGAACAGGGCTGAGTTGGGATCCGCAGGGCGCTCGTCCTTCTTGGCCGCTTTTTCACGCTCTTCGGCTTCTTCGCGCTCGCGACGGCGAATAATTTCCACAGCAGCAGCGATCGTTTCAGCACTGACGCCCGTCTGGTTCGGTTGTAGAGCCTCTTGAGCCGCGGCAGTAGAAGTGTCGTCCGTGTTACGCGACATGTCCGTCGAGCGCGGCGGCAACGGCTCCGGTGCTGGCTCTGGCGCACGAGTAGTAGACTTGCGTGGTGCAAGACGGCGCTGCTCCGCGATTTCTTGAGCTTGTAAGCGTCGTGCTAGTTCCTCATCTGTTTCCTTTTGCTTTTCCTCTTCTTCGGGTGAGCGTTGCGGCATCGGCGGAGGAGCTGACGACTTTGAGTACTTGTTTTGTACGTGTCGCCGAACACGCAAAATATCACCTTCACGCAGTCCAAGTCGGCGCAGTGAGTCTACACTCAGTTCAGGGAGAACAAATGTGTCCATATGGTCACGTTCAAAGGCATCCGCATAGCGTGCACAATGCTGCATGTCGACACCTGCCTCGACGAAAAAGTCAAACCAATCGATGTCGGGCCGGTAACTGGACGCAGGGCCACGTCCACGAGACCGAGAAGCGGAGCGTTCGGGACGCCCCGATGCACTCTGGCGCTGCGATGCAGCAGAAGGCGGCGCCGATGGAGTGCGCAAATTGCGGCCTGTAATGCCCTCTAAATAACGCAGATCCGCCAAAGACATTTTGAAGAGGGGCACATCAATTAATGTGCCATTAGCCTTGTGCAAACGCACTGTGTCCGTGCGTACTCCTAAAAGCTCGGCCTCGACTCGGAAACGGCCCGTTGCATCGACCCATGTCCGCATGCGGCCCTGATTCGGAAGCTGAGGAGGGTGATCCACCAAGGGACGCGCAGCTGAGTCGTGTCGTTTAGCTTCTGTTGGCCGGCGTGGAGCGGCACGGCGTGGATCGCGCATGGTAGAAAACTTGTGGTTGAGAGCATTTAGTGCAGGGCTGTTCTTTTCTTTCAGTACCTCGACATAGGATGCAGGAACGACGCCGATATTGCCTTTGGCATTTTGCAGTTTCCACCATTCGTGGTCTTCACGCTCTATGAGCACAAGCTGGTCGCCTTCGGACACGCTCAACTCGTCGTCGGCCTGTGCCTCAAAGTCGTACAAGGCCGCGACCATTTCCGGCACGCCCGTTTGAATGGGAGGGGGTGGGGGTGCAGACGAAGAGACACGAGGTGTGGATGTGGTATGTGCTGGCTGCTTGCTGATCGCCTTGCTTTTCCCGATGCGGGCGGAAATATCCTGGTAAGCTGCGCGTGAGCCGACGTGAAAGACCCATACATCGCCCTCGACTTGGGCGGCGCGCTCAAACGTAATGATCAAGTACTTGCCCTTTTCGAGCGTCGTACTCTTCAAGTGCTTGATGTCGACGCGTGGCACGGCAGCTCCATCCGTATCTGTCGCGAAAAATACAGAGCCATTTCCCACGCCCAGCGTGCCTTTGTTTTTGCGCTTGCGTTTTTTCGTGTCCAGCTCAGTGACGGACCACATTTGGATCTCGTCTTGCGTAGACGACGCTGTCCATGCAGCTGGTACGGCGCGTGGCGCCACAGTGGATGCCTGTCCATCCGTCTCGTCTAAATCGTCTTCCGCGCCTGTGGCTTGAGCCACGAGCGACGACGGCAAAGGTACACTAGCGGGAGCCACCGGAGCTTGAGGTGGTGTGGGTGCTGGCGCTGGTGCTGGCGGAGGCGGAGCCATCATACGCGGCTTGGGTGGCTGTGCTGCTTGCGATTCGGGCGGCACGTTCGCCGGCTCTGGCTCTGGCTCGGGCGCTGGCTCAAGCTCCTGTGCCGTGCCAGGTTCTGGACCAGGCTCGGACGCTGGCACTGGTTCTTGCGCGCCCGACGACCCGAACTCCTCGACATAATTCGACGGGATGAGTCCCATCTGGTCCGTGCCCTGGATCCGAGCAAGGAGCCAGTCGCCGTCACGCTCCAACACGTCCAATACGCGTCCCTCAGCGAAAGAAAGCTCGTCATGATTTTGAGCTTCATAGTCGTATGTGGCCACAACAACCTGCTCTGGCGCACGCATCTCAATATAGTTGGCTGGCACGAGCCCCTCGTGACTGCCATCGCGCAAACGTGCTTTGTACCAGGCCTCATCCGCAAGCTCATCCACATACAGGGTATCTCCCTCCGTCAAAGTCAGCTCATCATCCGCCTGTGCAGCGTAGTCATACAGCGCGACGGCCAAACCAAGGCATCTCATCTCCCTGGTCAGTCAACGGACGAATCACCGGACGACCCGTGCGCATCGACGCCGCCACACGCACCCCCACCGCCCCTGCTGCATGTCACGTGCAGCCATGTGGCCGGACGGGAGAAAGCTGCCAGGTGCGCGTCGTGTTGCGACGCGCGGCTTTGTGACGCACTCAGACGCCCGGCATTGATCGCCGACATATGGTGCGTAGCTGCCCACAACTGACCCCACAGCATCCGATGCATATGCAGAATGGACCTCCAGGCATGCCGCCATGCGATATGTACGGCAGCGGTATGCCACCGCGGTACCCCCTCAACGTACCGCGTCGCCCTGTCCGGCCGTCCGAGGGCGTGCCGCCCTCTATGCCATACCACTACGCACCGGCCCCCGGATACATGCCACACGTGATGGATGTCCAGCACATGCAGCCACATGCTGGACCTGTCTACGATGGATCGTTTGCCGCACCTCATGAGGCATCTCACATGGCATCCGGTCCGCCGCCACAGACGCACTACGTGCCAGCGGCCCCGAATGGTGTGCCGGCGCCCCAAGGCAGCGCTTCGATCCACGCTCCCATCATGCATCCGGCGCCATCACACGCGTACTCCATGCCACCGTCTCATATGCCACCGACGCAGCCACTTCCATCGGCCCAGGGCGCAGCATCTGTACCATTATCTGGCCCCACGCCCACCGTGTACCTGGCCACATACTCGTCAGTACCCGTGTACGAAATCACAGTGCGTGGTATCGCTCTCATGCGCCGTCGCTCGGATGGATACCTCAATGCAACACAGATTCTCAAGATCGCCGGCATCGAAAAAGCGCGGCGCACACGGATCCTCGAGAAAGAAATCTTGACAGGCGAGCATGACAAAGTGCAGGGCGGCTACGGCACATTCCAGGGAACGTGGATCCCGCTGCACCGGGCGCAGGAGCTGGCGATCAACTACAACGTGTACCATCTCATCCGGCCCCTCCTCGACTTTGATCCTGTCGCATCGCGCGCTGTAAATGCACAGCAGGGCGCTAAACGCAAAGCTGACAACACAGCTATACCCTCCCAGCCTACCATGCCGGGGACGTCAGCTTCTGCGCCACCGCAGCAGCCACGCTTTCTTACCTTGCGCCCGCCCCGCTCCAGCACACTCGGCGCCAGTGCCGGTGGTCTCGTGCACACTCTTCTTCCCAACGATGATATCCCGACGTCGCATGCTGCTGATGGTGTCCCGCCTGGCTCACACCCTGCACAGCGCACAGCTCTGGGTGCATATGCTGCACACGGATACATGCCCCAGGGTGTGCCTCTGCCGCCGGCCGATAGCGCGGCGCCATCAACGGACTCGTCGTCCCATGTCCACGACCTCAACGTGCTGAGTACCACTCCTCTCCACAGTGCCGCTCCGCCATCCGATATGGCCGATGAAATGGTCGAGGTTGGCGGACCGCGCTTCGCCGATAAGGCTGTGCCTCCCCATCTCGGCGACGAGCGTGAGCGGCGTGCGCGTGAAGTGCTCACCGGCCTGTTTGTGCATGAACAGCCAAGTACATCAGCCGCACCTCTCGAGCAGCTGCATGCGCTGCTGCACAGCTTAGGCGTCGACACGACGCGGCGGCAGCACCGCTCGCCATTAAATTTGGTGATTGATGACCACGGCCACACAGCGCTGCACTGGGCCGCTGCACTGAGTCGTCTTTCGCTTGTGCGCATGCTAACAGCGCTGCCACCAGCATATGGCGGCGCCAACATAATTCTGGGCAACTATGCGGGCGAGACGGCACTGCATCGCTCCGTGCTCGTTACCAATGCTTACGAACTCTCACAGTTTCCAGATTTGCTGGATATTCTTGCACCGAGCCTTGAGACACGCGATCACCGAAAGCGCACGGTCCTGCATCATATCGCGCTTGTAGCCGGACTCAAAGGCCGTACGGCTCCTGCGCGCTACTACATGAGTTGCGTGCTAGAACGCATTTCCAAAAATCCAGCGGTATTGACTGGTTTGCTCGATGCGCAGGACGACGAAGGCGAAACCGCACTGAGTATCGCAGCCCGGCTTGGTAATACTAACATGATCAAGATGCTGCTGGATGCAGGTGCGCGAAAAGACTTGCCCAACTACTTGGGCATTACACCGCTGGATTGGGGCATTACGAATGCCTCGTCACCTGAGGGCGGTGTGCTGAATGAGCTTGGCTCATACCGTGCCTCTGACATGGTGCGTTCCCTGGTCAAGCCATCGCCGGGCCCTGTGAAAAAGAGCCAAGATGTCCGGGAGAAGCTTGTACAGACCCTTGATGAACTGCAGGTCATTTTCGACCGTGAAGTACGCGTGAAGCAGGATGCCATCGAGACAACCCAGACACATCTTCAGGCTGCTACGCGTGAGTTGGCTGCTCGCCGCCGAGATATCCAGGCCGCTCAGGGCGCTGTCACAGAGCGCGAAAAGATGCGGCAGCGCAGCGAGAACCTAAAGCGCGCACTTGCTTCGTTGCCTGGCCAGGAGCCTCAGGATGCAGCTCCAGAGGTGACGGATACAGCATGCGTTACTGATTGGTCAAAGGAAGCACTCGCTGAAGCGGATGCAGTGCTGGCAAAGCCCGAGGAAGCTGGTGAGAAAGCGGCGACGGCGGCCATCATGCGACTTCGCTGGCTCACAGCGTACTGCGAGCGGGCCATCGCAGCAATGAATACCGATGTGCAAGAGCGTCATAAACGTTTGGCTCAGCGCAAGGAGAGATACCGCCGGGTCGTGGCTGTGTGCGCGCAAGTGCCGCCCGACAAGGTCGATGGACTGTTGGACGAGCTGTTGGCCGCGGTGGAGTCGATCGGACCGGACGTCGATACCAACTCCGTTGCTAGCTTTATGGACAAAGTCGGGCGCGCACACAAGCAGCAATCAGCCAGTGACATGTCGGTCACCGCACCACGCACACCACCACAATCACGACCGCCGCCGCCGCCGTCCGAGCAGCCCGTAGCACCGCCATAGAGTAGAGTGTGGAGGTGTCGTTTCTCTTCCTGTGCCGCATGGACGAGGAGCTCGAGGCGTTTCGGATCGCTTGGTGCCGCGATGTGGCGGAGCGTGCTCTTGGAAGAGCGCCGGATACAACTAATCTGCAAGCCCAAGCGCCATCGAGTGATACTATGCTGAAAGCCGCAGCTCCAGCGGTACTGCCCGAAGCTTGGGCCGATCAGGAGCGTGACGCTCTTAGTATGCTCCTACGCACGCTTTCGTCCAAGCATGTCGAGCGTGTGCATGAAATCATGTCGCAAAATACCGAGGATCATACCGAATGGCCTGAGCATGTCGGGACATGTATATCAACAATATATGCTGCCGATTTGGAAGTGAGTGCCGTGCCGATGGTTCAGCATATGCCAGACGAGTTGTGGTACAGAATATTACTGCATGTGCTTATGCCGACACCCCTTGAGCCTATGTGGCCTACTATGCTGCCTGAAAATATGTCGTTCCTGCCGCCACGAGAGTCTTGGCGGCGCGAGAGTGGCCCAGACTATGTGTCATTAGAGCGCGTCGGGCGCACCTGCTGGCGACTTCGCCAACTCACATCCCACCCGCGTCTGTGGCGCGCCATCGTGCAGGGAACATATGGACCGCCGTTTGTTCCTCTTTCCTGCAGCTGGCGCGATGCATATGTGCATGAGCCACGTGTGCGAATGAACGGAACGTACATTGCAACATGTGAGTATACGCAGCAGGGCATGTCGGAAGAGAACGTGTGGGTGCGTGTGTTGCATGTCGTGCGGTTTTTCCGGTACTTGCGCTTCTTTCCTAATGGCCGATGCCTGAGCTGGCTCACGACGGAAGAACCGGCCGACATTGTGCACCGACTCGAACCGGGCATTCGGTCTAAAGGATGTGCCGCCGGGCATTGGCGATGCCTCAGCGAGGCTGGAGAGACACTCACACGACGAGGCGCCACGATTTTGATAGAAGACTTGCATGATCCAACACTGCCGGGTTACACGTTTCAAATGACCCTGCACATGCGCTCGTCCCCTGGTCGGTGGCACCGCATGGACATGCTCGAATATGCATCGCTGAACCTGCAGACCGGCGAGGTGCTGCCGATTCCACACAAGCATGCGCGTCCGTTCCTCTTTTCCCGTGTGCTCAGCTATGGTGTATAGAGAATGTGTATGTAATATAGAATACAGGTTGGCGTGGGCGCTACGCGTAGGGCGCACACCGCTTGAGCAGTTCATGGGGTGCCAAGTCCGGCACTGCTTGAATCAGCGACCGATCACGCAGCACCGGCGCCATGTCATCCTGGACGAACCACAACTCGTCTTGGTGCTCAAGCATGTGGCGGACGACAGACTGGGCCAACAAGGCCTCGCCGCGTGTCGGCTCCGTCGAACGAGAATATAACAGACTCGGCGCCATGACCGTAGCAAGATTGGGTATGTCCATGCGGCTGCCGGCCTCGTCATCGATATATGCAAACGTCGCGACCCAGCGCAGAAACACAAAGAGGACCTCGAGCGCATCACGATTGTGCCGCGGCAAAAGCATAGCGACCATCGCGACGAGGTAATGCCGCTCAGCGGGCTGCTCAATGCACTGCGTGTGCACGAACAGCTCGTACAGGCGGGAGGTCAGCAGCGGATCTGGCAGATCACGCAGAAACTTCTTCAGGAGGGCAGCGAGTTGCACAGGATGATCGTCAAGCAGGTTGATCGTATCTACTTCACGGTCCAAGGCATCTGCCAGTTCCTTGAGCCGACGCACATTGCCATTTTTTCGGAAAATGCCCTCCACTGACACATCCATCTGCCGCATGGCCGACACAACATCGTCAATCAGCGCCGGCACACGCAGTGGCGTAGGCGTCGCGCCTAGCACAGAGTCTGCGCCGTGCCGCTCGACCAGATAGTCCAGCGATACGCCAAACACGCCCTTTTTGCGCACATCGCGCCGGTCGCGAGTACCCTTGAAAAGAAACTTGCCCCAGAATGTATTTTTGCGTGTCTCAATCAGCTCGAGGGCATCGTCCATGTCCACAAACTCCAACAGCGACGACTTTTGCACGCGTAGCAATGCCACGTATTTGAATACCTGCATCTCTTCGGCAGACAGCGAGCTGATGGGTCGGCGCGATGACGTACTTGCCGTTTGTTCCCGCTGCTCACGCACCTGCTCGGCTTGCAAAATCATGGGAATATCAGCGAGAGTAATGCCCTCATCGTAAGGGGTCGTCGAAGGAGGCGAGATGGGTACCGTGGATGGGTTTATATTGGACCGACGAAGCGTAGAAGGGGGTGCCTGCGCCGCGGCAAACGTCGGGGAGGCA
>ERZ501061.308-NODE-308-length-18217-cov-4.322707_pt1 | contig 18217 bp, 13 predicted proteins | sample MGYA00510854_ERZ501061 | MGnify/ENA primary metagenome ERZ501061 (study PRJEB25958, sample SAMN03398515) | human skin metagenome | study: EMG produced TPA metagenomics assembly of the Human Skin Microbiome Metagenome (human skin metagenome) data set.
GGCAAGCAGCTGTTCCTCCTCCACCGGTAGCAACGACTCGGTCTTGGTGCATGACACGGCCTGCACGCCCTCGACGACGTATCTCATTGCCAAGGCAGACGCTTGCCGCGGACGTGTGCATGAAGCGTACCAGGGCTTTGTGTGTGTCAACGCCGCGCTGACAGCCGCCGCCAAGACACATCCCGTTTGGGAACGCGTGCTGCCAGCGGACGTGCTCGAAGCAAGCGATCATCCTACAACGCAGTTCCGGTTCTGGTGCCATGCAGCCACCCTGGTGGAAGGCGATGTCCGTACGTCCTATGAGTGCTATCGCCACGCCATGCATGCGCTCGAGGCTGGTGCCAAGGATGTGCTCGAACCAGACGCCCGCAAAGTGTGGACACTCGTATTCCGCTCTCAGCTTGCCTTGCACATGTATGAAGCCGCCGGTGCTACGATCCTGAGCCTGCCCTTTGATGATCTGCGCACAACCTGCATCACGTCCCTCGTCACCACGCTGTGCGAAGCGCAGGAAACTCGCACGCTCCTGCGACTCGATCTGCTTGAATGGCAGCCACACATCGAGCGCACACTCAGCTTCCAAGCCAGGCACGCCTCGCCCCTCGCACACCCGTCGTACTTCCACATCCTGTATGCATACCATGTATCCCGCGGCGACTACAAAAGCGCTGCCGCCTCCATGTACCAACACGCCCACCGACTAGGTGTCCTCACACGTGATGCGCCGTCGCTAGAGTCCATGCAGGCCTATGCTGTGCAGCAGGCGCAGAGCTTCCTGGTCTGCATCAATGCGCTTGTCCTGCTCCCTGCTACTCTTGCATGGTTCGCGCACGACAACACCGACTCGCTGGCCGCCACCGGTCGCCCGACGGATCGGCATGCGCTTCGTGGTCGAGTCACACACTATGTGCCGCAGCCTGCAGGGCCAGCATCACTTGCCATTGTGCAACTGGCCGACGTGCGCCGCGAGTACCATGAGCTCCTCACCCGTTTGCAGCTTATGCAAACGTATCCGGAACTCGCTCATGGCGCGACGCCTTGGCGTGCAGACGATGCACTCCCGCTGTTTGTGGCCAACGACGACTACGACGCCGCTTGGTCTACGGCAGAACAGCTCCAACTGCCCATGGACAGCTTCTTCGATGCACTTACACTCAAGTGCGTCCTGCTAGAGCGTGCTTTCCACAAGCGTGCCGCGCATTACGAACACGAGGACGAAGCACTCAAGTCACTGTACATGGGCGACGAGGAAGAGGCTGACCCAAACGCAGCCTTTCTCCGTCGATCAGCTCGCACCGCAAGCTGGCCTGGTCATGCGCATGAGCGCGCATGGAAGTATTTGCGCGTGCATCTAGAAGCGACAGAGCATGGCGTCCAATACCGGCGGATCATTGCCGAGCGTCTCATCGCTCTCCGAGCGTGGGATCTCTCGCCTGAATGGCTCATTGATTGGTTCCGTCAGCATGCTCCCGACGTACTCATACGTGTATGGATGCAGTACGGTATGCTTGAGCATGCTCTTGCCTACTGCATTCAGCTTGTCGATGCCTCCTTGAGTGAATTGCGCACGAGCAATGCACAGCCAAAGGCCTGCCTCCCCTACACGCTCATGGACAGTCTCTTGGTCGCTGCCGATAAGAGAGGGCTTCATGAGCCATCCACCACGCTGAGAAAAAGCTTGGACGCGCGCATGAATGCATTAAAAAAGAAAAATCCCATTCCCCATGCACCGTCGTCCACCGCCATTGCGACTTCCATGTAGCCAGATAAGTCGCACCGGCGCCTTTTTTTCTTAGACATAAAAAAATTGTAGGCATCCCATAATGACTTTATCGCAAAGAAGTACGAGACGTTTTGCCACATGACACACCGACGCCCACGATGTGCTCGCGCCCGCATGCACACGGCCGCGGTTCCCCTCGTCGTGGCGTCAATCGCTATATCGCTTGGAGAACGCACTGCGCGTACTACCGTGGAGGAGGTGCATGAACGTACGTGTGACATATGCTGACTAAATGTACGCGTTGCTTTTGTCACGGCCGCTGTGATCGACTCGATCGTCGTAAGCACTCCGTAGACGACGACTACATCGCTGCGTTAACCGTCGCCACCATGGACTTGCAATCACTCATGGGTCAGCCGCACATGAGCTCAATGGGCGTCGCAAATGGAGACGTGCCTCAGCAGGATAATGCAGAAACCGTATACATAAGCAGCTTGGCGCTGCTCAAGATGCTCAAGCACGGACGTGCTGGCGTGCCAATGGAGGTGATGGGTCTTTTACTGGGCACCATTGTCGACGACTATACTGTATCTGTGGTGGACGTATTTGCCATGCCCCAATCAGGCACTGGTGTAAGCGTGGAGGCTGTGGACCCCGTTTTCCAAACCAAGATGCTTGATATGCTCAAACAGACAGGCCGCTCAGAAGTTGTCGTCGGCTGGTACCATTCACATCCAGGTTTCGGCTGCTGGCTCTCAAGCGTCGATATCAATACGCAGCAGTCCTTCGAGCAGCTGAACCCACGTGCTGTGGCGATTGTCGTCGACCCCATCGAGTCCGTCAAAGGCAAGGTCGTCATTGATGCCTTCCGCCTCATTAACCCATCCACCGTCATGCTCGGCCAAGAACCTCGTCAGACGACATCAAATATCGGCCATCTCAACAAGCCGTCAATCCAGTCACTTATCCACGGCGTAAACCGCCACTACTACTCTATGGCCATTGGTTATCGAAAGACACAGCTCGAGCAAAGCATGCTGGGCAACCTACACAAGCGCAACTGGACAGACGGGCTCAAACTCGCCGATTTCCAGGAACATCAGCATTCCAACCAGGCAGCGGTCAAGCGCATGCTCTCCCTCGCAGAGGACTACCAAAAATCCGTCAAGGAAGAAGCCAAGCTCACACCTGAGCAAATCAAGACCCACTATGTCGGCAAGCAAGATCCAAAAAGACACCTGGAAGATGCCGTCGAAACCTCTATGGGCGATCAAATTGTACAGAGTTTGGGTACTATGATTCTCGCCGAGCTTTAGATACCTGTAGTCGTCATATAGTACAGACGGCTTCATCTTGGACATGACGTAGCCGTACATAATAGAATGAATGGAAGCTGGAGTTCGTAGCGAGGTGAGGCGTCTGTAGGTCATCAATGCATGCATTGCGAGTAAGGATTTTTTTCATCACTTCGGGTAGGCGCTGGTTCGTCTCGACGCGCGACGTGTGCGCTTCGCTAGTGGCTCATCAGACACCGAACTGGACCCAGTCGCCGCGCCAGCACCCGTGTCGGTGGCCCGCTTCCTTGAGCCGCCACGACGCCGTGACGGCACCTCGCTCGCCTTGCTGACAGCGGCACGCTCTTTTGGCGGCAACGATTCCAGCGCATCCGTCGAGTCGCTCGCTGGCGCACTTGTCCGCTGAAGCTCACCCATCAACTTGAAAACAAAAGCTCGCAGAGTCATAACTTCTGAACGCACACCCACACCATGCTTAGACATACACGCATCCAGATACTCATTCAAGGCTTCAGCAAATTGTTGAAGCGGCTTCTCTTCAGAGAGAGCACGCTTCGCGACACATAGGCCTAAGCCTGACGACAATCCCGTGCGTCGTGCACAAAATTCCTGCGGAATCTTGCAATGCACATTTCGCGCATGCTCTCGCAACGCCAAAAGGACCTGTGTCATAATGTCGTACGCAGCGGTTCCCGACACATAGAGGTCAGAGGGCGTGAGAGTAGCGCCAGGCATCGGAGCTAGTACCGGTGTGGGAGCCGACGTAGACGCTGTCGCGACAGGCATCGACGAGGCCGTGGATGAAGAAGAAGCAGCCGTCGTTGATGGCGACGGTGCCGTCTTTCCCGCTGTGTCTTCTGGAGATTCAGAATCTGGAGTTACATCTGAAGAGGTATTTTGGGTCGTAGCAGAAGAGGACGGCTCCAAGTTTTGCCTGCAAGGCTCGGGACTCGACCTTCGAGTAGACCCTTCATCATCAGAGCGTGCAAAAGGGTTCAATCGGGCACACCACGCACCGAAGCTGCTTTTTCGTGACTCGTGTTTCCTGCGCCGCGTAGGTTCGATCTGTGATTCGTCATCGCTATCGGGACTCGAATCCCACTGCAATGGAGTGGCATTATTGGGCCCACGGTGGGGTGTGGGAGAACTGGGCGGTGACGCGCGAACTGGCTCGTGAGATGGCGAAGCAGTCGGTGAGCTAGGTGGGGGTGACATGGGCATGGAATACGGTAATACAGATGGCTTCTTGGAAGGTGATTCAGGTGCCTGTTCAGAGGCTTGTTCGAGTGTCTGATGCGATACCTCCTTTGATGCCCGCGCTAATACCTCCTCTGATGTCTGCTCTAGCATGTGCCCTGGTGCCTGCTCCGAAACCCGTTCCGACGCCTGCTGCGACGCTTGTTCGGTACGTTGGTTCGATTGGTCTGATGTGTGCTCAAATGCGCGCGTAGATGGCGAATCGAACGAATTTTCGGATGATGGCTCGGATGTCAACACTAGTTTAGTGGGATAGAAGTCCGAACGAGCAAGAGGCTTGCGAGGAAGATCGTCTTGAGACGACGGCACGTTCGTCCGCTCACGCTCCAAAACGCGAGCAACATGCATTGCACGAGCCTGTGGACCACGCCACAAGGGCATTGACTGAGGACGGACATGCGAGGCCATAGTCAAAGGGCGGGTATCATCAAGACGTGGATCCCATTGCACATGACCCTCCTTCTCTCGGCGGAATGAATCAGAGGGGACCCATCGCAGTGTAATAAGCTCGCGATCACGGAGGAAGGGCATAGCATCAGCAAGAAGCAATGCACCGCGCTGTTCACTGTGCATTGTGCCGACCGAGGCCTGACATGCCACGTACAATTGTGGCGTGTGGTCAGCTGGTACTTTGAAAAGCTCACACGCTTTCGAAACCAAGTCTTCATGACGCTCTGGCATTGCAGTCATAAAGACCTTGGAATTTAGTGTGGGTCCCTTGAGCAGGACTGCTCGAGGCGTCGTTCCCATTTCTTTCGTGGTGGCTGGAACAACGACAACGATAGTAGGTAGGATAGGTTTTCGTGTGGGACGCGTTAAAATGCCGCGTCGAAAACCGCACACGCGTACATCGTCTCTATCTCTGCTCGGCAAGGCACCCAAGTAAGGTGAAATGCATGCAGCCAGCGCCGTGTGGAGGATTCATACTATTGGCCAAAGTGCCACTTCTTCGATCTGCCCTACTGCGATTTGATGACTACACGACACGCTACGCGTCGCGCCATATATGAGAACCAGTCGCACATACTACAAAGCCAAAGAGTGTGAAAAGCTGCCCTCGTCCAAAATGTGCCTAGGTGACGTAGAACACAGTATTTCATAACAAGCAAGAATGTGAGAATAAAAGTGTGGATCTCGCTGTGGCTGTGGGTATTCATTTATGCAAGGCCTTCGGCACGAAGCATGACAAGATGAACATAGGCCATGCGCCGGCGCATCTCAACACCAGACCATCCAATAGAGTCAGTATTGACCTCATCTTCCCAAGGATCAAATCCAGGCGCTCCAGGCGTGAAAGAAGCCGAAGATGAAGTGCCACTCGCGGGCACGATTTCGGCGAGCTGGGTGGGCGATATCATAGTGGGCAAGGCCATTGTAGGGAGGGAGAGGGGCATAGGTGGCGCAGATGGAGGGACTAGTAAGTGAACAATGTCTGGTGGAAGCAGCATAGTAAGGATAGATCCCAGAAGAGTAGAATCGGGGGCAAGTCTTGTCAGTGGAAGGTATTGTATCTCGACAATGCCGCCAGCAATCCGGTCAGATCCGACAATCACATTCCCAATGCTAAGAATGCACTCCTCCTGCTCACCCACAGCATCGAGAGCACCGCGACGCATCTGTGAATGTGCGCCTAGCTTGACACGGAATGAGAATCCGTCCAGCAGGACTTGCGCACCTCGCTGGATCCATGCACCAGGGCCTGGTGTACCAGCGGGCGATCCCAGCGGCCCAGGTAGACTCGATTGGCGCAGCAACGTATGAATTTCAGCACTGAGTACGTGGGCATGCCAGCGGCGCAGCCCTGGCGTCGCAGATGCAGCTTCTGCAGGGGCGTCTGCACCAGCACGTGTGGGCTTCGACGTATCTTCAAAGACAACAAACACATGGTTTGGCCACGCAGAATCAGTTACATGCCACATCATACACCGATGCCGCTGCATATCTTGGGATGATCGCGCACTCCGCAAGCACTGGAACGGGCGAAATTGGATTCGCCAAGACCCTGCTGGTTGTGCACCATGTTGCGTCTGGAGATGCGTAGCCACGGCAGAGAGAGAATTGGGAGGAAGTGCCGGAATCCTCGCTGTCCCTGTCACCGCCATGGCGCTCGACACTTGCGTTGTCGTCGTGCACCCTTGCACAACACCCACGCCGGTAGATCAAAGTCAACGAGCGACGGTTCTAGCAAGTGGAGCGAACTCGTACATGAATCAAGGGTGAGGAGATTCGCAAGCCATTTGGTCGAGGAAGCCAGTTGCTCCACACAGCCCTACGTGTGGCGTCGACTTCCTTCCGTCCGTCCTCTCGTTGAACGCCACCGACGTGGCTCGAAACGCCTTTCCGGATCCATGCTGTATATTCGTGCGCATGCCACCCAAACGTGAAGCTACACCAGCTGAACGTGCAAAGCAACTATTGAAGCGGGCGCGCTCGTCACCGAGAAGCAGTGGCTCTGATGGTGGCAGCGTAACATCGTCTAGCTGGGACGATGTGCTTGTGCCATTGCCTCGGCTCATCCACGCACTACATACTGTTGCAGGTATATCTGTCGTGGATTCGATTGGCATCGTTCGTGTTTTAGCGGACAAGAAAAGACAGAGCATCGCACACCTGCGTCGAATTTCAGCGCCAGAGCTAGAAGAAATCGGTGCGCCATGCACAGGGTCAACACGCGATCGAGTTGTGCAGACGCTGCAGCGTCTCGCGCACGACGATACGATGAGTCGTGGAATCAACGCACTCACTGACTTGGAACGTACATCAAAGCAGCAGCGTATGCGTGAAGAACAACGGCTGAGGCGTGATTGGGGCGACGTTCGTGCATCAGAGCCTGCACTTGACGAAAAGTCTTTCGCTTTCGATCATGTACTGGCAGAGACAGCTCTGAAAGGACGCCGCGTCGTCGTGAATCGTGCGCCAGTCATGACAGCATGGGCTGTCGTGGTACTTGAAGCGATGGGCTTCGCTACGAATGAAGCATTAAGTTTGGCTCATTGCTATGTAAGCCAAACGGCTGAAGCGCGTGCGCGCAATATTGGAATCGCAGGACCTAAGAGACCTGCTTCTGAACAGCATCTAATGAGCGAGAATCAACCGCACATTGAGTTCCTGCGCGTCAGGATCCCCGTCTTTCGCCTGCGGAACGGAGAATATCGCGGACTGCATGCCGGCGAAGTCATGCCACCATCGCGTGCGTATGACTACTTGCATCGCTCCATGTTTCAAATGCTACCGCATGTGATGGGGGCGCTGACCTTGCTTGCCAACTCGTACTTGGGACCTGATGGAAATGCTGATAGGCTGCATGCAGCCGCATATGAACTTTATACCGGTTTCCGTCCAGAGACGCATGGCGAGTGGGGGAAGCGAGCGAGCCTCTCGCTCGATACCATTCTTGCATTGCGTGCCACGGCTGAGAAGGAAGAAGTGCCGCAAGATTTGAAGCGAGAGGAAAAGCACGGACTGCCCTTTTTGATGACAGAGGCAGAGTGTGATGTGAAGCGAGACAATCACATAAAAGAAGAAGAGGATCACAAACGGCCCAATAATGCCACACAGTCACATATAATGGATACACAGTTCAAGAATGAAACATGAATGGGGTCGTGCGAAGCTACTGTCACGCATAAGAGTGTGTGTGGTCCTCTTCCCCCCTTTCGTCCCCACTCGCACTCCATTCTACTTCGCAAGCTAATAAAAAAGTGCATTGTTCGTTTTTTGTCATTGTCTTCGCTTGTACGCTGGCGGGGCGGGTATGCAGTATGATGGCCATAGATTGTGGATTTATGAGCTGGTTGACAGCATGGAATCTATGTTGGGCAGGCATTGAACTAGCGTCTCCATGGGACATGGCGAGTGCGCCCGTTGGACGGTGCCTAGGCGCTTCCCTGACGAAGCTTGTTCATTCCACGCAAAGTACGGGTGTGTTGGTGGGCAGATTACACGAGCATGCTTCAAGTACCAGGACTTGAGTTCACGTTGGGCCTTGGGAACAAGTGGAATAGAGTTCATTCCCATCACCTGAACCATGCCGTGCACACGAGACTGGATGGCACGCGTCGTAATGAGATGCATCAAGACTTCACAGCCGGTACCCAGGCCGACGAGAAACACCTTTGTCACTGGTGAAATCGCGCAATATACATCCCAAATATGTTGGATCTGTTCATTCAACGCACTGGGAGTGGGATCATCAGGATACGCCAGGGCTTTTCCGTGCGAATGATTGCGAACTGTTTGCAGAGGCAAAGGCACCATTGTGCAGAGATCCATCAAGGCATAGTTGCGTTCCATAGCCCATTGGACGAGTGCATCCGCTGAGTCGGCCACATATGGTGCGCCTTGAACGTCTTTATGTAGATTTGCAAGGTCATGAACAAATATCACGAGTGTCTGCGTTGTCGGCAGCATAAGCGATGAGGAACACAGTGCCTGATTCCGCTGGAGCCCCGCATGCGTAGGTATCGGCAGCAGCTGGTGTCGTTTCCAAAGCCGAGCAGCACGTGCATCTAACAAGAGCTCCGGCGTCGGTATGCAGGCCACAGAAGCTGCAGAAGGAGTGGTGGAGATCTGAGCAGCGGCGGCATCAGTGGTCGAGTCAGTAACATGAGTAAGTGCCGCACCGTGCACGACATCGGTTGTTGCTGCATTCAAAGTGGATGCAGTAAGAGAGTTCGGCACTGCGCTCGGGCCATATTCGAGCGCTGTGCGAAGAGAGACCCAGTAGGGGGCCTGTGCACGGATCACTCGCCGGACAGTATCAGCTGCAGCAAGACTACATGCAGTACCCCGAGGGAGCGGTGGGAGGGGATCGCCGAGCAATGTTCGGACGACAGCGAGTGCGGAGCGCGATATAGCGTCCAGGGTATAACCGCCCTCGAGAGCGACAACCAGGTTGCCCTGTGCAAGTGCCATGAGCTGGTGCGTCATGTGTGCATAGCCAGCGGGCGACACGAGACAGCCGCCAAGCATGTCATCCTGAGCGGCATCGAAGCCCGCACTTACAATGACGAGATCTGGCGCAAACTCGTATGCGATCGGCATGATGCAGTGCTGGAAGGCGTGCAGGTAGTCACCATCGTCCATGCCACTGCATGGCCAGGGCACATTCACCGAGGTCCCACGCGCCGACTCACCGCCGACTTGGTCGTAGTTGCCGAACGAGGTCCCAGGGTAGAACGTACCATTTTCATATCGATGCAGAGATATGTACAGCACTTGCTTGTTGTCCCAGAATGCACGCTGTGTACCATTTCCATGATGCACGTCCCAGTCCAGAATCATCACGCGCTCAACCCGGTCTGGCGCACCCAGTGGTCGATCGAGCAAGACACGTGTAGACACCGCCACATTATTATACAAGCAGAATCCAAATCCAGCTCCAGGCTCAGCATGATGTCCTGGCGGTCTCACAATGGCGAAGCCATTTTGTACCCTGCCTGATGCCACAGCCGAGCACATCTCGACGACACTTCCGCACGAGAGCCGTGCACAGAACGTAGATGCATGGTTCAGATACAGCGATGAGCTCAACTCTAGATCATGGCTCAATGTTTTGAGCTGCGCAAGCGGAAGTGTCATGTTTGCCTCATACTGGTCCCACAGGGCAGAGTCGTGGATCAGCTCAATTTCTGCACGAGTAGCTTCTCGTGAGTAGATCTGATGCATCCGCGGAATGCAGGCATGTGCTACAAGCGTTTGAAAGATCGAGGAAATCCGATCCGGCTTCTCTGGATGCTCTTCTTCGGCCAGCGTTGAATGCGCTTTCATACGCGCATCATACACATACCCCGTCCTGCGTACAGGATACACGTGATTCACAGCATGTCCAGCATCATCGTGCTCGGATATGTGGGCCACGTAGGATGTTTCTATTTCCATAGCGCTTAAACGCCAAACAGTTGCCTCTTCTTAGCGTGTGCAGGTAACGTATCCTGTCCAACTGATGGCCTGCTTCTCAGTACCACTGATTCTTCCCCTTACTCCCACAATCGATGGTTGCCTCACACTGACCTGCTCGTGAGCTCTCCACTCTCGTTCGTCCAGGACTCGTCAGACTAATGAAGGTGTGTGTCCTGTTCGCACAAGGCGCATTTTATTGAAACATGCGTGTATATATCCATGGTTCCAACTCCAGCGCTGACCAACCGACCGAAATACAATGACATAGTGACTTGCGTCAAACATCCCGCACACACATGTTCCATGAGGATCGGCCGCCTATATGAGTGTCTACGTGCTCGTAATGTGTAAATCAAAGAATGTGTCGTTCTCTCATCATGACCCTTTCCATAAGCGCGAGCAAACGAATGTCAGCTTACAGCCGGTCCCAATCACCATTATCCATTGCATCATAGTACTGTGACAGGGTGCTTTGGCTTAGCCGCTTCATGATCTCTTTCTGCGCTGCAGCACATTGGACCAAGAGATTCGCCAGAACTTTCTCAACCTTACGCGTGGCATCATGGCTTGACACGGAGCTGCCACCATCACGATCCTGCTCGGCTGTTGGACTTGGCATTTTGACATATGCATCCAGCGCTGAAGCGAGAGAGTCTCGTGTGGCGCTTGATATGTGCTCGTCAAGAGCATGTGATTCAAGGAGATTGCCCATGCGTAGCTGGGCACTTCGAGATAAAACAGGTTGCTGGATGGCACGCATCTTAGGTCCTGGCATCCCGTCCGTTCCTGGTTTTGTGTGTTGAGAGCGATCCATATCAGAAGGCAACACATCCACAACATCGACATCAGGCAAGTCCGCTAGCGTGCCAGACGTAGCGAGACGACAATCGGAGCGAAACCACTCAACACCACACCAGAACCGCACTGGCGCTGCTTCATGCTGCGGGACTTCGTCACCTCTCACACTCTTCAAGAAAGCATAAAATGAGCGTCGCACGTGAGCACGACGCAGTACCTCTGTTATGGGGATACGCACAACTGGATCTAATGGAGGACTAGCGATCCGTTGTGGTTCTGGGACTGGCGAGCGTGAAGGGACTGAACCTGAGTCCAAAGTTGGCCCCGGAGCCGGAGATGGGACGGAGGTGGCCGATGGTGCTGTAGCTGATGTGGCGGCCTTGGCCGTGTCTCTGGGCTCGGCCTCCGTCGGGCTTGCATGCACATAGGAGCCGTACACTTCGAAGCCCTCGAGACGTGGCGATACAGAGCGCATCTCATTTGACCGATCACCAAAGAAGAAGGACGTCGGTGGACGTTCATCGGCGGGCATCGACGCTGGCTGCTCAACCCAGTCAACTTTCCATGCGATAGTGACACCGAGCTCCGTTAGGTGGTATACTTCGCCTTCAATAAATGTACCTTCACACGCCGCATGGTCAGCGCGCAATGATTCATCGACGCGCACCGTGGCCACATTGTTAGAAAGAGCTGGCTCCATAAGGGCTTCTGCCTCAATCCAACCCAGGCGAACCATATGGGCGGCAAGTACAATAGCCTCGTCCACAGAGACAAGCGTGGTGTACTGGACAAGCCATTGGAGTGCATCAACGGATGAAAAACTCGCAGTCTCATACATTTGACCTGCGCTGTCTTTCGCATAGCTCGTCGTAAGTGCCATGCCCATTGCACTCGGCTCTGAGCGCCGTGGTGACGAGCCTACCATTCGGTGAAACACAATCCGCACAACTGCATCACTGAGTAGTACGTCATCCTGTTCATCACGTTCCATGAACAACAACTTGTCACAAATGGGGTGCACGTTTAACAGGTTGCTCACGCTGCGCGTCGCAATGCCATGCCGAATCACGAAGCGGTCAATTAAGTGCACACCTTTTGGCGAAGGTGTGTAAACTTCGTCTTCCTGGCCTGCCATGCGCTCCAGAAGCCCTGCTCGGATGAATGCCTGGCATATGTGGGAGGCTGTGTCACTGTTCATAGTGAATGACGTCTTGGTTTGACTAAGTGATAGCATATTTTGCATATTGTTGGCCGAGTCACGGACAATTTGAACAAACTGCAATGCTTGCATTCGCTGAATTGCTGCAGGCAAAACGAATGCGAGGGGGAAGCGCCAGTCTGGCCATCGATCACTGAGTGAAATGACCACCGTGGTGAAAAGACCGTGCAGATCTCGACATATTGGAAGACCCTGCCTATTTACTCGCATTAGCCACTGTTCATTTGATTGTAGCGCGATCGGTTTTGGCACCCCATTCCCCGGGCTTGTTGGTCGTGTTGGGCCTGCATCAGCTGCAGCCTGAGGATCTGGCGATTGGTTCCAGGGACTCGATGCGCGCATTGAGGAAGATTCGCCTGCATTCTTTGCTTCATTCTCTTTGTTTTGTGCGTTCTCTGCACTATCCGGCGACTTGGTTTGTGCGCGTCTCATCCGCGTAAAAGGCGGCTTGAATCAACACACTTCACGACGGGGAACGGAGGAATGGTGTTGATGATGATAGTGTTTTTGTGGAGGTCGTTCAGTGGAGGAAGGACCTGGACTTTCGTTTGTTCCAACGCGAAACGCTCGAGCGAGACGCGATTCTGACGCGTCGGTGCAAGTCTGTAGCCGGACATTAAGTCCTAGCGTGGAGAAAAGGTGCACATAAAATATCGTCTCGAACCTAAACAAGGTACACACCTACCTATGAACGAAATAACAACTGCTGCGCGCGCAGAATGAAGTCCATAAATTGGTCGCAATTTTCAGCATCCACAATTTTCCGACAGAAATTCGTCGGTGTGAATTGCTTAATCAGATGAACAGCAGCCACGACAACCTTTTTGATACGTCAGTGGTCTCGCGTGAACGTACCACAGTGCACACATTCGACAAATGTACCAGGACGCAGCTGCGCTTTAGGAACACGGCAAATGCATGTAGACCCTTCATAGTTCATATCCTAAGTGCATGTGTCAGCGAAGGAAGGAGCCAGTGGATTGAGCGACGTACGCGAGCCTGGATGCACCTCACACAGCACAGTTTTTCATAACCTGTGCGCTTCCATTTTGCGATGAGTCTGAATTAGCATGTCATTAAAGACGTACGCAGCATCGGCATATCCTTGTTCAAGCAACCAGTCGTAAAGTTCACGACTTATAGCCTCACGCTTGTAATAGAGGTCGTAGATGTACCGTGACCGGATGTGAGTGATACGCATAATTCCCCAGACGCCCTCGGCTTTGCGTTTGCCATCCTGCGACTCGTTTTCTGCATCGCGCATTTTCGTCTCGTACTCTTCCAGAATTGGCTCGATGTCTTCAAAGCCATCAGGCGGCGGCCTTGTCCGACTCGTCCGAATTCTCGGCATGATGATGGTCAAGTGCACAAGATGGTGAGTGGATATCCACGTGATATGTCCGTCGTGTTGATTTCCCCATCTCTCAACATTTGAGAGCAAGTGGAGTTAGCAAGTGAGCACCGACGTGCGACCGACGCGCGTACGTCCATTCGAAAAAGCGCCCACACCATCCATCTTTACTCGTCGTTACGAAACAACATGTTTACTGGATTAGGTACGCTGCACGTCTCCTGAAAGAGATGTACTTATATTTTCAAAGTCGAATGCGTGGCGCGCATTGTCGATGTCGCGCAAGTCGATGCACAGAGCGGATCGTATGCGCTGACGATCGGCGATTGTGCATTGATTCTGGGCGACTGCCACGTGGGCGATAGCATTGCTGTAAATGGTACGTGCCTGGGAGCGACAACTCGCCAAGAGGGCAGGATATTGCGAGCATGTCTTGCTTCTTCATGGACCTAAACCGTTCGAATTGTCAATGTGACAAAGGCTAACCATCTTTCGACCCAGGCGTATGCCTCACTGTCACACAATTCAGTCCTGAGGCGCATGGCGGCTCGTTCCGTGTGGACGTTGCGCCAGAAACCTTGTTCCGCTCCAATCTTGGGCGTCTTCAGGTGGGAGATCGCGTCAACTGTGAGCGAGCCATGGCGCCCACCACACGCTTCGGTGGGCACATTGTGCAAGGCCATGTCGACACAGTCGCAACGCTTCAGGCGGTGGAACCGAATGAGTCGGCGCTCACGCTGACATTACGCCTCTTCCATGACACACGAGCTGGTGTGGATGCGCATCTTCCGCTCCCATCAACACTTGCGCCTTACCTAGTTCCAAAGGGCTTCATCACGCTTGATGGCACGTCTTTAACACTGATTGATGTATCGCCGCCGCAAGGAGGCGCACTTCAACGTCGTACGGAAGACGATGTAACGACGCCTGCATCAGAAACTATTGAATTTACCGTCATGCTCATCCCCCACACCCAAGATCACATTGCTTTGCCGCAAAAGCCCGTTGGCTCCCTTATCAATGTCGAATTTGACATGGTCGGCAAGTACGTGTACAGGTCCTTGCTAGGCCAGTTTGAGCGCCTCGATGCCGAGCATGGAAGCGATGCATCGGCTCTATCCATGTCGATGTTGGAACGGGTTGTGGAGCGGGCAATGCAGAATGTGAGCGAGCGCCATCGCTCACCTAACTAAGCTGTCATTCAACAACTTTCAGTTGAGCCCGCTGATGTTCTTTCGTCTTTTTTTCTTTCTCTTTCTCTTTCTCTTTCTCTTTCTCTTTCTCTTTCTCTTTCTCTTTCTCTCTCTCTCTACCTACCTACCTACCTATCTAACAACTTTAACTGGCGCTCTGCACGATGAACATCGGCATCACTGATTTCTAGACCATCGAGCCATGTCAGTGGCGCACAGGCCATACCACATAGTCCCCGATACACCTGTCGTTTCTGGAGCACGTGCATAGGCAGCGTACATTGGAATCTTTCATCGATTGCACGGAACAATGCTGCTGTGCGTGCACTATCCATGGCGTGTTCCGGCTCGATAAAGGCAGCTTCAGCGGCTGGCTCTGGTGGCAAGAGCATCGTTCGCTTGTGGAACTGAGAGCGTTCAGCTAGAGCTTGCGCTGCACGAAGGCGTGTCTGGGCTTGCTGCTCGACAGCTTTCGCTGCATCTGGCTGTACAATAGCAGGGTGTGGGACAGGGGGGCCATTCATACGGTCCGGCGCATGTAGAGGAAGAACCATGGGTGGGTATAGACTGAGTGTGCAAGGATTTGAGCGTGTATCGACAACGCAGAGCTCAGAGAGGCCACGTATACCTTGAACGATACACTCGAGCGTGCTTATGCGACAGGCAACAAGACTAAGACGCTTCAGTCGGTGCCAATGCGCTAAAGACGGGATTGTTGAAAGCCAGTTGTGGTCCAGGTTGAGCGAGCGTAATGCCGGTGTTTGCTGTTGCAGCTCCGTGGACACCTGATCTAGCTGACATCCAGCAAGTTCCAAGTACACCATGTCCGGCATGTGTACATGAAACACAGGTTTTGACCTGATCGCATTACCTGCAAAGTATAAGCGCTCTAGTTGCGTTGGTGCAGGCAACGGCAGGCACACACGCACGCTCTGCTGGCGGAGCGAGAGGTGCCGTAGTGTATGCGCTGAGCCAAGTGCGCCGATTGATGCTAGTGAGCATCGGTCAGCATACAGTGTTCGAATGCATGGCATTCTGCCGACGTCTAACTCGGTAAAGTCGTTGTTGTCGGAGAGCCGTAGAACGCGAAGCTGAGGCATTCTGTGTTCGATGCTGATGTCTGTCAGCTCATTTGCTTCTGCATGCAGTTCCTGCAGCGCGTCTAGATGTCCAAGGCCCACGAGCGACGAGATACGGTTGTGTGAGACCACCAGCGATTGTATTGCGGGCCAGCACATCCGGCTAAGATCCACACGCCCCGAGAGCTCGTTGTGAGCGATGCTAAAATGCTTTAGGGACGTGCACTGCTCGAGCCCACGAAGGTCTGTGATCTTATTGTGGTCCACACGAAGCTCGCGCAGACGTGGAAGATGGGAAAAAGGCATGAGTGAAGCAAATTCGTTGAAACACACATCTAAGAACTGGAGTTGCTTCAGGTGCTCGAACGATGTAAGCTCCGACATTCTGTTCGTCAGCATGTTGATACAGAAAAGGCTGATAGCGGCAGAGATACGTACAGGTTATGCGAGGCTGTGAGCACACGAACACAGGATGGTACACCCATGGCAAACGACACTTGGTTGTGGTCTATCCATACTTCCTCGACTTGTGGCAAATGTTCACTCAGCCCGATGCACGATTCAAGATGCCGTGCGCGCAAATCGATCCTTTTCAGCGACTGCCAATCCGGCGCCCAAGGCGCAGCATCCGTAAGAATTTCGACCAGCTTGTCGCGGGTGATGCGGAAGGACGCTGTGCTGTGGTGCTGTGAGGGCTCGTCCGAGATCAAAGCAGACAGCGATCGTGAAGGCTGCAACGACTTTGTTCGCACGGGAATGGGCTCCGTCGGCGATCGTAAAGATGCTTGCACAGGCACATGTGAAGATGCAGTGTCTGGTTTGGACTCTGCTGCTGGCTCAGGCACGTAGGTAGAGAGTGAGCGTGTCAAATTCATGTGCTCGAGCTCTTCGAGCATGCGATCAAGGCGCGCTGCTTGCGCCGATGAGTACGACGCCTCAGTGCTTCGTGGATGTTTTTGATCGACAAAACTTATCGAACGCGATGCGTGTGTACGAGGCGTCTCGCCAATAGAGCCAGCACCTTTGAGGATAGAGCGAGGGAACGAGCCACTCGCGGGTCGTGCCGGTGTGGGCTGAATGTTCTCACTCTTGTACGAAAGTGGAAAACGGGCAAGTCTTTGTCCGCTGCTGGTCTCATGTGACGCAACTCTGAGGCGCTTGTTTTGTCGCAAATCTTGCAACGACGAAGACGAGCCTGACGCAGAGAGCGTCGGTGAGGATGATCCTTCTTCGTCGTCGCGAGAGGCCTCTCTGCTACATTCCTCTGCAAGCTGTTCAAGCCCTGAACGTACATAAGAATCAAAAGGTACGTGGATGAAACGTAGTGGCACATGCGGTCCGCCTGGCGTTGATGGCGTTGTGCGCGATGTACCTTTGGATGAGCTGCGTGATGGCATTGGTGTGGACGATGGTAACTGCCTTGCGCGGAACGTGAACTCTTTCCTGGTAGGTGGCGCTGCATCTAGCTCATCGCCACCATATGTATGCAGCGGGCTACTCTCTTCCTTCTCTTTTTCTCGCGCAGAAGACAGACTTGGTGTGAGAAACATCTGCTGGAGCTTCATAGGCGAAAACATATCACCTCCGATCGCATTGAGACGATCCTGACCACGTGCAGGCGTGGCCTTCCAAGCAGGCTGAAACATGGGCGGTAGCGTCGATACATCTGAGCGATGTACGACAGTGCCATTGTCCGATGCCACATCAGACATGACGTCAATTACCAATGGATTAGGAGGGGGAAGTGGTCAGTGGACAGCTTCGCGTTCGCAGAACGTCTAGACAGTGGCAAGCAATGTTTTCCTGGCCAAGCTTTGTCTACGTTGATGCCGGTTCCTCACTCGTTTAACGTCCTCTGTCAGTCTACACGAACACCGGGCAAGGCGTGCTGATCTTTTTTTTCTGGGTGTGTGTTAGTGTTGCTGGTTGGTGTTGGTTGGCTGGTCCACGAATCAGAAATGCATGCGCACATATACACACACGCCTTATGGAGGCAAGCAACCGAGGGGAAGGGTGAGGTGGGGCATTTGCGCGCCCTTACCACCTCGTCACACGCACACACGTTCTCCATCGAGACGCGATCACGTGAACGACCGCGACGCGTCAGTACCACGTGCCAAGGCACATCGACCGCCAACACCATCATCCACCGTCCAACACAACCCGTATCGACGCAGGATTGGGGCGGAAGTGCGCACGCCGTGATGGATGCGTCCACGCTCAGTGCGCTCATAGATTCATCGAGTATCGAACTCGAGAAGCTTCACAAGAAGCTAGGATGTCCAGCGGAGGAGCTTGAGCGTGCAATTGCGGCGCTTAAAACATGCATTCACGATGCAATCCACGCACAGATCCGCCATGTTGAGGCGCAGGTCGCAGAAGTCCAAGCATCTTGCGACAA
>ERZ501061.315-NODE-315-length-17894-cov-4.188576_pt1 | contig 17894 bp, 12 predicted proteins | sample MGYA00510854_ERZ501061 | MGnify/ENA primary metagenome ERZ501061 (study PRJEB25958, sample SAMN03398515) | human skin metagenome | study: EMG produced TPA metagenomics assembly of the Human Skin Microbiome Metagenome (human skin metagenome) data set.
TCAGATCCAGAGCCAATACCCTTGTCGGTGTCAGTACCAGTGCCTGTGCCGGTATCGCCACCGTCTATTCCGCCCGTGCCAAGAGAGCGCGTTCATTCCCTTTCGCCTGCCGAACACCGACAGAAAATTGCTCAACTTGTCCGTGAGCACATGCATGAAGAGGCGCATGGGCTCACAAAGTTGGGAACAGGCTCAACGGCACCACTCATGACCAAGATCAAGTGCCTACATGCCAGCGTGGCGCAGAAGTCGTACGGGTCTGAGAAACGTTTTCTTTGTCCACCGCCCGTAGTACATGTCCAGGGAACGCTTCGGCATGCGCCAAGCGCTCCCATGCTGCTCATGCAAGTGCAAGGCGAGGATGGCGACAGCTTCTCAGGTGAGCAAATGACGTCCTTGGACGATTCGGGCCATGCTCGCTTCACCGAGCTGCATGTCACCGGCACCGGCAAGGCCAAGAGTTTTCGCTTGCAGCTGCATCTCCTGGCGCCCCGCGATGATGCTGCGCCCATTAAACGCATGCGCCTCGGCCTGGGCTTGTCAGATACCGCAGCTGTTCGAAATGCAAGTTGGGCCTGCTTTGACTCTGCGCCCATTGGCATCATATCCAAGCCATCGAAGCGTATTGCCAAGGCTCGCAATGTATCGGCGCACATCACCAAGGATGCATCTGTCTCGCTCTTTAACCGCATCAATTCGCAAACATACCGTACAAAATACCTATGTGCTCAGGATGGGCGCTTGTTTGCACAGAGCCGCTCATGGACGGCATTCCGCCTCGTTGTGCTCTCGCGGCGAGATGCGTCTGGGCCACTTGATACATCGGACGTGAGCGTGTTGACGTATGGCTCGGTAATTTTGCTTGTTGACCCAACTTCAGGCGCAAGTACAGACCCGCTCATTGTATGCAAAGTGGATCGCGGCCGCATTCTTCCGCCGATCGATGGCCAGCATACGTCAGACGACGACGATCATCACGCTTGGGGCGCGGTGGCCCAAATGCAGAAAGTCGCACTCATGCGCTTCGTTCCCACGCAAGGTGAATGGACATTGCATGCACACACGCCTAGAACATACCTATGTGCTGGCACACCACCTAACACGTACGGCGATGCAGGCAACAGTGGCGGCGGCAACAGCAGCGGCATTCCATTAGGCAGCGGCGCTGGCATGGCGCGCTCGGATACATCGGACGACGCACATTCATTGCCTCTCACATTCGCCAGCACGCGCCCACTTCCTTGGACACAGCATGTGGTAATGGACGAGGCCGAAGATGCATTTTGTTGGACCCTAGTTGGTATCTCGCATTTTGAATACGCATTTATGGACGTCGATATGCTGGGCTTACACAGTCCGTCGGCGTCAATGGGTTTGGCGCTCACGCCATTCCCCCTTGTGACGACGATGCCTTTTTATGATGCAGCCTCCCACAAACTGGCCATGACAGTGCAACACTTTCTGTACGTGCGAAACTCGGCAGCCCTGCAAACACCGCGCGATGCATACGAAGCCATTCATGCAGAATCGCAGTCGTCGCAGCTCGAGGCGCTCGAGGTGTGGATCGGGCCTCTAGGCCCACTGACGTTGGCTTCCGTACCTGTGCCAGAAAGTGACGAAGCTGAAGTGGCCGTGCAACTCCCGCCTTTGCGTGAGATCCTGCAAGCCCGCCTTGACCCATGGAAGACGCCTCTGTCATCATGCACACTACCGATTCTCTTTGTGCGCGCCTACGACAGCACCATATACCACTCGGGCCGCCATGTGCTGTGCCAAGATCTCGTCGCTGTTGTACGGGCTGCCGGCGACAGCAGCGCCGCAAATGCACTCCAAAAGCTCAATGTCGGCCTGGGTGAGCAGGCAGGCGCGCATGAACTGCCCCCTGGGAGTGTATGGACACTCCGTGTGATTTAGTATATTGGGCGAGGGTATGTCGTCGATGGGCCACGTACAAAAGGCACGAGTCGTTGCTGCCGCAGCACACAAAAATATACAATCTTCAATATGCGTGTACTTTCTTGCAACAGCCTCCATGATGTCGAGTAGACTGCGGGCAGGCCGTCTGAACAACTCTCGCCAACACTAGCTAGCTCCACAGAAGCAAGGCTGGTCGTTGGCCTGCAAGACACCCAATGGGTGTCGCGGTGTAGGATGCAGGCGCGCGACGCCAGCCAGGAGGAGCAGAGTCGGCAGCAACAGGGGATGCGGCGGCGTCTCCATCAGCATACCCGTCTGAAAAGCTAGTCCCACCCTGGCCTGTGAGACGAGCATGATGGGGCTCTGACATCGCCTCGTCCTCCATGGCATCGCCAGTAGGCGAGTACGCTGCGTCATTCTCTGCTGACCAGAATGGCAACGTCGCAGCACGTTCCTCCATCTCACCGAGACAAGCAGACGCGGCCACAGATTCGTCCACATGCGATAACTGATGCAAACGACACAACTGTTCCACACGCGAATGCAAATTCGCGTCATTGTCACATAATGATAATGCTAGAGTATGTAAGTCATGATCAGGTGTCTCGAGAGCATAAAATATGACCGTGCGACGCAATGGACCACGACGCATCCTGTCTGTTGATGTACGCAGGGTAGAGGTCATGCCATGGGACCCGCTGTTCTCATGAGGCCATCGCGGCACATGAAGAGGCACTTCAATCTCGTCCATATTCGCAAGATGCTGAAGCCAAGCACGTGCACAAGTACGCTCCGACATGGCTGCGCAGACAAGCGCGTCCACCAAAAGGGGCAAGAACATCGGTGCCACGACATGCATGTGACGAAAAAGTGGATCCCAAAGTCGTGCTGTCTCTTCAGACACGGGCGAATCCATGCCGGCGACATCCGTGCGACCTCGGCGGCCGCGTCGTTGCTTCATGTCAGTCGGAAAGAGAGCACCAGGTAGAAGTAGCTGACTTATGAGCTCTTGGAGGACAGACGCAAGTTGCTTCGTTTCTTCTTCATCCTCAAGTGAGAAAGATGGATCACCAGGTTCATCGCGTTCCTCATCTTTGTCATGAGCTCGGCGCCCCAGACGCGCAGCCGTGCTCATTAGCATGGGCCGTGCAGCACGACGACTCCACTCCTGACGCACAAACTGCTCAATCTGCACGAGCGCATGAAAATGGGGCGGCATGCTCCGCTGCATGAGACTTTTATCTCGCAGCACGGCTGTTGCTTGTTGCTTGTATGCATACAAGAGCTGTGCAGCACGTACTCTAGTGGTAGCCCGTGCCTCTTGCTCGCCATCGTCCATGCCGGATTTTACATCATCCCCTTCTTGCTCGCCGGAGCTATACACACTGCCACCGTTGTACACTTGCAGTGTAGGCCGCCAATAATGATGGTCGAGCCATGCTAAAGCACGCTCACTAGCCGTGCGGCAAACACTTATGCTAGGCAACTCTTCATGGGTGGAGCAATGCCGCACTTGGACGAGCCACTGAGGCAGACCTATCTGCTCAGCAATGGCACCGATCGATTGAGCATATACGCCAGTTTGGAACGAGTCCACGACTGAGTTGACGAGTCTGGTAAGCGCCATGGCATAAGAAGCTCGTGCCGCATAGTCAGATACACGTGTTTGATCGAGCATGACGCTCTCAACAAGCAGCGCCGTCGACTCAACAGCCTGAGGGCAGCAAGTGCGATGAATCCACAATCGCACGACTCCAAGTGCAGATTCTATCGCATTACGATCGCGCCTATCGCCATAGAAGCGCTCATACACGTACGAAATTTCTTCGTGCACATTCCCATAGTACGGTGTGCGCCGCGGAAGACGCATATCGCGCAGCTATAACCCGCCACCTGCAAGTTCTGGGTGCAATGTGTGTTGTATGACGCCGCGTCCAAATTCCTGTGAGGTGGAGATGCTCCTCATTTTTAGAGAGGCACAGATGAAAAAAAAAATTTGACTGGCTTCCTGACATACAATGTGGAGGAGCCCTTGCGGCACCGAGGGCTCGCGAATCTACCTACTAGGAAAGTTGCACATTTGTTGGAAATGAATGAGCAAGCCAACCTCACTTGGCGTCGCCGCCGGTTCGTGGACCCTAACAATGCCGCGTTATTGGTCAATATCACGTGGGTGTCATAAAACCCGCTCCAGCTGTGCTTGGACCAACAGCGTTCCAACCTTAACGAAATGGCGTTGCCACCAAGTTTGCAAGCCCTGTCCATAGGTGCGCGTGATGCCACGAACACGCTGGAGTTTTACGTACGTACATGGATCGAAACTCACACCGCCAGCTGGACTACCTTTGTATGTGGTTACCCCTTCTAACACCTGAACAGGCCCCTTTTCTGCGAAGATCCTATTGAACTTTCATGAGCAGATCGTCCCGCTAGTGTGCGGCGAAAATGCACGTTACCGTGGTCAGTTACGTGTAGTGATTCGCCCTGTGCCGCAGCCTTGGCATGCATCCTCGACGCTTCTGCACGAGACAGCTCTCGCCATCGCACGCCTTGCACATGACAATCGTGAGATGCTAGAGAATGCATACACCAACGCATTCTGGCACTTCTCTATCGCTCTTATGCGATCGGCGGAATCTTGGTTCGATGAGAATGCCCGTTCCAAGACGCCAGATCAAATGCGTGCCGAACTTGTCTCGCTAGCCGTGACGATCTTGGGCGATGACGCGCGGAAAGCGGGCAACAAGCCTCTGGTGCACTTGCCTGATGGCGAGACCCTTACGAATGCTGTCCACTCATGGACACGTGTCGGGAAGGGCAACGATGGCTCGCGCATTGTCCCTGATCTCAAGTACTGCGTACGTATTCCCTGTGTGCCTCCGAGCCCAATGTACTGACAGAACGACCAGGTCAAGATCGGACGTCAGAATGGCATTCATGTGACGCCTACTGCATTGTGGAATGGCGTCGTTGAGCCCAGCATCTCGAGCTCATTTTCCAAGGAACAGTGGATGAACTTTTTGGACGAGCGAATTCCCCGTGCCAACATGTAACAGTTGCCCACGCATGAGGGCAATACCTCTTTGGTCCAAGCTATAGGTACTTAGACCAGATCGGCCAGCGCGCATTGTGCCGCATATAGTGAGAGTGTCTTGATGCGTGTGTTGGCCTGAATTGAAACTCTTTTTTTTCCCGACGATTGCCACTTCCTTAGTCCAACAGAACATCGGGTGTCTCCACAGGTGAATTTTTATCTACAACTACCCAGCATGCCTACCGGGGCCTTGACAAAGACTTCGCTTCCACTGCCGCTCATTGCGCGTGGAAAAGTGCGTGATGTATATGATTCTGGCCTAAACTCTGGTGAATACAAGGGTGCAATGCTTATTGTGGCGACGGACCGGATCTCAGCATTCGATGTTGTACTTGAAAATGGCATTCCAGACAAGGGTCGCATCCTGCATGGCCTGTCAGAGTTCTGGTTCCGTCAGCTAACACCCAAGATTATTCGCTCGCATCTTCTGGGAACGCAGTTTGATGAATTTCCACAGCCGCTAAAGGAAGCCCTTGCTAATGTGCGCGATCAGGTCGAAGGTCGTTGTATGCTCGTTCGTCGTGCCAAGGTGCTACCGGTTGAAGCTATTGTGCGTGGCTACATCACGGGTAGTGGCTGGTCAGAGTACAAGCGCAGCGGCACAGTGCATGGCATCAAATTGCCAGAGGGGCTCAAAGAATGTGAACAGATTCCAAACGGACCTCTATTCACGCCGTCGACAAAGGCCGAGCAGGGAGAGCATGACGAAAACATTCATCCAGACAAGGTGGCTGAGCTCATTGGACCAGAACTTGCTGAGAGTGTTGCAACGAAAGCCAAGCAGCTATATGCAGAGGCAGAGAATTTTGCCAAGTCACGAGGTATCATTCTGGCTGATACCAAGTTCGAGTTTGGTCTTGTGCGGAACATTGTGAATGGAAAGGAACAAGATGAATTGATTCTTGTGGATGAAATGCTGACGCCCGATTCATCGCGGTTCTGGTCAGCCGACAAGTATGAGATGGGTCGGTCACAGGAGAGTTTCGACAAGCAGTACGTGCGCGACTGGATGAAGGCCAATGGCTTGGACAAAGCGGCACAAACTTTTACGCCCGTGACTCTGCCAGACGAAATCGTCGAGCAGACAGCTGCCAAATACCGTGAGGCGTACAAGATGATTACGGGTCGCCAGTTTGAAACGACAAACTAATGGTCATAACAGCCAGATTCCTACTATACAAAATAGTTGATTTGCTATACGTACACGAGGGAAGCGAAAGAAAGAAAGAAACATCCGAGGTAGTTTGCGTTCGTTAGCTGCGACGCTTCAGCGGCGTCACTGCAGGAATGATGTTCTCTTGTGAGGGACGCTCTTGAAGCGGCATGTTAGTACGGCCTTGAACATTTGGTTCGTGGGTGACAAGTGGCGATGCCTCTCGTGGACGGTCTGTAGCTAAGGGTGCGATTGCTTGCTCGAGTCGATCTGTCACATTTGACATCGCGGTCTGCAGAATGCTTGCCTCGTCGCGGACGGACGACGCCACTGCACGGGCATCGAAGAAGTTTAGTGCGCCCTGGACACGGCGCATAGCTTGCGTAGCGGCCTTACTAGATGCATCGGCTGCGTCCATGTATGTTTCCATAGGCTCAGTGATGGAGCGGGTGGATGAGACAATATGGTCTAATGTGGCATGCGTTGACAAAGACAACCCACGCCGATGTGAATCCCATTGCAATGCTTCATCATGTCCGCTTGTGCGAACAAGCTCGATGGTCTTATCAAGGTGCTGCGTGGCCGCGTCCTTGCTACGTTGAGTATCCGAGGCAGTCGATGTATATTCCGACATAAGCTTTGATAATGTCTCGCGCTCATGCATCGCTGCATGTTCTGCTAGCTTGGCTGCCTTGAGATGGCGCTCAAGCCGCTCGTCCTGCGTCAAGGCAAAAGAATCAATGGCACTGAGCAGTGTTTTTCGCAGCGACTCAGTCTCGAGCTGAACAGAGTGACGTACGTCATTCCACTGCTGCGTCTCCAACGCAGCACGCGCTTGGGCACGTGTCAAACCATCATTCGCATGATGCGTGAGCGAATCCACGTGTTGCTCGATTTGTGTCGACGCCTGATCCCACGCACGTACGACTTGTTCGGATGCATAAAGAAGGTCCGACACGCGCGAAGTGTGCGTTTCAAGGCATGACGTCATGCGATCGGCTGTGTCCATGTGTGTTGAATACAGCCCGTGAAGCTGCTGCGTCATAAGTTGCAGTACTGACGCGGCCAAACTTTTTATGGCTGGCTTGTCGAGGGCGGGAAAAGCCGTGAGATACTCGTGAATAATGTTTTGAATCGATGAGGCCTGAGACTGGACCTGCTCACTTAGTGATGATAAAGTTTGGCGAATATCGATGCCAGCGCATGCATTGATATGAAATCGCGCCTCATGCAGTTGTTGTACCAGATCCGACATAGCAGTACGTGTCTGCGCATCAACATCTGCGCGGCGTGCAAGCTGCTCTTCAAGAGAAGATATATCTCGCTCAGCCTGCTCAGTACAAGTGCGGAGTTTGGTTTCAGCTTGCACTGCATCTGCCTCACGCTTCGCAAGCACGCGCGTGTTTTGTTCAAGCTGTTCTTGCATGCTCGTAAGCCGACTTGCAGCAACGTCAGCAGCACGACGGTACTCATCGACCTGTCTCTTTAGCATGCCTTGTTCTGTCTCCATACGAGCCCAATTGTCCTCGCTGACAAAGATGCCGTTCCTTGCACGGGTGGCAACCAAATCACTGCGCAAACGATCGATTTCTGTAACGTATTCACGCAACAGCGCCGTTCGCGTCATGCGCTGATTCGCCTCAGGTCGATTCTTGATCGATTTCGCACGCGAAGCATAATCGAGGGTGGATAATGTTTCATCGAGGTTATCGCGATCGTCACTGACCGTAGCAATGATGCAAGTCTTGGCGCGACCGCCTAACGAGTCTTGTAATAGACGCGTCAGGCGCGATTCTCGATACGGCACGTGTGTACTTCCGTCGACGAGCGCATTGATGACACGGCCCAACGTCAGCAAACTTTGGTTAATGGCACCCGCCTCGCGAGCACGTTTGTTCTCTGCGCCACTGCGCCCAATGCTCTCGCTCCCAGCCAAATCAACTAGGTTCAGCTTGCCGATTCGCATCAGCTCTTCACCACGAGCGCCCGTATCTTTAATCTGCACAGTAAGGGTAAATACGCAATGGGAGCGGCTCGAAGTATGATTACACAAGGTGGAAGCGACATGCCGACGTTCGCTTCCATATCGCAGCAAAGAAAGCCCATGTGCTGCACTGGTAAGCGGAACTTCCTCAAGACCTTGTAGCACAACACCGCGTCCACGTGGATCATCATACATGCGAAGCTGAGTCGACACGTGTTCATCGCCAAGCAAATCACGCAGCTCTTCATTGTACAGTTCGATGAGCGACATTTTCACAGCATAGTCATCACCACGCGACTCAAGCACATGGAAGAGACGGTACAGTGTACGAGGAATCACGCCAGCTTCTGGCGCATACGTCTCCATGTACGAGGCAAGATCGCCTTCCATAGTGTGCGTCTTTCCCGTGCCTGTTTGACCGTAGGCAAAGACCGTGCAATTATAGCCAAGTAGTACATCATCGAGCAGGGAGCCGACGGCATCAGTATATACCATGTTTTGATCAGCTTCTGCGCTGAGCACGTGGTCAAACGCATAGGTCTTGGTACGCGACGACGATGGTTGCGTTTCTTGGATTACCGTGATACGCTCACCACGGGCACCCTCTGTCACTAGTACACTATTCCCAGTACTTGCCGTACCACGAACTCGCACCATGACGCGCATAGATGTCTCTGTACGTCGAAGGTCTCCATGAGACAGTTGTCTTTGCTGTTGCTGTGCACCAGAGCCCGAGCGGTTCGGAACGCCAGGTCTCAAGGTCCCAGCCATACTCGCAGTGGCAGGTGCAGTGCGACTAGGCGCACGCACACCAAGATGTGTGCGGCGATGCGGAAGCGCCATTGTCGCCGAAAAGCGCCTCAGGAAACGCTCGTCTCACTCGCGTCCTTTAGCGTGGACAAGTGTTGTGGATGGAGGACTGAGTCGATAAAGCTTGCCTTTTTTTCTCGGCTGCACGCGTGCATGTCTTGTCCCACTCTTCCAGCACTCATTCTAGTCTCGCACTCACTCACATAGTACGACACGCGCGCTGCTACCGACGCGTAGGGAAAACTATCACGTGACTCTACGATCCACCCACAGTGCTACGCTCGCGTCCTGCGCAAGGCCAGCAGAGGCAAGTATGGGAAGGGTGGGATGAGCCTGGATATGGGTGAGCAACATAAGCGGAAGAAAGCGAGCGCACTAGACGCAAAACGATCATACTAGTGCATACGTACCGCAACGCAAATCACAGCATCTCTGTGCGCGGCCAATTTGCAAACCACGCGTTTCGTTTGAACATCCCATACATACACAAGGCGGTCTTCACTGCCGCAAGCGACACAAGTGCGAGATGGGCGAAATACTAATATGCCTGTACCAGCATATTGTGTATTTTTGTGCGATGTATATGTTTTGAGAATGCGCGCATTGGCAATGTCCCACAAGCGCACGGCGCTATCGAGACTCGACGCAAGCAGCTGCAGTGATGAGGGAGAAAACTGGACCGATGCCACCGGTGCCTGGTCTGTATGCTGGAGTGTGCGCAGACACAGACCGGAACTCGTGTCCCACAGACGGCTGGCGTAAGTGCGTGAAGAGCAGGTGGCCTACTCACATGAGTCCATCATACGACGAGCTTGCTATCATGGTGCCATCCATGCAGAAGTCCACGCATGTCACAGCCTCGGAGTGTGCAGCGATTTCGCGATGACATGTGCCGCGCTGGATGTCCCACATGCGGATTGTCTCGTCAAAGCCACCGCTGATGAGCAGTGTGCTGAGTGGATGGCATGCAACACACATCACATACGAAGTGTGGCCTAGAAACGTGCGCACTAAGTGGCCCTTTCCAGCGGTGTGAGACAATAATACGCACACGCACTTCGACTTGATACGTACCGATTCTGCATCCCATAGACGCACACTGCGGTCGTCTGACACACTCGCAACGTACGCTGAGTCGCGTGTCCAACAGACGCCGTTCACTCCCTGCGTATGACCTTCCAGCGTGTGTAGCATACGGCCTGTATGAACTTGCCATATATTGACGAGCTTGTCCGCTCCGCCTGTTGCAATTTTTTGGCCATCGTACGAGAACGCAATGCTGGTTACGCTCTTCGTGTGTCCATACATCATGTACAGAAGGGAATATGCGTCTGGATCCTGTGCGTCTGGTGCATTCAGCGCACCCTGCACGTCGCCTGCATCCAACGTGTCTTGGACGGATTCCGACGCCATGTCCAAGGCAGGTTTCTAGCCATGTGGAGAGCGAGCAAGAGATGCAAGCAAGTGTAGGTTCACATGAATTACACATGCCCAGCGTCTGAGGATGCCATGAGCAAATCCACAGCAAAATCTGATGCATCTCTCCACTTTTCGACAAGCAACGTCATCCAAGCTCCCCCATGTCTGTGCCAGCCTTTCAGCGGCTGCGTCGTGGCGCAACGGAAGTCGAGGATGCAAGTACAGGCAAGTTAGGCCCTGGTATGTGATGGATGGCTATACTGATAGTTGTAGAATTTCAGGATGCCGGTTGTCTGCTCGTCTCGGAGGTGCATTTGTTCTTTTCTCGGCCAGGGGAGTCGTCGGATCGAGATGATGGACTTTCGGCGTATGTGTGCCTTTAGCTATAGCTGACGCGCAGTGTTACCCAAAAAACAAAGGAGTATGTCGATGAATTCAGTCGATACAAGGATCAGTCGACGATCCGTGAAGTGCGTGCGTACGTTGATGGCAAGACAAGCAACAGGGCAAGGAGAAAGATGGGACTAACGATATGTATCGACAGTTTGTTGATTAAGCATGCAGCTCAGCCCGATATGGAAGACGAGGATGAAAAGGGCTTACAGCTCACGCAGTTTGAAATGGCGCAACTGGCAAATCTGTCAGTGACAGACATTGACGAGGCGCGCACTCTCATACCTACGTACGTTGGAAAGCACAAAGTGTGGCGCAAACTCATACGACAGACTCGCAAACAAAGATGATGCGCAGCTAGAATCGCTTCTTCACGAACTGACGGCCATCCGGTCCTTCACATAACGAGAACGGCCTGCGGCAATTTGTCGACACGCTCCCCATACATTTGGACCCACGGCATAGTACAGAAGCCCAAACATAGCACCCCCTAAATGCGCCATGTGATCAAACACACGCCATCCACGAACTATACCCATCACATCCAGCAGTACGAGGCTGCCGAAGCCCCACTGGATAGGGAAGGAAATCATTGGAAGAAATACAATGCTTCACCGTTAGTATTCACATACATATATATATATACGCCTTATTGAGCATACTGGCATATACGTTACCTTAGCTGTACTTGAGGCATCGTGCATGCACACAAAGCAAAAGCCGCATAAATCGCACCACTTGCGCCAAGGCTGGAACGGCGAGAGAGCCGGGCACGTTCTGCAGGAGTGAGTGAAGGCAGCCGCCAACGGAAAGCAACAGCCAAGTGACTCGCGAGAGAGGCAAAAAGCCCAGCGGATATATAGAATGCAAGAAATTGCGGAAACGTGTCAGCTTCGGGAATGTTTCCATGGGTTTCGTTGCGAGGTAACGCTTGAATTGCACTACTTCCAACAGACCACAGGGCTATATTGTTGAAGAGAAAATGTGGGAACCATTGATGACTCGAAACAGACGTTAGTAGTGTAATGACGCGACCTGAGCTCGGCCGGTGCACAAAATAGCGCTGCATCCAAGCGGAAGTACCGAGAGCGGGTGATAGAAGCCATGCGACGAAAACTGCTGTGTTGAGTGCAACGAGTGGCACAGCCGCTTGTTGGTACGTTGGTAGAGCCATATACGCATCGGCGATACCCTCGTACACGTCGAGACCTACTTGGCGGACAGTCTGAGGAAATGCCTGTAAATATTGGGCAAGGCGATGATATCCACGAGCCCAACGCTCAGCATGTTCGTCTTGTACCAGCAGCTCAGAATTCCGCCGTACGCCAAGAAGAGATGATAGTGAATACAAAGAATGAGATCCGTGGAAAAGACGCTCATTTGAGTGAGTCGACCAGGCCGCACAGCTTGTAAAAGCAAGAGCAGATGTTGTAAGAACAAATCCGATGGCCAAGCCTATGCTTGGTGTGCGAATGCGAAATACCATAGGCCGCCGATGAGGCGTCCCATTCATATTGGGACGTGCGCGGGATAAGCGCGAGAGTCGCGAGGGCCATGTCGATACGTGAAAACCACGGATTGCGTCGACAGACGACCACGCTCGATGATGGCAGTTTTGAATCAGCACGCGCCACATGCCTTGGTCGGTGGGTGCGGGTAAGAGGCGCCTTAATGCACGACGCGTCGATAGAAAGCGGTCACTGACAATGATGCCCTGGGTGCAGGAAAACGTGGAGGGAGGAAGAACAGCAGCTGCCAGTTGCCTGCAGGGCCCGATCTGTGCGATAAAAAGAGATTGAATCGCGTGAGTTGCGCGGGGTCGGCAGGCGAAGGAGGCGGGGGGAGAGGAAAGCCTCGCAGCCGCGCGCCAATCCAATGGGTGCCGATCTAGCGACAGAGGGCGCAAGCTTATTGCACCCGTGCGCGCATCCGAACTTGACACGCCCTGGCCTGGAAAGCCGTAGTACATGAACACACGCATCGGTTCTTTCCATCGAACGACCGTCCGAGCGATGAGCACACGCACTAGCAAGCCGACGCGGTTCCTCACGCAGCCATCGAAGCGTTTGTACGACGAGCTACACCGTGGCACAGACGTGTGGACATTTTTCAATCCGAGTGTGTTTCCCGAGGCGGTGAATCTAGGCCAGGGATTCATGAACTGGCGGCCACCGACGTTTGTGCTAGAGCAGCTGCAGAAAGAGATGGTGGAGCGGACGGATGTTCATCATTACTCTCCGGCGCGAGGACGACCGCGCTTGCTGAAGGCGATCAGCGATACATTCTCACAGAGCTTTCACAAGCCTGATGCAGTTGGTGAGGCGAAGATGAAAGAGGGCATTGTCGACTTGGATGCACAAGGACTTCCAAAGCAGAGACCAGTCTCGGATGCGCGACTTGATCCCACGAGCGAAATTGTCGTGACGGCCGGCGCCAACGAGGCTATGTACTGTGCGACGACGGCTTTTCTGGAGGAGGGCGACGAGGTCGTGCTTATGGAGCCGTTCTTTGATCAGTACGTGTGCGAGACCACATTCAATGGTGGAACGCCAATATATGTCCCTATATTGCCGCCTCAGTCTGGGCGACATGCGCATGATACGCAGGAAAAACCGCTCGCCGTGTCGGCGAATGAGTGGACATTCGACTGGGTGGCGCTAGAAGAAAAACTTGCTAGTCCCAAAGCCAAGATGCTGTTCCTCAATACACCACACAACCCAATCGGAAAAGTGTGCACGCTGGAGGAACTGCAGCGTCTCGCGCAGCTGTGCATAAAGCACGATATCCTCGTGATTGCCGACGAGGTGTACGACTGTCTCACGTATGAGGGACACAAGCACATCCGCATAGCCTCGATCTCGGGCATGTGGGAGCGAACGATCACGGTAGGAAGCGCTGGTAAGTCGTTCGCATGCACGGGGTGGCGTGTGGGGTGGGCTGTGGGACCGGCCCACCTCATGACCCCGCTACTGGCTGCCCACGTTCGCCTGACGTTTTGCGTCAATTCACTCGCATCCGAAGGAACGGCGATTGCTTTGGAAGGTGCGCGCACGAACGGGTTTTTTGAGCGCCAATGCCTGGAGTACGAGGGTCGGAGACAAGAGCTGATCAATATGCTAGAAGACGTGGGGCTGCCATATACGATACCTTATGGAAGCTACTTTGTCTTGGTTGACGCGACCAACATCCAAATCCCAGACGACTTTGCCATGCCAGAGCAAGTGCGTGCAAAGCCGCGCGACTACCAAGTGTGCTGGTTCATTGGGAAAGTATGTGATGTCGTCGCAATCCCTGCAACAGCATTCTACTCGTCAGATGGCTCGGCCCTGGGCGAGCGATTTATTCGGTTTGCCTTTTGTAAAGACGGCCAAATTAGGGAAGCGGCGCAGCGTCTCCAACGAGTACGTCCCCAACAGCTAGTGTGATGATGACTGACGATTTTCCCAGTTGCGGTCGTATATGTAAATACTCTTTGCTCACAGCGGAAACATCCCGACGATAGCAGCACGCTACACCAGCAGGCTGGTCGAATGATGTTGGGGCAAGTGACACAAAAAAATTCGGGTAGGTGGGGGTCGAATAAGGCTATTTGTCTGTTGGGGTGGAGTTTCGTTGGCGCTGAGCTCATGTGCAGCGCTGAGTGGCCGAGTGGGGAATGATATACCCCGCCTGCCACCCCACACAAAGATGCCCCATCCAAAACAGACACAGATGTGCCCACTAAGAAATGAGGAAAGAGGCGTAGTAAGCAAAAAAAAAAAAAAAAATGCACAGAATTCCCCCATCCTTAAGGCGTGGCGGCGAGCCAATGCGTGTGTCACACAGACAAGTGACCCATCCAGCCTATAGGAATTGATTCGTAGCGACCATCCTATGTCGGATTCGATTCTAGACGATCCAGATAGGCTAGGCTTACGAGGCCGATCGTCCAGACTGGATGGTGACAGGATGCGCAAGCGACACAGTTATCGCCCACACGCAGAGATAGGTCGAGGATCAGGGAGAAGCACACGGAACGGCATGCATGACGAAGGCCATTACAGCAAACGTCGCCCCAACAAGGGGAAGAGTCGTTTGACCGGTGCTCTTGTCAATAACGAAGAAGACTATCGCACTGACCCACTCACCAAGCCGACGATGTCCCAAGCGCAAAGCCGACGAAATGAAGCAGATCAATCTGTAGGAGTGTCATATGTCGATGATCCTCAGAAAGAGCGCATGCGTCATCATCGACATCGACACAAGCGCCGCGATGTTCGCTCAAGGCGCTCGCCGGCCTTATCGGTCTCTGACAATACCCGTAATGCTTACGAAGATGACAAAGGGCTAAGATCTTCCCGACATGGATCGCGTGCAAACGACTCACGCTCACGACACGCACCTCGCCATAGGGCCAGTCAAGCTCACGACACACGCTCGTCACGCTCCAGGCCACATTATACAGCCGCAGGTCGGTCACACCATCGAGATCATGCGCGGGAACGACATCGTGAACGCGAGCTAGATCGTGAGCACGATCGTGAGTTGGGACGTGATCGTCGGCACAAGCGACGGAGCTTATCGTTCGCGGACGATCGCTCGCGGGTGCACGCTTTCCAGCAACGGCATCCACAAGCGTTAAGCCGTGAGCGAAGCGTTCACAGCGCTCGAAGTGGTCAGAGCGCACTGAGCTACAAGACGAATCGCAGCACACGCACGGCACCAAGTGAATTGGATTCAGTGAAGCGAAGCACGAGCATGTCCGGTCGGCGATCCGAGGAACCACATTCCGCACAAAATAGAATCATGCCGTCAGGGGATCCCACACTCCAGAATGAGCCTCCTACGCCTCCAGCAGCCGCGACGGCGGCAGCGCGCGTAAAAAGTGACGCCCAAGCGGGTCTAGCGCCTGCGCGGCGCATGATGCTGTTCCGCGCTCTGCCAAAAATACCCACCCTGCGTCGAGATCCCGTCAAGATGCAGCGCAAGTTTGACGCGGCACAGCTCAGAAAGCAGCAGAAGGAGCAAGCGCAGCAGCGGAAGAGGGAGGCGGCTGAGAAACGGAAGCAAGAGCGTGATAAGTATGCACAGAAACGCAAGGTTGCAGCGCTTGTAGAGCAGCAGAAGCGGGACGCAGAAAAAGCTCGGCGGCAGCAAGCGAAGAAAGATGCGAAGCAAGAAGCGCAGTATGCCAAGAAAGCCAAAGCCAGTGAAGCGTATATGCTGCTACAGCGGCAGCAGCGGCAGCAAGAGCTGGCTGAAATGGATCGGAAGCAAAAGCGATTGCTAGCGATCACGCCATTTCAGCAGCGGAATGCGACACTGGATCACCACCTGCTGACGCCGATGCAACGGCACGTGTTGATCAGATCGTTGGTCATGATGCAGATGCAGCATGAGTGGCTGTCCCTCGGGCAGCGCGGTGTCATTGCATTGTATGGCTATCCATTCACAAAGGTGCAGCGCTCGCACCGAACCAGCTGGGCGGTACCGTTCTCACTTTTCGCAAGGCAGCCGCAGCAGGCGCGAGCGGACGACCCGCTAGCGGCGGCGGAGAATGTGACGCCGTCGAACGAGCCGTTACTGCTCCGCCACCTGTTCCAAACGCACGTGCGAACGTTCCCTGGGCTCTGCTCGGCGCCTGTGAGCTACTGGCAGAGCCGGATCCAGCGGCTGATCGACGATTACGTGTCACTTGGACTTTCGACGTCACGCGAGCGTGGACAGCACGTCCTCTCGCACATGCTCACACTCGTCGGCACGCAGTACATAGGCCTGTTTTTTGCACGCGGCATAGGCATCCGCGGCGCAGACGAGCTGCGCGGACCGGGCATCGGCGAGCCAGGCACGGAGGAATGGGGCGTTGGCAAAGGATGGGGCAGCGGCACCGTGAAGCGTGGCATGGCGAAGCCGTACGTGCTGAGCGAGAAGGATCATACGTTGATTGAGTCGCTGTACGACGGCACGGACCTGCGTGCATGGAAGGCAGCCGGCCGCGAATCGGCGCGCATCCAACACGACTGGGCTGCTTTCAAGGAAAAAATCATCGAGCAGGAAGACGGACTCAACGAGATGACCAGCTACTTGACGGTCAGCAACGTCAACAACCTGCCTATGGAGCTGCAAAACACCGAAGAGTGGGTGCGAATCCACATGGCCGTGATCATGCACTGGCTCTTTGTTGAATCACCCTCGGCAGACACGATCTTCGAGATTGTGCGTGTCATTCACAACCTCATGCCATACTGGACGGTGCGCCAAGCCCTTTCCGTCACGAATGCCAAGAGCATGGTGCAACTGCTCCTCTCGATCTTCTTGGCGCAGCCCGCTGGCACCGACTCACTGCTGCAGAGGATCATCAGCTCGGCCATCTCACGGGACGTGTCGACGATCCAAAACCATGTTGTAGAGCCCCTTCGAAAAGAGCTACCGAACATTGTGCTCGTGAACAAGATCGAGTTGTACGTGCGTGACCGCACGGCCGAGGATGCGGTGCGGATGGACGAGGACACAGATGCGACGGGCAACGACATGCTTACGACGATCCTGCTGTCGAATTGGGATCCCTTCCTCGACATGGACACGCAGGACCATGTGCTTGCGATGCAAAAGGCATTTGCCGCGTCGCCCTATCGCACGAATCTCGACCTTGCCTACCCGTCGTCGACGCCGCAGGGCCGCAACAAGCCGCCGATCCCCATGTGGGACGCCACAACCGTGGACATGTCGAATGCACGTGAATTCGCACTGTTGAAGCTACTCCTACGCGCTCTGCTCGAGAAGCGTGACCGCACGAACCTGGCCAAATGGTTCGGCTCGAACGTCTTTGTGCACTTCGTGAAGGACTCGCTCCAACATGTGTTCTACACTGGCCTGCAGGAGGCATCGCGCTCGGCGGATCTAAGCGCACGGCTTGCAGATCTGCAGAAACTGATGGAAGACTTTATCGAAGTGCGCACGAACACGGACAATGGGATTGAGCATTGGCTGGGCCTTTCGAACAGGCACCATCAATCGATCTACTTCTTCTTCCATGAGATTGCACCAGTGCTTGGGCCTGTATGGCGCTGGTGTCAGGAAGCGCTTGATTTCATGTCGCTCTCGACGAGTGATCCGCAGCACCCCGACGACCGGAGCGCACAGGA
>ERZ501061.320-NODE-320-length-17707-cov-4.443689_pt1 | contig 17707 bp, 8 predicted proteins | sample MGYA00510854_ERZ501061 | MGnify/ENA primary metagenome ERZ501061 (study PRJEB25958, sample SAMN03398515) | human skin metagenome | study: EMG produced TPA metagenomics assembly of the Human Skin Microbiome Metagenome (human skin metagenome) data set.
GACGCTTTGATGCCCGCCGACTCGTCAAGCAGGCGCTGTCGCACGCGTTCCATGTGTTCGTCCGTCTTGACCATTTCGGCAAAGTAATCGCTAGGGCGTGTGAATGGCACATTGGCCTCAAGAACAAGCGTGCGTCCCCGCGTAGCAGCAGCGAGTGATTGTCGGTAGAACGCCAACTCACGATCAAGATCATTCTGTGCATCCGGCACCTCGTCTTTGATTGCCTTGTCATGCACAACGACCATAGTCTCGATCCATGGCATCTTGCTGGAGGAGCCTGGTCCACCGCCAAGACGGATGTCTTCGTAAATCCGTCGAAGTGCATCAGTGTTGTTAATGCGAATGCGATGGTATCGCGAGGCGAGCGCTTCTTCTGAGAGCGTCGCAGTGGTGGGAACGGCATCGAGTGGGATCGACGTATCGCCATCCTCGTCTTCTTCCTCTTCGTCTTCTTCCTCCTCTTCTTCGTCGTCTTCTTCCTGAGGCACAAGGCCACTTCGCAGGATACTAGCTGCAAGAGAATCCTTCGGTGCTGATGCACGAGTGCTTGTCATATCTTCTCTCTCATCCTGTTCGTCTGCGTTATCTTCCTCGTCATCGTCGTCCTCTTCATCATTGTCATCCTCGCCATCGACTTCCTCTGCTTCGTCGTCGATCAGATCATCGTCATCCTCGTTGTCCTCTTCATCGTCATTCTCGCCATCGACTTCCTCTGCTTCGTTGTCGATCAGGTCTTTGTCATCCTCGTCGTCCTCATCATCGTCATCCTCGCCATCGACTTCCTCTGCTTCGTCGTCGATCAGGTCTTCATCATCCTCGTTGCCCTCATCGCTCTCCTCATCGTTACCCTGCAAAGACATCTGTCTCAACATGGCCCTGTCCATCTCGGACAAATCATCTGGACCTAGCGCGCGCATTAATCTATCCAGTCCTTGCTGCGAGATCCCAGCCTCGTCTTCACCTTCATGTAGTGCTTCCTCATCTTCGAGAATCGATGCCTCTTGTTTAGACTTTGCTTTTTCAGCAGGCTGTACAGGATGAGCTTGTCGCTTTGCCATCGTTCTGCACGTCGCTTCTCAACAACAAGAAGTGTGTGCAACACAGGGATCGATGGAAAAATGTCCGCTTGCGATGTCGATTGGCGACACGAGGCAACTCAAACAGTGCACGAGAAAAAAAAAAAGGTCCACTGGCTTTTAGCTCGCGCAGCTCAAGCCCACTCCACAAAGTCCGTGCTCTTTCTCCAGCCCCAACGCGGCATTGACTTGGCTTGCCATGCATCCCGAGACAGATCCGCTCTTTTCATCCTACATCCTCGCCACTGTCGCAGATTGGCAAGAACTGCTATCAAAAACTCATGTACACGACGTGTACATACCCGTGGCGATCCTGTCTCTCGCTCATGCCGTTCGAATGAGCCACGGCACACGCATGCTGTGCGGAGGGGGACAGGGGCGTTTGGGCCTGTTCCAAAGCTGCGTGCTCAATCTGATAGCCCTTTTTGCACCATCAAGCCTGCTTGCACTTCTTCTGGGCATGCCATCGCCCTTGCTCATGTCACCCGTGGCCATCTGTTTGTACACAGTCGTGCATTGCATTATGTACACGACGGGCTTGGGTCATCAACTGATTCGTCTACATACACATCCGGCAGGCGCATTCTGGCTCGAAATTGGCCTGGCCTGCATCGACTCGCTATGCCGCACAGAGGGCATGGCGAATGTCGGTCTTGCGCAGATCCAGCGGCATCCGCATCCAGTGCTCGCACAGTCGTGGACAGCTCAGGTCATCGCAGGCACGCTGCTCGCTGCGGGAATGCCACTCATTGCCTCCGCTTTCCAACTGCACTCACCCATGGGTATTTGGCAGCTAAGGACCCCAGCATGGCTCCACGAGCCGTCTCGCCTCTTGTATGCCGACCTTGTGGGCGGCGCTACTGTGTCGCTCCTGCTTCTCGTGCTAACGAGTGGGAACTTGCACGCAAAACTGCCATGGCTTCCACGTCCTACACGGAGCATGGTTCGCTGGCTTGCTCTTTCACACAAACCCGACATACACCGATCGACGCACCTGCCGTATTTATCAGCCCGCGAGGCCAAAGCGGTGTGCACCGCCGTCTTGTTTGTGTGTCTGCTAGTGCCGATCATCCACCGGCGTCTTGTAAAGCAGCGTGGTTCTGTGGCACGCCAGCAAGAAGGGGCAAGGACAAAGAAAGCCAAGGAGTAACGAAGCAAATGACGAAACTGAGTCGAGCCGGCCTGGGAACATGTGAGAATGAACCCGGCTACCACGCTGGGAATCGGCCTCGCAGCAGAGCTAAAGGCGATCGTACGCCCACACATAGTGATTCGTGTAATATAGGCCTACCACAGTCGGGAGCCAACAAGCGAGTACCGCTGTACGTCTAGGAGCGAGATATCACCCTTTTTCGCGCCACGTCCCGATGCCTGCTGCTGACCGTAAAGACCGACTTTCGTGGCGTTGTCGTCTCGCTTATCGACCATGTCAGCCACTTGTGCATTGTGCACCATTTCAGCAGGCGTCTCTCCTATGGGCGGACGGCCCTTTGCATTGCGCTTCTCTTCCGCCTCGCGCCCCTGCCACGACGTATATTGACGCATGGCGTACGAGACAAGGTACGCGCCAAGCAGGAGCTTGAGCAAGACCAACGCAAGCCATACGAATACCAGGCCCAGGCAGACCATGCACGCTTGACTATGTTGCTCGGTCCATCGCCGGAGCCAGCCTCGCTGGTGGTATGCGGTGCTGGAAGCCGCAGCTGTGACGCGGGCCGCACGTTGAGGGTCAGACGAGGTATGGACGTCCTTGACCAAGAGCATCGACACAATCTGGCTAGCCATGCGGATGGACACGCACGCGAGCGGGAGGACAGCGAGGCCCAGACGACGGATCGCGAGGGGACTCTGGTCCACAAACGATGACTGACGCTGTGTGTGTCCATCGAGAGCCACAGACGAGCGAGGAGGCAGGATATCTCGGCAAAGCACATCGACAAAGCGGCCATACAAGGCAGGTCGGAGGTGATTCTGTTTCGCGATAAATGCATGCTTGAGCCAGTCCACGAGAACCTCGCTAAGAAGCACAGTCAGCACGGGATTCAGCGTGCGGAAAAACACGTTCACGTAGGGATAGAGCTCAAAGCTCGTCGGCAGTGGGCCCATAGCACCCGTCCCACCCATGGCAAAGGCGCCAGACAACTCAAGCAGATTGCGCAATCCAATCGCCGCGAGCACAACACACAGCTGAAACCGCTCCACGATATCGGCACATGCCAGCTGGAACAAGTTTTCTTTCTCAAAGCGCTTGAAGACTGTTGTCTTGATCTCGACGAACTGGTTCGAAAGCAAGAGTGTCAATAGCTGGTTGTCGTAGCTATTGATCGCCACATTGAGCGTCACAAGCTGGTAGAGGAGCACAAATGTGTGAAACACAATGTACGCGAGGCACAGCGTGTAGTATCCAGCAATCCGCAGGTATGCATGGGACCCATCACTGCGCCTCGCGAGTGTTCTTCGAGAAAACAATGTATCAAGCACATCTTGCCCAAATGAGCTACACAGACGGTCGCTGATCTCTAACACACTGAAAATGACCGACAATTTCAGGGTATCTTGGCCACGCACACTGTGGTACATTTTGCTTGCATCTGCGATGCGCGAGAGAATGTAGCATGTCTGTATAACAAGCAAGCCCTTGAGTATGTCACACTTGTTTGACACATTCAGGTACAGTTTCTGTCGTGACTTGAACCACAAAAGAGTGTTGTAGCCCCAGCGAATCCATGAAACGACGAAGCGCAGTGGTAAGATCGTTACCATGTACAGGTACGCGTTGAGACTCACAAGCACACCGATGCACATCAGCTTCTCGATCCACACTGGCATGGCGATGAAGTTCGATACACGCTCCCATTTGAACTCTTGCATGCTTTCGTTGCTTGTGAGCAACACCTCCTCCATCAACTGATTCCAAAGCGATGGTGAAGCTTTTGGTGGCGTTCCTCCCGCCGTCGCTGCATCGGTATTGGTGGTATAGGATGCAGACGCTGTCGAAGGGTTTGGCTCTACAAAACCCATTGGTGCGGAAGAAGAGCGTAGTGCCTCTTCCATAAACTCTGATGGCGCCGATACACCTAGGACGACAAGGATCGTATGGCAAGCTTGGCTCCACTGTTCCCATATGTGCGAAAAAGGGCTTCGGTCGTCAGCTGGCGCCGGCGTACTCGGTTTCTTGTTCGGGAGAGCCGCTTTGGGAAACGCCGAGGGTTTAGGCAAGCTAGGAGTGGTTGGGGTAGGCGCCATACCCCATGACGAGTTCTGCCAAGTCCGTGGCGTTCGTACAGGTGATACAGCGTCGAAGCTCAAGCGCGGAAACCTGCTCTCGGCTAGAAAGGTCCCACTTCTCCGTCGCTCTTGGAACTGTTCCTGGAACCTGTCAGATAACCTTCGCGAAAAGCTCGTTTGCAAGAGCGGCGTTTCCACAGATCGTCGATTCTCGTCTTTCCATGCATTTCGGGAGAATTCTGTCGTAATCGGACTGCAGAATGTCTCGTTGTCTCCTGCGTCATCTTCGTCCTCCCAAATATCCTCCTCACGATTGATGTGCTCAAGATCCTCGTTCCATGTTGATGATGTGCAAGGTTTTTTAGGTGACTCGCTTGACTTCGCTGCTTCCTGCGTCGCCATGACGCTGCGCAATGGGATCCAAGATGTGTGGAAAGAGTGACACGATTCAACAAAATTTCGTGGGTGTGTGAGCGCGTGCGTAAGTGAGCGTGACTGAGTGTGAGTGAGTGTCTAACTGCATGTGGAGATACATGGCACTAGATCCTCCACCACCCAGCGTAGAATGCACGAATCCACAGTGACCAAGTGTCGTGTGTGGGTGTGGTCTGGCGGCATACACGAAGCACGGCACAAGTGGGGGGAGCCTATCCAGTGAGGTGACCACTAACACCATTTCCATGGTATCAGAACATGATGAAGAACGTGCACATTTCCAGACCGTTTTGCGTGCCTGGCATGATTATTTGTCATATTCGGTTCGTCATCATCACAGCACAGAGCCATACTAACACGTCCCTAGCTGCACGAAAACAATGAGCGTCGCGCCTCCTTCTATGCATTGCCACATGGGCACCAAGCACTACTTCGAAGTTTAGACACACATGTGCCAGGTCCACCGGCGACGTCAAAGTCGTACACAGGCTTTCTTGGCCGAGTCAACGAGATCGATGATAGGATTCGGCGCAACTACGACGTCCTCTCGAGCATGGCTGATTTTTGCCATTCATTTCTAGGAATCCTCGAAGAACAGCCGTCAGGATCTACGGAGCCAGAAAGGTCCATTCCGTCACGAAAAGAGATGCCACATCTAAGTGTATCTGAACATGACCAAGATCGAGTTCGTACGGCGCTGAAGCAAATGGCGCGCGATTGGAGCGACGCCGGCGCACAGGAGCGGCTGCTCGCGTACCAGCCTATTCTAGATGCTGTTGTGGCGCGGATTCCGAAGGACCGTACTGGAAAACACATCCTCGTTCCTGGCTCCGGCTTAGGTCGCCTTGCGTTCGAATTTGCGAGGCTGGGGTATGCAACACAGGGCAATGAATTTAGCTATTTCATGTTGATACCTGCCCACTTTGTGCTGAATTGCACGCACCGAGTACACCAGCATACTCTGTTTCCTTACATCCACTCCAGCAGCAACTGGCGATCCGCCTCTGACATGCTTCACTCAGTCACGATCCCTGACGTGCTACCAGCGAGCCTTGACCCTCATGTGGACTTTAGCATGGCGGCCGGCGAGTTTGTTGAAGTGTATGCGAAATCTGAAGAACGCGGCTCCTGGGATGTTGTAGCCACGTGCTACTTTATCGACACGGCCAAAAACGTCCTGCGATATCTCGAGGTGATCAACCACGTCCTACCGGTCGGTGGATGGTGGGTGAATGTGGGCCCATTACTCTGGCACTTTGAGCAAGACCGTATTCCTTCGGTCGAGCTCACACTTGATGAATTGCTGAGCCTCCTGGCGCATTGTGGATTCGAACTGGAGGAACAGCGAACACTGTCGCCACAGACATATACTGGCGTTCCCCATAGTATGCTTGCGCATCATTATGTGCCCGAATTTTGGGTTTGCAGGAAAGTGCGGCATCACTCTATGGCGCCCAGTGTATAGTCACTTTATTCTACATCACTTTGTACATCAGCAGGGTCCTCAGCATACGAGCGACGCTCACGTGCAGCCTGGCGTGCACTTCGCCGGCGTCCATGACATGCAGGCGACGACGCAGGAGACACGGGACTCGCTGGTGTCCGTGCTGGGCTGTGCATAGGTTCTCTGGCTGGAGTCGCGTGACGAACAAGAACAATTTTGCGTCTTTGTCGGGGGGGCTCCGCCTCTGTGTGCGACTCATCCGATGGGCGTTCATGCGAGGGACTCCTATGCCTTTGACGTAGCTGCGCCTCCGCAGCGATCATTTCGTCTAGAGATATGATTCGTCCAGTTCGGCGAGCTGCATCCATTCGATCTGTATCACTCCGCGCATGTGGAAGAAGCGAATCATTCTTAGTACCAAGCTGGAATTCATCCAGCTGTTGTGTCGTGGGCTGATCAGCCGAGGGTGGCGATGGCATCTCCCGCAACTGACGCACGCCCACATCCTCATTCGCCTGATCATTATCGTGCTGTGGCGCTATTCGGCCGTTCGGTGGGCATTGTGTGGGTGACACCGACATCATACTACCATAGTCATCCTGAACACGCCGGGCGACAAGCAGGGCCGTCAACAGCTTGCCCCAGTTCTTCCATGCGCGTCTCTGTGCTTTCTCCCGCTCGTTCTCAGCATCTTGCATTTCAATCTGCCGAATAGCATCCTGCACCACTTGTGCTGATTCGGCTGGAACAACAATACCCGCCATCTTGGGTAGACTCCGAAAGCGCCGGAACTCGAACCCCACAACCGCACCAGCATAGCTTACTCCCAGCTGCTTTGCGGCACGAGCAGCGCCCGGATGAGGAATATGCACACCGCCAGCAGGCAGCATAGAAGGGACAAACAAGTCTACATTACCAAAAGCATTGCGCGGAACGTGCCCGTCCACGACTGGCGGTGGCGTGAAGATCTGTGTCTGCCATTCAGCATACAAGCCCTCCGTTATGTCATCGCCACTGGCGGCGCGCACCTGCTCTTCAAGACGTTTGCCCGTCGTTGTGTATGACCGCTGCTTCACCCACTTGAGCGCAATTTCATTCGGCTTCACTTCCCGGCCTACATTGTACCACTGGCGTATAGAGCGCAGCTGCACAACATGCGCACGCAGGAACACCGGCTGCCCTTGGAATGTGCCCGCACGATGCGGTGGATGCACGACCTGATCACGGTGTAGATGTCGTTCCAGTACAAACACAGGATGGTCTTTGAAGGCGCCGACACTTGTTGGCATTGGCTCACGTCGCGCAGCGTCTTGAAGCTCAACATCTTCCATGGCATCGCGATCCAGTCGTTGGGGCCGATGCAGTGCTTGCACGACATGAGGCCACCAGTCCGCATACCGGCCTGTGGGCCGCATACGTGCCACACGCGTGTGAAGCGTGCGCGTGTAACGCGCGGTGACATCGCGTGCATATCCATCCTCTTCGAATGCAGTCACATACACGAGCTTATTTTGCCGCTGCTGTGAGGGAAGCGGCTCCATGTGTCGTAGGCCTGTGGGCTTGAAAAATCCGCGCACAGGATCGACTGTGAGCCAATGTTGATATGGCTTGCTGTACACTTCGACCCATACTGTGGGTGGAGTCTTCTCATCCAGGGGTTCAATATAGAGATGGGTGTCGTCGTCTTTGTGCTCTTGAATGTTTTCAGCTTCATTGCACGTTCCAGTAGACATTGATGGTGCTGAGGTCGACATCGACCGTGCGCGAGCCTGTGATGATGCAGATGATATCGAGCAAACTTGAACGCTAACGACAAGACGCGATGGGATGCCCAAAGAACGACACAAAGCACAAAAAAGAATTGCCTTTGTCTCGCGAGATCCTACGCGTGCATGAGCTGCGATCAACAGTTCAGAGGGCGACGCACACGCCTCAGCTGCAGGCAAAAGACGCATGTACGTCGGTGTGGATGTGCCTGGACCTGTGGGGAAAAGAGCCACTTCACTCACAGGGCGCTGCTTGTGCTGCGCTTCAGCACGATGGCGCTTGGTTCGCTCAGCCGCCGACTCGACGCACCAACCATCGACCCATGTCCCCGGAGTCACGCGTCTTGGCTGCCACGTTTCTGCACTTGGCTGTCTCCAGGCAGAAGCGGCTGCAATCCGAGAATGTACATGAAAGCGACCGTGCCACCAGTGGACAAGCTCAGACAAAAACGCCTCGAACATACGCACGCGCTCACGACGTTGTGGCTCAAGTCGAGGCTGGATCGCTTGTAGCTTGCGCAGAAGAAGATCTGGTACCATATCTTGCAACCCCATGCGCAAAGAGACATCGTTGCACCAGCGATTCCGGATGCGCGCAGCAGCCAAAATAGCAAGTGCGTGAATCTGGTGGACAAGCACACGGTTTTTCCGATCACGCGGCGTCGAAGTCACGGCTCTCGGCGTGCCATTCTTTTCACGCGAATTCCCTAGAGTGACTTCAATTGTACCAGATAGATGACTTTGGGACTCTGCTTGCATTGCAGGTCGGTCATTCTCGAGCAAAGAGGCGTCACCGTCGCCACTGTTGCCGTCGTTGTGGACATTCTCGTATAGATCAGCGTACGCATTAGGCACAATATCCACGTCATCCATTTCAACTGCATCCATATCAACATCTTCCATTTCAAGATTGTCATCATCATGGGAATCCGATCCCGTCAGGTCAATCGCCGCCTCCGTAGACGTGCTAGGCGTTTCATGAGTCCGACGAACCATGAAAGTGGAGGTAGTTTGCGAGATTCGCACAAGCGGTGAAAATGATTGAGCGCACGTTCAAATATTTTGCCACACAAGAAATCGATTTCACGGGAGGAGCAACGCAGTTATTGACATCTATTTGACAAACAGATACGCGTCATGAGACTGCATGAGGGATACAGGTAGGTGGGAAAAGACCAACCGTCGGGCAAAAGGTTCAGTAAATACATTAAGTATCTTGTACAAAACAGCTGCGAAATTTGATAACTTAAAGAATTGGCAGGGGTGCCGAAGCATTGGAGTCCAGCGTAGGTGGGATATTGTCTAGAGAACGCAAAAAGTCATCAGCAAATGGTGTGAGGCTTCCAACATTCGAGCTCAGGGGGTCCGTATCCAACAAATCCTTTTGCTGGAGCATCAACGCCATGTCTGCATCGACAGGAATAGGCGCCTGATGAGATTGCATCAAAAACATAGAGGGTTCAGGCAACACTGGGTAAGGCATATCTTGTTGCGAGCCTGTGGCAGCTGTGTTATCAACCACTTGTGGTGCAGCAAATTTGGCCCAGAATGTGTCAAACTCCATATTTGAATCAGAGCTGCGCCCAGAAACAGATGAAGTGTTCGAAGGCGCCCGGAAGTTGGGGCTCTGCTGAGCACTGGACAGCCCTGTTGTCGCACTCTCAAGGGATGAACAGGGATGGGACGAGATTGATGGAGTCGATGAAGCCTGTGACGTGGAATGAGCGACGCTGCTAAACTCATTCCGCTTCGAGAGTGTGTTAAGCACAGACATAGGCTCAGACGAAGGCGCATGAGTGCGATGTGGCATGATGCGATCAGCCCAATGTGTGACGCAGTTTGTGTTTGAGAGCTGGGCTGTATCAATGTCCTTTTGTAGTGCATGTGAAGCGACGCGCTGCATCGCATCGTAACCTTCACGAGCATAGCTCAGAACAGGAGACAGGTACTGAAACAGACGGCTCATAATACACAAGTCTTCGACAATACTTTCCCGCTCATGATCCCAGCTTGTGAGCCCGTTGCGTTCATTCAGCATTGTGACATGCTTGAGCAAGAGCAGCGCAGCGGCTGTGCACCAGTGACTAAAGTACCACATGCGTGCGGGCACAGAGATTTCATCAGGCACGAACGATTCACAAGCATTCCCACAGCCCTCATTACGAATTTTCCAGCTGAACGCTTCACGAAACAGACGCAACAAGCTTCGCGCACTCGCATAGCATGTATCGCGCGATAGTGCATATGTTTCATCGTCCCAGCCTCGCATGTAGTATTGAAGGTGAATGCGCAGCAGCAGGTAATGTAAGGCGCCCTCACCGAACATGCGATGCATCTTGGCACACAAGGTCGACATGGTCGAGTTGTGCGGGTCCAGCGAAATATTCGGCATGGACGACTGAACTTCGAGAGCTTCATCGTGGAGTTGTCGAATGTACGCATAGTTTTCTTTCTGGGGGATAATAAGAGGGGACGAGCGGCAGAACAAATGCGCTAGCTTCAGTTTCATTTGCTGGTATGGCGAGAGGTACTTCGACCGCTGCTCTGCAGAGCCAAACAAAGAGGGAAGTCGCTCTTTATCGTTTGGTATGAGCGGGTACCTCTTGATGGCCATCGTTGAAAACCAGTCATGTGCACATAGCACAAAATACAACTGCACCCGACGATATGCTTCCTCATATGACATTGACTCAGGCGGCTCCATGTCCAAATCAAGCAGGAAAGCAACCTGAACCGCATGTGATATAATGCCAGACGCAATACCTGGCAACCGCGAAAAAGATAAACACGACAGGACCAGTACCATGATAATAACGAAGTTGAGATTGGGCTCATCGAACACAGGCAATGCCGACAGGCCGAGAAGGGCTTCGCGGATGTACCGCTGGTACAGCGGTAACGAATCCATACTGCCTTGGAACGCATTCAATTGCGCATCACGAGAAAATACGACCGCCGTCGCACATATAGACAAGCTAACCGCGACTGAGTATATGTAGCGCGACAAATCACTCAAGCACAATTGGTTGAAAAAATCACTTTTTTCTCGCAACGCATCTTGAAGAAGGACAATGTCACTCATGCAGCTCTGAAGGTAAGCCTTGTCCACAATGCCATTGATCCATTGTACTTCATGCCGAAACGAATCGAAAATCGCATCAAGCAAAGGCGCAGGTGGCATATGGTGAAGCATGCATAGTAGCACACGACGGCGTTGATGTACGTCAGTCGGCTGTAGGAACATGCTGAGCATGCTTGATACATTCGTCACATGGTGCGTATTCCACTCGGTGTGTTCACTTGGAGGATCCACGGGCTGCTTTGCGGGAGGCGGAGCTTCTTTCTTGGGCGAAGTCACTGTATCAAGGCGCTCAATTAGCTGCTCAAACTTTGACTCCAGCGACGCCATGCGCTGGAGCAACATCATATTGTCCGGAGCATCACGTCCAGCGCGCTCTGGAACCACGCCCTCTTCCCACGTACACAAATGCTCCTCGTTCCTGTCTCGACAAGCTCCACAAGGCCAACCTCGGTCGCATTTCAGTTTTCTCCGGCGGCAAGAGTCACAGCTATGCGCTTTGGTCCGCTTTCGCGGCGGCATACTAGCAGACCCACCTGTCGATGCATCAGGCAACTTGCGTGACTTTGACACCGGAGCACTAACTCCGGTGTTGTATGACTGCGCATGAGTCGGCACTGCCGCCGGAAGCGAGTGCGCCGAGCGTGTCTGTGCCAATGACATGCAACTCTGGGAAAGCTGAACGTTGTCACACGAGCCCTGCTATTCAGAAAAAGATTCGAGTCGTTATGCGATGACGCCACCGCCAGTACCATCACCTCCACGATCTACCGGTGATAAGTCACGTGTTCATCTTGGTCAACCGCGGCGGTTACTGTCCAAGACCCCGTAGTATGTCATTAGTAGTGCGCGCTTTCAGTGGAAGATGGCACGTTGCTGGTGGGCCTCAGAATCAACTTTTATTTCCTATTCTTTAACTCGCTTGGCAGCTTAGGCCAAGTCAGTTTCGTGTAGTTCAACGCAATTTTGACGATCGTTTTTGTGGACACAATTTTTGAAGGTTGGTGACATTCGACTTTCGTGCCTCCCATGCGACCAGAACATGCGCGTGGGCGAGATGCCTACGCGCCTGGCCGTGAAAGATACCGAGCAGACAGCTCGTGGAGGAATGAACATAGATATGGCCGCTCAAGAGGATCCTACACCGAAGACTCAAGTGTTCGCCGATATCGTGCGCCACCTACAGATGGCGAGCACAACTGGCGTAGATACCCACGCAGACATTACGATGGGCCTGAGAAAAAACGACGTCGTGCAAGCCTGTCACCCCCGCCAGCATCAAACTCATCCAGGTCAGCATCTGCAGCCACATCTTCACCTACACCTGTGCCAACAATGCCGCCCGTGCCTGACCCGCCGCGGCGTGCATCTTATTCGCCATCAGCTTCGACAGTGCAGCCTTTATATGATCTCCAAAAAACCGCGCCTTCTGTGCGCGGCATAGTTGACAGAGCACACCCTGCTAGTCATCAGCGGTGGCGACCGTTGACAAAAGAAGCTTATCACCAGCGGAATGTGCCAGCTCCTCCATTTCCTCGCAGATCGAATCCCCCAAGGTCCGTTTCCCCGCCCATTCCACCACTTGAACAGCGAGGAGCGCCATTAGCACCACTGGTACCGCCAGAGCCAGGGCCACCACCCAAACCACCGAGCAAGCACAGGTTCGTAAGACCGGACGCTGGCCGCTCAACTTCACCAGGAAGATGGCTGCAAACGGATGCTGGGAAGCGCACCATGCCATCTTCGTCGACAGTGCTAGATGAGCCCTACGAAATCGTGGCACAAGTCGGCGAGGGTACGTATGGCCAAGTTTACAAGGCCAGCGCTGGGAGGCATGGTCGACTTGTGGCGCTCAAGAAAATACGGATGGAAAATGCTCGAGAAGGTTTCCCGGTGACATCGATGCGAGAGATGAAGCTACTTCAAGCTCTACGGCACGAAAATGTCATTCGACTTCACGAGACGATGACGAGTCGGACAGGGTCCGTCTACATGGTGTTCGAATACATGGAGCATGACTTGAATGGGATTCTTGTGCACCCCGATGTGGACTTTTCTGCATCCCATGTCAAGTCGCTTGCATCGCAGCTACTCCACGGACTGGCGTACTTGCATGGACGAGCTGTGCTACACAGAGACTTGAAAGGATCCAATCTCCTGCTAAACAGCCAGGGCACTTTGAAAATTGCGGATTTCGGCTTGGCACGCACATACTCTAAGCGAAAACCCGGCGATTACACAAACCGGGTCGTCACACTTTGGTATAGACCCCCCGAATTGTTGTTGGGCGCGACGCGATATGGAGCAGAAGTGGATGCTTGGGGCGCCGGATGCCTGTTTCTCGAACTGTTTCGTCGTCAAGCTGTTTTTCAAGGGCGCGACGAGATTCATCAGCTCCATGTAATCACGCAGACCCTGGGGCCATTGACGGCGAGTGCGTGGCCTAGTTTACAACATCTCCCTTGGTACGAGCTGATGCGCCTGGAAGACAGCGATCATGCCGACACGACAAGCGCACCTGTAGCGACGGCGCTAACGAACACCAACGATACCCCAACGGATCACGACCGCGATGTATTTGTGCAACAGTTTGGCTCCGTTCTTTCTCATGGCGCCATGGAATTGGCACGTGGTCTCCTGACGTACGACCCGGACCAGCGATGGAGTGCAAATGATGCTTTAGGATGCGCCTACTTTACTACTGAGGCACCTGTGCCTGAAAAACCTGCTCAGTACGTGTCTATGAAATGTGATGTCGACCGCTGTATTAACCAACATTCCCAGGCTTTTAGCCACACTCGATGGCGAATGGCACGAAATGCAGTCGAAACGTGCCTTGCGACATGCCCAAGCTCAAATGCACACACATGCGCGCAGCGAGTCTCGACCACCTTCCACGTCACACGCAGTACCCCACATGCCGCCGGAGCACGCGTAGACATCGGTGGTGTTTGGCCGTCGGCGTGACGCGCATTGTAGTCACGAACCTTCATGTGGACGTCCTCTCTAGTATTGCGCTGAGCGCCACGTAGATATCACGTGATGTACCTTCCCCTTCCTTCCCCTAGATGTAGAAGAACGACAGGGTCGCTCGTGACGGACAGCGAAGCAGACTGGAGAGCTTCGGTCGTTTCGCCAATTAAGCGTCGGTTGCTGTTACTACGGCGAGAGAGCGTTGGCAAGGAACGAACAGACAAGTGCGAGTGTGGGACGCGTAACTACTAGGTTTTATCTTTTTCTGTTTCCTGCTTCTGTACTTACGGATTGATTCGGATCAGCAAGATGGTTGACACGCAAAAGACGACCCCAAGGAGTGGCACAGCTCCTGATGCTGCTGCTGCCGCTGCCGCCGCCGCCCCCGCCGACACGCCTGCATCGGGCGTGTCGGCAGTGCATATTGTGAAGCAGCCTGGTGGACGCCCTGATCAGAAACACCACAATGGCGAGATCGAGCGGTTAAAGAAGGAAATTGATCAAACGCACGCCAAGATTGCGCAGATTCGTGCTGCGTTGTCGGGAGAGTCAACAAATGACACGCCAGCTGGCAGGCGACGTGCCGCTCTGAAGGAAGAGCTCAACTCGCTCCGGTCCGAGCAAGCAGGCCGTAAGGGCACGCGTGGTAAAGTGTTTGACGAGCTGAAGCAGGTGCAAGACGACATCTCCAACAAGGTCAAGGCTTTGCAGCAAGCAAAGTCAAAGGCGCCATTCAAGTCGACGGCTGAGTTGGATGCGCAGATCAGCCAGATTGAGGCTCAGATTGAGTCTGGCTCCATGAAAATTGTTGAAGAGCGCAAAGCTCTGAACGAAGTGTCAACGCTGAAAAAGTCTCGCAAGTCTGTCGAGCAATTTGGCGCCCAGCAAAAGGAGATTGACACACTGCGTGCGAAGATTGATGAGCTGCGTAGCTTGCTGGATGACCCAGACATGGCCGCTGCGAACAAGCGCTACGAAGCTATTAAGCAAGAGCTGGATGATATCACGAAGGAGCAGGAAAAGACTGTCGGCAGCCGTAGCAAACTCATGTCGCAGCGCACGGCTCTTTCAAAGCGTCTAGACGAGTTGTACCAAGCGCGTCGTGATCGTCTGAGTGCGTACCACCACGAGAACGACAAGTACTTTGCTCGAGTACAAGCAGAGCGCGAGCGCCGGCAAGAGGCGATCCGCAAGGAGCGTGAAGAAGCGGAACATGCGCGCCAACAGGCGGAAGTGCAGCAGCTTCGAGATGATGCTGCCATCCCAGCCTTTTCGAAGGAGATTGAAGACTGTGATGTGCTAATCCGTTTCTTCAGCGGCACGTCGACCGAGGAGCAGAAGAAAGACGAAACCGTCGCACCGACACGTTCCGAGGGCCTGCCATCACTGCCGTCGGTGCCGAAGCCAGATACTGCTGTACCGGAAGGCGCCGTGGTCGCACGCAAGAAGGGCGATGAGGATGACTACTTTGCTGGCATCGGCACGGGGAAGAAGAAGGGCAAAGGCAAGAAGTCGGGTGCAGCCTCTGCAGCAACGTCTTCAACAACGAATGCTTCAGCAGGCGCTGCCGGTGATGGTGACCACAGCGCGCTGAATGTGCCGTTTGGTATGCTGTCGGCTTTGCTGAACCTGAGCATCCCACCGCCCACGAGCCATGCGGACCTCGGTCGTGTCGTGGACAATATTAAACTGAAGCGGGAGTACTTTGTATCGAACCAGCCACACCAGACGCAGGAAAACATCCGCAAGGCGGAGGAAAAGATCGCTGCTCTTAAGGCGAAACTGGGCTCCAGCAGCTCGGAGACCAACAACGAATCACACGCCTAAGAGCGCCGTGCCGTAGGCGTTCGCGTATGAGGACCGAGATGCGTGCCATGGACCTGTGTTGCAAAGCGCAGAGAACACAGTGTTTCTGACAGATGCGCTTCCAATGGGGACAACGCAAGTAACATGAGTCTGCTCGTGTGTAAGTATGGGAGTGATTAGTAGTTTGTCTGGCATAGGAGAAAAAAAAAGACTCGCATGCCATCGTGCAATACGTACGTCTTAGCACCGCGACTTAGAGATGGCTTTAGGAGCCATGTAAGTGTCGAGTTCCGGTACGGCACATGCTTGGCATTTGATGCCAGAGCTGAGATCACGTCGGCAAGGCAACTTAGCGACCGATTGATACTTTGTGCCTCCCTGAGTCGTTGAGCGTCGTTGGCCGACCCGCTCGATGCAAGTCGCTCAGAGCCAGCCAAGTCCACGAGATTCAGCGTCGCATCGGTCTTAGTGCCACTTGCGTGCTCGCCACACACTCGCAGCGCGAACACGCTGTGACTTCGGCTGGACCGCTCGTTCATAAGCGTCGCAGCGACTTGCCGCCGTTTCTTTGCTTGGGCAAGCAAAGCGTACACGTCATTCGGGCGTGTCATTGGCGCCACGACTGCATGCTCGATGTGTGTGTGTGTTGGCAGATGCTTGATCTCGCACTTGTCTTTGCCATGCGCCCTTCCCTTTCCCTTTCCCGGCTCATCGCCAAGTAAATCGGACACTTGATCCAAATACACTTCCACCATGGATGCCTCGAATGTATAGGACCATCCATGAATCCGTTGCGCTTCTGCAACGCGCCATAGCATATGCATAGCACGAGGAATCAGGCCTACATTTGGGTCATCGTTCATGCCTGCATGCTGATGATCCCAGTCGATCCCCGCGCCGCCTTCAAGTGTGTGTGTCTTGCCAGAGCCAGTCTGTCCATATGCAAAGATGGTAGTATGGTACCCATCAAGCACACTCTGAAGCAAATCTGCCACTTCAGCAAAGACATCTGCCTGTGTACTCGCTGGCGGAAATACGTGATCGAACGTGAAGGCATGTGTCTTGACAGAGGCTGTGCCTGTTGCACTTTCTGTCGGTACACGCACTTCCATTTGCGTCGCCAGCATAGCAGCATCCGGGAAATGCCATTCTGCCACAGCCCCATCCTGCAATGATGGACGTATTCGCGCATATACGCGCACATTCCCACGCAGCTCCTGGACTTGATTATGCAGCCGTCGCCGAAGAGCATCAGCGTCTATCAGACGCATCTCGAGATTACGTACAAGTGCACGAGCTTCATCAGCTTCCCTTCGTAACTCATGCGTGCGATCATCGCGTGAGTGAAGCTGTTCTTCCAATTGCGCGACGCGCGTTTTCCACTCGTGCACTGACGTGGTAAGTTGCGACTCGGCTTGGTGATGCTGATCGGCCGCCAGGCGCAGGCGAGCAAGCTCAGTATCGCGGTCTTCCAGCTCAGCACGTAGCTGACTCACAGTCTGTTCGTATTCTGCACATAGCAGTTTCATTTCATAGTCCTGGTACGTGTGCCACGAGCTGGGTGGCGGACGATTCTCCTTTGCGACGCGTCGCTCTTCCATCAGCTGTTCATCTACAGTGCGCGCACGTTGGAGTCTCTCTTCCTGTGTGGAGCGTTCTTGCTCTTGTTTCGCTTGCATTCTTTGTGTTTCAAGTGCACACAGATCGTGCATGTGAGCAGCAGCAGCGGAGCGCGGCACAGAAACGCGCCGAGGCGTGGAAGAACGATCCTCATCCGTGGGCCGAGCTAGCCGCGCACGCCGCACTTGCAAGCGTGTACGACCAGGAGTTGAAGCGCCTTGCGAAGGCGTATGAAGAGTGCGTCGAGCAGTCGCCGTTCGCGTGGGTGGCATGCAACTTA
>ERZ501061.321-NODE-321-length-17685-cov-4.455133_pt1 | contig 17685 bp, 17 predicted proteins | sample MGYA00510854_ERZ501061 | MGnify/ENA primary metagenome ERZ501061 (study PRJEB25958, sample SAMN03398515) | human skin metagenome | study: EMG produced TPA metagenomics assembly of the Human Skin Microbiome Metagenome (human skin metagenome) data set.
AGGCATCGTTCGTGAATCTAGAATGCTCGCGAGCTCTGGCATACTCATCCGCTCACGTAGCGACTGGACATACTGCATCATAGCCTGCTGGGGTCCCCCACCCCACTCATTTTGCACACCTTCCAGCGCATGGTACAGCTTTTGAGAGGATCCATGTGCGCGTTCGAGCTTCTCCAATGCCTCGTAAAACACTTTCGCAATATCCAACAGACCTACAACATCGCCGTCTTCGTTGCAAACTGGTAGGTGACGAAATCCACGCGTCACCATCGTACTTAATGCTTCTGTTGCGGAAGTTGTGTCGCGCGTGACCATGGGTGAGACTGTCATAATTGAGCTCACGGGCGTCATGCGCGGATCGATCCCACCTGCAACGATCCTGTAGGCCAAGTCCTTGGCTGTAAAGATCCCGGCAAGATGCTCTTCGTCATCGACAACAAGTACACAATCTGTACGCTTGGCAGCACAAAGCTGACTGGCATCTGTGATGCTCATAGTTTGCGGCACTGTGAGCGCTGGCAAGGGCCGAAGTGCCGAGACGGTGCCAGCCTGGACCTGGTTCCGTCGCCGACCTGGCTGCGGCGTAGATGGCTTGCCTGTTTTACGGCTGAGTTCTGTCTCTATACGTTTTCTGATTGCCTCATCACGTCGCGACTGTCGTTTCCGTGTATCGCTGCCGTGTGGCGAGTTCCGATACGACGACGTGCTCATCCTCCTGGTGGGGAAAGGTGGGCCCAAGAGTGTTTGGACAACACGAGCGGCGTGTCGTGTCACGTGCACATTCCCCCCTTCCCAGTGAATCAATCCCTCATCCCAGCGCCAAGAAGGTCTATCTGCCCACAGACTCTGCGTTGACAGCTCGATTGAACAACGCCCGCGGTTGCGTAAAGAGCCGGACAAGAAATTGAGCAAGTGAGTGAGTACCAGCCGGATACAAGCATTCGTACATAAATATTCCCATTCATCTGCCTAGCAATCGAATCAACGCTCCAGGAGCACTCGCAAGATGGGTGTAGCGGAAAAAATCAAGGAAGTCGAGGCGGAAATGGCCCGAACGCAGAAAAACAAGGCCACAGAGTATCATATTGGATTGCTTCGTGCAAAGCTCGCAAAGCTGCGCATGCAGTTGCTGGAGCCTGATAAGAAAGGTGGGAAGTCTGGCGAAGGCTTTGATGTGATGAAGTCCGGGAATGCGCGTGTTGTGTTGATAGGATTTCCATCCGTGGGCAAGTCGACACTCCTTTCTTCTATTACAGAAACAGAGAGTGAGACGGCGGCATATGAATATACGACACTGACGGCCATTCCGGGGGTGTTGGAGTATGAGGGAGCGCGGATTCAGCTGCTCGATTTACCAGGTATTATTGAAGGTGCTGCACAGGGTCGCGGTCGAGGACGCCAGGTCGTGAGTGTAGCCAAGACGGCCGATCTGGTAATGATGATGCTCGATGCAACCAAATCAGCACAACAGCGGCCATTGCTGGAGAAGGAGCTCGAGGACGTCGGGATTCGTCTGAACCAGAACAAGCCGGACGTGGTACTGAAGAAAAAGTCTGGCGGTGGCATTGTTGTGACAAAGGCGATGGGTCTGACACTTACGAAGATTGACGAAAAGATGATCCGCTCTATTCTCCAAGGCTACAAGATTCATAATTGTGATGTGATGATTCGCGAAGATATCACAGTGGACCAGTTCATTGACGTGCTTTTGGGCAATCGTAAATATGTCCCCTGCTTGTACGTGTACAACAAGATCGATGGAATCAGTATGGAAGAGATGGACCGACTTGCCAACGAGCCACGCAGTGTCGTGATCAGTTGCAATTTGAATCTGAATTTGGACTATCTGATTGAGCGTCTGTGGGAGGAACTGAACCTGAACCGCATATATACCAAGAAGCGTGGGCAGCACCCGGATCTGAAAGACCCGATTGTTGTCCGTCGCGGTGCCACTATTGAGCACGTGTGTCATGGAGTGCATCGTGCTCTGGTTGACAAGTTTGCCTATGCAATGGTATATGGCAAATCCAGCAAGTTCCCATTGGCACAGAAGGTCGGTCTGAACCATCTAGTAGCCAATGACGATGTTGTTACGATCTTCACGCGCTGAGATAACATCTGAGTTGGCTGTCTTGTCTTTGCGCATGGTATGAGTGGCTATTTCGCTCACTATTAGCCTCAAGTCCGTGTTCCAAAACTCGCGAGAGATAGGCAGGCAGCAAATGTAATGTAGGGGCCATAATGAACGAGTCCATGATGCACCATCCCACACCCATCGAGTATATTTTTTCGTCCCTTTTTGCGATGCCTCCACTCCCTTGGCGTTGTTTGTTCTTGTCCCTGGCACGTTTCTTCTAGGCTAACAGCAAGACAACACATGTCTAACTTGGAAAGCAGAGGGCAGCGCCCGTACAAAGCATGGTGGATTGCCGGCGTAGCTGTGCTTGTAGCAGTTGTATCTTTGATCGTTGCGCGCCGCGCGGAGTTTTCAAACCACATTGATCTGTTGCTCGATTCCATGGATGAGCCATTGAACCGGCTCAAGCAGACAGGTCTTCCGTACGGGAATATCATGCCACCCGATATCCGTGAGCAAATGGAAAAAATGTTGGGAAGTGCGCGTAAGTGGTATGAGACGCAGGACTTTAAAGTCGGGCGTGAACTTGCGAAGAAAGGAGCAGAACCACATCATCCTGTTGTGCTGCTGCCAGGGATCGTCAGCACAGGCCTCGAGTCATGGAGCACAAGTGAGGAGCAGTCGCCATTTTTCCGGAAAAGACTGTGGGGGTCGACTTCGATGATCCAGCGTGCGTTGTTCGATAAGGACCACTGGGTACGCAACTTGATGCTCGATCCGGCCACGGGTTTAGACCCTGAAGGCACTCGGGTTCGCGCCGCTCAGGGACTCGATGCTGCCAGCTATTTTGCAGCTGGCTACTGGGTATGGAGCAAGATCATTGAGAACCTTGCAGCGGTAGGCTATGACATCAACCAGCTGTACTTGGCAAGCTACGACTGGCGTCTTAGTATGTTCAACTTGGAGGAGCGTGACCGGTTCTTTTCTCGCATCATGTCACAAATTGAGTTTCATACATTAGCTTATGGAAAAAAGACTGTGCTTATCAGTCATAGCATGGGCGGAACAGTGGCACTGTATTTCCTCAAGTGGGTTGAAAGGAAGCGCGGATCGTCGTGGATCGACGAGCATCTAGAGGCGTTTGTCAATCTATCTGGCACGCTGCTTGGCGTGCCAAAGGCGATGCCTGCGCTCATGACAGGTGAAATGCGCGATACGGTCCAAGCACCGGCCATGTTGGCATACCTGTTGGAGCGTTTTTTTAGTGCACAGGAACGTGCCGAGCTATTCCGCAGCTGGGCAGGCAGTGCAAGTCTGATTCCAAAAGGCGGGAATGCCGTGTGGGGCGACGAGCATGGCGCGCCAGATGATTTGGCCAATGCGACCAAGACGCATGGGATTATGATGGAATATGCTGAGCGGCATTCGCACGGGAATGAGACACGGCCCTCTAGGAAACTGAGTGTGGATGAGGTCTACCCATGGCTTCGCATGCATAGTGACAAACACTTCCAGAAGATGCTGCACTCGAACTACTCATTCGGGATCGAGCGTGATCCAGCGCAGATCCAGGCGAATAATGCTGATCCAACAAAGTGGACGAACCCACTGGAAGTGGCGCTTCCTTATGCGCCGAACATGAAGATATATTGCGTGTATGGATGGAATCAGCCGACGGAAAGGTCGTATTGGATGCGTGATGTCGTTCCAGAAACAGATGTCTCCTCTCCAGAACTGTTTGAATCGTCACGGTCACAAACGATGATGATGCAAAATACGTCGGTGACCTCGACGTCTGTCCCGATGAGTAGGATTGATGGCACCATGTCTGATCACGAAGCCGTCCCGTCCATTGATTCTGGCGTGCGTGTCGGCGAGGGTGATGGCACTGTCCCGCTCTTGTCTCTGGGCTCTATGTGCGCGCGCGGCTGGAAGATGGACCGATACAATCCCGCTCGCATGAGGGTTGTAACCCACGAAGTGAAGCACGATCCCGATGCTTTTGACCTGCGCGGTGGCGACTCAAGTGGCGATCACATTGACATTCTTGGTTCACATGACTTGAACGAGGCTGTTGTGAAGATTGCCACAGGTTTAGGCGACTCGGTTCCAGAGCGGATCTTTTCACCGATTCAATCGTACGCTGACAAGATCCAGTGGTGAATGGTGCGTGCGTAATTTTTTTTTTTTTTTCCTCACAGATAGGACCGCCACATATGGAGACATGCAGGTGTGGTGGCAACTCCACTGCATTCCTATTCATAGATGTTTGTAACACCCCTGTCAATGCGAATGTCTTTCATCATTTTTGCAGGGCAAAGGATATGCAAATAAAAAAAATTGGGCCCAATTTGACAAGGCGTGCGAGTGGAGCGTGAGGGAATAGATCCGTGGTAAGGAAACCATGAACCATGATGTGTCGACCTCCTTGTCATCCTCTTGCGATGCGTACGAGGTTCTAGGTATACATCCATCGGCAAATGCGAGCGAAATTCGTGCTGCGTACCTTCGACTTGCTCGTGAGCACCATCCAGATAAAGTCAGGTCGCACTCACAGGGTGGTGAACAAATGCAGCGTATTGTGCAAGCATACGAAGTACTACACGACACTGTCTCGCGTGCGTGCTATGACGAGGAACGTGCGGCCAAGCAGAGACGCAATGTTCCTGTACGCATAGCAGAGACAGTACCGCTTGAGTGCATGGAAGCAGTAGAGCAACCTACGATGCATTTCCAATACCCATGCCGCTGTGGACAGGCGTACGTCATTGCACCTGACGCACTCGTGCAAGAAAACGGGTACGTAGGATGCATGGGCTGCTCAGAAACGATTCATGTTGTCTGGGATGAAGACGGCGATGACGACGGCGACAGCGGGTCCGGCGAGCACATTGAGAACGAGGGATAAACCATGAACGAGGGAGGTCAAGGCACTACCAACCACACGAGGTGGCAGGGCGGCAGTGCGGGCGGTTGCTTGCTGGGTATAAGGATCGACTACGAAAGTAATTGTTTTGTACATATCTCAAACGCCATACGCCGACGCAAGTATGGCATGTTCTCCTGAGCAAAGTTCCATGCATAATCACCCGCATACTCTTCGCGGAGCAGAGCGAGGTCCGTGGGGTCTGCTGGCCTGGTGAAAGAGGCTGCATCCAACGGCGCTGCAGGATACGGCACGGCTGGATCACGCCGACTTAGCTGCTCCAGCGTCTGTACGGCAAAGACACCACAGTCATAGCCATTCCGCTGCTGTGGCGATGTGTAGTCAGCAAAGAAATCTGTCCAGTCGCTCAGATCCAGCTCCATGTGCTTCTTGTCGCGCATTTCGTCCTGCAGGTACGCACGCAGCCGCTCAAATACCACAGGGCTCGGCATGCCCATACTGTCATAGTACTCGAAGCGACGCAGGCGCAGGTTGATGGCCGCACAGACCCAATGTGCCTGTCCGACATTGATGGGCATCAGCACCAAGTCTTTCGTAAAAAGATCCACACGTCTGGACCAGCGCCTGACACCGGCATATCCACGGGTCGTGAGGTTCTGCCAGAAGAAGGAGGAAAACACATGGACGCGCCAGAAAGCGCAAGGCCCATGCTTGGCCCGAGCGTTCTCCGCATCGGCATCGTTCGATCGCTGCTGGATGAGCTGGCCGTAAAAGTTGATCACCTCATCATTGAGCCATTTGCCTGGGCGCAGCTTGGCCATATCATGGGCCTCGACCTGCGCACCAGGCATGCTTGCAATTACGCCGCGCTGCTGGAAGGCTGTCGACACACGTCTATCGCTGTCGGGCGGTAGCGATGCTGGGAGTGGTGGGCGGCCGAGGATGCCATGCAAGCTGCGCCGCTTTTCACGAGCTTGCCGCACCGCGGTTCGACGTGCCTCAAGAGGCGCGACCGGCGGAGGCAGCTGCGCTTGAGCATGTGCTTCTCGCCGCTTCAGCAAGTCTAGTGTGCGCTGAGTGTATGCCTGTTCATCCAGGACAGGTCTTGCCATGGGCCAAGTCTGGAGTGTCTCCAGGTCCATGAGCTGCTGGACATGTACGCGCTTCTTCACGAGCGAGTGGAAATCGTCGAACGAGAGCCTTGGACCACCACGGCGCATCGCTTGATATGCTTGCCGAATCATCGATGCAATGCGTGCCTGTTGCCGTGTGTTGATGCGAGCCTCAAAGTCGTCCATAGCCAAAGGCGCTTTTCGGCGCATGCTGAGCGACGAGACGGTGCGTCGGTTCTGCTTGGGCCATGCATCGATTCGTTTGGATCGGAAAAGCGTTTTTGGCAATGCACCTGCCGCATGGTTATGGAAGTACTGAGGCCGGAAGTGCGATGGGCGGGCTGGCGCAACTGGAGCGCGAGATGAGAGAAACCGGCTCAACGCATTTGATGAGCACGGATGAGAAACTAAAGTAGGAGGGGTCGATAAAGTAGGTGGACTTGAAGATGTCCTTGAAGTCGTTCGTTCGTGTGAGACAGGCCCAGGCGAGGGGGATGAATCCGAGTCATCAATGACGATCACGGATGAGTCACTTGATGAAGCAGTGGGCGAAGGCCTTTGGTCATGAGGATGAGACTGTGAAGAGTCGGGCTCATTTCGATTGTTGTCAGAGGACCTTTCAGAATGGAGTAGGGAACCAGGGCCTTTCATGGAGCGGTCTGATGCAGAGAGAGCCGATTTGTTGATCAAGTCATCATCTTCGAGCGCCTCGTTGTATTCGACGTCATCATCATCATCATGCTCGTCAACTCCTAGGCCAACATCTTGATCGTCTGAGTCGATTTCAAACTCGTCTTCTCCAGTGGCGTGGCCATCGTTGTCAAGCTGGCCCTCTTCTGAAAGGTGATCGTCGTTCCCGTCAAAGTCAAGCTCTTCCGCTTCGTGCTGATCGTGATCGTCGATTTCATTCTCCTCAACTTCAGGATCATCACCATCAGCCACGCTCTCTTCTGCATCGTGGTCAACGTCATCCACCACCTCGTTCTCCTCAGCTTCAGAATCATCGCCGCTGTCAATAGGGCTCTCCATAGTTTCAAGAGCATCGTCGTCAGCGTCGCTCTGCTCGGCATCGCGGTCACTATCGTCAAGCTCGTCGTCTGCAGCTTCAAGACCATCACTACTTTCAACTTCGCTCTGTTCGGCATCATCGTCGTTGTCGTCATGTTCGCCGTCTTTAGCTTCCGAACCATCGCTGCTGTCAGCTTCACTCTGCTGGGCATCGCGATCACTGTCTTCGTTCTCGCGGTCTTCAGTTTCAGAACCACCGCTGCTGTCAGCGTTGCTCTGCTCGGCATCAACGTCGTTGTCGTCTTGCTCGTCGTTTTCAGCTTCAAGACCATCGCTGCCATCACCGTCACCGTCACTGTCACTGTCACTGTCACTGTCACCCTCACTCTCACTTCCCCTCTTGCTCTCATCTCGTTTCTGTTCCTCCCTCTTATTGACACGGCCATGCTCCTCCTTAGCATTCACACTGGGGTCGTTTTGCTTGCGTCCTTTACTCACAAGGGCCTGTGCGTCCTGAAAATGTCCGGCAAGCCAGTTTGCCTCCATATTCTCTTCTTGATCACGATCCCTCTTGTCTTGAGCCCGCCCAGTTGCTTGTTCCATGCATGGATCCTCCTGGGTGTCGAATGTCGCGGTCGAGGTCACGGGCAAATCTGGACGCGATTTCTTGCTTGGACGAAAGAACGAGACTAGTCGTTCCCACCACGCGCTCATTCGATCTGTCGAGTGATGCGTGTCTCCATGCACTTCTTCGTCTCGTGTGCGCTTTGGCATCCCAGGCACTGACCTGGGCTACCTGGCGGTGTGACGCGTCGTCGAAGCAAATCACGCTCGAGTCGATGCATTCAGGCGGCCTCACGAGTCTTTATGCATAAGATTGCGAATAAATTATTTTTGCGCCGGGCGATGAATCTTTTTTATTAGGCCACGAGGCCAATTTAGACTATGGACCAGGAGAAGCAAGGGCCATGGCAAGAGGAAGGAATCGGCGCTTTGGGCCCCATGCCTGACGACGATGCTGGCGAATCGTCGTCTCAATTTGTTGCGCATGTCGTGCTTGCTGAGGATGCAGATGTCGCGGCTATGGGCTTGCTACTCGAACAGCATCTTCAGCGCATATGTTCATTGTCTCCGCCCGAAGGCGTGAATGGGTATATTTGGGATCGTGAGCCGCCTATGGTGCTGCAAGTACCAGAGGGCACCGAAAAGGCACTCGAAGTGTCCATGCGCGTGCAAGAGTGTGTTGATGATGAATGGTTCTTGACGTATGTGCTGCGTGAGTGGACCAAGACGTATACCGATGTGTGCATCCGTGTGAACGATGAAGACGGGGAGTTTCTCTTGATCGAGGCTGCCGATACACTACCATCATGGGCCCAGCCAGATACGACACAGAATCGTGTGTGGATCTATCAGGCGCAACTGCATTTAATTCCGATCGATGCGTCGTCGCGGGACACGTCTCTCTCGGTATCTGAGGCTGTGCGTCTCGTTCGCGATCCACACTGCGCTACACAAGCGCCATCTCTCGTACAAGACAAGGCATTTGCACGCGTCGATGCGTATCCAGCTGCTGCATTGACGCACCATCACACGACGCTCGCTTTCCTTCCGCCAAATGCTGCCAAAGTATTTGCCACATACCCGCAGAGTACCGCCGAGGCTGTGCATGCACTAGAAAGTCGCGATGCGGTCAGTGTGCGCAGTATTCGACATCTTCCAACGCCATTGCGCGTCCAGGCATGCAACGAAGTCGACGACGACGCCGCGACGGTCCCCAAACCACCGGCGACAGATGCCGTTCTTGTGCGTGTTACGTTGACGCGACATTTGTATGCAAGATTGTCGTATGATCGGTTCTTTGCACCTGCATCACTTGGACGCCGTTGGCAGCGCTTCGTCGAGCTCTATCGCTTGGCGAAGCGAGGAGAAGCTTCATTGGCTGAGAAGAATGATCTTGCTCTCTGGGGACGTTGGTGTGATACAGGCGCCAAACTAGTTGCCGGTCTCGCTATGTGGCTCGATACTCTTGGCCGGCGGCAAATGACACAGATGCAAGACGCCTTATCGTCGTCTTCGTCCAGTAGTCCAACAATGGCGCCACATCGGTACGAACAGTTCATCGCTGCCTTGACAAAGTATGGGTTCTTTGGCAGCGAGCTCCGAGGAAGCGCGGCTTGGAAAGAACGAGAAGCAAAAGCTGCAGCGACAGCCGCGCGTCTAGGTTCTGTTTCACCTGGGTCTGCGGAATCGTCACGATCATCATCCGGCGTATCGTATCGACAGATCCTTTCCGCCATGCAAACACAGGGTCCTGAGAAAGAGCTTTGGCAGGCACTGCCGCTTACGTCACAGAGTATCCCGTCGCTACAAATGCACGAGGATAGCGAAGCATGGTTGTCGATGGCACCCCAGGACATTGAGGCACTACTTAGTGGCAGGACACAGGATGAGGCCGAGGATGCTTCTATGGACAGGTTTCAGTCCTTCATGTCCAAGATGCAATCATTTTTGCATCGTCAAGGTGATGTTGAGGGCGCTTTATTTGACGACGACGCAAACTTCGATACCCTAGAGGATGGCGATGAAGCTGGTGCTGACGCAGATGCCAATGACTCGTCCGACTCTGAGGCGGAGCGAAAAGCCCGCATGGACGCGCTCGTCGAACCGTTAGCCCCTGGGGAATGGGGCGCAGAGTCAGCCAAGGCGCATGATGGTTCACTCGCTTCAGACGACAAGGCAGCCACCACGGCGCAGGCTCATTCCAAGTCTATGACCCATTTGCAACCTGCCCTTCATCCACGAGGTGAAAAACGAACAAACCGCCTGGCTGGCCTGTCCAGGCTGGAGCGATTCGATGGCGACAGCGACTCGGACGAGGCGTCGTTGCCTGACGATGATCACGACGCGGCAGAGGATCGGGCGGAGCGGCATCGTGCTTTGGAGATGATAGATGATGACGAACCAGAAGATGATGAGGAAGATGCTCCTATTGAGCAGGACATGGGTGACTTTTTCGAGTTCACGCGACGCACACTCGGTTTATCGGATTCTCAGTACGCTGAGATTCTAGAAGAGCGACGAAATCGAGGCGCCTTCGTGCCTTCGGCAGCTCGTCCCGATACGTGGGCCGAGAAAGTCCATGACTCCAAGTCCACAGATTCGACGATGTCGGAAACTTCCACGCTGATGCCGACGTCGATGCCGACGACAACGACGAAGCCATCACTTGCGTCCCTGGACGCGGCGCTGGATGCCATGGAGCAAGAACTTCGGGAGCGGACGAGACCATCCACGTCTACGTCATCAGGACGTGCTATGCTGTCGGATCCAATGGAGGAGGATGAAGATGCGGATGATCTGAACGAAGAAGAAACTGAGTTGCTACATCATCTGTTGGCGTCTGGCATGTCGTTACCTGAGAGTCTCCAGCGTTTCGCTACCGAGCATGATGTACATAACGCGGACGTTGAAATGCTGGGTCATTTCCTCGAGAGTTTCAAGGCGCAAAACGGGCATCCTGGTCCTGTTGGTACGTTGAGTCAGCGCCTCGGAGTTGGTTCTTTGCCTCGCGACACTGATCGGGCTTGAGCACAGCCCAGTCTGGTGATATCGGGATGCAGCGCAGATCAGGGAGTGGGTTGATGCATGTATACAATCCCACCAAGCCCAAGCCACGTGGATCCTGCGGCTTAATTGTCGGTCGACGACTTGCGTATTGATTAGTAAATAGTCTGGATATCTTTGCCTGGGTTTTCTGTGAGCCTGCGGTGTTCTTGACGGTTTCTCTGTAAGCACCAAGGCGACGGGGCGGATGTGATAGCGAGGGAAGCCCCAGTCCCTTGCACAGGCCTGTTTTGCTTGTGTATGGTGTTTATAGAGAAATCCAACACTTTGGCTGGCTGTTGAATGCGCTGTGCTACGTCCACCGTAGGACGAATGTGCACATGCGCAATGTTGACTAGCTACAATGCTGAGAGAGAGACATTTTGAGGATTCAATGCCTGGGTCGTCCATGTGGAAATATGGCCGTCACACAGGACAAATGTTTGCATCTTGGCACATGTTAGAGCCTGTCACTTTCGATCGCTTTCGTCCATATGTCTACCTATACGTAGGAAAACTACTTCTTTTCCTTATTTTCTTCCGCCGGCTTAGGAGGCACGAGCTTGTACTCGTTGGGAGTGTACGAAACACCCTCGCCAACTTGCTCCCAAGCGGAAGCCGGCTCAAAGTTGCGGTGAGCCTGCATGAGCTGGACGGGCTCATATACAACACGCTTCTTTTCCTCATCCCAGCGCACCTCCGTGTACCCAGTGAGAGGGAAGTCCTTGCGCAGGGGATGACCTTCAAATCCATAGTCAGTGAGGATGCGACGCAGGTCTGGATGGCCAGCAAAGAAAATGCCATACATGTCCCAAGCCTCGCGCTCGAACCAGTCTGCACTGCGGAAAAGACTCGTGACTGTCGGGACTGGTGTCACTTCGTCAGCGTACGTCTTTACACGAATTCGAGCATTGTTCCGAATGCTGAGCAGGTGGTAGTTCACTTCAAACCGCTGAGAACGGGTTGGATAATCCGCGCCTGAAATGTCCATCAAGACCTTGAATTGTGTAAGCGTGTGGTCGCGCAGGAACGTCATCGTTGGGATCAAGCCAGCTGGCGCCACGTAGAATGTCAATTCGTCTTTGTACACGCTAAACTGCTGGATGAATCGCGGAAGCACTACAAAAAGATGGTCAGCTTCCTTCTTCGCGAAAGAGAGAGAGAGAGAGAGAGAGAATGTATGCGTACGCACGCATAAACACGCACACACACACACACCCAGCACTCACAGTGACAGGTTTAGTGAAAACATACCTGAAAGCACCCAGCTGCCATAGTCGTGCAAGGGACCTTGCATCGACTGATACTTGTCCATGGGGTTCATATTCGCTCGCTCAAGGTAAGGCGACTTTAACATCACTTTATCACCCTGCTCCCGCAACGCCAGCGACGTCGAAATAGTGCGCAGACATGGCACATATGCGGCTTGGCGCACGGCCGGCCTCGCACAGCGCAGGAGCGTTCGTGCAGCAGTCGCCATTTCGAACGATCGAAAAACCGTCGGTTATCCTGCCAAATTGTAGAGATGCGTCGGTCGGGACTGGACGGTGTTTCACCCTGCCGACGAGCTCGTCCGGCCGATATGCTTAGTCATCTTATGCGCCGCACATCCAGTACGACGTCTCAGCCATTGCTCTTCATTTTTGAGGTGCGTGTGCGTGTGTGTGATCCAGCCCCAATCGATCCATCGATGGCGACAACAAGAACTGCGCTGTCATCAACGCCGCCACATGTTCAAAGCGATGCAAAAGTTCTCAACACACATGTACTTGCATACCCTGATGCATTGCCTTATTATGACACCGAGATAGACCATGTGCGTGGTCTCCGCGAGACTGTGGAGCAAGCCATTGAGGAGGAAAAGCAGCAATTGCCGTACGCGCCGCAAGACCTATTGCCACCTGCCCATGTTCCCTGGTCGGATAAGCCGGCATGGGCCGCCGACTGGGAGCGAGCGAAGCGCGGAGAATCGATGCATGCGATTGATACCACACGATACCAACTCCCAGCGCCCAGCGGTGGCGCGGAGACATCTGAGGAGGCATGGGCCCATGCACTTAGGAATGCCGAGACGCAGCTGGCATACATGGACGCACGGTAAGTTTGCGCTCTAGCATACACTAACCGCATCTTTTCAGGCTGAACAACATTGAGCTTCTGCGACGATATGGACGTATGTGTCACGTATCTAGGCGATGAACTAACGCGTGAACAGCCAATCTTTGGCGTCTTCATAACTACCAGCAGGAAGCCATGGTCGCATTCGAGATGCGTGCGAAAGAGCATGCGTCTCACGAAATGGACGAGCTGAACCGGACGCGAAAAGCGACGCACTTGCACCTGGGCGACAAGATCTCGACGTACGAATCGCGATGGCGTGACTTGGTGTCGAGGAACTTGTCGATCCGCGTTGCCACTCTAACTACGCGTGCTAATATGCAAGAGATCATGCAACGCACAGAAGATATGAAACGGGAATTAGCATCCATGGACGCAGCACAGGTATAGATTCTCCATGTACAGTTATCAATGAATCAAAGCGAACGTGAACAGACGAATGGCAATAGAGGGCGAAAGGAGAGCGAATATACGTGGCAGGTCAAGAGGTGTGACCAGCAAAAAAAAGAGGCTGCCTCGCATTATGAAGGCCGACATACGTGTTACGCTGCCGTGTCCTTGGGTGTTTGACGCAGCAGATCAAGGAAATGGCTCTTGCTAAGTTCCTTGACGGCCATATCTTTGCTGCCCAGAGCGTTCAATTTGCGTGACTTTTGCGTAGAGCGGGCTTTTTCAATATCACTTTCTGTGGTAGATTGCGCGGCGCGGATGGCATTGAAGAGTTTCACGACACCTCGTTGAGCCGTCTTACGCAGACGTCGTTCGTAGCCTTTGGCACCTCCCTGTTCTGTCCACGCGTCTAGAGCCGCGCCTGAAAGTGGCATTTGTGTGCTATTGGAGAGTGTTCCAGGGGCTCCCCATTCACCGATCACATCCTTGATATGGGCCCGCTCTTCTCGCTCTCTTCGTTGTTCCAATGCAAGACGTGCTGCTTTGGCTCGAAGTGTCGTAGCATTTGCTGTTCGACGGATTCGTGGTGCAAGCGAGAGAATTTCATTTTGCCCTTTGGTAGCCGTTGTGGCATCACCAAGCAGCTGCTCCAGTGTTTCTCCGAATGCACCTGGGGATAGAGCGCGTCGTTTGCGTTCTGTGTGAGAAAGAGCTAGGACGTACTTTGTGTTTTGGCACTTTTTTCTTGTGAAAAATGAGTGTTGTTTTCATCACCGCTTTCGACACCATTTGCGCCATCATCATCATCATCATCATCATTGTCATCGTCATCGGCATCGTCCTCCTCTTCATCATCATCATCGTCATCATCGTCATTGTCATTGTCATCATCGTCCATGTCGCCTTCACGGCTGTCCACAGCACGTCCTTCTCGTTCGCTCACCTTCTTCTTGCCTCCTTGTCTCTCATTCGCACTAGGATTGCCGAAACTCATCTTCCATTTTGAGCGCCCGTGCTGTTGAGGCTGCGTCGCCATTCTTTTCTGTACGCCAGGCATGGCGCGTGCCACCAAAAAACCAAGTGGGTTGAATTATTTTTTCTTTTTTCGCAGTAGGCACTTGGTCAGCCAGCCAGTCAAGCCAGCTTGCCCTCGTCAGCGAGTGGGCGGCGGCTAGGTACAGTCAGCACATCCACGTGACAGTCCCGCAACGCCAGCGGCGAACACGGACTCAGGGCACCCGTACGAGGCTTGGACCGTTACCAGCAAGAGCACTGTCGATACCATGATTCGCGCTCTGAACCTTTTCCGATCGCGTGCGACTATGGCACAGAGCATGCTGCGCTCTGGTGCCAATGTGGGCATGCAGAAGCGGTTCCTGTCGATTCACGAATACCTTTCGATGGGTCTGCTGAACAAGTACGGCATCAACACACCCAAGTTTTTCCCCGCAAAAGACAGTGACGAGGCGTACTTGTCAACGAAGAAGTTCGACGGTAAGCCTGTGGTTGTCAAGGCACAAGTGCTTGCTGGTGGCCGTGGAAAGGGCCACTTCGACAACGGACTTCAGGGCGGTGTCCATCTGGTCAAGTCGTACGTACTACATAGCCTAAAGAGAGGGCTGTTTCCACACGAAAGAAACACTAACCAACACGCAGTGCTGAGGAAGCTCGTGATCTAACGGGCAAGATGGTCGGATCCAAGCTCATCACGAAGCAGACGGGTGCCGCAGGCCGTGTGTGCAACTCCGTTATGATTGCTGAGGCTCGCACACCTAAACACGAGTACTACGTTGCGATTCTGAACGACCGTGTGCGCCAGCTGCCGGTGCTGATTACGTCGAATCAAGGCGGTATGTCGATCGAAGAAGTCGCCAAGGAGAACCCGGACGCTATTATTACGACACCTATTGACTACACAAAGGGTCTGGATATGGAGACCGCGAAGCAGGTGGCCCACAAGCTCGGATTCTCTGGCGAGCAACAAGAGAATGAGGCCGCCGACACTTTCGTGAAACTCTACAAGTTGTTCCGTGAACGTGACGCGACTCAGGTGGAAATCAACCCACTCGCCGAGAGCGAGGATGGCGCCGTGCTGTGTATGGACGCGAAGCTGGGCTTTGATGAGCATGCTGATTTCCGTCAGAAGGAAGTATTCGAGATGCGTGACCTGACGCAGGAGGACCCTAGCGAAGTGAGGGCTAGTAAGTACGGCCTGAACTTTATCAAGCTCGACGGTAACATTGGTTGTCTCGTGAACGGTGCTGGTCTCGCTATGGCGACGCTCGATCTCCTCTCGCTCAACGGCGGTAAGCCTGCGAACTTCTTGGATGTTGGTGGTGGTGCGAACGCCGAGGCTGTGAAGAAGGCATTTGAGATCGTTCTTGAGGGCGAAGGCGTGCGTGCTATCTTGGTGAACATTTTCGGTGGTATCATGCGCTGTGACGTTATTGCTGAGGGTATTATCAAGGCTACCAAGGAGATGGAACTCAAGATCCCTCTAGTGGTCCGTCTTCAGGGCACGAAGGAGCAAGAGGCGAAGGAGCTCATTCGTCAGTCTGGTCTGAAGATCCAGGCTTACAATGACTTGGACGAGGCTGCTCGCAAGGCTGTGGAAGCTGCCGCTCAGTAATGACTCTATCTCTCCCAAGGACATACTCAAATATACACACTCTCACACTTTCGAATAAGCTACACATACCGTAGGTGCTCGGGATAGATGTCTCTCTTCCTCTTTACTTTTCGTTCCGAATTGTACCTATTATGTGATATATATATATATATATATGTACCTGTATGAGTCGAATGCATCGGCATATCAATTTCACCAATGCGCTACATGTGCCTGAACAAGGGATTCCTTGTGCACTATTCTTTTCTTTTCTACTCGCTCATCAGGATGGCAAAGCAATGCGCATCTTGTGAGTCTCGAGACGACTTGACACATGTCAACCCAGCCAACAGAAGACATGGGGAAACACATAAGCTTGGACATGGAAGCAAGGGTCGAGGCAGGGGTAGGGTCCAGGTGTGAAATCAAGTCCGAACGGGCATCACGAAACGCGGCAAACCACCTCGCCATCGAGCTTTCGACGCATTGCCTCTTTTGCTTCGAACCATCCGTGTTTCCCACAATCAACAATGCCGATTTCCCCTGCTCGCAAAGGTGTCACAAACTTCGCTCGCCTGCCGGTCACCCAAAGCAGAAGCTCATCTTTTGACATAAACAGATGACGCGATGGCTTACTGACAAGGTTCATTCGTTCAAGCACAGGTCTATCATCATTCCGATACTTGAGATCAATCCAAAGCCGTCTTCGTACTTCAGGCGCGGCATTCCAGTCCACTGCACTTGGCCCTGCAATGGTACCGCGCGTCACGTTGTAAATAAATCCATGGTGCAATAAAATTGACATGATCGATGCATTTGCCTTCGTGTAAGGAATTGGCACCGACTTTAGCTTTGCACGCGATGCATTTTGCAATCGTACGCAAAGATCCGCATGCAACGGCATGTCGGTCGCTTCGGACAGAAAGGCGTTGGTGTATTGTCCGCCATCGTCGAAGAACCTCCGCCCATTGACATCAGTCTATCACGTGACTATCCACGCCGAAACGCTACAGTCGTCACAGTCGATCCCTGCTGTCCACCCTGTTCATGTATCAGCGGAAATGTTTGTGTGTGTGTGTGTGGAAAAGGCACAAACATACAAATGTGAAAGAAGGCGTTGGAACAACATGCTCAACCAAAAATCCTAGATATGGTCAGCTTAGCAAGTAGGAAGTGGGCTGCATAGATGCAGGGCAGCGTGTGTTACGCACCTGCTGGCTGAAATTTGGTGGCCAATTCTTCCTGCGTGAAATTGCAACTGGTGATGAAAAAGATACCGCCGTCTTTCCTTGTTAAACGGTGCACAGCTTCCACATATAAGTCCACGGGAAGTTTCCCGTGCACCAGTTGGGACGATAGTGCAATCTATGCGTTAGTGACTTGGTTTCATAACATACCGCATCATACTGCGTCAGAGCTGTTATCTTCCGTGAATATATACGTACTGTTCCTTTATCGCACACAATGTCCCATCCTTTGCCATGACTTGGACGCGCGGCGAGCTCGTCCATCTCGGGCATATTGCGCAAATCACATTCAAGGAACAAGATCTGTTCGCATCCATGCCCCCGTTTAGAACCAATTGCCTTGGATAACTCAATTGATGCTGCTGAGTAGTCAATACCACACAGTCTTGCTGGAAAAATGATATCTGGCGTCATGTTTTCTGCTTCATCCAGCTGAGCATCCATCAGGGCAAATAGTAGGTGGCCATTTCCTGTGCCTACGTCCAAAATATACTTCGCTTCTTCATCAGATTTTTCTTGCAACATGTCGACAAGATAGCGAATCATCCGTTCAACACTATCTTCGCCAAACCTAACGAAGTGTGAGTGCCTCAAGCCTCAAGTCACGTACCACACTTCGCCCTCATCTCCAA
>ERZ501061.326-NODE-326-length-17489-cov-4.591545_pt1 | contig 17489 bp, 18 predicted proteins | sample MGYA00510854_ERZ501061 | MGnify/ENA primary metagenome ERZ501061 (study PRJEB25958, sample SAMN03398515) | human skin metagenome | study: EMG produced TPA metagenomics assembly of the Human Skin Microbiome Metagenome (human skin metagenome) data set.
TGGTAGCAGATCGGATCATTCACATACATGTGGGCACACGTCATAGCTGCCGCCTTGCGTACGTCCTTCGCATCCAGCTCCAGGTACGGCAGCGTGCAGTTGCGGACGAACTCGTTCAGTATGTGTCCACTAAAATCAAAGCTGCCGAGCGTCTGCAGCGCAATCGTCAGGGTCTCGATCGTCTTTGCATCCGGCGACACATGCAGCACAGGCGGCGGCCGGCCACCGTGCCGGGGAAGTGGCGCACCAAGCGGCCGGTACGGCACGCCTATGAGAATGTACGACAGCATCATCAGGAGCCGCTCCTGCACAATCGGCAGCAGCGCCGGAATCGCATGGACAATCTTCTCCAGCGCCGACACTAGCGCGGTACTCAGGCCACATGCAAACATCATATCGAGCATGTCGTGCACATCCCGCTCAATGCGTGTGCCGACAGCCAGCGCCACATGCCCCAAGCAAAAAAATACCGGTCCCTCTGGCGGCATATTCTTCTTACCCCGAAGCAGCAAACTCTCACGCACACACTGCATAATCGAATCGACGTACGGCTGCATCCGGTCGCCCATCGCCATGGACACGAGTCCAATCGCTTCGAGCGTATCGCCCCATGCCTCCTTCGTAGACCGATCTCGCTCGCGCCGCAGTTGGTCAATGAGCGTCGTCATCACAGGTCCCAGATACTCTTGGGCATAGTAAGGCGGATCGTACGCGGCCAGCACTGGAATCAGGTTCGTCACCGTGCGTTTGACAAGAGGATCACGATGCCGGTGAAGTCGCAGAATCAGCTCACATGTGCGATGCAGACGCGTCTTCATAAACATCTTCGAGTATCGCAGTAGCTTCAAAATCGCCAGCAGACTCCCGTGGATCACTTCGACCGCGGTATCGCGCAGCCCTCGTTCGGCGTCGTCGTATACGAGCTCGTACGCCTGTGTGCCCATCTGTTTCTCGCGGTCTGAGATGATCTGGAAGCACGCACCCAGTGCCTCGGCCGCCGCCTCTCGCACCGCTACTTTCGCATCCCGCAGTGCGACCCAAATATGGTCCATGACGCGCCCCACGTACGTGTGGAACAGGTAGGGCACATTCCGTGCCATTTCCTTGATGATCAATACGGCTGCGTACCGACCGTTCTCATTCCTTTCACCCTGCAGAAAGTCCAGTGCACGCTGCATCTCAAATTCCACAAATTGGTCTCCCAGAGAGTGTCCTCCATGCTTTGACACACGGCCCAACACACGCGCTGCAGCAAACATGACTTGCGGATCAGAGCATGGCAAGTTCGGCTTCAAATATTGGTAGAAGCGATACAGGCGCGCACTATTATCCTCGCTTTCGAGCCCAATAAAGTTGTCAATCGCCGTAATGCCACCCAGCTTGCTTGCCGTTTGTGCGCTGTGTGTGAGCTCTATGACGCGCCGGTTCAGCTCATTCGAAAACGCCTGGAGCCGCTCTCCCTTCAGCTCCGACAGCATATATGATACCTGTTACTTCGTCAGCAGTTCTGTTCTGGGCCCTCTCAACCCCTCCATGCTCCATGGTCGTTGGCCGAGGTTCTCACGTACAAAGCTTCCCAGTTCTTTGCCGGCATTCGTCCGCACTCCCTTGTCTCTGATCGCTCCGTTAGTCATACTTCGTCACAAACTCCTTCACGCCAACGTACTTGCTCTTCAGTTCGTCAAACATGCGCGAGAGCGTCTCAGACGGCTGCATCGATTGCGACACAACCGACGCCGTACTCGTGACACTGAGTGACGGAAGCATCGTGCTAGAGCGTGTGCGCACTACACTCCCGATCACCCACACTCACTTCGCTACCTAACTCACTTTCCCTCGTCAGGCGCTTCTCTGCGCAAGACGTGAGTGCGTGTTCGTCGCCGGCAGCTTACTACCCGCCAAGATTATGGGATGAATGTTCGTAGTCGCCACTCACCCGCGTGGCTCCGCTCTGGCTCGTGCGTGCAGGATGTGTATTACAAATCACCTGTTAGGCTCTTTCGTTTCCACTTCGTGCAGGCCCAAAAGGAAACTATAACATGTTTCTTGTTGCGGTTGAAGCAAATGATATTCGAGATGATGACTTGGCAAGTTCGGCGTCAGCGCGTCAAAGCTTGCTGGTTTGAATTCTATCACATCCTTTTTTCTATTTTTCTTTTCCTCCCTGTCACTTTTCCATCCCTCCTCCCCATATCCATAGTCGTGGGAGCGAGTATGCGTGTGTAGTAGTACACGCACACATGAGCGCTTCATGTCGAGCACGAAATGCCACACTATTTGTCTTTGACTGTCTCTGTCCGCCTACATGTCAGCTAATTATGCCGACTCCTGCTCTATTCATCACATCGCTCAATTCCATGGGCGCATGGCTGAGGGAAAAGCAGGAAAGATGATCGATCCTTGGGCTCCATATTACACATTACGTGGTTTCTGGCACTTGTGCGTGGAATGGCGTAAGAATGTAGTCCCACATTTCTTTGCGTATACAACAAGAAATATAGTCCATAATTGAGTTCATGTGCGTGACCTGCAGCTTCCTACGTGCTTTGGTCAGGTTCCTCATGCATGGCCCTAGTGTCTTTGCTGCGCGCCTCTGGCCAGCTTGTTTGGGTGCCGGCCACTGTCAATAGTGGGTGCTGGAGTCGCATGTCACGTGCGACGCGGCTTGGCGAAGGACAGGAACCTAGTGTCAAAATGAGGCGGACAAAGCTGGGCCGCGCGGACCCAATCTATGCGGAGGTGTGTCAAAATCCAAGCGACGGGATCAGGGGTTGGCGACGCGTCATCCAACATTCACAAAGTGCATCTCCCGATCCGATCACCATGTCAACGGCCCCGCTCGTACTTTCTGCGCGCTGGCACGGTCATACAGCTGATGTCCGTGCCATCGCCTCTTATGCATTGGCTGACGGAACAGACTTAATCCTATCCGGCTCCCGCGATCAATGTGCGCGCTTGTGGGTTCGACTTTCGGACGGCTCATTGTCGGACGTGCATGTACTGGACAATGGCAGCGGATTCGTCAATGCCGTCGCATTCTTCGAGCAGGATGGCACTCTCTACGCTCTCTCGGCTGGCCAAGACACACTTATTCATGCCTTTCGCGTTGATGCTCATGGTTCCAGCGTGTCTGTGAGTACGACGCCGCAGTTCTCTCTTTTGGGCCATTCATCAAACGTATGCTCCCTTCGCACATACAAGTCTGATTATATCGTCAGCGGAAGTTGGGACTCTACCGTCAAAGTTTGGAAGCATTGGAACTGTGTTGCAACACTCTCCGGCCATACACACTCCGTGTGGTCTGTGCTCCCTATTGATGACGATCGCATCTTGTCGGCCTCAGCTGACAAGACTGTTTGCTTGTGGTCACTCTCATCCCCCCAAGAACCTATCTACACATACGAAGGAGCTACGCAGGCCGTGCGTGATCTTGCACGTTTAAATGACGCCTCGTTTGTCTGTGCTGGCAACGATGGTCAGCTTCGTGTGCTTCCTATTCTGGGTGGCACCGCTGCCCCTCGTACTATTGCAACTCTCCCATCCTTTGTTTATGCGCTCTGTTGCACAAGTACGGAACACATTGGCGAAAGTAGTCTCATTAGCTGCGGTGAGGACCGCTGCTTCCGTGTCTGGAGGCAGAACACCCTGTCACAGCTGGTACCGATACCAGCTCTGTCTGTATGGTGCGTATGCACTCTGTCGAACGGCGATGTCGCTTGTGGTGCTAGTGATGGTCTCGTGTCCATCTTCACTCGCGATGATGGACGGGCTGCCCCTGCTGATGTCGCCCGTGCATTTGCTGACGAGCTTGCCACGCAATCACTCAGCGCGCCAGAAGTGCAGGGTGTTGCTGTGAAGGAGGATCGTGCAGCTCTTCATCAGCCTGGCAGGCATGAAGGCGATGTGTGCGTGGTTCGCGAAGGGTCCAAATCTTCCCGCTTCCATTGGAGTGTTTTCAAGCAACAATGGATCCACACAGGCATCGTCACCGAGGGCGCTGCGTCATCCTCCAAGACCGAATTTCAAGGCAAGCTGTATGACTATGTATTTGATGTCGATATTGCGGATGGAGTACCACCTCTTAAGCTGCCTTACAATGTGACGGAAAATACTTACGTCGCTGCATCGCGATTCCTCGAGCAGAACAATTTGCCCGCCTCTTTTCTCGACCAGGTCGTGCGCTTTTTAGAAAAAAATACCCAAGCAGTCGGTCTCTCGTCCCGAGATCAAGCTGCTGATGCAGTCGATCCTTACACGGGCGGTTCTCGGTACATTCCTGGCTCTTCCAACGGTCCTTCGCCCTCTGCGCCTGCGCCAACCTCTCTGAAGACGTTGCCACAAACACAGTACCTTTCATTCTCTCACACGCAACTTGATGCCGCCCATGCCAAGCTCCGGTCGTTTAGCACAAGCGTACCTGGTGCCACACTCACAGACGATGATGCCCAAGACATCTCTAAGCTTGTTGCTGCGCTCGGCTCAGGCTCAGGCGTCATGAATGTCGATGTACTCAGTAAACTCCTTCACACTTGGCCCGTCTCTGCGCGGTTCCCTCTTCTCGATTTGCTTCGCGCTGCCGCTTTGCACCCATGCACGCAACCATTCCCATCGATCGTTAGCGATGCCCTTGTCGGAGCTGACTGGGACGCACTCGATGCACCAGGCATCGATGCTAAAGTTGCATCAGCTAATGCAATGCTTGCTCTTCGCACACTTGCAAATGGATTTGTGACACCTAATGGCCCTGCAACGATGGATGCACTTGCTCTCGAGGCGCTTGCGACGTTGCGCCATCCGCCATGGCATATATTGAATCGGCCAGGACAAACCGCTCTGGCAACTGTCGCACTAAACTATTCGATTCGTGCTGTCACTCAGCCCAAGTTTGAGCAAGCAAGTCTCTTGCTTGATTTGATTGCAGATGTACGTTCATTTCCGCTTTGTCGCATACTTACCATCGCCTTTTTTTTTTAAAGATCCTTTCTCAGCCCGCAGAAAGCGAATGTGTGTATCGAGCACTCGTGGCTTTGGGTAATCTCGTATGTATTGAAAACTCTAACTACTACATGTACAACTAACGCTTTCATTCTCCAGCTTTGTGCACCTTGCAGCTCGTCTATTAGCACGACACAGCGAAGCGCAGCTGTACAAACAGCGTTATCATGGCGCGAGAAAATAAGTGGCGAAGTGCGCATTCAGAACGTATGTGCAGATTTGTGCAGCTGGCTTTAGGACGCATGAAGTGCAGCTGTGCCAATATACCGTCCGTAGTCATCGATGCCCTCTTGGCGCTGTCGCAGTTTCCATGCGACACACAGAACAAGGAGTATGCCTTGCAGCAAAGCTGCCACAACATAAGGTAGGAGTGATGACCAATTTATGCCGTCACGACCATGTAGAGTGTAAATAAAGATAAATGCTCCTGGAACCTGGATGCACATTGTCAGGATACTCATGCTTCGCACGAGTCGTGCACGAGCCGTGTGCAGAATTTGAGGCAAGTACTGACACATAGCAAGCAAACCACCGAGCACGCCCAAGAAAGCGGCCCATGGCAACACTTGCGCACGGCGAGCATGTGAGCCCAGCATCACCACGCTCACAATCACAATAATGAGTACCAAGATAGTCGCAACCCAAGCTAATTGCCGGCTGAGTTGGAACTCGTGGACTGAACCGACTTTGCCATGAATCGCCTCTTCCGAGGGAAGTAGATGACGTTCTAAGATATGTCGCATATGTGCTGGTATGTTCATATAGTCGTCGTGGGAGCGGGCATGAGTTGCTAGCGTATCGGCCGCATGCCCATGGTCTGAGTTTGACACTGCTCCGTAGCTCTGGTGGATGTGTGAGTGATACGACTCCAAGTCACTTTCGGAGCCCGAGGAATCATTCCCATCCTGCTCGGGAGGATGCAACAGAGAAGTGTCGGTGTCTTTCCGGACTGGACGCGTTGAGTGCCGCCGCCGTGTGCGCCGTCGGTGCGGGACTTTTTCCAAACGATAATAATACAAAAAACAGGCAAAGAGGATTGTAAACATGAGCTGCTGCAGTCCTGTCTGCAAAAGTCCCATCCAGTACTCAACATGCATCCATGAGACATGTTTGAGCGTACATGCGAGCAAAGGCCATTGTAGAACGAGCACATTGAAGGTAGCACACCAACTGGACGTGGTACCCAGGAACAGGAACCAAGGAGAAAGACCCACTGACGATCGCGCAGATACAATCCGCACAATTTGCGGGACATAAGACGCAACGACGCCTATGCAAACAATGGCAGAAAGGGTCCAGGTAGTTGCATCGTGCGGTGGCAACTTGCAAGTGTCCTTCTCCATGGCCGTGCTGTGCCAAAACTACGACTACGTAGCCTGGTGAGAGACCCGTGGCGAGTGTGGAGGCCAGATAAAGAGCAACTCCAACCCTATAGGCTGGCGAAAGATTCGCGGCCGGATGTGTCGCTGACGCAAACATAAAACTCGCGTGTCGAAATGCAATGCACACATTTTTTTTTCAGGCCCTAGCGTTTTCATCTACTTTGAACTGGGGTTACTGGTTTTCGTATCAACACGCTTTAGACAAACTCGGCCATTTAGTATCTTGTTTCGGCATCCAGTGTTCAAGACCCGCACGAACCCGCTGTATTTTTACTCTCTTTAATTTAGTCCAAGGTCCAATATGCCAAAGCGGCTTGACACAACGCCTAAGAAAGATCGCCCGCGAAAGTCGTTCCCTGAAGAACAAGGGATATCGCGGATTTTGGCCTTGTCTCAACAGGCTGTCCAGAAAAAAGATGAACAGTATCAAAAAGTCCTCGACCATGAGCATGCGAAGCGAGAACATTTCGAACAGATAAGAAAGGAACGTGCCCGGAAAAAAGAGTCTTCTCGCAAGGCCAGTCATATACCCTCTAAGACTTCCATCATGTCGCAATTACTTGAACGAGAACGTGAGCGATCCCGAGAACGGAAAAAAAAACGTAAGGCTCTTGTTGAAGAGGCTCCACATACCGACAAGGCGAACGAAAGACCACAGGGCAGGAAGAAGGCTCATGTTTCATTCGCCTCGTCGGCAGCAACGAACCCAGTGCGCACATCTGAAGCGCCTCAGAATTCTGACGGGAAAGATCTACGTTCTAGTATGAAGAAGCCAAATCCGGCATCCTCTGTCTTGCAGCTGAAAAAGAAACGCGTGTCATTCGGCTAAAGTTTCTATGGGGTACGAGCTGGTTTCGGCAGCGCCTTGGCAGCATCTGAAAAGTCACGCACTACAATTTCACATTTGACAGTATCACACAACTTCTTGGCACTCTTTTTGATCGCTGCTGGAAACAGTGTAAGGCCAGCGGCACGTTCCACAGCATCCACATCAACCTCGAAGCTTCGCAATGGAGCAGAGTCCGGGATCATGCTGTTCGGCATAATGAAAGCGCCTAGAGCCAAAGCGGTGTTGTGGCTTGTGCCCAGACCCATGCCCAGGCCTCCTGGCATACCCGACATATGGCCAGAGCCCAGGATCACCTTCGCAAAGTGCGTTGGCACTGACACATTAGGTGGTGTACCAATGACCTCGTATGACACCCGCCATTTGCCGTCCATGGACTGGCGTGGAAGATACAGCGGCACTGTAAACACGTACAAGTCCTTGAATTGTGAAGTCAGTCGGCGTACAAAGTCTTCTGTATGTGCCCAGTAGTCGCGATTCATTCCTGGTCCCACTTGTGGTGCAATGTTTGTGAGTAAGAATGTCTCGTTCATCGCATCCTGGCTCGACTTGGCATCAGCAGCCGGGACCATATGGCCCCGATCATAGCCCGAACGGAAATAATCTTTATTTGTAGCTCGGAACATGGCTGGTAGTCGCACGTCCTCTGCAAAGATCGACTGTGAACGATTTGCATCAGTGCCTGGCGGTCGCCTGATGGACTCTGCCGTCAGGTGCTCGGCTGTCCAGCTTGGATGTCGCATACGACGATCGTAAGCGGTCACATATGCTTGTTGCTGGAAAAAGTCTGCAACTGGTCCTGGATGTCCGGATAAAAGAAGTGCATCTGAGACACTCGCTGCTGACGGAGGCACAACCGCGGCAGGCGAAGAGGAAGGCGCCTTCACCGTCGGTGTAGGCGAAGTTGTCGACACCACGGGTGAGGCTTGTGGTGAAGACGCCGGCGATCGACGTGCCCAAATCGTAGCACCACCCGCACCTAGAAGTACGCCACCTGCAAACAGACCAACGTGTGCAGCGAGGGACATCGGGTGCAAGACGCGCTGTTCTTGGTGATGCTGGTTCCAAGCAGCTTGCCCCGCTCTTACTGGCTCAGCTGAGGCGTGCTGCCACAAGCACCACGTGGCAAAAGGATTCGAATCGTGGTTCAGACCACGTGAGATGTGCATGGAATCCGCCAACGCGGAGAATTTGACACGCCACCTATGGGGTCGACAAACTGTGAATCCCGTTCAAATTAGAAAACCTACGTGGGTTGGTGGTCGTTCCTGGCAGACAGGGCGCCAACTTTGTTCGCCGCACATTCTTTTTTCTTACCTCCAAACCTTCGCTCCCTTGCACTGCCATGTCAAATTTCGAACAAATTCAACAGAAGCTGAGTCACTTGGGCCAAAGTATGTATTCATCTGCTACTGCGATGGGTCATGCTGCTCATTCGGCGTCCACACGCCAACACCACACGAGTGAAGAACTCATGAAGATGGAAAGTGACTTTAGTGCTCATAACTACCATCCACTACCCGTCGTGTTTGACCGCGCACACGGAACGCGTGTTTGGGATCCTGAAGGCAAGGAATACCTTGACTTCTTGTCAGCCTATTCTGCGGTGAACCATGGTCACTGTCATCCAGCTGTTGTGGGCGCGCTTATTGCCCAGTCACAGAAGCTCACGCTATCGTCGCGTGCCTTCTATAACTCTGTGTTCGCTCAGTTTGCAAAGCGTGTGACAGAGCTCCTGAAGTACGACATGGTGCTCCCTATGAACACAGGTGCTGAGGCTGTCGAGACGGCTATGAAGCTCGCTCGCAAGTGGGCTTACAAGAAAAAGGGTGTGCCTGAGGGCAAGGCACGTATTCTGAGCGCTTCAGGCAACTTCCATGGCCGCACGATCGGTGTCATCAGTATGAGCACAGATCCTGACAGTCGCAATGGTTTCGGTCCTATGCTAGAACGTGTGGGTCCAGTCGTGGATAACTTTACGATCCGTTACAACCACGCTGAGGATATTGAGGCCGTGCTCGCAAAGTATGGGAACGAAACAGCTGCCGTGCTTCTCGAACCAATCCAGGGAGAGGCTGGTATTATGGTGCCAGACGACACATACTTCCAGAAGGTGCACGCCCTTTGCAAGCAGCACAACGTACTCCTTATCTGCGATGAGATTCAGACAGGCCTCGGCCGTACTGGTCGTATGCTCTGTTGTGAGCACTACGGCGTTCGTCCGGATATCATCACGCTCGGTAAGGCGCTGAGTGCTGGCGTTTATCCGGTCAGTGCCGTGATGGCCGATAAGGATATCATGTTGTGCATTGAGCCTGGTGAACATGGCAGTACATACGGTGGAAATCCGCTTGGTTCAGCTGTGTCGATTGCGGCTCTGGATGCCATTGTCAAAGAGAACATGTGTGAACGTGCTGAAAAGCTGGGTGAAGAGATGCGCTCTTCGCTTAAGAAGATCAACAATCCACTCCTTGTTGAAGTGCGTGGCAAGGGTCTTCTCAATGCCATTGTTATTGATGAAACGAAGAGCACGAAGGGCCGTTCCGCCTGGGACCTGTGTCTACTCCTCAAGGACAAGGGTCTTCTTGCTAAACCAACACACCAGAATATTATTCGCCTTGCTCCTCCGCTTGTCATTTCTGAAGAAGAACTAAAACGTGGTATCAAGATCATTGAGTCGGCTCTGGATGAGCTGGACAAGGTTGACACGATTCCTGGTGCCGAGGCACACTAATTCTCAGCGCCTGTTGGTCCGCGTCGCTGACTTTGTCTCCACATAATTTGTACGAGTTCTGTAGAAGTGTGGGATGTTGAAAGGCTTGAATTGAATGATTTTGCTTTCACACGTAATAGACACAGCCTTGGCGTAAACGTGAAATCTCGTGTGCGTGGACGGAAAGAAGTGTTTCATCCCCGATTGAGCTTGACACCTCATCCCAGATCCCGTGGGTCTCCCATAACAGGGTCTAACCTGCTTTCCGTTGGCGAGGATCGTCGCATTCAGTCCATAAAGAACGTTTTATTCAACAGCCTCTTGTATTAGGATGTCATCGGCTCAGCAAAGCCAGCAACGCACAGAGAAGCAGCCACTCTATGATATCGATCCTTCTACAGGCCGTAAAGTCCCACACAAACGCATCAATAATGCGTATCTGGTGCACCAGCGATGGGTCGAGAAGCAAGAGCGCCTGAAATTGCGACAAAAGGCCAAGGCTGAGGGACGACCTCTTCCTCCTGGAGATGACTTTGACGCAGAAGAAGAGCCTTCATTTGTTGCAAATGCTATTTTCACAACAGCGTATGCCGGGTTTGTTGTTCTTGTTATTGCTTTACTAGCAGGTCAATTTATCCACGGCGACTTTCTGTGGGGCTATCGTGGCAAATGGACTAAATGGCAAACATATTTTCCTCCCAAAATGCGTGTTTTCACACCCGAAGAATTGCTGAAGTACAACGGCGACTCTGGAGAGGGGCCTGTGTATTTGGCCATCAAGGGCGACGTATTTGACGTCACGCCGGGCCGTCGCAACTATGGAAGCGGGGGTCCGTACCACTTTTTTGCAGGTCGTGACGCTTCTCGCGCCTACGTCACCGGCTGCTTCGACACACATTTGACGCACGACCTACGTGGACTCACGCCCGCAGAACAGAGTATGCTGGATGGTTGGTACTCATTTTACGCTCAACACCCTCAGTACTTCAAGGTGGGCACAGTCCAACTACCGTATATTGATCCTGCGACACCCATCCCACCTTCATGCAATCAACCGCGCGATCAGAAACCTTAAGACATAAGCTATCTCATTACCAGAAACGCGTCTACTATCACAACACGGAAAGAACGTCTTTAATAAACAACTCCCTAAACTAGTTAGTATCAACGCCGCCTTGGAATCGTGAAGGAAATAGACAATGATAAGGTTTCTTAATGCTCAGAGTAGTGCCCGGATACAGAATTGGGTTTATCGGGCCATTTCGCCAGCGGCTGATGCCGTACGCAGACCGTCGTGATAAGGACTCATCACGTAGCAAGAACATGAGACTTTATTACTTACACTCCTGTTCAGTTAGTGATAGCCATTACACAAAATGTTGCAGATCATCACAGAAAGACTCATAAACAGCCTCTAAAACGTCCTCAAGACAGGTGCAGGGAGTTGCGGCCCTGAACGCACCCTCAGACGGTAATTTCCAGCAATCGATTACGATTGATAGGTAATCACGGCCTTTTCCATGACAAGCAACACGACAAAGATAAAAATACATACGCTTAACGGTTAGTTTGACAGGCACAAAAGTACAGAGCAAACAAAAAGCGAAGAGCATTCAGGCAACAAGATTGTTATCGCGAAGCGACAAAGAGGCCACCGCGAGACTCTAGTTTGTGTTGTTGAAGCATCCTGATGCGAAACGCTGTGCGAGGCCAACATACATATTTAGACAGAAATATCAATCCACCAGACACAGTCAATGCATTTTTCTCTGACTACGATATCATGGCAGATAGAGAGGAAAAAAGAAGCTAGTTTAGAACAAGAAAAAACCCATGTGCTCTGCGGCGAGAACTTCGGCCGAAGGCACCACATGAGAGAATGGGACTTTCAATGAGCCGTGTATACGAAGCAGTAATTTGTTATCCGCAATGGCGTCAGAAGAAGTGAAGCAGAAAAAATCTGTCACAGTCGATGAAGCCTTGAAGAAGAAGGAGAAAAAGGAAAAGAAAGAAAAGAAGGAGAGGAAAGAAAAGAAAGAGAAGAAAGAAGAGCAGCATGATGCTGTCGGAGAAGACTCGGTCGGAGACGTGTCAATGGCCGATGTGTCAACAACGGAAACAGACGTTGAAGTTGATCCATCGACGCTCAGTGCCATTGCTTGTAAGTACGCGAAAGAATACAGTAGAAATGTTGGTGTTCTTCATGTGCTAATAAGATACAGGCCCACTTGCTCCTAAGCCTCTCACGAAGAAAGTATACAAGACGATTAAGAAGGCGTCTAAATCTCGCGGCCATGTTAAGCGTGGCGTAAAGGAGGTGGTCAAAGGCCTGCGCAAGGGAGAGAAGGGGTACGTCCTTTTTTGTACTGTCAATGCTCACATTCTTAGTCTTGTAATTCTTGCAGGAGATATTTCGCCTGTCGACATCCTGTCACACATTCCTGTGCTGTGTGAAGATACGGGTAATCCATACGTATTTGTTGCGTCAAAAGATCAACTTGGCAATGCATCGAGCACAAAGCGCCCCACAAGCTGTGTTATGATCGTGCCTGGTGGCGGCAAGAAAGCCGTCGAGAAAGGCGAAACAAAGGTGAAAGAGGACTATCAAGAAGACTACTCGTTTCTACACAAGGAGGCTTCCCGATTGGTTCAACAGGTGCTTATGGGTTAAGTGCCATGCATGTAGTTCTCTTGTACCATAGGAAACACGATGGCTTGAAAAAAGAAAAAAAAGGACATGGGTTATAGAAGGAATGTGTGATGATGCAAGTACACGGTTGTGTAGCCATTGCAGGAGAACTACGGGTGCGAGAGACCAAGGTGCTTTCTTACATCGGATATGCTTCGACTGGCGCGAGAACGAGCTTTTTCTAACCCAAGCCGTTCCATTTTGTCCAAGTAACCAGAGTCGCCAACAAGTCTTGCGTACTCTGTCTGAACAGGTCGAAGTTCTTCAATGATGCTTTCCGCCAGCGCCTTTTTCAGAGCTGCACCTGATCCTCCTCCATACGCTCGAAGAAGAGACGCTAGGAAAGCAGGATCCTGGCATTTTACTTGTTCAGCATCAGTTAAGTGAGAGCGAAGAATGCCACCATCAAGACCGGCGAGAATTTGTAGCAGATTACTCACAGCCGGACGTGCCTCAGGATCGAATGTTATCGTAGTGAGGCTATCGGTTATGGCCTTTTTTACTTTTGAGTGAACTTGTTCAGGCGTGTCTGTAAGTAAAATTCGTGAATTCACGTCGGGTGCGGATTTCGACATTTTATGGTCCGGATTGCGAAGCGATAAGATCCGCTTAGACTCAGCTGTACGGTCAGTAACACTTTCAACTTGTCGAAGCACGTACAGAAGAGCGGCTGAGGAATCGGAAAATAGCGCTGCTTTATCATTCGATTAAATTGATGCGCCAGGTCGCGGGTCAGCTCCAAATGCTGCTGCTGATCTTCGCCAATAGGCACGTGTGTCGCACTGCGTGAGAACGAAAGATCAGGACGTCGAGGTACGTACTGATATAGAAGAATATCGGCTGCTTGAAGAACAGGATACGAGAAAAGACCTAGCTGAAGCTGCGACTCACTGACATGGTCGATAGAAGCACTGTTTTGTAGCGTTGCAATTTTTGACTGTCATGTCAATCACGGCGGGTTACACGTGGGAGCGTACCTTCCACGTCGTCATGCGCTCGAGCCGACCAAACGACGATTGACACATGAGAATCCAGCCCAGCTCTGTATGTTCAGGCACTTGATCTTGGTGAAAGATCGTACAACGATGCGGATCGAGACCTGCAGCTATCAACGCGGCGAGAAGGTTTCGTCGATCTTCGTAAAGCTGTGCCGGTTTCTGTGGCACGGTCAGCGCATGCAGACTCGCGATGAAGAAGTACAGCTCATCGCAAGAGCTTGATTCATTTTGCAGGCGGATCCAACTCTTAAGCGCGCCCAAGTAGTTACCAAGCTAGGTTGTTAGACCGCCGATACACTAGGTGACATACGTGTGGTACGCCTGTCGGTTGAATTCCAGATACAATCACGCGCTTGGAAGTTGGTGTCCCAACATAAGATGAGCTTTTGGTAGAAAAAAGTCGCGCACTACACGGGGAGTAAAAACGACGTGTTTGCTGCACCACCCTCAACGCTAGATCTACTTGACACGTTGGCTTTCGAATATGAATCATGATAACGAGTGGAGGAAAACCAGAAACGCTAAGGCTCAATGCAATATTATAAGGCGTGTGGGCGAGCGAAAGAATCCATATATTTATCTGTCTTATACTACAAAGATTGATGCTTTTCCTACTCAGAGGTTGAAGATTTTTCGACGACAGGCTTCGAAACCGCCTCGGTCGTGAGAGAGGATGATGGTGCAGCCTCAATTGCAGGCCTGGATTGTTGAGATGCACGTGCAGCTCGTTCACGAGCCTGTTCCAAGGTTTCCACGTACGTGCTGGGGAACCAGCCAATGCGTCCGTCGCGGGTCCGACCACGCCACCACTGGCTTTGTTCGCCGGTTTGTGGGTTCGTCTTGCTGAGAACAGCGACAATTTCATTCTGCTTTAGGGAAAGCTCAAGTCCATCTGCCGCATTATACGGGAAGCGAGCTCGGACGAAGGTCAATTTGCTTGGGTCAAGGCCGATACCGCCCTGCGCATCTTGCATCGTTTGCAGATCAGTACCAGCTTCTGCAGCTTGTTTTGCAATGCGATTGCGCTCTTGATCTTGCTTTGCTGCGATCATCTTGACAAGCTTCCCCATCAAATACGGCAGGCCAATGACAGCGAGGAAAAAAATCATAAGGGGACGCTTACTGCGCCGAGCCTTAGCTCCAGGGCCACCGATGCGGCGAAAGTCGCCGAATTCTTTCGCATCAATGCCACCGACGGGGGGGCGACCGGTCATCCGGAGGTACAGGTTCTTCATTTGGCGTGCCAAGGCGAAAATACTCAATACCTCGCCTAAGTAATTGCGAAGGTGAGCAAACTGATCAGCCACACCGACCATCGCAAAGAAACTGGAATGTGTGGCCATGAATGTCGATTCTAGCATTTGAGCGAATCCTCCAAACGTGGCAACAATCGAGGAAATCAATTCAAATGTTGCCTGTGTGCCACTTTCCATACGTTGTGTAAGCGAGTTCTCCCCAGGTTGACCATATCCCATGCCTCCGAACCCTCCGTAGCCCATGCCTCCGTAGCCCATGCCACCATACCCCATACCACCATACCCCATACCACCATATCCCATACCACCATATCCCATACCACCGTAGCCACCATAGCCACCAAGCCGCGAATATGGCGACGCGTATGTGCCGCCGTAGCCTCCGTAGCCGCCATATCCGCCATATCCACCATAGCTGCCATATCCACCCATGCCGGTTCTATATGAACCTGGACCTAAAAGGGTTAATTGCGTTGGTTCAAACCACGTCATCTTACGTACCGGTGAGAGTGGCGTCGGTGGACGCCGTCAAAGATGACGGACGCTCGGGAACTGCAGGCGCAGCTTCCGAAGCACCCGAAGTATGTGCAGATGAGGAATTGGATGCTCCTACACCACCACCGCTTAGCTCCCATGGTTTTGGGGGAGCCGGCATTTCCACGGAAGAGGAAGCAATCGCTTGGAGGGGCAACTTGGTATAGAATAATTTGGGCTTAGGAATCGCACGCGGGGTTCTGGATCGGCTTCGCTCATCGAATGTCACACGTGGCATTTGCAGCTGGGGAAAGGTAGCGCCTAGGCACACTCAACACACTGTCTGTCTATGCCTCTACATATAGCACACACCGAGTCGGCCTTGAGCCCCAATACACTTAACCTACAGAGCTCAGACGACTCACACAGTAGACATAAGCTGGTGCGAAAAGATAATCAATCGTCAAGATTCAAGGGTCTCACAACCATGCATTTTTTTTCGTACATATAACCAGTTCTAGGCGCCGATGCTATCAAAGACGAAACTCGTCCTGCTTAGACTCAAGTGGACCATGCATTCAGCAGAAAAAAGAAAATAACAACTCAATACAATGAGCCATTACTTCGATGCAGCCACCTGAGCCTGGAGACGAATGTTGTCTTCCACGCGACCGTGGTTAGTAATGTACTTGAGGTGGCAACCGTCTTTGATCACACGGTGGCTGTCGCGAGCCTCAATGTATTCTTGACGGCTCATGTCCGTGAAACCCCACTTCTTCGACACGATGATCTTCTGGCGACCAGCGAACTTGTACCGCGAGCGACGCAGAGACTCAATGGCGTTGGGGCGGAAGTTATCACGCGTGCGGATCGACAGGAGAACCTGACCGATGTCCACACGAGCCACGAGACCGTACGGCTTACCGAAAGCGCCACGCATACCCGTTTGCAGACGGTCAGCACCAGCGCAGGAAAGCATCTTGTTAATACGGATGACGTGGTAAGGGTGAACACGGACACGCAGGTGGAACGCATCCTTACCGGTGGTCTTGGTCATGTACTTGTTAGCACAGATACGCGAGGCCTCAAGAGCCTCGGAGGTGATCTGTTGGTGCTCGTCACAGACCAAGTGCACACAGAATGGGAATTCGTCCACCGATGCCTTCTTACGACCTAGATCGTAGATACGGATCTTTGGGTCTGGCACACCACGGTTGTACCGGGACTTGGGCTGCAAGAGCGCGTTAGTATACCTGCTTTCTTCAATGCGAGCGGGGCGCATCAGATACATACGTAAGGCTTGTTCTTGCAGTAACGGTAGCAGCGTGCTGGACGACGTCCCATCTTCGCGTCTGTTAGTGGACAAACTCAAGAAATAGGGCGGGTGACAAAAAACGTACAATGACCTTGCCTGTTAATAAGGGGGTGGTGAGAGAGAGACGTCATTGCCACCGCCACTACGCCTCATGCGTGCTCGTGCTCGCCTCCACGGAATTCGCACGAATGTATAGTTCATCACGTGCATGTGCGTAACAGTCGAGTCGCCGACCGGTTGTTCGCGTGCTCGTGACATGTGGAGCCCAGGCAGTGTGCTGAGTCATCAAACACGCAGCGGTTGTCTGTTTTCGGCTGCTCAACTTGCGGCTCCACACGCCCGCCCGCGCTCGGACCTTGTGCATTCTGGGCATCGGCGATTGCAACGCCAGGACTTGAAGGCTGTGTGTGTTCCGTTGTGCACCGAGCCCGAACGGCGCGGAGGGCGTGCTCCCCACACGTATGTACGCACGGTCCTAGTGCGCACGCATAGCATCCTGCTTACATGAAAAAGTTAGTCTCATGGGTCAAGGATCGAATATAAGACGCGACGCTGAGCCACGCAGGCGCTCGTCGCTGCCAACTTCAGACACACAAATCCGCAGCAACAGCTTTGCGGGCGTCAGCAGTGCGTCGACAGCGACTACGGCACCTTTCCTAACGAACGTTGAGAGTCATTTTGGACGAATCACACTCCGTGCTCCCGATAATATACGGAGAAAGGCCAAGCGGACAGGACGTAGTAGCCGGGCACCAGCTAATGCTAGCACGTCGCCCAGCCGACTGCCATTCCGTGCCTCCATGCAAGTTTTGCGAACGAC
>ERZ501061.327-NODE-327-length-17488-cov-4.413985_pt1 | contig 17488 bp, 12 predicted proteins | sample MGYA00510854_ERZ501061 | MGnify/ENA primary metagenome ERZ501061 (study PRJEB25958, sample SAMN03398515) | human skin metagenome | study: EMG produced TPA metagenomics assembly of the Human Skin Microbiome Metagenome (human skin metagenome) data set.
GGGGGTGCAATCGGTGCAGAGATCCGCGAGAGCCTTGGAGAATAAATAGAAAAAGATGGCTCATGTGCTATACCAATCGGCTTTGGGATGACGCGCCTCTCCCATCAGGCGGTGCTGCTGATGTGGTGGATCCATTTTTGCCGATATCTGCGAATCCCAGGTTGTCCATGGAATCTCGCTCCATGAGCTGGCTTAATAGGGTTAGACAATTTTGCATTTTCATCTCATGAATGCACGTACTGGTCCATGCGGCACTCAAGGTATGCCTTACTCAAATGGCGGCATGCTCCATTGTTGTTCTTGTTGACTTTCAGGCACATAAGATACTCTTGCATAGCGCCCTTGCATTCGCCTTGTGATATAAGCATGTCGCCTTCGTGTACGTACCATAGTGATCTAAAGGAAATGATCCTCGCTCAGGGGGAAGCACCTGAAACGATGAGAATGTCGGTGGCCGACCAAACGACATGACAACTAGGAAATCGTCTGAGACCGCGTCGCAAGTCCATTCCACTTTGTATCTGCACATAACTCGAATTTCTGAAACTTGCTAATTGAGTGCGAACTTTTTCTGGGGAACCGAAATTGTGCCTATTTTGGGGGTGCTGGAATTCATGGGTCGCATCAGCAACAATCCGACGCGTAAATTCCCTGGCCACGAACGTGTGGTCGAAACACACGCGTCAGTTTCAACATGCCACGCAAAACGCGATCAGCGCCGCCTCTTGCGGGAGTCTTGGTACTTGATACTGGCGCTGCGAACATTCATATATCATGCAGTGAAGGGCATAAGGACGATGTATGCACTATGCCAAATGCAATTGCTCGCACACGACAAGGAGTCCGACGGCAAATTCTGGTGGGCGACTGCATCGAGACAGAATGTCAGGATTATGGCGAACTGCAGCTGCGTTTACCGATGGACCGAGGCATGGTCGTTGACTGGGCAGCACAAAAATCAGTGTGGGACCGGGCACTCGCCAGGACATTGGGGTGCGGAAGCGACACGTTTGGCGCATTGCATGGTCGATCGGTAATCATGACTGAGCCATATTTCGCCTTGCCTGAGCAACAAAAAGCATTTGATATGCTCATGTTCGAATGGTACGAAGCGGAATTGATATGGCGCACGATACGTACGTATGGAAAGCTCGCACCGACCTAAATAAGAGCAAGACAGGAAAGCTTTTCCACATGTGTACTAACAATGTTTGCGTGTAGCTGCCCAGCTGGTGCCCTGGTCTTTAACACCACCAAGGCCTGAAGTTGTGCTAGTGGTGGATATTGGTCATAGCTACACACATGCTGTGCCTATTGTAAAAAATAAAGTGATCTGGGATGCAGTTCGCCGCCTTGATATTGGCGGCAAAGTACTTACGAGCCTGCTCAAAGTCATGTTCTCATATCGCCAGTGGGACATGATGGATGAGACATACTTGACAGATAAAATGAAAATGGCGTCTTGCTTCGTGGCAGCATGTGCACGGGACAACGATCGGCGACGCAAGCCTATGCGCGGCACATCGCCCAGCAACTGGAGCTTCGAGCAATTGGTCGAATTATTCCATGACGGTGACGACGATCTCGATGCCGATGCACTCATCCAGCATTATGTTCTCCCGGACTATGCGACGCCAGAGGATGTCGCTGATCCTAATACCAAGTATGGCTACGTCCAAGCAGGGCCGCGTCTGCCAGTGACAACGACAACGACAACGACAACGCCAGTGCTGCCTGAAGACCAGCTCGATTCGTTTGTTGCTGACTTACATCCTCCGACCAAAGAGCAACGTGGCAATATTACTGTCCAGTCTGATCATCAAGTCTTATGTCTTGGGCAGGAACGATACCAACTATTTGAAACCTTTTTCGCACCTGACCGAATTGGTACGTGAGGCAGCTCTTGGAGCACTTACCGCTCGATGACGACAGGCTTAAACCAAGCGCCTTTACCAGAGCTCATTGCTTCGTCCATTCAACTTGTACAGGATACAGATCTGCGCAACATGCTGTGGAGTCACATTGTGCTCGTCGGTGGCTCAGCTCGTGTGCCTGGCCTTCGTCGTCGCCTGTACGTGAAGGGAATTGCTAACATTCAACAGTCAACATGAACTACGGATGCTGGCTCCTGACGACGTCTCTGTGGGTGTCCATGTGTTTGAAGAGTGCGTCTTACACTTTGCATGTGCTTGCTCACCTTTAGCCCGATCGAGGCACCAGCGCGTGGAGCGCTCGCGCTTTGGAAGGAATCGACGACATCATCAGAAGCCCGCTCATTTCTTGCAGCCCACACCGTATCAAGGGATGCTTGGCTCCAAGCAGGCGGTAGCCAAGCTTCACCAGGCGAACGTGGTGGCACAACACTATGTGATGCGCGCTTTGGCGGATGGAATGCTCCACGACCATCAGAAGTCGACGGCGACCGAAACTCAAGTCCGCAACCGTCGGCACAGCAGTACATAAATGCGCGGCCGTTGTAACCCTGTAGATTCATATGGCGTTCATGTTCACTCTAAGAAATCTGTGATTGGTTGAAAACTATAATCCCATTTAGCACACACCGCACTTGGCGATCTCAATGCGGCTGCGGGGCTTGCCACTCGAGGTGCCCTCAGCCTCGATAGCCTTGACGACATTCATGCCATCAACAACCTCGCCGAAGACGACGTGCTTGCCGTCGAGCCAGCTCGTTACGACGGTTGTAATGAAGAACTGCGAACCGTTGGTGTTGGGGCCCGCGTTGGCCATCGAGAGAAGACCAGGCTTCGAGTGCTTGAGCTGGAAGTTCTCATCGGCAAACTTTTGGCCGTAGATCGACTTGCCACCAGTGCCGTTCCCAGCCGTGAAGTCACCGCCCTGAAGCATGAAGTCGGGAATCACACGGTGGAAGTGCGAGCCAGCATAGCCAAAGCCCTTCTCGCCCGTGCAAAGAGCACGGAAGTTTGCGGCCGTCTTTGGCACAACATCATCGAAGAGCTTGAACTTGATTGTACCGAGAGGGGCTCCGTTCTTGGTAATGTCAAAGAAGACGTTCGACATATTGCGAGTAGAAGCTGAAAATTGGCGAACAGTAGAAGGAACAATGGCCATCCTGTATTAGGCGTGAGGAACACACGGTCACACTTATGTACGTACACTGTTACTCAAGCGAGTTGTTTGTCGCTAAGAGTCGATGGGAGTGGGGTTTGTCGGTCCCTTTTATACGCCTTTTCCAGCGTATCCAATCATTGTCTGTGCGCTTGCATCGGTGTCATTCTACGGCCTTCGCCGAACGCCGTCCCTATTATTCACGTGGCCCACATCGGCCTAACGCCCTTGAGACGTCGGCCATCCATCCCATTAGCGTTCTCCAGCTGCTGCCAATCTTGGCCTATGCTGACATAAACCAACAGTGGCAGGGAGCTCTTGCTGCGAGCAAAAACAGTTCTCGATTCATTTCTCCCCGGCTCTTGAGAGCTAATCCAGTGTACATTTATCATAATTGGATCTTTCAGTCGCATGCCTCTCGGTCGTGCGACCAAGTTTGGTTCTCAAGCTGCTCAGGATAGTGCATCTCACCTGAGCAGCAGCCCTACGAGCGAACCAGTCTCTCATGTCAGCACGTCGCCACAGTCACATTTGCTCTCGCAAACCCAGTCTCAAGCCCAGAGCCCGAGTGCTATCTCCCCGTCGCACTCCCAGCCCCAATCACTGCCACCTTCTAGCTCAGCGCAGCCTGTGAATGTACCACGGTGGCCATCGGGTGTACCCACATCTCACGGCCCATCACGTGTTGAGCATACGAACTCACGCAAACACTTGAGTCGCGAACACAGCACAAACTTTTCTTCCTCGCTCCGGAGGCAGCGAAGCAACTCTCGAAGCACTAGCAAGTCATCTTTCACAATCGACACTCTACGCCCTGATGAAATACGATCTGCTATCGCCGTACTTGGATCTTACTTCCCACGTGAGGAGACTCCTAGCTCCTCCCAACTGAGTGCGCGAGTTGATCGCGCGCCTCATCTTACGTTAGGTATGTTCGTTTCATTGCCACCGCCTATGGTGGCTGGGCCTTTATCAGTGTCGGGCGACTTGAGGCGCCGCCTCATTGGCGTTCTGAGTGCCACGGCAGCACCAGCGCATATCATGCAGAGCATGTATGGTCACAGTCAGTCATCACTGGCTCGAGTCGTTTGCATTCAAGACTTCGGGGTTGAGCAAGGTTATCGGCACCAGCGCATTGGATCGCGATTGCTCTCTGAATTTATCCGGCGCTTACAAGTGCCAGAGTATGGGAGTGCGCCGCATCAACAAGAATACGAAATTGTTTCTGTCGTTTGTCCGATGAAAAGGCGCTCGTTTTTCGAGGAGTTTGGCTTCCGCTTCCACTCTTTCAGCTATGAATCGCGAGCTATGGACCCGTGGATCGAAATGCGTCGCCATGTTTCTGGACATGTGCTCCCTAGTTTAGATACATCATTTGCACAGGAAGATTGGGCAGACCAGCACTCTTTGTTGTCAGCCATAAGTTCACCAGCAACACAGGGACTTTCATTCAATACAACACGGGCAGACATGGCCGCACTATCACTGTCTACGTCAAGTGAACGCGGCTTGAACACACGTCCGGCTAGTCCTCTTCCGTTTGGCGCCATGTCTTTCTCACCTGCGAACATGTCGCCGCTTGACACGACGTCTGCAACCTCTAACGAACAGAGCATATCATTTTTGCTGCACAAGGCACACATTGGTGACGGAGCAGCGCGCGACTTGGGCCTTGCTCCCCCCTTATCCGCCCGACCTCAGCCAAAGCGAAATCCCGGCAAAGCGTTTGAGGCCATTTTCGGTGAGGCAATGGCGAGCAAAACATTTTCGGAAACTTTTCAAACAGCTCTCAAGTCACGTATTGTGGATTTCAAGTACGGCCTGAATTTGTATCCTCTATTGTGCCCCAATGAAGCTTGTGATTGCACACTCGTTGCGCGTAAATCAGCGGAATGGACTATGCGTGAGACCGGACCATTGACCGACACGGTGGCCTCTATAAAAGGCGAAGACACTTCCTCACATGTTGACAATCCCGAGGTTGCCCATGCGCCTTGGGCAATTGCTATGAGCCAAGCGTGCACAGAGTCTACCGCGACGATTGGACCAGTGCGAGGATTCTGGCATGTGCCCAACCCTATGGGATTTGACAATGTGACCTTCACACGCAACATGGAATGGACTGTTCCAAGCCCAACAACGCCGCTACCGACATCCATGGCGCGTACTTCATCCTCATCTAATCAACATTCACGACGACGCGATTCGCGAAACAGCATGTCTACGTTGCGGCAGACGCTTCGCATGCATGAAGCTCCTCAACGTGAAAGTTTTGACTCGGCCGTCCCAGACATGCCCGATGATTGTCATTGGGACGTTACACCTGGTGAGGTTCGAACCATCAAGTACATTATGTGTCCCGATTGTGGTTGTGGCCCGCTTGGTTTTTCGATTTTACCCAGAGGAACCACAGAAGAATCACAGCAATCGGTGATGCAAAACAATGACTGCTATGTAGCAGTATTTCGTGTTAGATACTACGTGTAGAGAAAGTCGAATTCGTTTCCTTCCTTTAAGTGGTTATTGGAACTCAGTACAAGCTCGGCAGCTGGAAACATGTTGAACAAGAATGCCATGGATGAACATTATTGGATTAGTAGATATTGAATAAACTTGCACTTTGGCACAACAAGATCGGGCGCATGGTCTAGTGGTATGATTCTTCTTTAGGGCTTAGCTTCGAGCTTATCCTACATAGAAGAGGTCCCGGGTTCAATTCCCGGTGCGCCCCAGGGGCTCCATCTTTTGCCATCACATGGCTACATCACGTGACCATGTATGTGAATGAAGAATCCTTGCATGGGAGCGTCCGACGAACTCGTGGCATGGCTTGCACGCTATAAAGTAACTCAACGATGCATACATGTCTACATAATTATTCTTCTTTTCCATTATCATCTTCACCTTCCTCGCGCGTGTCGCCGTAGACGCCGTTAATTGCACTTAGCCGGTTAGATCAAATATGTGCAACGCACCGGTATAGGATTCGCCACATAAGGGCATACCAGAACAAATTAAGAAGAAGGAGTAAGAAGAGCGGAGCAAATACCTGCGAACCAGTGAGTCAAAACATCGTCCACTTACATGGCACTGCATCCACCAAACGAGCCAATGACCCTGGGATGGATGGAATGTTCGCGCATAAGCAGGAATCTTGGTATAGTCAGCATAGACGGAGTAAAGAGTGAGAGCGCTCAGGAAAATTCGGAAATAGCTGATGCCGGTGAGCTAATCGGCATGTATACGTACGACCAGACCACCATAAAGACTAAATAAACCGCTGCTGCAGCCATATTTTTGTTAAGATAATTCAGCATTTTTGAGAGCTAGGTCTTGTTAGTCAAGTAATGGCGCGTTTGGAAGTCTAGCAGGCATGTTAGCAAACGTACAGCAAGCCATGTATCCGGAATATCCATGCAGACAAACACGGTAGTGCCGATCATGGACAAGTTGATGAAATACGACCATCCAATCAACCAGAGCGTCACTAAATGGTGTGCAACAAGCTCGTAATAATCTTTACGGGGACGCTCAAGACCCAAAAGCATTACGAATGCTTGTTGAAGCCAATAACTGGCCTGAAGCAAGTAATATAGCTTAAGCTCAGGGCGCATTTGCCAATGCGGGTATTGGTACCAAAGATGGTCAAGGTTGTACCACCAACTATCCTGGAATGCCATGACGTACAGACCAAAAATACTCATCACTCCCCAGTAAGTTAATGCATAGCCCTGTTCGGCGAAGCGCACACACTTGTTTTCAGTTTTTAGGTTCCAGCGCGCAGCCAGAGGCTTGAAGATGTGACCCGTAATGACCTGGCGGAGAAAGCTAAAAACAATAATGTAGAACCCCATGAAACAAACATCGAGCCAACCTTTACCGTAGCGCAATAACTTGGGCTCATTTGGAAAGAGCTTCGCATGTGTCGACAGGAAAAAGTCTCGCAAGGCAGTAGTAACAGGGTTGTCCAGAGAGTAGGAAGGTGTAGGGCCGTATATCGGGTTCTGTGCAAGACGCAAGACAACCTCGGACTCCGGGATTCGGTATGATAGCGTTAAGAAAGGTTGGAATGGGTTCACACTGAATGGCAGCGCATATTCAAACATCATGTAGCCAAGGACAAAGATCAACGCAATCTTGGCAGCTGATGCAGGATACACTAGCCACCTCATTGTCACAATGTCCTTGAGCAAGCTATTTGCATGTTTCACTCCGTTCCGTTTCTTTTCCAGATCTGCGCGCGTTTCTGCAGCCTGGTTCACAGCTGCGGCTGACATGTTGATGTGGGACCAACGTATCGTTGTAGTTTGAACTCAATTCTCGAGGCACTGTGTGTCGTGTATGCGTAAGCATGCATTAATTATTCGCGCAATGTTGGCGGGTGCTCGAAGGAAATTCTTTCGTTTGCTGCGTGTGGATATCCTTGTGTCATTTTGGATCGGGCGCCCTGATCTGTGAGTGCCAACGAGCCAAGATTGTTGTCTCGTTCGATTGTACATTCGCTACGAAAAAAAAAATTCTGGCGACAACACGTTTAGGAGACAAGCGGGGAAGTGAACTGGCGGCAGGCATCTGGACGGATAGATTTCGACTAGTTCGGAGCAGGAGCTGCTGCTAGGTGATGGTGATGGAATCATCCCAAAAACCACCTGGACCGCCACCGCGTCCGCCGCCGTCACTCCGGCAGCGGACGCAGTCGAAAGAGGCCAGAATGCCTAAGCCGGTCGACGAATCACAACTGTCGCGTACGTATATGTGTTTGCACTGACTAGATGTAGCGAAAGAGCGATATGTATTGAGTCAGCGACGTGAAGTGGACCGGGTGCTTTTAAGGGCCTTCCGCATGAATCCCTACGACGTGCTTGACCTTACACAGGATGCTGATGACAAGTCCATCCAAAAAGCCTATCGAAAAAAAAGTCTTCTGATTCATCCAGATAAGATGGCCGACGACCAGGCACGCGCCGAAGAAGCATTTGATCTCCTCAAAAAATCACTGGATCATCTACTCGACGCCGATCGACGCAAATTACTTGATGAGACTGTTGTGAGTGCGCGGTGCCTTGCATTACGGGAGCTAGGTCTCCCAATGACACTTACACCCGAAGAGATTGAGTTGGAGAAAGTGCCTGGTGGACGCTTGGATCAGCTTGCTCCTTCTTTTGATGACCGGATCAAGATCTTTGTGAAGGATATTGTGTTGGACGAAGAGCTGAAAAAACGAAAGTATGTATTGTTTTGTTCAGAAAGGATGTGGACGAGTGGCGCTTACACGATACGCTGCAGAGCAGTCCAGCAGAAGCAAGAAGCTGAGATTGATGCCGCTAAACAACGCGAAGAGGCGGAGACAGAGCGCAAGCGACGTGCTGAAATCGATACGGCTTGGGAGGAGTCGCGCGAAGACCGTGTCCAAGGCTGGCGCTCGTTTCAGCGGGGTACGAAACGAAAGAAAAAAGGGCCGACCGTGCTAGGGTAGCAAGCAGAGTCTGCCCATTTCTCTGTGAGCATGGCTTATGCCATTTGAGGTGACGCAAGAGGGTTCCGGCTGGACCAAATGATATATGGCGTTCCTATCGCTGCTGGCTGTACATGTGCGCAAGACGAGCCAGAGCATCTCTGTAGCATGGTAAATATGTATCAAAAGCATCCGACTTGACCTTGTGTTTGTGCATGTGATCAAAGTGTCCCGCTTCACGTAGCATGCGCTTGAAGTGGTACACTTCCTGTTCTTCAACAAGACTCCAAGCATCACCAGCACGTCCAGCACGAGCTGTGCGGCCAACACGATGTACGTATTTAGCCATATCGACGGGGACATCATAGGAAATTACATGTCGAACGTGAGGCAAATCGATACCGCGCGCGATTAGATCTGAGCACACAAGCAGGTCGATATGACCATGCTGAAAATCCCGCAGAAGCTGAATTCTTTCGCCCGTTCCCAGATCCGATGAATAGAATCGGACTTGGAGCGCCGGCGTGTTTGTGTGCCGCGACCATGCCTCTTCAAAAAAGGCCACGAGACGGACCAGCCGGTTGGCCGTCTCGACGCTCTTCGTGAAACACAGAGCGTGACGTAAGGGCTCCGTATCTGCGCTCGGGGTATGAAGCAAGTGTAAAAGATATAGTACTTTTTGGCTCGTCGGTGTCACGAGCATGTGCTGCTGCAAACCAGCAGGTAAGGCAAAGTGCTGCTCGTGTACGAGTCCCTGGCCGTCGGACATGCCAGGATCCCGGACACGGATAAATTGTGGCTGCCGGAGACGCAGCGCACCGACCTTGGCTGGATCTCGTGTGAGTGTTGCAGAGAATAATAGTTTTTGCACACTGGCTTGAGGCACTTGCATGTCATCACGAGTCCATGTATGATTGTGCTCCTGACCCGCCTCCTCCCACAAAGACGGCGGTGCACACGTACCCGAGTGAGGACGTGGCTCTAGTGCATCGAGCAATGTGGGTACCCACTGTTGAAATGATTGACCTAAAAGGCGGTCAGCTTCATCAATTACAAGGTAACGTAGATGCTCTAGAGTAAAGCCACGCGTGCCTCGAAGATGATCGACCAGACGACCAGGCGTTGCAATCAAGATATCAGTGGGACTCCGATTCACATCGCTGTCGGAACGCACCAGCTGATCTTGCTCGTGTCGGAAACTGTGGTTACCTGTGATCATCGCGTAGCGAAGTCCGCTACCTTTCCCGACGGCTTCTAGTACATCGCGGACCTGCACAGCCAAGTCACGCGTCGGCACCAGAATCAGCGCGCGGAGTTGAGGGATCGTCCGCTTGTGTAGAACCTCGATAATCGGCACGACATACGCAAGTGTTTTACCGCTGCCTGTTGGTGCTGAGATGCACAGGTCTCGAGGCGGTGCGTAGGGCAAATACAAATGCTGGGCGTGGTCATCGCGAAGGAGGGCAGAAATCACAGCCCCTTGGACAGCGAACCATTCACGAATGCCAAGCTGTTCAAGCTGCCTGTGAACAGGTGGACTAAGACGCACGCCGTGCGTATCTGGGGTATCTAGTGCCAGCGTGTTGGTCGTGGCGACATCAGTGGGTCGAAGGAGTGCCTCGGGAATTCCCTGGAGCGCGAGCAGATCACTGTTGGGATCCGTAGTCTGTTGAGGCCGTGGGAACCGATACAGGTAACTCGATGAAGAATGTGCTGCCGTCGTTGTTGATCCATCTTCGGGCTTGTCAGATGCATCCTTTTGTAATGGGTCGGCATGAATGTCATCTGGTAATGAGCTTTCTCTCTTGCCCAAATCATGTTGAACAATTGTGTCTGTGTCAATATCAGCAGTGGGAACACTGAGATCTTGCTCTGCGTCGGTGCTGTCCTCTCTTTCGTTCTCGCTTGCGTCACTAGCATCATTATCGCCCTCTTCGCTGCCATCTTCTCCCTGGTCACCTCGTCCTACTACTTCTGCGCTTGATTCTTCTTCTGCTTTGTCGCGCTTTCGGCACTTATACAGCTTCCCGTCATTCGACACGGCAAGCCGCTTTTTCTTGCCTTCTCCGAAGGGTTTGGGACCCGCATGCCTGCGAGCTTTGCGCCTGCCTTTTTTAGCCTTTAAATATCGCTGTTTGGCCTTAGTTTTGGGCTTTTCTTCTGGCCCACCTTGTGGTGGCACACTCGCTTGTACTACCTGGCTCATGTACGCCCTCTTCTTTCGGTCAAACGTGCGGTCAGTACGTTCCTTGACTCAAAGATCCTAAAAGAGGACAAGTTTTGTGCTATTCCCCATCTTTGGATTGGTGGAGGACATTGCTCCCAATGGACCCCAGTCGCGCGCCGAGAGGGTGGAATGAATGCTACCGATGCAATCACATCGCTGACTCAGCACTACTGCCATGTTCTTTTGACAAGCACCATATCTCTCCCATACACAAGTCGTTTCTTGGGCACCATGTCGTCGAGCGCATCACACGTAATGAGCAACCGAGAGTTTGAGGCGTTTATGAAGGAGAGAAAACTCCAGGCTTACAAGAAATGTGACCCGATTGTGCAAGGTACGCACGGCCTCGCGCTGGTACTAAGACATGGCTGAGAATTTGTGGAGTGCTCGCGGAACCGCTTGTTTTCCGTCGCTTGGGCTTGTCGGGATCAGAGCAGGAGGATGAATCAATGTATTCGAGCCTAGTACGTCTTTTGAACTAGAAGCCTTATCGTACTGACGCACGTGCGCTTTCCCCCAGCGCAAGTGACGATGACATCGTTGAGGCCCAGAATGAGTATCTACAAAAGCATCGGGTGTAAAGCACGTCCATACTATGGTGCAGGTGACATGCGCGACCTCACTCTATCATAGGTGCGCATAGTGGATCCAGCAGGAACAGCAGCTCAGTCGTATTCTAGGTACATCCGTCTGCGCATTCCGAGTCCCACATCTGCAAGTGATCGGGAGCTAATGCGCATGCGCATAGGTTGAGCTCATAGAGTTCGACCCCGGTCTGCCCCTCCGTTCGCGCGTTTCAGACGAATCGGCGGTGGCAGAGCGTGCAGCAAACGCGTCCATGGCGGATTGATCACCATTCCTTTCTTGTCGGCCGGCACGCGAATGCAGCCACGTGATTCGCTCGCGACCAATTGTTGTTGAAGTGGCGTGAAAAGTGACGTGAGGCGCACCTACACCAACAAGAGCGCACGCAACACAAAGTACGTGTCGTGTCAATCCAGTGTCTGACACAACGGCTTTCCATTCATAAGAAGCAACTACGAGTGTACGATGGTCGACGCCTTAACTACGTACACGCGCGCGGAAGTTGCACAGCACAACAAAAAGGAGGACTGCTGGGTCATCTTCGATAAAAAAGTGTACAATATCACTGAGTTTATCGAGGATCACCCGGGTGGCGAAGATGTGGTTCTTGAATATGCAGGCAAGGATGTGACGGCGATCATGAAAGACTCGCTCTCTCATGTCCACTCACGTAGTGCTTACTCGATGCTGATCGACTTTCATATCGGCTCCCTTGCGCAGTCTGAGATCGAGAAGGAAGACGAGTCTCAAGACGGTTTGCCACCGCCCTTCCTGCCGGCTGATGCGCATATCGCCGACGATTTCCACCCGGAAGAGACAGACATGGCCAAAGACTTCAAGCACAACAAGTTTCTGGACCTGAAGAAGCCGCTCATTCCACAGATGTGGACGTCATCATTCACGAAGGAGTTTTACCTCGAGCAAGTACACATTCCTCGTCATTGCAGAGAGCCAGCAAAGCTTATGCCTTACGACTTCCTCGAGGTGTTTACAAAAACGCCATGGTATGTGATTCCAATTCTCTGGCTGCCGATTGCAGCTGCTTTCTTCCATGTGTCTGCCACACAGTTCAAGTCTCAGTTCACTGCTAATGGCAGCACTGTACTCGCCTCTACGGAGGGATACTCTGCTGCATTTGGTTGCTTTGTATTTGGTGTAGTCTTCTGGACGTTCTTGGAGTACTTGTTCCATCGTTTCATTTTTCACATGGACCGCGTGCTCCCGCGACACCAGTTTTTCTACCTGCTGCACTTTCTGCTGCACGGCATCCACCACTTTTTGCCCATGGACCGCTACCGCCTTGTAATGCCACCAATTCTCTTTGCCATTCTTTCCTTTCCCATGTTGTTGCTGGCCCATGCCGTCTTTCCTCCGGCTATTGCGAATGGTGTCATCTCTGGCTCGTACTCGATGTATGTCGTGTACGACACGATGCACTACGCGCTGCACCACTCGAAGCTGCCTGAATATGTGCGCGAACAGAAGAGGTACCACCTTGAGCATCATTACAAGAACTACGAGCTTGGCTTTGGTGTGACAAGCAAGATTTGGGACTATGTGTTTCACACTGTGCTATTGTAGATAGATAGTGAGCAATCAGGTTGGCCGTAAAATACGTGAAAGAGAAAGAATGGCCTTATGGCTTGCTTCCGTGCATTTGCAGCTGCTGTTGGATCCAAGCACGGCTCGTGTTAGACCGGAGTGCCCCTACATTATGTGATGTCCCGCGCACCGAGACACGCATCTCTTCTTGCTGGCCAGTCATTGTGGCGTGCGCCTGGCCTTGGATGCTGGATAAAGCACTTGCCAATGTGTCGACATGCTCAGATGCTACACGCAGCACCGCCTCTCCTACGGCTCCATCTGGTGCAACAGATGGATCTAGAGGGAGGCCTGCATACATCACGTCAACAGCCACAGCGCCGCCGACAGAACCGAATGTACTTTGCAGTGCGCGTCGCGTGCCTTCACTCACACTCAGTTCCGATGGCGGACGTAATGCCTTGTTTCTTGACGTGAATGTCAGTACAAGATAGTGAAAATTGAATCGAGTCTGAGAGGCATACAAGTTGCGCGCACGCTTTGTCTTTGGTGGGGAAAAGGCTGCTGGCTCTGCTTGGGCACCAGCTAATGACGCTAACAATGACGACGACGATGACAAAGCTGGCCCCGCTGGCTCGTCGATTGCTTCGGGCTCCGTCTCCAAAAGCAGACTCATAGCTCGATGTCCAGCTACCATGCGACGAAGCTGCGCAGGGGTCATTCGCATCATGTCAAAAGCAATGCCGATCGGTGGCACGTCTTGAGACGCCGTTCTGTCATCCCTCTCTTGGTCCTGATGCTGGCAATCGTCGACTCCTTTGTTCTCACCATAGGCGCCACGAGTGCTGCCGCCTACGTCTAGACGTGCGAGTTTTGGATACCGCTGGGAAAAGTGAGTTAGCAGCAAGTGTTCCGCTTTCATGTCGCGGGCAACCCTGCATGCTTGTCCAATTGTGCTATGCCCCTTGGCTGCTGCGAGCTCAGCCTCATCGTCTTGCATCGTTGCCTCATGCACCAACAAGGTGGCTCCCTTGCCGGCCTGCACCAGTGAGTTGCAAGGCATGGTGTCACCACTGAATACGAACTTCCATCCACACTTGTGTGTGAGAATCAGTCCGTAGCAATGTCCAGCTCGATGCGATACGGCGGCCGTGCGGACACCAGTCAGGTTAGTCAGACGCTTGAGCGTGGCGAGATGTCGTTCCGTCTGCGCTGCAGCGCCATCTTCCTTCATATTGCTGAGCCGCCGAGCTGCAGTGGCAGTAGCAGTCGCTCGAGTTGACAGAGGATCAGGATCTATACCGTGCTCCCAATCGAGTGCCTCGTTTTCCAACGCGAGCACACTGCCGTCTCGAAGACCCAGTTGCTCAATCAAGTCGTACTCATACAGGTAGAAACGAGTGAAATTGTTCGTCACAAGGACAAGAGGCTCGCTTGGTGAAAGTCGGCGGCGCTCTAGCAGAAGACGAATCACACCCATGTGGTGGTCGCCATGAATATGGCTCACAAAGATCATTTTGAGTTCACGCAGGACCTTGTTGATGCCTATGCGACCGTCCCAACCAAGCTCCCCAGGCCCAAAGCGGCGTGCGAGTTGGAAATATGTACTCTCGCCCGCATCAAGGACCAGGTAGCCATCTCCTGGCATGTAGACCAGAGTGCTCAGCACATTTCGGTACTTGGACGGAGCGGAACTTCCCGTGCCGAGCGTCGTGAGCTCAACTTGGTCAGCCAACCCCGCCTCAGGTGTACGAGGTGGCACAGATGCACTCTGTCGCACTTGTGCAGCCATTGCGCAATATGCATCCCATGTGGCTTTGGACCCTGGCGATGCACTATTCTTGGAGTCATTGCCATCGTCGTCAAGTGCGGCGTGCTGGTGCATCTCATGTAGTGGCTTATCAAAAACAGGCGCAATGATAGGCAGCTGCGTCGGGGCACCTCGTGGCTGCAAGGGGATGTGAGTGTTAATCTGGGTGGGTAGGGTGCTCGGGTCCCTAACGCGCGGCTCAAGTCTGTACCCTGGCACAGAAAAAACGTCTGGATCCATGCGTGACAGGCGCAAAAGGGATATGGCATTTGATGTATAGGTCAAGGTATCTGCACACATGTCTCTGTTAACCACAGAATGATGACATGCGGGCCCGAAATCCCGCCGCCATGCCTGGTAGCGCTCATCTTGCCAAACTTCTAGCGGCACCGCATGTAAGATCATATGTGGTGTTCGTCGCTGCTCCTCTATAAGCGACTTGTTGGTTTCCCAAGTGTATGGTGCAAATGCCGCTCGGATCTTTGGATCGTCAAGAAGCGAGTCCAAGTGCTGGAGCGTCGGTACGTGCATGTAGAAAAAAACAGGCCCAGCACGCGCACTCCCCACAACATCTTGACTTTGTATGTCGACGTATTCCACGTCCGTATGGGAAAAATCTTGTTGCGATGCCTCTTTTCCTGAGCGGCTGTGATTATTGTTATTGCTGCCGCTGCCGTTCCTGCGGCATGAACGGAGCCATTCTTGTCTTTGCTCTGCGTCCATCGTAGACCACGCGACAGGGCGTATAATGCGCACTTGTTCGCCGCGTGAGAGGCGTGCAAACTCAGGACCAGGTGGGATACCCAGCTCACTCGCACGCGCTGGATCAAATTTTCCCCGCTGCGTGTGGCCTGAACAAATGTATGCCATCACTGCTGCTTGGCGTCCAGCGTCTGCCCCCCCTTGAATACAGGGAACCAATGGCGGAGGAAGAGCATATGCGCAACGGGCCGGGCTGGTCGCGAGACGCGCAGGTATATTGCCATGAGCGTTGCCGCTGCTAACAGTATCAGGCAAAATTGTCGATGCTTCTTCTGCTTTCCACGCATCCTGAACAATGCACCTAAACCATTGCAAGGCATCCGCTCCGCGGAGGGACGATGGGCGCCAGTGTGGCTGATTCCATGGCTGCAAGACTGGATCAAAGGATGGAAGATCACTACTTTGTGCAGCATACAGTTCGCGATGCTGTGCGGGCAAAAGTGGTATGGCTTGTAGCTCAATGTGCTCATCTGCAAAGCATACATGCGGCTCAGTTACCGGAATTTCATGCGGCTTCACGCGCATCGACTCTCGCCGCGCATACAAACGTGTCGTGGCCAGCGCATAGAGCAGGTTCGGTGGCGCATACACATCAACCGAGGTCCGACCGCCATCAGCTAGTGTCATTAACAGGCCGGGAATGCCACCCATGGTCTCAGATGCGACACGCGTCAAAAAGATGTGCTCAACACGTGAGTTTGATGCTCGGTATTGTGCCGAGATTCGTGTCGTGCCTTCGCCTGCATTGAACATATACTTTCGTGAGTCACATTGCAGTACCAGTGTGGGCGTCTCACTCGTGTCAGATGACGGAGGTGCGAGGACGCGTAGGCTCATAGGAGCCATGTTCGTTTTCTTCGACTGGTAAGCTGCACGCGCGCTACTTGTGCGCGAACGACGCACAGCTTGGATCCACGATGTGTGCCTCACGGCTGTCTGCTAAGATTAGGTAGAGACAGAAGGTGCTGACGTGTGGTCGAGATCGTCTCGAATGCAACAGAGAGGGGTGAGGGAGTGGGGACGTCGGGACGTGATCCTTCCACCAGCGCACACTTGCCCACGAACCAACACTCTTGCAACACCCTGCAGCACTACAGCGCGCACGGATGAGAGTCAATGCAACCGTGTTCTTCATTGCTAACGGCACACTCCTTGACACGATGACGGCACGTGATCTGCATGACGATGACCCGTACATCTAGACATGACTAGGATCGTTGGATCGATGGCGCAAGGGGTGTGTATGTACGCTCGGAGAGATGAAACCATCGCTAACACGACACTCAAGATTGAAGCCAGCCTATGGGACTGTCCTTACTCTCAAACTCACGACGTGGCGTTTGTATCTTGACTCTTTTTTGATTTGGATCCAAACATGTCCGGCGGTAAGGGTCGCTGCTCCTCGCCCAAGTACAAGCGTTTGTATAACATATCTTTTTCCACTGTCAGTAGTTTGTTCGGCTCAGCATGTGCGTACAAGAGGAAACCACCATGATGGGGATTGTGAAAGTAAGTACCTGTTTGGCCACTGTTAGCTACTGCAACAAACCACAGGAGAAACGCACCCGTAATCTTTGTTGGAAGGCTGTGTTATTGTTGTTCATACCAATGGTGTATTGATAGGCAAAGTAGCTCATATGCAATCTTACTGGTCACTCTTTTGAAAATGAATAGTTCCTATGTCACGCCCTCTGTGCCATTCGAAAACTTCTTACTGCGAGATACTAAGCTACTGTTCCTACGAGCAAATCGCGTACATGTCTAGCCTATGAAATAGTTTCTTACATATCTTTAACCACAGGTGCGGATGGTTTCCTGTACGAACAACCAAGCACGAACGTCTTCCACCAAGTAATGCGATGGTGGTCCTTCGGCAGCCCGGTTGCTAATCTCTGCCAACCGGCGCACGCACAATTCTAGTCGCTGCCGACATACACGTGAGCCTCGCGGCCATGCGCGCGTGAACACGACGGCGGCTTAAGTAAAATTGCGCCTGACAAGCGAACGCACACGCGCACTC
>ERZ501061.328-NODE-328-length-17482-cov-4.398060_pt1 | contig 17482 bp, 10 predicted proteins | sample MGYA00510854_ERZ501061 | MGnify/ENA primary metagenome ERZ501061 (study PRJEB25958, sample SAMN03398515) | human skin metagenome | study: EMG produced TPA metagenomics assembly of the Human Skin Microbiome Metagenome (human skin metagenome) data set.
AGATCTACACTCTTTCCCTACACGACGCTCTTCCGATCTGTACAAGTACCTACGCATCACACGGTCAAGTCTTCGTTCGCCAGCCAGCGGTTGAGCATCGTGAGCGCTACCGCCGGCTGATCGTGCGGCACCATGTGCCCAGCGCGCTGGATCCACGCAAAGGCTAAATTGCCAGCACCCTTGCCAGCCTTGATGACGAAACCAGCCTGGCGTGGCTTTGCACCATTAACACTGTGCGTAAACATAGGCGTCTCTGTGGCATTGTTGATGGCTTCGCGATACACGTTCTGGAAGTCAAGAATCCATTCGTGGATACCAATGGCGTTGCACATAAAGTCCGCCTCTCCAGCATAGGCGAGTACACGAATACCATCAGCAAGCAAGGGAGCAAGCAGTGTTGCACTGTTCTGCATTGAATCGCCCTGCATCATAAAGCGTGCATTGACTTGCATGTTGCAGCTCTGGAAATCAACAGTGGCCGGTACACCCAGCATCTTCTTAATACGAGGCTTGTTTAGAAGAGTCTCGATGTGCTCCATCTCAGGGTAACACAGGTCGCCGTCCTTTTCATGATCGCACTTCCGTCGTACATCATACAGGTTGACGCCGGTATCTTGCGCAGGCCCATACAAACTGCCCCAGCAGTACAGCGCTGCCGGCACACACGACAATCGCGAATCCATCTTCTCACACAGGTTCATCAACTTGGTGCATACTTCCGACTTGGCTTCCAGCGTCTTGCACGTTTCGCTCTCACGATCGAACAGATGGTACTTGTTCTCAGGCGAGCATGCATACTCGACGACACTAGGGAACTGAACGGGCGGATCCGTCAATCCATTTCCGATCATGAGCGAGTCCAGAAGGATCGGCTTGGTTGTCGTAAGATGATTGTCGGGTAAATTCGCCAGTTCCTTGTTTCGCCGGTGAATCTCCGCTCCAATGTGCGGTGCATAATGTCCTCCATAAGACTCGGCGGCCACAGTGAATGGTAAATCAGCATATTTGGGGAAGCGCGCAAAGAACAACTGCAGGAAAGCATACACATCCTCAGCCGATTTGTTGGACGTGTCGACAAACTCGCCTGAATCAGAATAAGAATAGCCCACTTGCAATGGCTGATCAAGGAAAAGTAGGTTTGCCTGCGAGTTCCAAGAGTGTTCGTTATAAGTAGTGCTAGGACCCTGCTCGCTTACCCAACAGGGTCCTAGTTCGAAGAGCATTCCTGTACTAGACGAGCAGCCTGGACCACCGTTGAGCCAGAGCACAAGTGGGTCTTTGGAAGGATCCGACCGGCTCTCAAACATGATAAACCAGAGGTGTGCATCCTTTCGGATATCGAGGTATCCCTTGATCTGTTTCACCTTTGGATCGCAAAATGGCGTTTCATCATTATTTTCTTCATCATCATTCTCGTCCATGGCGACACGCAGTTGGTAGTCGGGGAATAATGGAAGAAAAAGCCTCTGATACTTGATTCCGCCTATGCTCTCAATACGAACACCCAACCATGCAGACAAATTGCCGGCTTGAATCCTCGAATTCGACGTCCATGGATTCCAACTGGCCAGCGGTATCGCCGATGATGGCTTCTTCAGAGTGTGGAAAATCTGACTTGTTACTGACATGAAGCGACTCAGGGCCGAGTCCATGAGCGCAAATTGGGCATGCACATAGGCACAGAATGCCAAGAGGCACAGAACGACACTGATCCGTGCCATCGTCGCTACTCGTGGTCGAACGCCAATATTGCCACAAGTGCAACTCGACCAAGCACGCATCGACAAGTCAATGCTTACGTGTTCTCCACCGCCGCATGAGGCAGCTTATCACGTGATTGCTTCTAAAGGGTGTGGAGGGGAAGGGGGCGTTATGCCACAGTAATCCGGCGCCCTCAAATGTGTGCGTGCGCAACTGTTTGTGTGTTGAGTACAGGATCGTGCGAGAACTGGGGTAAAAAAGTGCGAACGAGCGAGCGTGTGTGCTTGCTAGCGTGCGTGCGTGCGTGGGAGAGCTAGACGGGCGAGTGGCTGTAAGGGATGGGGGAACGCAATGGAGATCGTTCTTCTATTCTGTATGGAGCACGCACACCACCAGGAAATGAACAAGACGAGCGAACTCCGCTAGTCATTGATCTCACAATAGAAGATGATGACGATGACAGTGGCTTGGGCCATAGTGATACTTTGATTGTCGGCGACCCCGTTTTGACCCTAATACCTGGCTCTTCAAGACCTAATGAAGAACCGGAATGGAACAAACCTCTCCAAGCACTCAAGCCTACTATGTCCGAGGGAATTGAAGCGCCCCACGATTCTGCAGAGTCAAACAAGCGCCACATGTATAAAGAGTTAGAGGACAACCAAGGGATCAGCATACCTGATGATGTCGAAGAGTGGAAGAAATTCGGGAAAAATGTAGCGACGAGCGACTCGAAAGGATCTGACGAGCACGGAAGACACGATGCACGAAAACAGCGTCAGCATGAACATGGAATGAAAACGAATTCTACCTTGTCGATACTCCCAGAAGAAAAGAACAATTCTGAAATGCTCAGCACATCACTAGTACCTTGGGAGACAAGTTCGCCTCATGGTCCGAATGTCTCCAGTAAGACCAGCTCTCTCCGTGAGTCTATGATGAGCAGACATCCTGCAACGAGCAAAAGCTTTGATGTGCCTCGAACGCCTACATCAAACCACAAGACTATCTTACCACCAAAACACGATATGCCGAAAGCGCTTGCAAATTCTGATGATCTTGATGAACTGGAAGTTCTTGAAGTATCCTCGTCCTCGCCCCGGAAACGTGCGCGTGCAGATTCATCAGAGGCCGAAACTAGAACTTGGGAGTCATTCGCGCCAAATCCTGTGTACACTATGACGTCTTGGGTATGTCTCGGCATGTTTCGGCCATCGGTTTTGTGTATGTATGGTTTGCCACCGGAATTGCGCAATGACACCCCTGATGCCAACGCACTCGTCAACCGTGCAAGCAATGGGATTTCATTTTGGGCAGAACCAGGATACCATCCTGTGTGCATCCATCAAAGTGGTTCATCATCGTTTTCGCATAATATGTACTCTAGCTTTTTGCGCACACCCGCCACGTCCTATGACCTTGCGGTATCAACACTAAAGCCATCGACGCATACCGCGTCCCAACCGGTCGCCCTAAATGAATACGGGCGAGTTTCTGAGAAAGTAAGCAAGACGCTACAGCCCCTCTTGCAACATGGTGTTGTGCATTGCGTGTCGCGTGCAAGCCTCGTCTCGCCGCTCAAAGCACGAGCCTTTGCGCAACAGATCGAGACACTCATATTCACAAGAGGATCAAATGAACTGTCGGTGCTGCAAGCGCTTAGGCTGGCAGGGATCACTCTTGAAGTGCCCACGACGTACCGAGCGCAAGATTATCCTGGAGCACCGACCTTGCGCGTACCTTTGCAGCCGCAGGTCGAGGAGACATTGCCTGAACAAATAGAGCCTTTGTACATGACCCCGTTGCTATCATCGCAAACCAGGATTCAACAAGATGACCCGCACGCACAAATCAATGCTATTTATGCTGCTTTGGAGCAGACAGAAAAGCTGGACGAGACAGAGGCTGGCCCTTTGATTGTGACGTCGCTTTTTTCGCACCAGAAGCAGGCGCTTACGTTTTTACTGGAACGAGAGCGACAAAGAGATTTTCTCGAGCTATTGAGAAAAGACAATCCTCCCAACCATATTTCGCTTTGGACTATATTGAAACGAGCTGATTCAACCATCGACAAGTACAAGAACACAGTGACCGGCCTGACTCGACGAGGCCGCCCAAGTGTTTGTCGCGGTGCCATATTGGCAGATGATATGGGCCTTGGAAAAACGCTGACGACGATTTCTCTCATCGCACATACCTATGATGAAGCGTGTACCTTTGGGCAAAGCGAATTGAAAGGGGATGGTGAAGACGATGACGACGAGCCACTTTTGATCGGCGACTCACGGAACAAGCGCACGGCGGAACAAGCACGTATGGAGGAGCTTCGTTGTCGGAGTCGTGCGACGCTCCTGGTGTGTCCACTAACTGTCGTATCAAATTGGGAGTCACAGATCCGCGAGCACTGGCACCCTGACAAGCAACCTACCGTTTATGTGTATCACGGGTCGGGCCGCACAACAAATCCACATGTGCTTGCAGATTACGACATTGTCATCACGACGTATTCGACGCTGGGAAACGAGTTTTCGAACCAAACGACTTGGTCAGCAGCGGCTGGCCGCTCAGACGAAGACATCAGCTCGACGCCCAAAGCCAACCGCCTCGAGTCGCCCAACACATGCCAGCGTGTTGAATGGTTCCGCATCGTGCTTGATGAGGCTCACATTGTGAAAGAGGCACGTACCTGGCAGTCTAAAGCCGTATGTAATCTTTCAGCGACGCGACGCATTTGCTTGACTGGTACGCCAATCCAGAACCGCATCGACGACTTGTATGCGCTGCTGGTATTTTTGCGCCTTGATCCCTTCGTGGACCGCGCCGTCTGGAGCCGATTTTGCGGCGACCGAGTGCACATTCGCTTGAATTCGGCGTCATCGGGTGTCAAGCTGGACCCCGACTCGCTCAAGCGTGTGCAAACAATCATGAAATTCCTTACTTTGCGCCGTATGAAGTCCGACACCAAAGCAGATGGCCAACCCTTACTGAAGCTTCCGCCCAAAAGTACGCGGATCGTCACTCTTGAGTTTAACGAGTCTGAACGGGCAAAGTACGAGCGCCTTCATTCTCAATTCCGCGAAGAGTTTATTGGGTATGTGTCGGAAGGAACGGTCGGCTTGAATTATACTACGATTCTGCATGAGATTCTCATCTTGCGTATGATGTGCGATCACGCGGCACTGGTAGACGACAGCATCAAAAACCAATCGCTAGAACAGGCAGAGAATCATGAGCTCGATGACCAGCAGCAGAAGCAGCATGCAACGTTGTCCATGAACTCATATCCCAAACAAAGCGTTACTCTAGACCGACAACATCACACCAAGATTCGCTCCACGATTGGGCAGGGTGACTTGATGTACTGCGCGCTGTGCCAGAGCGACTGTGTGCAAATCGACGAAGATGTCATGCGAAGACCTGTGATGACCAAGTGCCAGCACCTGCTTTGTGGTGCGTGTGCACAAGAGCATCTTGATATGGCATGGCCCTCAACAGGCGCCATTCATGCAGTGAGGATTTGTCCCGTATGTGAACGCCCGTTGGATGTCGAGTCTGAAATCTCGCCACACCAATCTGACGTCGCTGGAGAAGGCATTGAGGCACACGTCACGCCTCAGGACACGGGAGAGACGGGACCGTTTCTACCGCTCAAGCCAGAAACTTGGCCTGCATCCTGGAGCACGAAACTTCGTGCGCTTATCTCGGATCTGCTGCCATTTTCTCGGTGCAATCCATCGTCCGAGCTTTTTGACCCAAGTGCACCGATCCTAGACCATTGTGTGAAGGAGGACTTCGAGTCACAGACGACGTCTGTAGAAGTCCGTGTTTGCAGACGGCATGAGCCACGGCCAAACCCTATCAAGTCTGTGATCTTTTCACAGTGGACACGCATGCTTGCGAAAGTAAAGGAAGCGCTGCTACACGCAGGAATTGGGTTCCGGCAACTGGATGGCACAATGAAGCGTGAGCACCGAGAAGGGGCCATGTCAGAATTTCAGCAGGATCCGAAAATTGAAGTGTTCCTCGTGAGCCTGCGCGCAGGTGGCTTTGGCTTGAATCTCGTTGCCGGATGTCGCGCATACCTGCTAGACCCATACTGGAATCCAGCCGTTGAGCAGCAGGGCTTGGATCGTATCCACCGCCTTGGACAGAAGCGGCCCATTGTCATGACAAAATTCATCATGCAAAGAAGCATTGAGGAAAAGCTTCTTGAGCTTCAGAAACGCAAGCTGGAACTAGCGAGTCAGGTTGGCCGCCGCACAGACCGCCGCACAGATCATGATGCAAAGCAGCAGCGGACAGAAGATCTGCGCTTACTTCTATCATAACGAACGGGGTAGTTTTAGGCCCTTGTGTACACGCTCGATGTCCCGGAATGTGAGACTGACACGCCGTGAGCGCGACAGAGGCGCAGATGCATTCGCACAACATACACGCCATGCCGGCGAAAGTGCCTCCAAGTTCGCTATGCGTGCCAAGTCGTTGGGAGCATCGTTGGCACGTTCTGCAATTCCATGCAAGTAACGCGTGTATGCATCGCCAAGCGTGATAAGCAAACTGCGCGGCTCTTGGAAGAGAGAGAATACCGGCTCAGGCTCGTACCCGCCAGATGGTTTAGGGTCATACAGATCCAAGAGTGTGTAACTGCCTAAACTGACTGTCGCCACGGCAGGGAAGTACGCAGGTCCATCTGTGTGTGGCATGATACCCTGACCAGGCAAGTATTCATTTACAAGCTGAACGAGTTAGTCATGCGATTTCATAGCAGGAGTAGCAGAAACATGGCCAGTACGACCAACAGCAACACTTACGCAGTGATTGGGTTTTTGGTGCTGACTATAAGAAAATGCACCGGTGCGCTCCAAGCGCGGCACCAAGTCAGGAAACGTCGTGACATAGGATGGCAGTGGCTCACTGATCAGCGTGTTCCCCACAAGCTCGCCACCCCATAGCTGGAGTCGCCGGTTCATTAACTGTTTCCAGCGTCCACGCGGCGCAGAGTCGATTTTATTCAAGAGACATGCTTCTTCTGCCTCGGACACGAAGTCGGGGATGTAGTAAAAACCTCCCTTCCATTCTGCCTGAAGAGTTGTGTAGCCATGCGATGGTGGCACCGACACATAGTACGGCGCAAGCGTTTCGGACATGGCTCCGTCCACTAGTTTATCGTGTAGAAGCTAAGAAACATCACACGTCGAATGCGGGAAGGATTGTTGCTTGTGGAGAGAGAACCCTAGTCACGGCCAAGACCCATAATACGTATAATGCGCTCCTCGTATTTAGACTATATATTCATAGTGCGACATGAATGGCAAGAATAATAATAATAATAAAGGAAGGACATCCACCAAGCTAAGATATCGAGGAAGAAGGGGGGAGAAACAAAGATAACAACAAGAAAAGGACAAGAAGGGGACACAAGAAATAAGTGAAGCAGGTGGATCGATCATGAATTCACGGAAAAGGGCTTGTCAATGTCCATACTGGATGCGACGTGATCTTGGAAGCAGGTTGCTGGGTCTAAAATGGTCGAGGAACAGACAGGAACGACTCTGGGGGACATGTGTGTACAAGAAGAGGAAGGATGATGCGCCGCATGTAGATTCTGCGAAGACGACGGATGTTGATAATGAGAGTCTTCTGTCATCAGCGAGGTGGATGTGTCGGGCGAGGACGTATCGCGAGCATCAGCAACTTGCAACACTTCTGCGAGAAAGGTCGACTCATTTTCCTGGATCAGAGCGCCACGGATCTTGACGACCATTCGATTAGCATCGAGAGAGCCTGTGTGTGGTGCCTCGTAATACTTGGACGGCGGCAATGGGTATGGAGCAGGCGCGGATGGTCTGGACGAATGCGATGGAAGTTGATCTAGCTCATCTGCACTCAATCCTCGACGCATCAGCTGACGCACAGTCTCAAGGACGGGCATGTCGACAAGCTCAGCGGCTGTCGGACGAGCTGACGGCTCTGCGCAAAGCATGGACGTAATGATGCCCTGCAGAGCCGGACTGATAGCATCAAAGCTCACGTCTGAAAAGTCGTTACATCGCAGTTTGTGCCAGGGCGCTCCGTTATCCGGTATCTCGACGCTACACGCTGCCTCGAGAAGAACCAAGCCCAGGCTAAAAATATCGGCAGGTTTGCCATACTTGGAATCGAAAATCACCTCAGGGGCAATGTACTCGCGATCGCCTTCTCGCTCCAGCACAAGCACAGGACTTGGTCGACGCTGCATTCGTGTTGGCCGGCGGCGTGGGCGATGTACCGTTGCATGAATATTGGTCTGGCTAAATGCCGGTGAGTCGGTGACTGTTGCGCCGGACAAAGCAAAAGGACCATGGCTCTGAATGGGCGAGAAAGATGTGTCTGATGTATCGTTCATTGATGGTCCGGATGCATTGTTACGAGTCGCAAGATGCGAGCCAGCGAGAATTTCCTGCGCTGTACAGCGAGGCCATCGCGTAGCCATGCCAAAGTCGGAGATTTTGAGTGTGCCGACCTCAGTGATGAGGATATTCGCAGGCTTTAAATCCAGGTGCAGCACACCACACTGATGTATAAAATACACGCCGGCCGAAAGCTCGGCGAGGATCTTCCATAACCGTGCCTCATCAAGCGCACCGACCTGCCGCCCATACTCGGCCAACACAAAGGCTAGCGAGCCCAATGGACATAGTTCTGTCTGCAGATACAAGTAGCCGTCTTCCTCCCACGCATCAAGTAGATCCATAACACCTTCAGCTCCGAACCAAGGATCGCGCCAGCTTGCTCGCTGTTCCTTGAGAAGACGCAATGCATCAACTTCTTCTAATCGCCGGACGCGGTCCTTGGGGCCCAGGAATGGCCGCTTCATTCGTTTCACAGCTGACAGATACCCCGTTGCCTTCTCGCGAACTTTGATAACTTCACTAAACTCACCCGTGCCTAGCACGCCCTCGACAGCAAAGTGCTCTTCAAACTGGCTCGTACGAGACGGGCGATATCGTCCTGCGGGCGCACTATGCACAGGCTTTGTACTCTCCGCACGAGTCGGCGGCGTGTGCATGTACGTGGGCTGCGAGTGTCGTGGGCGCATCTTTCCAGCGCCAGTGCCTTTGGGCACGGGCTGCGCTTCAGGCGATCGCGTCGCTTCGTACCATTTGAAACCATCGCGTGTCGGTGTGTTGGGCGAGTTCAACAGGTCCGGCTGCGTACACAATAAGGGCACGTCCGAAGTTCCACAGCGAGGCATAGCAACACGCGCCATTGTGGGTGTACTCTCAATCCATGTGTCCTCGTGCCGATACGGCGAATCACCCACCGAGTTAGAATCAGGATCTGATCCATCGTCATGCATAGCGACATGTATGCTAGGCCTCGTACGAGCCGCTGAAAGAAGCGGCTGTCTTCGGGCAAATACATTGTTCGGTGAGTCCATCGAGGAAGGTGCACTGTCCTGCATAGGCGCATCTTCGAGCGGTGAGGCTGGTCGTGGTATCAGCTTGTCATTAGACCGGTCGCTTGGTATATTCAAAGGACACACAGGAAGCACACGCGAGGTTCGCGCACTAGGCGCGCGTGTATGTGAATGGTCGCGGCGGATCGCTGGGAGCGAATCCGACAGTGACTCCGCCATTACTGGCCCTTGCCTTATTGAAGGCCGGATCGGAGATTCACTGGGCGACTCGAACACATCATCAGGATCTGCGACAGCGGGACGAACGGGTATGTCGTTGAAATACAAATGGTTCCGTGTGCCAGGGATTCGTTCACTCGCAGACCGCATGTGACCCGCGCGCCGCCCTAGATGCCGAGTGTTCGACGTGGTTGCTTTGCTTGCCGTAGTGCTGGTAAACCCGCTAAACGGTGCTGGAGGTGATTTCGGCATTGTGGCAAACAGTGGCGACATAGAAGGGATCGCACCGCCCATCGAGCAGCCACGACGATGCATGCGTGCCGACTTTGCTACTTCCGTCATCCCAGCTGATGGCTTCATTGGCGTGTCAGGCATCACAGCAGCGGCAGGCCTGCGCGACACATTAAATGATCGGTCCGCCATAGCAGCCTCTACAACCTCACGTAAAGGACGCGGTTGATGTGAGGCGTGGTGGAACGCGTGAGTATGGTGCGGAAGGTGCGACTGATGAGAGTCCATACTAAGGGAGGCGAGAGAGGGCGCAGATCGCATTGACTCCATGCGTTGCGAAGACTCATCACCTGTGTGCATACTCTCTCTTGAATATGTTTGAAGTTCAGGCAAGAAACTTCGTCGCCGCTTCGACACGAGACCACTTGACATGAACGCGGTCTGCAAAGGTCGTACATTCCGATACGTCGTGGACATGTTGGGTGTGAGTGTTGACGCATGTTCTCCATGCTCATTCATACACACTACATCGCGACGCGGCGATGTCGTCCGTTCGTCGTCCATAGCGGACAGCTTGTTGCACACGCAACAGGACGTGGCACGTCGCAATGAAGCCAAGCGACTTGTCTCGTGGCGTAAAACGCGGCGTCGCGTACCGTGCGTGTGTGTATGTCGGTGGGTGGGTGTGTGCAGTTCTTGTCACGTGATATTCAGTCGAGAAACCGTGTTGGATTGGTCGCGTCAATCCATCGCGAACGAAGCGCTCATGCGTGTCATGATTCGAGCATACACTCCACACACGTAAGGTGGTTGACCAGCAGCCCCAACGTGTAGGCGATATGTCAGCGTACCTGTAAAATCAATATGCATGAAATATGAAAGACAAACTTTGGAATTCATTTTGTGTTCGCCTTCACACCACGCTGGGGATAGATTTAAGCGTCATATCAAAGAGGCATAACAGCCCAAAGCACCACCATCCTAGATCCCACGGCTGCAGCCTTCAAGCCTACCACAGACTTATTTTATCTTTGTCTCGCTTTCTCTCTGGCATAGCCCTTGAACTTGCAAGACTGCTGCATTATCGTGTGCTGGCCGCATGAATTCTTCCAACATCGAGCTCGCAGTCACATCACCCTTTTCGGAGAGTTGGGGTCAGTACCAACTGCATCCCGAAGATCTCCCATGGCGCAAGGCGTCAGAAGGTCGCTTGTGTGGCAAATGGATCCGTGCATTGTGGGGTAATGAATTGTATCAGGAACGGCGCTCCTCGAGCACCGGTCGCTCAGATGATATGGTCACCATGCTGTCTCTCACATTGCCACCAGCACTGGACATTACGAAGTTTTTCGAGCTGTTCAAACTGTCTTGTATGCATGCACGGTTCATACATCCTATTCTTGCCGTTACAATCGAGACGAACGTGCTTCAAATCCCGCTAATGCCTTGTCTCGTGTATGAGGAAGTACACACATTTGAGCAAGTCCAATCTTGGTCCGACACTGTTATGTTCATCCACAGGTGTGAAACGGATGAGGAGCGCGCCCAGTCCAGAGAAGAACGCTTGGAGTTTATGCGAAACAAAATTGGCCTTCGACCACTGCCATTGACGCAGCACGTGAAAGAATGGCATTGGGTCCTTTTCGGTCGCGCTGAGGATCAGTCACATGTGGCCCTCTTTGTATACAGTGCTCACGCCGTGTCAGACGCTCATTCTGAGTTGATTCTGATGAAGGAGCAGCTCGAATACGTCACCAGTGCACTCGAGGCACCTTTTCCTCTCCCTGAAGCGCATTCACTTCATCCTGCAACACTAGCTTGGGGCACAGAAGTGACTCGCTTGACCCCTTCACTCCTCGAACTGGTAGGCGTACCACTCGATTCCTTCAGCGACGAGACGGCTCTCAGGCGCGTACGCCGAGTGCTTGCGCATCCATTCTTACGCTTGGACCTTGGGAGGCCAAAGGATGGTTCCAATTTAACAGACACGCTGCATGATAGGATCCAATTCACAGCAGAAGAAACAGCAGCTATTCACAAGGCGGCACGTGCTCACGGTTGGTCTGTCACACACATCGTCGATGCGGCTCGACACATGGCGTACATGGAACTGCGCCGGTCATACCTAGAAAGCTGGCACTGGAACCCAATACCAGAAAAGCTGCACGTCAACTTCCTCGTCCCTGCCAACGCACGCTGTTTGATCAGCGAATCCTACAAACACTTACAACAGACTTTTGTGGGGAATGCTACCGAAGGCTTTACGACTGTTCTCCCACTCATGGATCCGTACTTTGTCTCAGCACAGGACGAGTTGATGACATCTGAAAAACCTCTACATGAGCTTAGTCAGGTTCGGACACTTGCCTATGTGACACAGAAACTTGCGGAGCAGTACTACGAGGAAAAGCCTTTGGGTATGGAGCGCATCGTGTCAGAAACCCCGACGTTCGTCATGGCCGGTGTATTTTCTCCTTTGTATCCATTCGACAATCTAGCGCCTGAAGGATTTAGCTCCGTGGGTGCGATCGACACATTGCTTCCCTGTAACTTCCACATGCCTTCGTACACAGAGCCGATCACTGTTGACGATTGGGGTGTTGGCGTCATCATGTCTCGCCATCTTTCAAGTCTACAGTTTTCAATGCATATGTGGACGTTCCGTCAGCAGCTGAATCTGTCAGTTGTGCACACACCACACATTTCCAAGGCTCGTACGGAACTGTTCCTCGATACAATACATCGCACACTCAAGCTCTTCTTGATGGCTTTTGAGCAACACGGTAAGCCGATTGACATCCCTAGTTCTCCCCCCACCCCCTTCGTGTCGCGCACGCTCTTTCAAAGAGCTATCTCTTGGTGCCAGAGCTGGTTCACCAACTGATCCATTAGCCCAAAATATCATCAATCAAATCTTGCATTTCCTTGGGGGGAGGCGCACGCCGAACAGTTTGCACCGTTCTCTCTTCAGCTTTCGGTTTAATGGTATGCGCATCAATGGAGGCAAGAAAATCGTCCATATCCTGAGCCATTGGACCATGGTGATTCATTGTCGACTCGGTGGCGAGACGAACAGACATAGCGGGTTTCGATGTAGCCTTCGGTATGACTTCAGAAGATCGGAGTGGTCCCTCAGTAAGTTTTTCATGTGCAGGCTTCCGTTCAGACGCTGTCCTAGACGGCGGTAGACGCGTCAACTTTTCAGATGGCCTCTGAATCCCGCCATCCCTACGCCAATTAGCAGCATTTGGACGTGCTTTCTCTTTATTCTTGAATCTATCGCGTAGTGCACGAGCCGCCTCCGCATCTTCCTTCTCGCGACGAAGTGCATTCCAATCCACAGCGTCCAGTGCTCTCAGCTGTTCAGATTTAGCATTAGACTCCGAATCTTCCGAGTCCGAGTCAGACGACAAAATTTGCGCCTGTGTAGAAGAATTCATATCCATAGAGGCAACTTTGGCATTCAGTTTTGTCAAGTCCACTTCGGGTTCTGGCTCCGCTTCTTCATCATCCGATTCAGGTTGTGCATACCGCCAGTCATTGCTCCGTAAGCTTGTGTCTGAGCGAGGATGATGCTTGGCTATTGCTGAACACACACCAGTAGATTCGTTTTCTTCATTGACAGTATGCCTAGGGGGGATACCTTTCGCTGCGCGGTAGCGCCTTGAAGCTCGTGCCTTGTACTTGTTTTGAAGTACCATCGAAACACACTTCAGATGAGCGGAGTAAATACGTAGGCTAAAAATTTGGCATGGAATTAGACTACATTCAAGCGTGTCTGTCATGTGTTTCGTGAAATTTGAATCAATTTTAAGTCGGAGTCCAATCCCTGACACGCAAACCTTGTGACATGTCGCATCTCGTTACATCGTTCCAATACTGGTTCAATGCGATTGCACCTTGATATGATGGATTATCTCCATCACTGAAGCAGAAAAGTAAATCGATCCATCCATGTCACCAACGCATTATAATGCCGACTGTATGTATGATGCGATGTGATCAAGTCGACGCGTGGCCCCGAGCACATAAGGCGAATGAATTGTTAAATATTCCTGTTTAAGATTAGCAAGATATCTAAAAATCCGCACAATCTAGGATGCAAGTTTTATCTATTTCGTATGCACAATCTCAAAATCGACAGTAAAGCCAGAGAGATCCATGTAGAATCCCCACACCCTTCTAACAACCGGAATGCCATACTTGAACTGGGAATCTTTGCAGCTTCACTTCTGCTTGCATCTTACTGATTCAAAATCACTTCAGGTTTTTCGTTTGTCGCCTCATATCTACACATGCACAAACAGCTGAAAGTTCAGCAACTTTAATCTGCAATGGGGCTCAAATGCGCCTACATACAAAGCTACAAATGCCCTGGTCAAGCTTTACATATGATTTCCGCGTATCTTTTTTTTTTCAACCTCAACAGTCAGTGTTATGGATCGATTGGGTCAGAGTATTTTGCGCTAAAGTTCAAGTTCGTAAATAAAAGGCGTTTGTTGTTGTTCGATTCACCTCAACAATCTATAGCGTAATAGCATCTTGATGTCTGGCCCATGCAACACTTACAACTGCTTATGTTCGACGTAAAAATGCAGTGGACCACATTCCGAATATGAAAGTGTGTTTTGTAATGTGCTTTTTCTTCCCTGGCACCTTGGCAAAAGTAAACAAGACATTTTGTTTTGCATAGCTTTGAATGCCATGACAATAATCAAAAGCTTATATGATTCCTGCGTTTCTATGCGACTGTTTATCAAAATTCGGATGGGTTATAATTCATACACTATCGATGAATCATAGCCTCAATGTTTCTTATGGTCACTTGACACATGAGTGTTTAGCTGGAATTTCGCATGGCGTCGCAACCAAAAGGACATTTGATATAGAAACTTCAACACTTTGCAGTATTTTTTTTCTTTTCAGGAGACTTTGCTTTTCGTTGATTCTGTGCTACAATCAAATTCTCATTTGCTTTCGATGTTAGGGTGCATAGCGCTATTAGGTACATCACTAATGATGAACTTATCAAGAACATTCCAGATGAGAACCCAATTCACACCATCAGCAGAGATACAGAATGGATTTCCTCTGTTATATCTGATAATTTACTCGTAGCCCATGGAGGTTTTGTACCTGCAGTGTGATCGCATTACCACGGTGAGCTCTTGCTTGAGGGATGAATATTAAAAACACATGCAACGTGCAAATAACTACAATTTTTCATAGTGCTTATATATACACTTCTCATAAAATACATCTCGAAAACCAAACACTCTAAGCACTCGAAAGATCCATGTTTTCGAGGGCACAATCAGTTCGAACACCTGGAACAGAAACTTTTTAGTCATTTTAGCACCCCGTTTCTTTAAGCCTTATTTATGGGCATGGTGCGGGGTGATTTTCCCTGTCCGCTGCATATTAAATGAAATGAAGCCAGGATTGGCTCCACCTCCCGCTTTTGTGTGGACGCCTAAAATCCGACAAATTCACCCTGTTCGTATTCAGTCGTCACCGACTGGCATGTCGATAATTTTAAGACTTGAGACCATAGACCCGATAGATTCACCTATGCTCTTTCTTTACATCAATTAATTCAGAGCAGACAGTGTGTATAGCTCGAAACTTGAAGTCAAAATATTCGGATCGAATTTTAAGGTGCTTAAAGATTTTTTGTTCTGTTGTATTCAACAAACACGTTCTATCGGAAGCGCCTTCAATGGTAAAACGAGTAAGAAACAAATTCTCACTTATAAAACGATGATAACAATGTTTTCCTTTATAAAGCAAATTTTAATATCCACCCAAATCGAGAATCGTGCCACATTGTTTCATACAAATTTCTTTTCGTTTCATTTCGACATGTTTGGATCCTCTATTGCATTAACTGATCATATTCAAGTATATAACGCACGAGTTTTGTACTGTAGTATGCAATTTATAAGATCTGTGGCGTCAAAAACCATATGTTATCCAATAGTGGGAAGAAAATCTGGCCAAATCATCGAACATTTGCTGAGATTATGCGATCAACTCGGTCCTTCGTATAGCATTCATTTTTGCAGAACCTGTGAAAGAATTGGTTTAGTTCTGCGGGTCTAGCTAATGTCGTTTTCATTCCTGTGCGTACAATATGGCACTGTTTCAACATAAGGCTGTATGCGTTTTCGCGTAGAAACAAATCTATTGATACCCCAAGTTACATTTGATTTAAGCTTCACAAACCAAGAGTTTGGAATGTTCTGAAAATGTTGAAACGCTGATTGTTTTTCAAGCACTCAGATGTTGGTTCCAGTTCGTGTGGATGAGAAGTTTGCAACGTGGAGGAGGTCCAATGTGCTCACGACCAATCCATGTCGGCCGAATTACACATCCCACAAACGGCGGCCCGCTCAATGAACTGTCGCATTCACATTGCCGATACAGAGAAACGCATTCTACAATGACGACGGCCGCTCTGAGTGCTCTCGGTTACGCCGGGTTCGGCTTTCTTGCTCGTTGCTATGCGCTTGGTATCCAAAAACGCAATATTTTCGACAGTATGTGTTGGGTCAATTTTAACTGACGAACTTACCGAAGATTTTGCCGGCCACCTTTTGTTCGCTGGTGGTTTCGGCTTGATCGGCTACTGGGCCCATGGCGTAAAGCAGTCTCAAGAGCAGCTTCTGCACAAAAAGCAGGAACAGCTTGTTGAACGTCGTCAAGCCTAGATTTTTTTGAGACTTGGTACCATGATATCCACGACATATGGCCTGTTTTAGCCTTCTCTGTGTATGACATCGAGCGACATGCTTGCAAGAACTCATCCGCGGTCTATGTCGATGCCGCATCTGGACTGTCCACATAGTATGCTATATTCTTACAACATGTATGATTTGGCCAACTGAACAATAGTGTTTCGTCCAGACGTCCATGGTACAATTGCACTACGCGAGATTTTCCTGCGACTTGTACCGAGAGTGGCTTCAGCTGTTTCACCTCTCAGCCTTAGATCTTACTTCTCATAACAGCTTAACGCGCGCAATGCATCACAAAAAATGCTACCATACATAAACAATCACAGCCAACAAGACACGGAGACAGGCGTCGCATTCAAGCAGCGCATAGTAGTCTACAGGAAGAATGCGCGGTGCTTGACCGCAAGAGTGATATCGTCCTTAGACCCGAACATTGGACTATGCTCCAACAGACATGCATCAGCAGCGCAAAGCAGCTGCGGTAATATTTTGGACAGAATAGGTATCCCGAGTGAACCTTATGCCTTGTGGTGGGCGAGACGCTGCTTCTTCTCAGCGACGCGCTGGGCCACAAGAGCGTCGTAAGCAGCCTTCTGGGCGTGCTTCTTGGCAATGAACTCCTTCTTCAGGCGCCTAGCGTCACGCTTACGCTGAAGACGCTGAGGCGTGATGAGACGCTGAATCCTAGGAGCCTTCGTGTAAGGCTTGGCACCCTCCTTCTTCGGCTGAATCTCACGGCGAATGACGTACTGACGCACATCGTCTTCCTTGGTGAGGTTGAAGAACTTGCGAATGTGGTTAGCACGCTTAGGACCGAGACGCTTGGGCACAGCACTCTCGGGGTCCGTCAAGCCAGGAATATCCTGCTCGCCCTGCTTAACAATAATGCAGTGCAAAGCCTGAATGTCCGGGCCAACAATGCAGCCGCGAACTGACTTCCGACGGCGCTGGCCGGTGCGGCGAGGACGGTAGCATGAGTCGCCCTTACCGAGGAGCAAACGAACACGCGATGGCAGAAGCACACCCTGCTTCATAGGGAAACCCTGCTTGTCGTTACCACCGCCGATGCGGAGAACGTAGCCCTTCCACTCATCACCGAGGGAGTCGACCTCAACGTCCTGAGACATACGCTTGTCGTAGAAGCAGCGCACGAGACGCTCATCCAGGAACTCGAAGGACTTCTGCGCGCCCGTGG
>ERZ501061.331-NODE-331-length-17362-cov-3.836656_pt1 | contig 17362 bp, 15 predicted proteins | sample MGYA00510854_ERZ501061 | MGnify/ENA primary metagenome ERZ501061 (study PRJEB25958, sample SAMN03398515) | human skin metagenome | study: EMG produced TPA metagenomics assembly of the Human Skin Microbiome Metagenome (human skin metagenome) data set.
ATAGCGTGTAAGCATAGTTGCTTAAGTTGCCTTATATCCATTGCCTGAGGTCGGTGGTTTTACGGCAACGGAGGATAAAAACCATTATTTGGCAATCGCTTTATTGGCAATCGCTTTAAATAGACTGATTTGGCTCTTATCCGTCACCGTCAACATCAGTTCGCCTTTGCTATCTTGGGTCAGTTTAAATTGCCCTTGTAGTGTGGATGGCGCAGCGGTATCAAATGCCATGCGCGATTCTGGCATACACATCATGCGCGTAGAAACGATATTTTTTATCAATACATTGTCATGGGTCAGGCTATAATTGCCCCACATGCGATTACAGGTATTGTCAAAGCTGACACGACCTTTATCAAAGCTGACCAATAGCGGCTTGGCTTGGTTAAATAATTCAGGTTTAGTGGGTTTACCCGACAAATCAGTCACCGAGACCAATTGCCAGCGATAATTTTGCAACGTGGCATCGGCTAACGGTAAGGTGACCGCTTGGGTCGGGTTCACGATCCCTAACTTACTATCCGCTATGGTTTGACAGCCTGTCATTGCCAGCGTTCCTGCTATCAAGCAACTTAGCGCTAGTGAGTAGATTTTGGCACATCTTTTCATCATGATTTCCTTTTGTTTAAAATTATTGTGTAAAAAATTATTGCAACCATTATATAAAATGCCCTTAAGACTTTATTGCTAAGCATGACGATTATTGTTATTCAATTGTATTAGCTAGATTTGACGAATGCTTCATTTGCTTGAATGGGTTTTTGCAAAAACTCTAAAAATACATCATCGCGTTTGGGGTCGCCATTGTTGCCGTCTCTTGGAAATGCCATCCTCTCCCCTGTCAGTGAATAACCGCGGCGCTGATAATAACTTAACAGCTCTGGTCTATGACTTAAAATCGACATAGATAGATGGGTTAAAGGTAAATAGGTTAAAGGTAAATGGGTTAAGTTTTTGGCGTGGGCGTGTCTGATAGCAAACGTTTCTACCGCAGACAACATCGTATCGCCAATGCCTCTACCTTGCACAGCAGGATGAACCGCAAAAGTGCCAATATACGCCGCTGGCTGATGGTTAATGGGTGAGAAATCCACAGAAATACACCCGAGCAAATCATCGCTATCGTGCGGATTTTCAAACACGAACAGATAAATGTTGGGATTGTCTATCAGGGCTGTCATTTCCTTGTGCGTGGTACGAATCCCACCAATTAAAGCAGCTTCATTGGTCCAGCCTTCATCTGAGCGGTAACAGCGATTGAGCAAAGTTACCAAATTTTCGACGTCTTGTTGCCTGGCAACGCGTAATTGCACAGCGTTTTTATCGATATCGCTATCAGGGTTTTTCATGTTTTTTCTCTTTTTATGCTCACATTGGCTAGACATAGTATGCGTTGAACATTTTGCCAAGTCAGGTGACCTATTTTGCCACCCAATGCACCTAAATTAACCAACATACCTAACTTAGCAAGCACTACTTTATTGTCTATTACTTTGCCATTCAAGCCGTATTTGACGTCATTTTCGTTGCGGTCATATTTTTAACGTTCTATTAACAGACAACAAAGCAGGGTTATAATAAAGCGCTGCTGTAATCGAGATGGTTTATCAATCATTCATTTGTTAAAATAAACCTTTTGCAAGTAACCCTAGCATGCCAAAACTGCCTTCACCCTATACCCCTACGATTCAATCGGCGATTTATAAACAACAACCCACTGATTTTATTGTCCATGAAAAACTTGGCATTGAATGCAGCCATACAGGCGAACATCTTTGGCTTCATATTCAAAAAACCCGTATGAATACCAATTTTGTGGCAAAGTTGCTGTCACAATGGGCAGGCATCCCACTCAAGGATGTAGGATACTCGGGGCTCAAAGATCGCCATGCGCTGACGACGCAATGGTTTAGTCTTCGTTTGCCAAAAAAAATTGCCCCTGAACAAAACTTTGAGCAATTTGTCCAGACCAAATTAGCTAGCGATGAAACGCTAGAAATACTGGCACAGCATTGGCATCATAAAAAACTGGGTCGCGGTACTCATGAGGCCAATCAGTTTATCATCACCCTACGCAACGTGGTGGGTGAGAAAGCCGCCATCGAGCAACAACTTACAACCATCAAAACCCAAGGCGTTCCCAATTATTTTGGCGAGCAGCGCTTTGGGCAAGATGCCAATAATATCGATGCCGCTATTGAACTATTTACCCATCATACAATTAGGGGCAAAAAAATTCATCGCAAATTTGACCAAGATAAAATCAGTCTGTATCTGTCGGCAGCGCGTAGTGAATTATTCAATGCCATCTTGGCAAAACGTATCGCATTGGACATCTGGAACCAACCGCTTGATGGCGATGTGATGAATTTGGCGGGTTCAAACAGTATCTTTGTGGCACAGCATATAGATGAAACCATGCTATCAAGGCTACAAAGTGGCGATATCCATTTGACTGCACCGATGTGGGGCGCAGGTGAGTTAAAAAGCAGTGGAAAGGTTAACGCATTAGAATTATCAGTTATCACTGACAATCCCATTTATCAGCAGCTAAGTCAAGGTTTGATTGAGTTTGGTTTAAAGCAGCAGCGCCGCCCCCTGCGTATGCTGCCCAGTAACTTGCAGTGGGTTTGGCAAGACGGTCAGACATTGGTGTTAGATTTTGAATTGCCGGCAGGCAGTTTTGCGACGACGATGATTGATACGCTTGTTACAAGCTCGGTACTTAACACTGATTTTATAAAGGCTGAGTTATGAAGGCTGATTGCTTTGCGTCATCAATAAATAACATTGACCTTTGACCACACAGTTGCGACCCTTGGCTTTGGCTTGCTGCATTGCCAAATCGGAGAATTTGATAATGCGCTCAAGGGCGGGCGGCAGTGCAGGCATGGTCGGTAAACTATGCATATACTCGCGCATATATTCGATAAAACCGCGATTATCAATCGCACGCTCGCTATCTCTCCCATGATTTTGATAAAGACTGGCAATACCTATGCTTGCGGTAAATTGAATTTCTGTATCAAAAATCCCATATCTCACCACTTGCTTTTCAAGCCCTTGGCGCAGCTGCTCTGCCATATCGTAGGCTTGCTCAATCCCCATATTTGGCAAGATGATGCAAAATTCTTCCCCACCCACGCGTCCAAACATCGTCCCTGTCGGTAAGAAGTTTTTTAAGGTATTCGCGGTACAAATCAACGTCGCATCACCCGCATCATGACCATATTTGTCATTGATATGTTTAAATTTGTCCAAATCAATATAAATCACACTAAGCGTATTCCAATCGCTTTTACGTTGCCATAAATAACTCAAAAAACTATAAATAGTACGCCGATTGGCGATATTGGTGAGCGCATCAGCTTCTAGCAAATCATAAATCTTGCGGCGCTGAAAGTTCATGACTTTCATGCCCTGCAAAATACAATACAGTGTGACCGTTGCTTTGGCGGTTACCAAAAAGCTAAAAGACAATCCCCAAAGCCAATGACTACGCGCTGCTAAACTTGGATACAACCTAGGCAGCAATTGCCACCAATTCATGCTATTACTCATATTAAAAATAAATAACGCAACAATACAACTGACAAATGACACCCAGACCAGTCGCCATCTTAATAGCACCATCCCAAGACCGGTGGCGCTAATCAGCATTACACCTTCAAGCGCACTGTTGTTGCCAATCCAGACGATAAAAAGATTTTCATAAATCAAATAGATGATTACAAAAAAGATTTGGTACTCCCGCCAAAGTCTTGACTGTTCAGGAATGCGGGTGATGACCCATAGTGAATACCCGCAAAACAACACCATCGCCAGTCCCAAATAGGTGATATTTATCATCAAGCTGCGATTAAAAATTTGATTGAACGTCTGAGCAAAAGGAAAGATATCTAGGGGCGATGTGATGACAAGAACTGTCGCATACCAAATTAAATGAAAAAATGTCTCAACCAACGCCAATATAATAAACAGCATGAATTTATTGGTATCGTTGACTCTTGGCGAATTGATATATAGCGAAGGTTTAAAGCTAAAAAATTTTAGCGTTTGCTGCAATTGTTCTTTAAAGCTTGGCAAGGCGGTTTGGGTCATAGGATTATTGCAAAATCAATAAATCTATTAAAAAAGGGCGTCACACATTAAACAAATCAAGACGGTTATGTCAGTCATTGATTAGTTTTAGTCGTTTGTATTTAACTTACCTTAAAGATTATATAAGGTATTGTTGCTTCATTCTAATACTTTATTAATGACAAATGGTTAAATGTTTAATTTTTTTTAATTATTCTTGACTTATCTATTTTATTAAAAATTCCTCGTCAAAATAAAAAAGGTAAGCCTAAGCTTACCTTAATCTACAGTTTACAGCATTTTAACTTGATTGGTTGATTTAACCTGATTGTTTAACATTCATCGTGACGTTGTCAATTGAACTTAAGCGTCCAAGACACGGCGCGCTGTCACGAATTTGTTTGCCCAATAGCCAGAATCTAAACTTGTAATAGAAATGCTTTTGCCGGTTGATGGGGAATGAATAAAACGACCTTCACCGATATACATGCCCACATGAGAGATACGACCACCACCGTGAGAGAAGAACACCATATCGCCTGGCTTTAACTCACTACGGTTAATACGTTCACCCACTTGCGCCATGCTGCTTGAGGTACGTGGCAGATTGATGTTAGCGGTTTGTTTATAAACATATTGCATAAAGCCGCTACAGTCAAAACCACTCGTTGGGCTGGTACCACCAAAACGATATGGCAAGCCGATAAAGTTTTTGGCTTTTGCAATGAGACTATCTACTTTTGAGCCACCCTCTGGGTTTTCAGAAACGCTTGAGTTAAAGCTACCAAAATATTCTGTGATACCATTGTCGGCATTGGCAGCGGTTGGGGCTACGCTTAACAAGACACAAGGTAGAGCGGTTAATAAAGTTTTTTGAAGAAAGTTCATAGGGCTTTAATCCGTTCAGAACTTTTATCCGTATATGGGCTATATCACAATTGATTGCTAGAAGCTAAAAAGTTGATATACGGATAAAAATTACATAACTATTGTATTGGTTACATTCTGTAAAACAACGCCATCATACCAATAAAGTTTTTTGAATGTAGATATCTTTTATCCAGAAAATGTTAAAAAATATTACAATGTAAGCTAATTTGCTTACAGAAAGCTTATAGAAAGCATACAGCAATAATTGGGTAAGAAAATCGTTGATTTAACACACCATTGGGTTAAATCAACGCCTATTACTCTGTATTTATTTTGGTGTCATGTAAAAAAAGCAGGGTCAATATGTAACTGACCCTGCGTCATCGTTGAGTAAAAAATGATAAAAATCGTTAAATTGCTGTCTTTTTACCCCGTCATTCGCACTAATCTCTCGCCCCAAAAATGGCGGTGCCAATACGAACGATGGTGGCGCCCGCGGCAATGGCTTGTTCAATATCGCCGCTCATGCCCATTGACAAAGTATCCCACTGCTCAGGATGTGCATGATAGCGCTTGTTTTGCTCAAATAATTGCTGGGTTTTGACAAAGGCAGCGGCTGAATTTTTGGCAGGGATAATCATCAGTCCGCGTAATTGCAAGTTGGGCAGTTGACTAATATGTGTCACCAATTCGGGTAACTGGTCTGGCTGGCAGCCTGATTTACTGGCTTCATCGTCAATATTGACTTCGATACAGATATTGAGTGGTGGGTGGTGTTCAGCCCTTTGCTCATTGAGACGCTGGGCAATAATTAAGCGATCGACCCCATGCACCCAATCAAAATGCGCTGCCAACTCTTTGGTCTTGTTACGCTGGATATGACCGATATAATGCCACACCAATGGCTGCTCGTTGGCAGTAACGTCTTTGAGTGCGGCGATTTTTGTCACCGCTTCTTGCACATAGTTTTCACCAAAATCTTGCTGACCTTGCTGCGCTAAGGTGCGAATCATCCAGTTGGGTTTGGTTTTGGATACGGCAAGTAATTTGACATTTGGATTGAGTCTAGCAACGTCAGTTTTCACCTGTTGCCAACGCGCTATCAAGGCTTGGTTTTCAGCGTCTGTTGCGCTTGTCGCCACTGGCTGTTGTTCATCGAATGTTTGCATGGTTAACTTTTCCTGTTGATAGGGGGTTGGCTGACTGTTTGCGAGTTAAGATGATGTTTTTGGTTTTTTTCGCACTGGTGCCGCTGATTTTTAAATTTAAGTTTAGCATAAGCTAAAATCAACAAAAAACTATGACCCCTAGTCAGTTTTTTCTGTTTTTTTTGTGGACGGATGATTATAGTATAACTATCTTTTTTTCCCGCAGCTTTTTTCTATTGCTGCTTTTGTATTTTCATTACCCACCTGTAGGATTCGCTATCATGGCAAAGGAATTATCGATTGACGATTTGTTGCGTTTTGCATTCAAAAATAAAGCCTCTGACTTACACATTTCAGCAGGCTTACCGCCGATGATTCGGGTAGATGGTGAAATCACCAAAATCAATATGCCGCCGCTCGATCACCGAAAAGTGCATAGTTTGATTTATGACATCATGAATGACAAACAACGTGCCGATTATGAAGAGTTTTTTGAAACCGATTTTTCGTTTGAAATTCCCAATGTGGCGCGCTTTCGTGTCAATGCTTTTAACCAAAACCGGGGCGCAGGTGCGGTATTTCGTACCATTCCATCTGAGGTCTTGACGATGGAACAGCTTGGTATGGGACCGATTTTTGAGAAAATCTCTAACTACAAACGCGGTGTGGTACTGGTCACAGGTCCAACAGGCTCGGGTAAGTCAACAACCCTTGCGGCGATGATTAACTATATCAATGAAACCCGTAAAGAACATATCTTAACCATCGAAGACCCGATTGAATTTGTGCATCAATCAAAAAAATCCCTCATCAACCAACGTGAAGTCCACCGTGATACCTTAAGCTTTGATGCTGCGCTGCGCTCTGCCCTACGTGAAGACCCTGATGTTATTCTTGTCGGTGAGATGCGTGACCTTGAGACCATCCGCTTGGCATTGACCGCTGCTGAAACAGGGCACTTGGTATTTGGGACATTGCATACCTCATCTGCTGCCAAAACCATTGACCGTGTGGTCGACGTGTTCCCCGCCGCCGAAAAAGACATGATTCGAGCGATGTTATCTGAGTCGCTGCAAGCGGTTATCTCGCAATCGCTACTCAAACGCCAAGCGGGTGGTCGTGTCGCCGCGCATGAAATTATGATTGGTACGCCTGCGATTCGTAACTTGATTCGTGAAAACAAAGTCGCCCAAATGTACTCTGCCATCCAAACCAGTGCAGGCGATGGTATGACCACACTCGATCAAAGCCTTCGCGAGTTGGTCAATAAGGGCGTGATTAGCAAAGAATCGGCGCGCCAATATGCCAAACAACCGGAAAGCTTTATGTAATCACTGTTTGATAGAAACAATCTTATAAAACCAATGCGAGAGACGCGTTATGGATCTTGATAAATTACTGCAGCTAATGATACAAAAAAACGGCTCCGACCTTTTTATCACCGCCGATGCGCCCATATCAATGAAAGTCAATGGTACTATCGCGCCAGTCACCAAGTCAGCGCTGACCCCAGAGCAATCAATGACGCTGGTCAAAAGCGTGATGACGCCTGCTCAAAGCAAAGAGTTTGACGACACCCTAGAATGCCAGTTTGCCATTGTTGACAAAAACCAAACCGCACGCTTTCGTGTTTCTGCCTTTGTCCAAAAAGACTGTGCGGGCATGGTGCTACGTAAAATTGAAACCAAAATCCCAACGGTAGAGCAACTCAATCTACCACCGATTTTGAATGAAATTGCCATGAAAAAACGCGGCATCGTGCTACTAGTCGGCGCGACAGGTACAGGTAAATCTACCACACTGGCAGCTATGATGGGGTATCGCAACGAGAATTCGCGCGGTCATATCATTACTATCGAAGACCCGATTGAATACGTCCATGAGCACAAAGGCTGTATCATCACCCAACGCGAAGTTGGCATTGATACCAAATCATTTGAAGCAGGATTAAAAAACGCCCTACGTCAAGCACCTGATGTGATTTTGATTGGCGAGATTCGTACCCGCGAAACCATGGATTATGCCATTCAATATGCCGAAACAGGACACTTGGTGTTTGCCACCCTCCACGCCAACAATGCCAACCAAGCGATTGAACGTATCATTCACTTTTTTGACGCAGAACATCACGAGCAGATTTTGATGGATTTATCATTGAACCTTCGAGCCATTGTGGCGCAGCAACTGATTGCTACCCCTGATGGCAAAGGTCGCCGCCCTGCGATTGAAATTTTGCTCAATTCGCAACTGATTGGTGATTACATCCGTAAAGGGGAAATCCACGAAATTAAGCCTGTCATGAAACGTTCCCGTGAAATTGGGATGCAAACCTTTGACCAAGCGTTGTTTGATTTGTATGAAAATGGCGACATCACTTACCGCGATGCCATCCAACACGCTGATTCACCCAACGATTTACGCCTACTTATTAAGCTTGAGAGTAAATCAGCCAATAAAATTGATGAAAATGAACTAAATTTCTCCCTGCAATCTGATGATAATAGCGCCGCAAATGAGAACACAATGTTCTAACAACGGGCTATCGTCTTATAATCACAGTCCCTGTGTAACACAAAAAAGGCTCAATATGAGCCTTTTTTTATCTAGTCTACACTTTTTCCCAAAATCACCACATCAGCAATAAAGCCTTTCATATCACAAACTTGCTTAAACTTGCCCCATGGCTCAAATCCTAGCTTACCAAACATCGCAAGGCTCGGTGTGTTGTGGGCAAAAATCAGCGCAACAACTTGCTGCACGCCACAACTTGGCGCAACTTCGATTAAATAATTGACCAACGCCTTGCCCACGCCTTGCCCTTTGGCTTCATCTGCCACATAGATACTGATTTCAGTACTGATATGATAGGCAGGACGCGCGTATAAATCAGACAAACTGCCCCAACCGATGATTTCACCCAAGCTAGTTTCGGAGCTAGTTTGGGCAACCACCAACGGACGATTGCCCGTATGGGCGTCAAACCACGCTTGCCTATCTGCCACGCTCACAGGCTGTAAATCTGCCGTGGCTTGCTTACCTGCGATACTTTGGTTATAAATTTCAACGATGCGCGGTAAATCATCAATCGCAGCTAGGCGAATACTAAGGTTGTGATGCGCTGCAGACATAGCGACTCCAAAATTGAACCAAAAAATGCGGCTAAAATTTGCCGAAAAATCTTATTAGCGCGTATGTTAACAACATTTTTACTTTATAATAAGCGATTTCATAAAATTGATAGTTTGCGATGCTCATGAACGTGATTGACTTATCTGACTGGCTAAAAAATCCAACCCTATTACCTGATTCGGTACTGACGATTGGTAATTTTGATGGGGTGCATTTGGGTCACCAAGCGATGCTGGATAAAGCCAAATCTTTGGCAAAATCTCAGCAACTTGCCAGTATGGTGATGATATTTGAACCACAGCCGCGTGAGTTTTTTAGCCCGCAAACCGCCCCTGCAAGGCTCACCAATTTGGCAGAAAAAACCCAATTGATTGCTGAACATCGTATCGATAGCTTGATTGTGGCAAATTTTGATAATGACTTTCGCAATTTATCGGCACACGATTTTGCCACAATGTTGGTCAAGTTAAACGTAAAGCATCTGGTATTGGGCGATGATTTTCGCTTTGGGCATGACCGCACTGGCGATAGTGAGTTTTTGCGTGCGTTTGGCTTGCCTGTACAAATTTTGCATACCGTGACCGACCATGCGCATCAAGATGAACGTGTCAGCTCAACCCGCATTCGAGACTGTTTGCAACACGGGGATTTGGCAACCGCAAAGCATCTGCTAGGGCGAGATTATGCGATTACTGGCATGGTGGAACATGGCGATAAAATCGGTCGCACACTTGATTTTCCCACCGCCAATATTGCGCTAAACCGCATCAAGCCTGCCCTGCATGGGATTTTTGCGGTATCGGTGACCGCTACCGATGGCACAGATTTATCAACACTGGGGAAAAACAGTCAAACAGGCGTGCAAGGACTTACTAAAGGCAGTTTATTTGGCGCTTGCAATGTGGGTACTCGTCCTGCGCTAAAAAATAAGTATGGGGTAGAATGGCGACTGGAAGTCAATTTTCCAAAGTTTGAAGGCGACTTGTACGGCAAAGAACTGACGGTGACGTTTTTGCATTTTTTGCATGGGGAAATTAATTATCCAAGCCTTGACGCGTTAAAACAAGGCATTGCCCAAGACGTGGTGGATTTACTTGACTGGCGTGAGCAGCAAGCCTTTGCAAAATCAGTCCCTTAGGCTGATGAGCATTGCTATCCTTCAGCAACTATCTTTAGCGTTTTCAACTATTTTTAGCGTTTATAGCTATTTTGGTGAGTGAGATTTTTTTGTGACAAACTTACCAAAATCAAGGGTGAGATAAGCCAAACCACGCTTTGTCAATCTGCCAATTTTAACATATAATACCCTGTTATCAATTTTTTACCTTTTGCACTTTTTATAGAATACCGAGAGTTACATGACCGACAACACTGACAATCAGTCAATCGACTATAAAGATACCCTAAACCTTGCCGATACCGTATTTCCCATGCGTGGCGACCTTGCCAAACGCGAACCTAAATGGCTAGAACAATGGTTTGCCGACGATGTGTATGCCCAAATTCGTCGCGCTCGTCAAGGTCGTGAAAAGTATGTATTGCATGATGGCCCTCCCTATGCCAACGGTCAGATTCACTTGGGTCACGTGGTGAATAAAGTGCTTAAAGACATGATTGTCAAATACAAGACGCTTGACGGTTATGACGCGCCGTATGTACCGGGCTGGGATTGTCATGGATTGCCGATTGAGCAAAAAGTAGAAGGCATTATCGGTAAAGTGGGTCAACCCCATAAAGACAAAAGTAAAAACGGCGCCATCGTGACGTCAACCGAGTTTCGCGGCGCTTGCCGTGACTATGCCAAAAGCCAAATTGACCTGCAAATGGTCGACTTTAAACGCTTGGGCGTATTGGGTGACTGGGAAAATCCTTATCTGACCATGAACTTCAAGCAAGAAGCTGATACGGTACGCGCCTTGGCAGAAATCTATAAAAATGGGCATATCACTCGCGGTATGAAGCCGGTGAATTGGTGCTTGGATTGTGGTTCGGCGCTCGCGGAAGCGGAAGTGGAATATGAAGATAAAAAATCCGATGCGATTTATGTCGGTTTTGATGTCGTCAACCGTGAAGCATTAGCGGCGACTAAAGTAATTGAAGGCGCTTTGCAGGCGGTGATTTGGACCACCACGCCTTGGACATTGCCTGCCAATCAGGCGATTACCGCAAGCTCTGAGCTAGAATACTCCGTGGTAAAAGTTACGTTTAATAAACAAGCGTTTGCTATTCCTACCACCCTGGACACGCCTAATTATTTACTTCGCCGTTTAACCAAAGACGATAAAACCGCTTTACAGGCAAGTGCATCTGACCCTTTGATTTGGGAAGCGTTACCGGAAAAACGCCATGAACCTGCCGTATTTGAGCCGTATTTCAAAAAAGCCCTTGAGCAAAAAGCCTTTGCGATTGTCGATAAAAAAACCAATAACATTATCGGCACAACCCGTTTTTATGATGATAATGTTGAAGAAAATTCGATTGCGATTGGTTATACCTTTTTGACCCGTGAGTATTGGGGAAAAGGGGCAAATGCTGAAATCAAATCGGCTATGCTAAGTCACGCCCAACCGCAGCGAGAAACGATTTGGTTTCATGTTGCCCCCGATAATCAGCGTTCGGCCAAAGCGTTAGAAAAAATTGGCGCAACTTATCAAAAAACCGCTGACAACGGTTTAGGCGAGCGCTTGTTTTATCAAATGGCAGGCGAAAAACCACAGCCGAAAATCAGCCATTTAATTGTCGCTTACAATTTAGTTCCGCATTTAATGAGTGTGTTTAACGCCAAAGAATACAGTGTGTTGGCGACCGTGAAAGGCGATGCGTTAACCGCACTTAAAGCACAGCATCCACTGATTGCCGAGCGCCAAGTGCCGATTATCACAGGCGACCATGTGACGGCAGATAGCGGTACGGGTTTGGTACACACTGCGCCCGCGCACGGTGTCGATGACTATATGGTCGGTCAAAAATTTCACTTGCCCACCGAAAACCCAGTCGCAGGTAACGGCGTGTATTTGCCTGAAGCCAAAGTCTTTGTCGGCGAGCATATTTATAAAGCGCAACCAAAAATTATCGAAACGCTCAAAGCCAGTGGGCATTTGCTCAAGCATGACGTGATTACTCACAGCTATCCGCATTGCTGGCGACACAAAACGCCGATTATTTTCCGTTCAACGCCACAATGGTTTATCAACATGGAAAGCCAAGGTCTGCGTGAACAGGCGTTGACCGATATTCCAAAAGTGGTATGGACACCCAGTTGGGGACAAAATCGTATCGAATCGATGATGCATGGTCGCCCAGATTGGTGTATCAGCCGCCAACGTACTTGGGGCGTGCCGATTGCCTTTTTCATCCATAAAGACACGGGCAATTTGCACCCAAATACGGCTGAGCTGATGGAAAAAGTCGCGCAAGTGATTGAGCAAGGTGGTGTGGAAGCGTGGTTTGATGCCGCGGCTGAAGACTTTATTGGGGATGATGCTAAAGCGTATCAAAAATCGACCGATACGCTAGACGTGTGGTTTGACTCAGGGTCAACCAATTTTGCCGTGCTCGCCAATCGTCCTGACTTAGCCAATCCTGCGGATTTATACCTTGAAGGCTCTGACCAACATCGGGGTTGGTTTCAGTCGTCGCTTTTGGTGAGTGAAGCGATTTATGGTCGTCCACCGTACAAGCAAGTGTTGACGCACGGGTTTACCGTAGATGCCAAAGGCTATAAATTATCAAAATCCAAAGGCAATACCAAAGGTTTTGAGCCGCAAGAACTTGCCAATAAATATGGTATTGATATCGTGCGTCTATGGGTCGGTTCAAGTGACTACCGTTACGAGATGGCGGTGTCGAATGAAGGCTTTGCGCGTACCACGGATATGTATCGCCGTATTCGTAACACCATTCGTTTTTTACTGGCGAATACAGACGACTTTGATCCAGCGACCGACATGGTGGATGCTAGCAATTTGGTTAGCCTTGACAAGTACATTTTAAAACGCGCTGAAGCGGTACAAGCTGACATTCGCCAATCTTATACCAACATGGATTTTCACCAAGTGTGTCAAGCGGTGGTGGGTTTTTGTTCACAAGATTTGGGCGGTTTTTATTTAGACATCATCAAAGACCGTCAATACACCACCAAAGCCAATGGTGAAGCGCGCCGCTCAGCACAAACCTCGATTTATCATATTGCCCATGCGCTACTGCGCTGGATTGCACCGATTTTGTCGTTTACCGCACAAGAAGCCTGGGAAATCTTAAAAGGTCCGCATACAAGCAATGGCGATGGCTACATCTTTACCGAAGAATGGTATGAATTTCCGCCAGTGGTATTGGATGACGTGAGCGAATCGGATTGGCAAGCGATTTTGAATGTCAAAGAAACTGTCAACAAAGCCTATGAAATTGCGCGCACTGATAAAGTGATTAACGCCAATTTATCGGCTAATGTCACCGTGTATGCACCAGATACTATCATGGCTTCACTCAATCGATTAGGCGATGAACTTAAATTTGTGTTTATCTCAAGTCAAGCAAGCGTAAAACCATTCGCCGAAAAACCAAGCGATGTGACCTATAGCGATGAAGACAGCCAAGTTGCGGTGGTGGTCAAGCCTGCCACAGGTGAAAAATGTATCCGCTGTTGGCACATTCGCGAAGATATCGGCATCAATCCTGCCCATCCAGAAATCTGTGGCCGCTGCGCCGAGAATGTCGAAGGTCAAGGCGAGGTACGTCATTATGCCTAATACACAGGTAACGACTGCTACCACTCATTCATCCACTACCCCACCCATCAACGGCAACAAAGCCATGATGTGGTATGGTATTGCGGTTTTGGTAATGATTATCGACCAACTCACCAAGTTGTACTTTGAGCACAACTACCAGCTGTACCAAACCACGGCGATTATTGAGCCGATTTTTAACTTTACCCTCGCCCACAACTATGGCGCGGCGTTTAGTTTTTTAGCAGATAAAGGCGGCTGGCAAAAATGGCTGTTTAGCGGACTGGCACTGGCTGTTTCCTTTGGTATCATGGCGTATCTACGCAAAATACCCCAACAAGCCAAATTATTGGCTTTAGGCTTGTCATTGGTGCTGGCGGGCGCTTTGGGCAATTTGATTGATCGGGTACGCTTGGGCTATGTGATTGACTTCTTGCATGTGCACTATGGCAATGCGTGGCATTTCCCGATTTTTAATATAGCTGATGTGGCGATTAATATTGGCGTTGCGTTGATTTTAATCGATGCGTTTTTATTAGAATCCAAACGTAACACCCTTTAATTTTTAGATGGATGAACAACCGCATGAATCATGACATTATTACGCCAAATGAACAAACCCGCATCACTCAAGACTCAACCGTTGATTTGCATTTTGAGGTCAGCTTAGAAAATGGCACCGTCATCGACTCAACCTTTGAGCGTGGCGAACCTGTTCGCTTGGTGGTGGGTGATGGCAGTCTGCTTGAAGGGTTTGAGAAGGTACTCATCAACTTGACAGCGGGTGACACGCGCACCGCATCGCTGTCGCCTGACGAAGCGTTTGGTCAATGGAACCCTGACAACGTACAGACTTTTAGTCATGCGCAGTTTGCCGTGACGGGCAATCTACCTGAAGTCGGTACCATGATGGAATTTGAAGACAAAGGCAAAACCACGCTCGTGGGTGTGGTCAGTGACGTCACTGAAGACGCCATCAAAGTGGATTTTAACCATCCATTGGCAGGTCAAAATATCCTGTTTAAAGTGCAGATTTTTAGGGTGACACCAAAAGACAGTAAAGGTATCACGCTAAGCTGATATTCAACTGGCATTCAGCTGGCATTAAACTGACCTTAAGCCAAATGAAAGCTTTTAATAAAAAACCCCTGACAATAAAAAACCGCTGATTAACTCTCAGCGGTTTTTTTACAGTCTATCAATTAACCGTTTGGGTATCATCGTCTGCCGCATCACCTTCTTTTGCGTCTGATTGTTCTGCCAGTCTTGCACGCTGCTCAAAACGTTCGCCCGTCGCTTTAATACCCCACACCAATTCCACAAAAGCGCGGTTATTGATGAGCGGCTCATCTTCGATAATCAAGAAATAGCCCGTTTTGTTGATCCATAAAAACACAATACTGGTATTGGGCATCAACATATCAATACTGGTAAAAAATGACACCCCATAGCCATGTACCGCCCAACCGCGCTGCTGTTGGCGTTCTAAAAAGCCATAAAAATCGGCAGCCGCTACCGATAGCGTATCTGCTTCTTGCTGAGTAAAGCCCATTTTTGCTAGACAAAAGCCTTCATCTGATGCAATTGCGACACGGCGACTACCTGATAGACTCGCTGCTACATATTTTAAAAAATTATCCAGCTGCACATGCGGAGCGACCACCCGCTTTTCAATGGTCTCAATCCAACCTTCTTCGATAAACATATCTAGCCAAGTGTCACTATAACGCTCACCCCATTCCCGTGCCGTCATACTTTGTTCAGGTGCGAGCACCGCTTGTAAGGCTAGTTGCTGCTCTGAGGGATTGGCGCTTGAGAAACTATGCAATACCCCGGCAGGCGTTAAAATCACATAGGTGTCGTTTTGTTCTGGCATGGTGTTTTCCTTAAATTTTGATAGACGGCAAAGGTCATGTTGTCAATCACTGTGATAGGCTTGGTAAATTCAAAAGCTAATTCATTCGGCTATAATTAAGCGGCTTGCTTGGCAAAATATTCTTTGGTCTCAAGCCATTTGTCATTAAAATCCCATTTGTTTTTTGACATTTCCCACCAAACCATGCTAAATGCCAATCGGTCATGACAAACAAGACAATGGTTAAAGAATTCTTCTTCGATTTCGGCAATTTGCTCGGCTTGGTCTTCAGGGTCTTCTTCTTCCATGATATCTAATAACGCAGCAATCGTCGTTTGTGCCACTACTTTTGAGTCATCGGTGGACACACGCATTTGGTGTTGATAAGTGACTATTGAAGGCGATACCAATACGCTCCAGCGTGTGGCAAGATGGCTTACTTTAAACACATACTCACCATGATTGATGCATTGGTCAAACCCTTGTAGCAGTGTTGGCGTTAGTTTTTCTCTGACTTGGTTGAGGATACGGTCACCAAAATAGGGCACGTCAAACCAACAACCATAAAACATATCGGCTAACGCACCTTGCAACGGCTCTTTTTCATCAAGCTCCATCGCTGCCATGATGCGGCTGGTATGGATATCCATGTTCATCGGTTGGTCAATCACTTGGCGACTATAGAGACGAAAATTAAGCCAATGTTTTTGAAATTTTCTACGATTACGATTCGACAATGAATACATGCTGATTCCTCAAAAAATTAGCCTAATTATATAACCTAATTATATAAAAAGTTATGTGACAAGGGTGAGGTATTAATGACTAGTGCTGTGACAAACTGCCGCATTTATCCGCTACTATACTATTAAACTGGGTGGCAATCAAAACGCTTCAGCATAAAAAAAGCGCAACTCCATCTAAACATGAATTGCGCTGTTGGGCAAGATGACAAGCTTGACCGATTAATCCAATAAGGTATCCATCAAATCAATCATAAACTCGCCGTCTTCTTGGGTCATCGGCTCAAAACCATCGCTCATCCCCAGTTCTTGTAAGACTTGTTCACCCTCTGCGGTGTCTTTTAAGCTTAATAAGGCATCGATAAATGGCTCACTGTCGGCAAAACTCTCTTTAACCAGCAACACATGGCTGATATCGCTCAAATCACTTTCAATCAATACCTGCATCTGCGATAAGGTCAAGCGTGACAAGCTATGATAAACTTCTGATAAAAAGAATGCCGCATCGGCTTCGCCTTTAATCAAATTACGCGCAGCGGCTTGGTAAGTCTCGGTAACTTTCCAAGTAATGTCAGCTTCTAACAAATCCACGGCTTCTAGCAGACGAAGCCCAATTAATTTGACATCACGGTTATCTGCCATGGCAATGGTGCAGCCTGCTTTTAAATCATCAAGTGCTGCAATGCCACTGTCGGCTTTTGCGGCAATCACCATTTCATCAGATTTGCCCAGTGGACGCGCCACGGCGCGATAACCCTGCTCCCGAATCATTGTCGCTGCATCGAAGGGATTGGCATAGATAATATCCAC